>OLNQ01000661.1_pt1 | contig 36059 bp, 23 predicted proteins | sample 1672821 | NCBI WGS metagenome assembly OLNQ01 (sample SAMEA3136727, study PRJEB25190) | human gut metagenome | biome: human gut; feature: human-associated habitat; material: faeces | place: Austria | collected 2013 | reverse complement strand
AAACAGCCGCTTTTACAATGCAAAACAATAGGTTTTGTAATGCATTGATAGATAAGAGGTTATGTAAAATATATCTTTGTGAAAAATATTTACAGCGTTCTAGCTTTATTTTCGCCTATATAAAGAGATGTGAAGGTGAAATAAAATAGGGGCGAAAAGCCTCTTTATGCACAGAAAGATGTATATTCGGAAAGAATGAAAAAAGAGCGGAACCCATAAAAGAGTTCCGCCCTTGTGTATTTTATTGCTTCTTCTGTTTCAAAAAGAATTAGCTATACCTTAATATCTGACCTTGTACAAGTTTTGTATATACACCCAAGTGGTTCAGTTTGCACAACTGTTCCTTGCTGATACCGTGCTGGCGTGCAATCGATTCGAGTGTTTCGCCTTCCGTTACCTTATGGTAGAGTATTTGGTTGTTGCTTGTTTGCTGTGCAACCGAATTACGGCGAGAAGAGAAATCGGTGTTAGCCGTGTTATTGTTGTTGAAAGTTGTATTGCTGCGTCCTACACCTTGAATGTTCTCGCGTGAGTATCCAGGGCTTGCTGCAGTGCCGCGAAGTGCTGTTGCATGTGCCGATTCGCTGTCCAATGTCTGTCTGCGGAACACGTAGAAGTCGCCCGTTACGTCCTGATTAGGGAAGTCGAAGAGCAGCGCAGGGTTAATTGCAACGCCTGCCAAACGTGTTTCAAAGTGGAGGTGAGAACCCGTAGAGCGTCCTGTGTTGCCACCGAGTGCGATGGGTTCGCCTGCTCTTATAGTCTGGTTTGCGTGGACAATCTGCTTTGAAAGGTGTCCGTAGTATGTTTCCAAACCGTTGTTATGGCGTATGATAACATATTTTCCATATCCTCTTGCATCATATCCTACGACACGAATCTTGCCTGAGAAAGCTGCTCGTATGGTGTCGCCGATATATACTTTAATGTCAAGACCTTTGTGAACACGTCCCCAACGGCGACCGTAGTTGCTGGTAACCACTCGGCTTGGAGTAGGCATGTGGAAGCCACGCAAGTCGATTTTGTAGACATCGGGTAGATATCCTTGTGCGTGAGTCTTTGATGTGCTCCAGTCGCTGTAAAGCATTGAAGCTGGATTTTCTATTTCTTCCGACTCTTGCAAACGGTTAATAACGATTGTGTCTAAAGCTTTTGCGCGTCGGTCTACAGGTGATTGGCGTGCAATCAGGTCTTGTGCGCAAACAGGTGTTGCTACAAAACCCAACAAAGCCGATAAACCTAACGTTCTTACAATTTTCTTTAAAGTCATTATCTATTAATTACTGTTTCGATTTCTATTAAACTGGAACAACCATTGCTGTTTCCAATATGTTGCTCTCAAATAGTTGAACAATACAAAAGGCCAACTAAATAATTCAAGAACGCTGCAAAGATAAGTAAATTCCCCTAAAGTCTTTTCCCTCTTAACAGTTTTTATTGTATCTAAAAATCAGCGAGTTGCCTTCGTTATATATTTGTATATTTACGTTTTATCCCCCTGTATTAGGCGTTTCAAGTCTTTTTTGAAAAACGTGTTTACGAAATAGCAGCCCAGTTGATATTAGCTTTTCTTAACTCTTTCAGCCTGTTCCATAGTAAGTTATATTCACTTTTTGAGCAGGTTGGGTCGTTGTCTATTATCTTCTTAGCCTCGTCGCGGGCAAGCTGTACCAACTGTCCGTCGCGCGCAATATCGGCAATTTTCAAGTCGAAAGCTATTCCGCTCTGCTGTGTTCCTTCGAGGTCGCCGGGGCCGCGGAGCTTCAAGTCGGCTTCGGCAATCTCGAATCCGTCGTTCGTATCGCACATTATGTCGATGCGCTTGCGCGTTTCGGTGGTTAGTTTTTGGCTCGTAACCAATATGCAATAGCTTTGTTCGGCACCTCTACCCACTCTGCCACGCAGCTGGTGGAGCTGCGACAAGCCAAAGCGTTGCGCATCTAAGATTACCATTACGCTGGCATTGGGCACGTTTACACCTACTTCTATTACGGTGGTGGCAACGAGTATCTGTGTCTGTCCTTCCACAAAGAGTTTCATTTCGGCTTCCTTTTCCTTGTCTTTCATCTTGCCGTGAATCTTGCTCATCTTATATTCTGGAAAGACTTCCTTCAGTGCCTCGTAGCCGCTTTCAAGGTTTTTAAGGTCTATCTTTTCGCTTTCCTTAATCAAAGGAAACACAATGTAGACCTGTCTGCCTAAGTTTATCTGCTTGCGAATGCCGTCGTAAAGGCTCGTTGTCTGCGTGTCGAACTTGTGAATGGTTTGTATCGGCTTGCGTCCAGGGGGCAGTTCGTCTATCACACTCACATCTAAGTCGCCGTATATGGTCATTGCCAAGGTGCGTGGAATGGGGGTGGCGGTCATTACAAGTATGTGCGGTGGGTTCTCGTTCTTGCTCCACAGCTTTGCACGTTGTGCCACACCGAAGCGGTGTTGCTCGTCGATGACAGCCAAGCCGAGGTTGTTGAACTGCACCTTATCTTCTATAATGGCGTGCGTTCCCACAGCAATGTGAATGGAACCGTCGATGAGTCCGTCCATTACTTCCTTGCGCTTCTTGCCTTTTACGATGCCTGTGAGCAACTCTATGCGTATGTTCATACCTCGCAGAAAGTCTTTTAGGGTCTGCAAATGCTGTTCGGCAAGTATTTCGGTGGGTGCCATCAGGCAAGCCTGAAAACCATTATCGACGGCTATTAGCATAGACATAAGCGCAACAAGGGTCTTTCCCGACCCTACATCGCCTTGCAAAAGACGGTTCATTTGCTGACCGTTTCCCATATCGGCACGTATTTCTTTCATCACCCGCTTTTGTGCATTGGTAAGTTCGAAGGGCAGGTTGTGCGAGTAGAACCAATTGAACTGTGTGCCAACAGTTTTAAAATTGTAGCCACGATACTTACGACGGTGGTCGCTGGCATACCTTAATATATTCAGCTGAACGTAGAAAAGCTCTTCAAACTTTAGGCGAAGTTGTGCTTGCTGTGTATCTTCCACTGATTTGGGGTAATGGATTTTGCGCATCGCCTCGTCGCGGGAGATAAGGTGCAGGCGTTGTGTAATGAAGTCGGGTAGGGTTTCTGGCAATGGCGTTGCCAACTTTTCGATAAGCGTTTTCGTGAGTTTTTCGACGGCGTGCGATGTCATTCCCGACTTCTTCATCTTTTCGGTGGTTGTGTAAAACGGCTGCATACCCATATTGTTGAGCTGCAACTCCGAAGCGTCGTCTATGTCTGGGTGTGTGAATTGAAAGCGTTGGTTGTACAAAGTGGGCTTTCCAAACACCACATACTCCTTGCCTATGAAGTAGTTCTTGTAGATATATTGCGTTCCATTGAACCAAACGAGGTCGCAAACGCCGTGTCCATCGGTGAAGTGAGCGACGATACGCTTCTTTCGTCGCCCCATATCGAACTCTTCAAAGCTAAGTATATGCCCCTTGATTTGCACAAATGGCATGTCGGGAACAAGCTCTGAGATGTGGTAAACCTTTGTGCGGTCTACATATTTATATGGATAGTATTCCAACAAATCGCGGTAAGTGCAGACGCCGAGTTCCTTTTTCAGAATCTCTCTGCGGCGCGGTCCCACCCCTGTCAGGTACATTATGTCTTGTTGGAGTATATCCATTTGGGTTCTTTCAGCTTGTTTTTATTTCTCTTTTACAAGTATTTCAGCCAGCTTCAAGTCTAACGGTGTTGTTATTTTAATGTTCTCTCGGTTGCCTTCTACTAACGAAATCTTGCAGCCGAATTGCTCCATAACGGTGGCATCGTCGGTGAACGACTCCTGAAAAGGCTGCGCAAACGCCATTTTAACCATAGCAATGTTGAACACCTGCGGCGTTTGTACGCTGCGATAGTTGGCACGTTCCACGCTTTTGGTGTTGCCGTTCTTTTCCATTACGCGCAAACTGTCGGTTATGGGCATCACTGGCGTGGCTGCACAAGTGCGTTGTGCCTCGTCATAGCATCGCTTAATGGTATCAACCGATACGAAAGGGCGAACTCCATCGTGGAATCCAACAAGTCCGTCATCGCCTTCTGGTATCAGCGATAAACCGCTTTTTGAGGATTCGAAGCGTGTTGCGCCACCGTCAGCAATCTGATGTTCGATGGTGAAAGCGTGCTTTTCGCATAGTTCCTGCCACATTTCCTGTTGGTTTTTAGGCAGTACGAGGATTATTTTCAGAGCATTGTCGTACTCGTGAAAACGCTCAATGGTGTGCATTAACACAGGCTTTCCGCCAATGGGAAGAAACTGTTTGGGCAGTTCGCTTCCCATTCGTAAGCCCTTTCCGCCTGCTACAATGACGATGTAATTCATTGTTTAATGAAGTTTTGCGAATGGTTTAATGAAGCTTTATAAGTTCCGAAACCAGCATTCCGTCCTTTACTTCCTGTGCCGTTGCTGCAGAAGTGAGTTGCTCCAAGATAGCAAAACCATAGATAAACGCAGCTGCAGGCCCTTTTCCAGTGGTTATGTTGCCGTCTATCGTGCAAAGTTCGCCAGTATGTTCAGCACCTGTCAGTCGTTTTTCAAAGCCAGGATAGCAAGTAGCACGCTTCTCTTTGAGCACGCCCACAGAACCTAAAACCATTGGTGCAGCACAGATTGCGCCCAACCGTTTGCCTTTTTCGTTCTGCTCAACGAGCAGTTTACGCAAGCCTTCGTGCAAGTTTAGGTTTGCCGCGCCAGGCATTCCGCCAGGTAACATAAGTATATCTGCATCTGAGAAATCGTCGATTTCATCGAACAACAGGTCTGCTTTTACCGTAACTCCGTTTGCCGATTCCACCATTAAACAGTCGGAAATACTTACTGTTTTCACTTCAACGCCTCCTCTGCGGAGAATGTCTACGGGTGCTAAAGCCTCAATATCTTCAAAGCCATTAGCAAGAAATTCGTATGCCTTTGCCATATATTTTTCGTTTAAATCTTTAACATTCCAACTTATTTCGTTATTTTTGCAAAAGAAAACGATTGATTAAGACTTTTTGGCACAGTCGCCATAAAGATGCTTTACAATACGTCTCGCTGCTTAAAAACCCAAATGCAAATATACAATATAATTCACAATTTGGCGAAAAAGTAGCATAGAAAAGATTTATTATGGGCAGCATTTGAAGGCTGGAACATATTTAAAACAGAATATTTATGGCAGGTAAGAAACTTAGTTTTGCTATTTTTGGCAGTAACAGGCAGGCACTTGAAACCGCTTATATATGGGAAGTGCTTGACTATCTTACCGAGTGCGAAGCCCAAATCTTTATCGAAGAGCGTTTCTATGAGAATCTTTGCAAGGTTTTAAACAAAAAGGTGGAGGTGTCGGGAGTGATTAAAGGGGAAGACTTTAATACTGATTATGCCATCTCTTTGGGCGGTGACGGTACGTTCTTGAGGGCTGCCAGCAAGGTGGGAGCGAAGAAAATACCAATCATCGGTGTAAATATGGGACGCTTGGGCTTCCTTGCCAATGTGCTGCCGAGCGAGATTAAAGAGACTTTAGACGATATATACAATGGCAATTTCGACATCGACGAACGTTCGGTTATCAAGATTGAATCGGAAAACGAAGCGATAGAAACCTATCCTTACGCCTTGAACGATATATCCATATTAAAGCGCGACAACGCTTCGATGATTACAATACATGCCAGTATCGACGGCGAATACTTGGTAACGTACCAAGCCGACGGTTTAATCGTAAGCACACCAACAGGCTCTACGGCTTACTCGCTGTCGAATGGTGGCCCTATCATCGTTCCGAGAGGGGGCATCTTGAGCCTTACACCTGTTGCACCGCACAGCTTAAACATTCGTCCTATCGTGCTTAGCGACGATGTTGAGATACGCTTGGAGGTGGAAAGCCGTAGCCATAACTACCTTGTGGCTATTGACGGACGCTCTGAAACGTTAGAGGAAAGTACAGTATTAAGCATTCGGAAAGCACCTTTCGTTATCCGAATCGTAAAGCGTCGCACCCACAGCTACTTCTCTACGCTGCGTACAAAGCTAATGTGGGGTGCCGACTTACGGAAATAAGAGGAAGCAATAGAGCCGAATAGCAGGGGCAATAGAACTAAGAAAGCAAATGAGGATTAAAGCACTTTTCAACACTCCAAAGACCAAATACGGCGCGAAAGAAATATTTCGATGGCTGTGGCGTGCCTGGCGAGGCAACCGATTGCAAGCTGTGCTCAACGCAATAGTAGGACTTTTAGGCGTGGTAGTATCGCTTTCGTCGGTGTGGGCTGTGCAACACGCCATCGATGTCGCATCGCACGAAGTTGAAGGCAGGATTATCATAGCCGTGCTCCTTATGGGAAGCCTCATATTGTGCAACTTTGCCTTGAACATTGCATCGGTGTGGATTCGCAACATCTTGGGAATAAAAGCCCAGAACCGCATGCAGCAGAAGTTGCTCGACCGCATTTTGCGTTCTAAATGGAACGGAAAGGAAACCCATCATTCGGGCGACGTGCTGAACCGATTGGAGATTGATGTGGCAAACGTGGTGAATTTCTTGACTGAAGTTATCCCCAACTCGCTTTCAACTTTAGCACTCTTCGTCGGTGCCTTCGGTTATCTGTTCTTAATGGATTGGCGTTTGGCAAGCGTTATTGTCATAATGATTCCCATTTTCATACTTTTCAGTCGCATTTATGTAAGGCAGATGCGCCATCTTACGAGCGAAGTGCGCACGTCAGACTCGAAAGTACAAAGCATTCTGCAAGAAACCATTCAGCACCGTATGCTTATAAAGACCTTGGAAGGCGACGGAGCGGCTGTCGATAAGTTGGAAGACACGCAGAGCGTGCTGCGAAACAACGTGGTGCGTCGCACAAAATTCTCGGTGTTTTCTTATCTTGTGCTGAACTTAGGCTTTTCCATAGGCTACCTTATCGCCTTTACTTGGGCTGCTGTCAGACTTTCGGCGGGCACATTGACCTTCGGCGGTATGACGGCTTTCCTGCAATTGGTAAACAAGATACAAAGTCCTGCACGCCAGCTTACACACCTCGTGCCCCAGTTTGTGTCGGTTTTCACGGCTGCCGAGCGATTAATGGAGTTGGAGGAAAATCCTTTGGAAGAGCAGGGCGAGCCCATCGAAATGGCATCGCCGTGCGGTGTACGCTTCACCGATGTGGCTTTTGCTTACGAAGACTCGGAAGACAACGTTATAGAACACCTTAACTACGACTTCTACCCAGGTTCTTGTACGGCTATCTTGGGCGAAACAGGGTCGGGCAAAACCACTATGGTGCGTATGATTTTAGCACTTTTGCAGCCCAATAGCGGTAAGGTGGAAATCTACAATAAGAAAGAAAGCCGCATATTGAGTCCGCTTCTGCGCACCAATTTCGTGTATGTGCCACAAGGAAACACGCTTATGAGTGGCACCATTCGCGACAATCTGCGACTTGGAAAGATAAATGCCACCGACGAGGAAATGTCGGAAGTGCTGAAACAAAGTTGTGCCGACTTCGTGTTCGACCTTCCCGACGGACTGAACACGCAGTGCGCAGAGCAGGGTGGAGGGCTCAGCGAGGGACAGGCGCAGCGCATTTCGATAGCACGTGCCCTGCTTCGTAACCGCAGTATAATGCTTTTCGACGAGGCAACATCGGCACTCGACCCCGATACAGAGAGAGAACTCTTGCAGAATATTCTATCGAAGCACAACAAAACCATAATATTCATTACCCATCGCCCTGCCGTGGTGGAATATTGCGACCAGACCATCGAGGTGAAAAAGCAACATTCGCACAGAGAATACATAAAGAAGGGCGCAGGCGTAAGCCACAACCAACAGATAAAAAACAATTAAAGAGAAATAAAATGAAAAGAACTATTCTATCGGCAATGCTTCTTTTGGTAACTTTCGCCACCGCTATGGCGCAAGACTTAGACAGCAAATATGCCACAAACCTACTGAAGCCAGGAACTGTTGCTCCCGACTTCACGCTGCGTACAGCTGACGAAAAGGACATAAAACTACGTTCATTTCGTGGCAACTACGTTGTTTTAGACTTTTGGGCATCGTGGTGCTCTGATTGCAGAAAGGACATTCCAGCGATGAAACAGCTTTGGAGCGACTTTATGGACTACAACGTGCGCATCATCGGTATATCGTTCGACACGAGCAAAGAGGCTTGGGTGAACACTTATTGGGATAAATACCAAATGAATTGGACACAGGTGAGCGAACTGAGGAAGTGGAAAAAGGAAACCAAGATAGACCGTTTGTACCACGTAGACTGGATTCCAACAATGTATCTGATTGACCCGAACGGAAGAATCGTGTTGGGTACGGTAGAGATAGAAAAGCTGCGTGCCACCTTGGAAGAGCTAAAACCCCAGCTGAAGATGTCGTCTGCCGACGTTATGCCTGCCTACGTGGGTGGCAACGAGGCTATGGAACAATACCTGAAAGAGTACCAACTCTACACCTTGCAGACGCGCAAGATGCGCATCGGTGCCAAAGTGGAAGTGTCGTTCAGCATCGAAATGGACGGAACGGTTACAGGTGCGCGCGTTCTGAACGTTGCAGACTTGAAGGCAAACAGTCCTAAATACGATAAGCTAACCGACGAAAAGAAAGCCGAAGTAATGGCTGCTGCTACCGAACACTTCTGCAAAGAGGCTGTCCGCTTGGTAGAACACATGCCGAAATGGACACCTGCGCTGAAGAACGAGCGTCCTGTAAAGGAGAAAATGACCATCACTGTAGAGTTCGACCCTTATTATAAAGGTCCTAAGAAATAAGAACTTTCCGAGAAGCGGAGCAGGCAGCATATCGCAGTTCAGCTTGTTTTGCAGCCTTGAATTAAAAGAAACGGTTTCTTTCATTGTTGTTTAAGTCGGGTGTTAAACGACACGAAAGGTACGGATAGAACATATAGGGGCGTGATTCACCACTTTCCTGACACCGAAGAAAAAGTAGGTTGGATATAAGGAATGTGATGAATCACGCCCTTACGTATAGGCAGTGGTTTTAGCTAACAACGCCCATTCTTTTGTAAAGATAATTTCTTTAAAAATCGGCAATTTCGATTTGGCATTGCGAAAGCGGCTGTTTTGCAACGCAAAACCTACGCTTTTACCGTGCAAAACAGCCGCTTTTGGAACGCAAAACAATAGGTTTTACAAAACGTTGATAAAGAGATAGTTACACAATAGCTTTGCTTGTGAAAAATATTTACACTTTTATTGTCTTCTTTCCCTATATATAATAAGGTGTAATTTTTACTCTAAAATTGAAGAAACATATACCTAAGGTAGCTGGCAAATGCCACCTTAACCATACTTTCTGTGTGTCAGACAGAGGGATTATGACCATTATCGTACTGTTTCTGCCCATCGTTCCTTCGATAACTTTGCAACAAATCTCATTGTATAGGGCTTGTGTTGAACTCATGTTATTGTTAACTTTTTACCATTTTTATCCGTAATTAGATATAAATTAAGTATATTTGCAGTACAAACAAAGTAGAAAAGCATGGCTATTAACTACAATAATAGCAGGAAATTGAACGAGGCAATAAGATGGCTGTACGTCTTGCTGCTGACACTTATCACCTTAAATAGTTGCCAAAAACAAACCAACACATGGTCGTTATCGGAGAAAGAATATCATTATAATGAACGCCTGTCGGCACTATCTTCCGACAAGGAAGGCTATTGGGTGGGCAGCGAGACGGGTGTGGTATGGTATGTAAATGGCGAGAAACGCCAACGCTTCGATACAGGATTAGACCGCATCTACGACCTTGAACGCGATTCCCAACACCCAAATATGCTCTGGATTGCCTCGCGAAATGCAGGATTGCAACTCTGGGAGATAGTTTCCGATACACTGATTCATCGCTCCACCTACGATATTCCATGCAAAGGAAACCGCTATTCGCCTTACAATGTTGATATTGCGGATAGTACTGTCTTTGTTGCTACATCGCAAGGACTCTATGCAATGCCCACTGATACTGCGCAGGCACGGCTCACATTGCTCTTTCCGTCGGCACGGTCAAACACGGCAAACACGGGAGAACCCTTCCTCGTCAATAGTCTGTGCCATACGCAGCAATGGCTTTTTGCCGCTACACAGAACGGTATCGTAGCTCTCAATCTGCCTTCGCGTCGTATCAGCATGCGGCATCAAGGACAATATTTCCGCCAGGTGGCCGTCTATGACGGTAAGCTCTACAGTCTTAGCGACAGACAACTGACCGTCGAAGAGCCTGATGGCAAAGAGAGCAGAACCATCAACCTGCCTCAGCCTGTGCTGGCTTTCTACAAGGTAGGTGCCACTTATTACTTCGTTTACGCTTCGGGCATACTCCTTTCGGAGGATTTACATCGCTTCGTAAACGTTCCGCTGTACCATAAAATACCGTCGAACTCGCATAAAATCGTTATTCCCGATGACGGAACAGACTTCTCTGTGCTGCTGACGGAGAATGCCGTATGGCACATTCCGCACCATTTAGGTGTTCTCAACGGTAATGCGTCGGTTATCGCTGCCTGCTGCGATAACGGTACTTACTACTATGTGAACAGTCGGCACGAACTATTTCGGCAACAGAATAGAGAGAAGGAGGCAAGGAAAATCTATGATTTTGAGAAGAACGACCTGCCCATTGAGATGTGTGCCATGGGGAATGACATCTTTTATTATAATGCAAACAACCAGCTCTGCAGGCTGACAATAGGAAAGAATTATCTCATTAACCAGCTCTTTGCTCGTTCAAAGGTGCTCTATCAGCCCAAGACGGGCATCACGACGATGGTCTTGCAAGCTGCACGGAAGCGTATTCTGTTGGGTGTGCAGGATAAATTCCTGTCGATAAATACACAGAATGGCCACACCGACAGGATAACCTGCATGAACGATAAGTATATCACTTCTTTCTTTCAACCACAAGGAAGCGACGAGTTCCTACTCTCCACGCTGAACCACGGTGTATTCGTTGGTAGCGGTAACAATATGCGATTGGTTCCTGAAACGCAGAAAAAGGTCTTCATTAACAGCGTGGTGGCTGGCAGTGGAAGTATGCAGAGCCTTATCCTGCTTACCAATCACCAACTGCAAATAATGGGTGGCGACTCTCTGCGGGTTGATGGCTGCAGCAGAATCTTTGCCGTTAACGACAGCATTATTTACACGTTACCCGAAACAGGTATCCATAAATACATTGTACGAGGCAAACGACTGACCGATGGCGGCACCTTCTTTACAGACATACGGTTCAACTCCAAGGCTTCTTTTGTACAGAACGGTAGTTTCTATGTAGGGTCCGACCTTGGCGTGTTGCGGCTTCAGTCAGGCACGGAAGAGAAAGCATTGTGGATTGTTTTCAATGGCGATGTGCCCAATTTGCGCTTGTTGGGTCTTATCATCATCGGTATCATTTGTATCATTATAACTGCCTTGGCAGGATATATTCGCCAACGCCGTTTGCAACATCAACAATTACAGGCAAGAAAAGACGACCTACACCATCGCTTGGAAACGCTCTCTGCAATGCACGCACGGCTGAACGACACGAAACGCAACGCCATAGATGCAATAAAGCAAGAGATTGACGACATCAACACCACCTCGCAGGGTATCCATACTGCCAATAAGCAGATTGCAAAGTTATCTGCACGCATCGCCAGACTGAATCGTGATGCCGCACTGAAGATGGTTCATTATCTCAATGAACAGATAGAACGCATCAATCAACTTGATGTTTATGATTGCCCTGCAATGATTGAAGCCTCCGAACGGGCACGTAAATCCGAAGAGATTGAGGAGATTCAGCAGCAATGTAGCAGAAATGAGGTATGGATTAACCATATAGAAGAACTGGAGGAACGACTCGAGAAGTTCCGTCGTTCCACAGAAGGAGCACTCATTCTTCCTGGTTTGAACGATGGAATGGAACATCAAGTCCAACGTATCATGGACGATTTGCGATGCCAACCCTTAGCGGAGATATACAAGAACTTCATATACGTGAAGAAGCAATACGAGAATATCTTCACCGAAAAAGGATTTGCGGTCATTCAACGCTTCGTTACTGCAAGACGTTCACAGCTGCAAGGCATGCAACACATCACCAGTTATAGCCACATGGCGAATGCTTTACTGACAGAAATAAGTGAGATAGAACGCAATATGGATAGCAGAGACCGCATACTATTGCTCCGTTCGTTGAAGATTATCGACGAACGCATGAAGCAAATGCAAATCTTACAGAAGCTGCAAACGTTGATGCAAATGTTTATGGAGGTGCACGAACGTGTGGTAAAAGAGAATGAAGAACGACGCATAAAGAAGTTCGACCTGAAACTCTTTGCCGATATTAACAGTGCAACACGCGACATCACTCACCAAATTGCAGAACTTACTAACGACTTCTTCATATCTTTCAACACTACCGACAACGAAGTGAGCGATGGATTGTTCCGCTTCACGGCTGCCACCAGCCAACAGGTGCGTGTATTGGCTCTCCTTATTGCAATGCCAAAGGTAAAACGCACCCTGCTGCCAGGTATGTTAGGAATGTATGGAAACCTCAATCCTGTTGTCAGCAGGCTCTATCACAGCAAGATTGGAGACAATCGAGAGGCTCTTGAAACCTATTGCACACGTTGTCCTGCAAGTATTGTTCATTATATTTTAAAACTTTCTGAATAGTCATAGTATTGGTTTTCAGTATGTTATAATAGTTGCATTTGGTTGTTTCAACGGAAATAATCAAATGCAACTTTTTATATCACTCTTTTCTGTTAACTTTGCAGCAGAGTTCTTAAAAGAATATTTTTTTAACTTTTAAATTAAAAACCAATGACAAAAAAGACTTTACTTGTCGGTTTACTGGCTATGTTCTCAGTAACGACTTTTGCACAGAATGCAGCAAAGAAAATCAAAGACGTACGTACCAATCCAGACCTTTACTATCTTCAAGATGGCCAACAGACAAGTTCATTAGAACTTCTTCCAACTCCTCCACAGCCAGGTAGTATTCAATTCCTCTATGATGAAGCACAGTATCAGTGGGGAAAGATGCAGCGCAACACACCACGTGGCGACCAGGCTGTTGCCGATGCACGCGTTGGTGGAGACGGTGTGCCTAACGCTTTCTCTGAAGCTTTTGGTATCAAAATCAGCAAGGAAACAACACCAGAGATTTATAAGCTTGTGCTGAATATGCGCGAGGACGCAGGCGATTTAGCAACACGCAGTGCTAAAGACCATTATATGCGTGTACGTCCATTCGCTTTCTACAATGAGATGACCTGTAATCCAGAGCAGCAACAGGAACTGTCAACCAATGGTTCTTATCCTTCAGGACACACTGCTATTGGTTGGGCAACGGCATTGGTACTTGCCGAGATTAACATTGACCGTCAGAATGAAATCCTTGAGCGTGGCTACCAGATGGGACAAAGCCGTGTTATCTGTGGTTACCACTGGCAAAGCGACGTTGATGCTGCACGTGTAGTGAGTGCTGCTGTCGTAGCTCGCCTACATGCAAACCCAGCTTTCCAAGCTCAGTTGGAGAAAGCTAAGAAGGAGTTTGCCAAGTTGCAGAAAGAAGGCAAGGTTGCCAAGAGCACTTTCAAGGCAGCAAACTAAGTTATAAGGAGTTACAGAAGGCTTTACTTCCGTAACTCCTAAATCAAGGCATTTTAGCTTAATACCAAAACAAAAAGTAAACTAATATAAAAGATAGACCGATGAAAAGAATTATACTTTTCGCCACTTGCAGCTTAATGGTGTGCGCAGGTGCCTTCGCTCAACAGAAAGAAGAACCGAAGTTAGTTGTTAAGCCATCAGGACGTATTCTCATGGACGCAGGTGCAATGCACTCAACCGACAACACCGTTGATGCTCTGCTCAACGATGGCGCTGCTATTCCTGATGCTCGTATCGGCTTCAGTGCTACATACGATAAGTGGAAAGTAAAGGTTGATGTGGGCTTTGCACGCCAGAGTTTGTCGCTGAAAGACATCAATCTCGACTACAAAATAAACAATGACGAATTGCTTCGCTTGGGCTACTTTGTTCATCAGTTCGGTTTACAGAGTGCAACATCTTCAAGCTTCAAGATTTCTATGGAAGAGCCTTTGGCTAACCAAGCTTTCTTCAACAATCGTCTGATAGGTGCGATGTATGTGCACACTGATGACAAGTTCCACGCTACAGCATCTCTCTTTGCAGAGAATGATGCGATGAAGATGACCACCGACAAACTCGGCAATGAGGCGTGGGGAGCGATGACACGTTTGGTATGGCACCCACAGATGGAGCGTGGAAAGATTTTCCACTTTGGTGTCAGCGGTGCTTACGAGTCGCCACGTTATAACAAGAATGCAGCCAACAGCCACAATTCATACACGCTGAGAGCTCCGTTCCCAACACGTATTGCAAATGTCAGTGCGCAAGAGGCAACCATCACTGATGCCAAATCGCTGTGGAAATTCTCTCCTGAACTGACTGCCGCTTTTGGTAATCTCGGCATAGAGTCGCAATACTACTATGTTGCCATCAAGCGTGATAACGCCCTGCCTAATTACAAGGCGTGGGGTGCTTATGGCAATGTCCGCTATTTGCTCAAAGGACAAGGTTACACCTATACCAAGAACGACGCAGGTATAGCTACACCAGACCCAGGTGCAATGGAGCTTGTTGCTGCTTACAACTACTCAACATTGACCGATAAGAACGCAAACATCTTTGGTGGTAAGGTGAACGACTGGTCGCTGACCTTCAACTACTACATCAACAAGTATATGATTTGGCGTGTACGTGCTTCTATCACTCGTGCAACAGAGAATATGGCATTCGCTGACAACACCGTATCAATGCTTGAAACACGTTTGCAGATTAAGTTCTAAACTACTTGACGAATCAGAGCAGCAAAACCAATACACTGCTTGAACTCGATGTAAGAAAGTAGTTTGAAAAGTTATAGGAGTGAGATGTTTATTTGTAACTATTCGATTTATCAATATGAAGTTACGAAAAAACATCTCACTTTTATGATGATTGTAATCTAATAGCTTTAGCTAAAAACACCCATCGTTTTGTAAAGATAATTCCGACGAAAAACGGTAATTTCGATTTGGCATTGCGAAAGCGGCTCTTTTGCAACGCAAAACCTACGCTTTTACCGTGCAAAACAGCCGCTTTTGGAACGTAAAACAATAGGTTTTGCAACACCTTGATAATGAATGGGTTGAGCAATAGAAACTCTTATGAAATATATTTACACCGCAACAACTCTTTTCTCACCCTTTAAAGTAACATCATTCCCATAAACTTTATCGAAAGAGATAAAAATTAAGAGTTGATTTTCATAGTGAAAACCAACTCTTAATTTTTATCAGTGAAATATCAAATAGCCCTATCAAGTCCTGTTCTTGGGTCGTGTTCGCCTATTAAAGAAGCAAAAAACTCATCATCTCTACCGACTTTTATACGAACCTCGCCGCTCTTTCTGCTCCGCAACAGGTCTTCTTGAATAGCTTTGCTACTATCCTTTCATATTAGAGAGAATACGCTTAAAGTCTGAATCACCACGAAGTCCGTCCCAGTCTTTATCTTTCTCCACAAATTCTACAGAGGCTTCATTCCTTGAAAGAGAACGCTCCAAATACTTCAATGCTTCCTCTTTCTTGTTTCTTATGGCATAAAGACAAGCCAAATTATAGGAACTACCTCCATTCTTAATTGCTAGTTGATACTTTTCAAAGGCTTCATTATATAGTTTTTCAGCCTCACTGCCAGATTTTAACTGCGCCAGCCCACTTAAAGCTATCCCCCAATTGTTATATGCTTCATGGTAGTCTGGCTTAATCTGTGTTGCCTGATGATACTTCTCAAAGGCAGCGTTGTATAGTGCTTCAGCTTCGACACCAGACTTGGTCTGTGCAAGATGGGTTAAAACAGTTCCCCAATTATAATATGCCTCATGGTAACCAGGTTTAAGCTGTGTCGCATGTTGATACTTCTCAAAGGAATCATTGTATAGTGCTTCAGCTTCGATACCAGACTTGGTCTGTGCAAGAAGGGCTAAAGCATTTCCCCAATTATAATATGCTTCAGGGAATTTAAGCTTTAATTCAGTTGCAGCCTTATACTCTTTTGAAGCATCTAAGTATTCTCCAGCCGAATGATGCTTTAAGCCAATGTAGAAGTGATTGTTTGCCTCTCTCTCTAAAAGGAGTAGTTGTCTTTCATTCTCATTCTGTACTTTCGAAAGTTTCTTTGTAAGAGAATCAATTTCTTTTTCAGACTCTTTAAGTTGTTCTGAAAGCATCTTCTCTTGAGGACTTTTCTTTGCTTCTGCAGCCTGCTTAATTTCTAAAAGTTGGTCTATAACCTCTGGAATTTCTGTATAAGAAGCAACTTTAATGGAAGTTAGGAAATTAAGAGAATTCTCTAACGGCTTATCAGTTATGATATAGTGTTCTTGGTCGTAGATTCCTTGAATTCTGTTGATTTCCTTAAAAATACCATTGATTTGAGGGTCGCCTAAGCCTGTTCCAATAAAAAGGAAGGTTTTATTGAATATGAGATTTCTCAAAGCATATAAAGCATGTTCTGCCTCTCGTCCTTCGCTCTTATAAAGTTTATCATAATCCGACGGAAATAAGACCATAGAATCTATGTGCTCTATGCAACCATGCAATTTAAATAAAAAGATGGGGTCTTTCTTCAGTCTGTTTAGTTCGTAATCTTTAGTCTTATATGCTTTTATTTCTTGGAGTTCAGGAGTGGCTTTCTCAAAAGCTCTATCATAGTTGGTGGTAATAATCTTTGTTGATAGACTGAACAACTTTTTATGAAAAGAAAAATTATTCCCCCCTCTCAATGTGAAATAGTGCTTAACAAACCCACCAATTTCTCTTTTACTTACTCCTTTTTTTTCTAATATCTTAAGAGTTTCTATCGGCTCTAATGCATCGCAAGATTGTTTCAGTTTGTCTGTGATATGCCCTTTTTCATTCAGATGAGAAGTTATAGATTTAACCATTTTATCCCAACCTTCGAGAGGTTCGTTGTCCGTATTCTTTAAGTTCCAAGATAAACCAGCACCAATGAATAGTACTAAATCATCTGCTTCGATTGCTTCTTTTAGTCCAGGAGGTATATTTATCATAGTTTTATCATTTATTTTACACTGTGTAACTGCTGTTATAAAGGTAAACTCGTTTGGTATAAGCTCTGAACAGCCATTTGGAATTTAGGCTAACAGATTTTCACAGATGCAAAGATATAAAAAAATATTGATGTTCGGGGAAAGGTTTTCACGATTTAATGCGAGCTTGGTAGAATAAAGTGAGTTTGAAAGATTGTAGAGATAACAAGGTATTCAGCCAAGGTTCCGCCCTTCAACAACACAGCCTGCGCTGAGAGCGTAGGCTGTGTTGTTATGTCTGTTTATGCAGGCAAGCTTGCCTAATATATATCGTATGGTGCTTATTGCTTGTTTACGTCCTTGATAATCGTTACCGACAGTGCGCCAGCAACAAGGGCAACGCCTGCCACAATCATCATATTGCTTTGCACAGAACCTACAAGATGCAAGATTACACCGCCAAGAGCAGCTGCGATAATCTGTGGTATGCAGATGGTTCCGTTGAACAAACCAAGGTAAGCACCCATATGTCCGTAGCCTTCAAGCGCGTTGGTAACGAAGGTGAAAGGCATGGCAAGGATTGCTGCCCAAGCACAACCGATGAGCAGGAACGGAACGAACATAACGTATTGGTCGTGAACGAAAGAAGCCATTACGAAACCTATACCGCCCAAGACGAGCGAAAGACTATAAGCCAACTTTCGGTTTTTGAACATTGGCAGCACCATTGCCCAAACCACAGAGCCTATGGCTTGCACGGCAAAGAGAATGCCCACCCAGTTGCCGGCTTCCTGATAGCTTAAAGTTGCAGTAGCATTGCTGGCTGTCATATCTACACCCCAGCAGTTGGCAGCTATCGTTCCGTTGGTGTAAGTCCACATATACATAAAGGCAAACCAAGAGAAGAACTGTACCAATCCCACTTTCCAGAAAGTGGCAGGTGCATTTTTCAAGAGGTGTATCCAGTTGGATTTCGACTCGTTGTCGGTTTCTTTCAGGTTGTGATACTCAGCATATTCCTTCGGTGGCATCTCCTTTACCTTTGCTGTAGTATAGAGTACGCACAGAATAAGAATAGCTGCACCAATGTAGAACGAGTAGATAACCGAGTCGGGGACTACGCCTTTCGGTGCTTCGTTGGCAATACCAATGGCGGTAAAGAGGAAGGGGAACACATAACCCGCTAACGAACCTGCATTGCAAAGAAAACTCTGGATAGAGTAAGCCAAAGCCTTCTGCTTTTCGTTTACTTCGTCGCCCACAAGCATTTTGAAAGGTTGCATCGCCATATTGATGCTCGTATCAAGAAACATCAAAGAGATTAAACCGAACACCATCGCCGTGGAAACAGCCATACCGAACGAGCCAGCATTCGGCAAAAGGCACATAACGAGGACGGCAGCGGTAGCTCCGACGAACAGATAAGGTATGCGGCGACCGAAGCGTGTCCACGTCTTGTCGGACAATGTTCCTACAATCGGTTGCACAATAATGCCCATCAACGGTGGCAAAATCCAGAAATAACTCAGGCTGTGTGGGTCGGCACCCAATGTTCCGAATATGCGCGAGATATTTGCGCTTTGCAATGCGTAAGCTATTTGTACGCCAAAGAAGCCAAAACTAAGGTTCCATAGTTGCCAGAAACTTTTGTCGGGGCGGGTTTTTAATTCTTTATTCATAGTTGAAAGTGTGTGAGTTGCGGTTTATTTGTTGTTGATTTATGTCTTGTCGTTATCGTGTTGTGCCTCGAACGATGAGCCTTGTGCGCACTACACGCTTCTCGATAGAGTCGATGGGGAGTACACCTTCCACCTTGTTTATAAGTATGTTTGCAGCTTCTTCGCCCACACGTACACCACGTTGCTCAACCGTTGTCAGCATCGGGTCGCACGCTACGGCACGCTCGCAGTTGGTGAAACCACAGATAGAAACGTCTTCGGGAACACGCAAGCCCATTCGCTTGCACGAATAGAGAATGCCAATGGCAGTGTCATCGTTCACGGCGAAGAAACCATCGGGAGGGTTTGGAATGCTCATAAGGTCGGGCGTGATAGACTCTGCATCGCTGCGGTTGTCGCACATACGAATGAGTTGTTCGTCGGGCTGTATGCCGTGTTTCAGCAAAGTATCGCGATAACCGTTGTAACGGTTCTTTCCGATTTCCAAATTCAACGACAAGCCGTAGTAGGCTATGCGCCTGCACCCTGTATTAATAAGGTGGTTCACGGCAGAGAGCGCACCCATGTAGTCGTCGATGACCACACGGCTGGCATTCACGCCTGTACTCATACGGTCGTAGAACACAAGCGGAACGTTCTGGTCGATAAGGAATTGGAAGTGGTCGTACTTGGCTGTGTCTTTCGCTTGCGATACGATTACACCGCAAACTTTATTCTCATAGAACGACTTGCATATCTCTACTTCCCGCTCATAGCGTTCGTCGCTCTGGGCAACCATTAGTTGATAGCCACGTGCCGAAGCCTCTTCTTCGATTCCTGCCAATATGGAAGAAAAATAAAAATGCGTAAACTGCGGCACGATTACACCAATAACTTTCAGCGATTGCACTTTGCTTTTGCGCAATGCTTCGGCTATGATATTCGGAGTGAAGTTGTGCTCACGGGCATAACGCTTTATTTCGTCCCTTTTCTCAGCAGAAATGCGTGGACTATCCTTCAGTGCACGCGAAACGGTGGCAACGGAAACACCAAGTTCCCGTGCAATATCTTTCATCGTAACACTTCCATTTTTGACCATAATTCCGTGAGTTTGATTTCTGTTTTTTGTTATTTCTATGGCAAAAATACACATTTTTACAAAAACGTTGATACAAGTCAAGAATTTATTATTGCATTATTAGTGCAAACGTTTGCACATTTTAATTAACGTTTTTAATGGATAAAAAGTGCTAATACGGAATTATCAAACTATCTTTGCACTGACAAGCCTTATATTAAGGTAAGGCGGACATCACATAAATCTATAAAAGAGATAACAATTTACTCAATATTAATAACTTTAGCAATAAAAAGATGAAGCAGGTAAAAAGCAAATTCCCTGTCAGGATAACGACGCTTATCTTAGGTCTGTTCCTGTCTATCAGTGCCTTTGCACAATCGACTATCAAAGGTCTTGTAAAAGATGCTTCTGGCGAACCAGTTATTAGCGCATCGGTTCTTGTTACAGGAACCTCTAACGGCGTGCAGACTGACTTCGACGGAAACTTTGAAATCAATGTAGCACCAGGCACTCAACTAACAATTTCCTACATCGGATACGTTAAGCAGCAAGTTGCTGCGAAGAATGGTATGGTAGTTGTACTCCAGCCAGACGGTGCGCAACAAATGCAGGAAGTAGTGGTTATCGGTTACGGTGCAGTGAAGAAAGGCGACCTTACAGGGTCGGTTCTCGCAATGAAACCAGACACAAAGAACAAAGGTCTTGTAGTAAACGCACAGGATATGATGCAAGGCAAGATGGCTGGTGTGAACGTAACAAGCGATGGCGGTACTCCTGGTGGTGGCGCACAGATTCGTATTCGTGGCGGTTCTTCATTGAACGCATCTAACAATCCGCTTATCGTTATCGACGGTGTGGCATTGGATAACACAGGTGTGAAGGGTATGTCGAACCCACTTTCTATGGTAAACCCACAAGACATCGAAAGTTTCAACGTATTGAAAGACGCTTCTGCAACAGCTATCTACGGTTCTCGTGGTTCTAACGGTGTCATCATCATCACCACAAAGAAAGGTCGTGCTAACCAACCTGTCGCTGTTTCATACGCTGGTAGCGTAACCGCAAGTGTTAAGAAAAAGACCATTGACGTAATGAATGGCGACGAATATCGTAAATTTATTACCGATATGTTTGGTGCTGGCAGCAAGCAAGTGGCTGCACTTGGCAAAGCTAACACCGACTGGCAGAACGAAATCTATCGTACAGCGTGGGCACAAGACCACAACGTTACTGTAACTGGTTCAGTAGGCAACGGTACTAATTCATTGCCTTTCCGTGTTTCTGCTGGTTACACAAACAACCAAGGTATCTTGAAAACCTCAAGCTTTGAGCGTTACACAGCTGCTGTTAACTTAAATCCATCGCTTATGAACAACCACTTGAATATGAATTTCAATGTGAAGGGTATGTTCGCAAAGAACCGTTTCGCAGATGGTGCAGCAATCGGAGCAGCCGTTTCTTACGACCCAACTCAAAGCATTTACGACTACGATTCACCTGATGCAGCGAACTTTGGCAACTATCACGCTTGGCGTGGTGTCGGTCTTGCTGCAAGCGAAGACCCAACATGGCCAACTACTTTGAACACTTTGGCAACAAAGAACCCTATGGCTATATTGAATTTGAAGAACGACCGCTCTCGCAGCCGCGACGTAATAGCAAATGCAGAGTTCGACTATAAGGTTCACGGATTTGAAGACTTGCGCTTGCACGTTACTGCTGGTGCCGACATTGCACAAGGACAGCAGGATACAGACATCGCACCAACTTCTCCATTGGCTTCTTACTATGGTTACAATGGTTGGAGCAAACAGTTGAAGCGCAACCTCACTTTCAACGCATACGCACAGTACTATCACGACTTTAAGGACGCTGCGAAAAATCATTTCGACATTATGGCGGGTTACGAGTGGCAACACTTCTGGAAAAAAGACAAGAGTCGCGCTATACAATACTATCCTTCTACCAACTCAAAGGCTGGCCAAATCTACTACGATAGTGGTAAAGACTACAACAAAGACGGTATTTTCGAAGATTATGTATATTCTACTGAGAATTTCCTCGTATCATTCTTCGGTCGTGCTAACTGGAGTTTGATGGATCGTTACTATGTTACTGCAACATTCCGTGCCGATGGCGCATCACGTTTCCAAAACCATTGGGCTAATTTCCCATCATTCGCATTTGCTTGGAAAGTAAAGGACGAAAACAAATTCCGCGACATTAAGTGGTTGAGCGACTTGAAACTCCGCTTAGGTTGGGGTATGACGGGTCAGCAGGAAGGTATTGGCGACTACAACTATTTCGATATTTATCAAACAGGTAGCGGTACAAATAACGAATATCCAGTAACAGACGATGGAACTGTTGTTCGCCCACAAGCTGTAAACAAGGCTTTAACTTGGGAAACAACTACAACTTACAACGTCGGTCTCGACTGGGGTATATTCAACCAACGCCTCACTGGTAGCATTGATTGGTACTACCGTAAGACCACAGACCTTTTGAACAACAGTGTTACAGTTTCTGCTGGTTCCAACTTCCGCAACCAAGTTCCTTCTAACATCGGTTCGTTAAAGAACACTGGTGTTGAAGCAGCTTTGCGTTGGAGAGCTATCGAATCAAAAGATTGGTATTGGACTATCGATTATAACTTCACATACAACAAGAACGAAATTACCGACCTTACAGGCGGTAAGGACCCTAACTTGGTTGTTGCAACGGGTGGTATCTCAGCAGGTACTGGCAGTAATGCACAAGCACACGCTGTAGGACACTCTGCCTCTTCATTCTACGTTTATCAGCAAGTTTATGACAAGAATGGCAAACCAATCGAAGGAGCAGTTGTAGACAGAAACGGTGATGGACAAATTACCCCTGCCGACAAGTACTTCTACAAGAGTCCGATGGCTCCTGTTACAATGGGACTTGCTTCTCGTTTAGAGTATAAGAACTGGGACTTCGGTTTCTCTCTCCGTGCAAATATCGGCAATTACGTGTTCAACGATTTGATGGCTGGACAAGCTAATGTTTCTCCTGCTGGTGTATGGGCATCATCTGAATTCTTGTCAAACCGTCCAATAGAATCAATTAAAGACAATTGGCAAACAGGTAATACTGAAACTGTTCTTTCAGACCGTTGGGTACAGAATGCCTCATTCTTGAAACTCGATAACATTACATTGGGTTATAGCTTTGCCGACCTCTTCAAGACTGGTGGCTGGCATGGTTTGAGCGGACGTGTTTATGGTACTGCTTCCAACCTGCTTACACTTACAAAATATAAAGGTATAGACCCTGAAGTGTTTGGCGGTATTGATAATAATCTCTATCCTCGCCCAATGTCATTCATTGTAGGTCTGAACTTAAATTTCTAATTCTATCCTAAAAGTCAATAACAATGAAACAATATATTAAGAAATTAGCTCCTGTAGCAGCATTGTTGCTTACATTGAGCATCACTTCTTGTGTAAAGGACTTGGACGTTACACCAATCGACCCAAACCTTCAAACAGAGATTAATCCCAACCATTTGTTCAACAAATGCTATGCAAACTTTGCATTGGCAGGCAACAGTGGTCCTAATGGCGATTGCGACATTGATGGTCTTGACGGAGGTACAACAGGTTTCATCAGACAGTTGTTCAATTCTAACGACCTCACAACTGACGAAGCCATCTGTAACTGGACACAAGACGAAGGTGTTACGGATTTCAACTCTAATAGCTATGGTAGCTCTAACCCTATGCTCAAAGGCTTCTACTATCGCCTCTACTTCGGTGTAACCATCTGCAACCAATACATCAACAACTTCGGCGATGTAGACAAGCAGAAGACAGCAGAGGTGCGCTTTATCCGTGCACTCGACTATTATTTATTGATGGACGCGTTCGGCAATATTCCTTTCACTGAAAAAGTATCGGCTGAATCTGCTAAGCAATACTCACGCAAGCAGATGTACGATTACATTGAAAAAGAACTATTGGCTATCGAGAACGACCTGATGGAGCCAAAGGCAAAGAAGTCTACCGATGCTAATTATGGTCGTGTAGACAAGGCTGCCGTTTGGATGCTGCTCTCTCGTCTTTACTTGAACGCTGAAGTTTATACTGGTACAGCACAATGGCAGAAAGCTGCCGACTATGCTAAGAAGGTAATCAATTCACCTTATCAGCTATATACAGGCGCAACAGTAAACGGCTGGACTGCTTATCAGCAACTCTTTATGGGTGATAATGGCGAAAACGGTGCATCAGTTGAAGCTATCTTCCCTATCCTTCAGGACGGTAAGCGTACCGCAGCTTATGGTGGTACAGTATTCTTGATTAACGCTTGCTACGACAAGGCTGCAACAGTAAACAGCAACGGCGTAGCTGGTGGCAACCTTTACGACAATGCAAACTGGGCGGGTGTTCGTGCTCGTAAGGACCTTATCGACAAGTTCTTCCCTAACAACAATGCACCTTCAGTTACTGGAGCTGTCATGCCTAAGGAAGCAGGCGACGACCGTGCATTGTTCGACGGTGTAGACAGAACGATTACACAAGAGACCTCGAAAGACCTTTCAACATTTACAAAGGGCTTCGCAGTAGTTAAATACAACAACTTCTACTCAACAGGTGCAACTGCAAAAGACCTCCGTTATGCCGACACAGATTTCTTCTTCTTCCGTGTTGCAGAGGCTTATCTCACCTATGCAGAAGCTACTGCTCGTTTGAATGGTGGTCAGACTACTGCTGAAGGTACAGACCTTATCAATAAACTCCACGTTCGTGCTCACGCTAAACCGAGAACTTCAGGTGCTTACACACTTAACGACATTCTCAATGAGTGGTGTAAAGAGTTCTACTTCGAGGGACGTCGCCGTGTAGACTTGGTTCGTTTCAATAAGTTTGGTGGTAATGTAAACTACAACTGGGCTTGGAAAGGTGGCGAACTCAACGGACGCAACTTTGCTGCAACACGCAACATCTTTGCAATTCCAAACAGCGACATGATTGTGAATACGAACTTGAAACAGAACCCCGGTTATTAAGATTATTCAAGTTGAGGAGGCAACTCCTCAACTATCACAACCTAAAAGATAAGAATTATGACAAAGATATTAAAGTCAGCATTGCTGCTTCTTTGCACTGTTTGTTTCTTTACAGCGTGCAGCGATGACAACGATGAAAACCCAACAGTAAAGACGCCAACTACCTTCCATCTGAATACGCCTGCACTTGCGGCTAACGGTGTTTACGATTTGGCTAATTCTAAAACCATCGAGCTTACCTGCTCACAGCCAGACTATGGTTATCCTGCCGTAACAAAATATACGGTGGAGGTTGCAACAAGTGCCGATATGTCGGACGTAAAGAGTATGGCAACAACTTTCACAACTGCCAAGATGGAAGTAAACGCTGCCGAACTGGCAAGTCTGCTTACCGACTTACACGTTGCAAAGGGTATGAAAGAAGAACAATTCCCTATCACAGCTCCTGTTTACATTCGTGCAAAGGCAGTCCAGACTACTGCCTACGGACAGGAAATCGAAGGAACATCAATTACATCTAACGTTATTACATTAAACAAGGTGTACCTTGTCTTCTCTCTTCCTCCAGTGAAGACACCAGAGAAGCTCTTCCTTGTTGGTAACTTCAACAAATGGTCGTGGGACAATGCGTTGGAGATGACACCTGTTAACGGCTCACCTAACATCTTCTGGCATCTTGTTTACATTGATGGACAGGGCAACAGTGCAGGTGTGAAGTTCAACAGCGACAAGGCATGGAACGGCAAAGAGGCTGGTTTCGAAAAGATTACGATTAACCCTGCAAGCGATAATGCTGCCGATATTATCAATGCCAATGGCAACATTGGCTCTTCCAAGGCAGGCTGGTACCTGATGATTGTAGAGTGCACCGTAGTGGGTCGCGACATCAAGTACAACGTAACCTTCAACAAGCCTAACGTTTACTTGCAAGGTGCATGTACCGCATCAGGTGGCTGGGACCTTATCCCGGACAACCTGTTCTCTGTTCCTGCACCAGCCGACGGCGAGTTTGTTTCTCCAGCCATAGGCAATGCCGTGTCTGGTGGTCCTTCAGGCGGCGACACGGGTGTACGTATCTGCGTGAAGATACCTGACATGGACTGGTGGAGGTCCGAGTTCATCGTCTACGACAAGAAGATTGCTTACCGCGGAACAGGTGGCGACCAGACACCACGTGTTGCAGGTGCAGTAGGTCAGAAGGTGTACTTGAACTTCACTAACGAAACAGGTGAAATAAAGTAATAACAACTTATTATTATAGAAAAAGTTATGAAGAAATTATCATTATATATCACACTCGCACTTGTAAGCCTCGTTTTCGGGGCTTGCAGCGACGAGTACGAACCTTGGGGCAATCCTCAGGCATACCCCGAGGAAGGTGCCATCACCATTCCTGGTATCAAGGCAAACGCTGTTGCAACGCAAGACTTAGCCAATGCAGGCGAACAGGTTTCTCTGTTCACCCTCTCTACGGCTGAGCTTCCTGAAGGTTACACCTTGCAAAACGCTCGCATCAAGCTCTATCCGAAAGACATCAACACCGCAATGTCTACCACTATCAACACTACACTTGACGGTAAGGCTAACACAGCAGAGGTGCAGGCAATGGTGGAGAAGTACTACGGCAAGCGTTCGGAAGTATGCAACTTCGTTGCACTCGTATATATCAATGCCGTAAAGAACGGTCAGGCCGCACTCATCGAAGCCGGAGAAGTTGCTGTTACGATAATACCAAAAGCACCAGCCTTCACCGAATACCTCTATATGGCAGGCGACGCTAACTCTTGGAGTCACTCGGACATTCTCCACGGACCAGCGTTCGACGGTAAGTATCTTGGCTATATGTACCTCACACAAAGTGGATTTAAGTTCTGTACACAACCAAACTGGGACGGCACGAACTACGGTAAGGACTTCAGCACAGATAGTGGTGCTGCCAACATTATGATGACAGAAGCCAACGGTTTCTACAAAGTAGAGGTAGACTTGCAGGCTCTTTCTTACAAGCTCACACCTATTACAAGCATCGGTATCATAGGCGACGCTGCAGGTGGCTGGGACAAAGACATTGTAATGACTTACGATGCAGCATCTCACACATGGATTGCGAAGAGCGTAACACTCAAGGACGGTGAAATAAAGTTCCGTGCCAACGGTGCCTGGGACATCAGCTGGGGTGGCACAGACCTCAAGAAGCTCACATCGAACAACGGTGCAAACATCAGGGTTAATGCTGGAACCTACACCATTAAGCTGAAACCGTCTTACGATGGCAACACACAAGCTGAACTTACCAAAGAGTAAGTCCACTTCAACGATACTTTAAAGTATATATTTCAAGGGGAGAAGGCATCTGCGTTCTCTCCTTTTTGTTTGCACAAAGCCAAACTTGCAAACGTTTGCACCCGCATTAATACTTATTATAAATCAAGTTAGTGCAGGGAAAGGAAATAAGTTGTATATTTGCGAAAGCATAAACAGTTAGGATAAAACAAAATCAAATCATCATTATGAAACGTACCTCAACTCTGCTTGCAGCTTTGTGTCTTGCCATGGCAATGTTTGCACAAGGCTGGAAAGCCAACTATGGCGGCGTAATGCTGCAAGGTTTCTACTGGGACTCTTATCAGGATACGAAATGGACAAACCTCGAAGCACAGGCAAAAGAACTTTCCGATTACTTCGACCTAGTGTGGTTGCCACAAAGTGCACAAGCACGCAACACCACCTCAATGGGCTACGACGACTACTATTGGTTCAGCAATTACAACAGTTCGTTCGGCACAGAGGCTGAACTCTTGAGCCTCATCGGCACTTTCAAAGCCAACGGCATAAAGACCATAGCCGACGTTGTCATCAACCACCGTGCAACAACGGCTGGGTGGTTCGACTTCCCAACCGAAACCTACAACAACGTAACGTACACTATGACGTCGAAAGACGTTGCCAAGAACGACGACGGCGGCGAGGCTCTGAAGCAAGCCCAGAAAGAAGGCGTGCAGCTTAGCGACTTCATGGATTCGGGCGAAGACTGGCCCGGAATGCGCGACCTCGACCATAATAGTGCGAACGTACAAACCACGGTGAAGGCTTACTTGCAGATGCTGAAAGACAAATTCGGCTATGTAGGCTTCCGTTACGATATGGTAAAGGGCTACGGTGGCAAGTTCACGGCACTCTACAACAATGCCTCACAACCCGAATTTTCTGTCGGCGAATATTGGGACGGCGATATAAACAAGGTGAAAGCATGGATTGAAAGCACCAAGTCGGACAACGTTCCCACAAGTGCAGCTTTCGACTTCCCTATCCGTTACACCGTCCGCAATGCTGTAAACAATGGCAACTGGAGTGCTTTTGACGGCATAGGCTTGGCAAAAGACCCCAACTATGCACGCTATGCCGTTACCTTCGTAGAGAACCACGACACCGAAGACCGTGGCGGCAACAGCCACCAAGACCCTATAAAGAAAGATACATTGGCGGCAAATGCCTACATTCTCGCCATGCCAGGAACGCCAAGCATCTTCTTGAAACACTATCAGGCGTACAAAAGCGACATCAAGAATATGATTAGCGTGCGCAAGCTGATGGGCATCAACAACGAGAGCAAGGCTGCCAAGTACAGCAGCAGCTCCGACTACTACGCCTTTACCACCACAGGTACAAACGGCGAAATGCTTACCGTGCTCGGTCCTGCAAAGAGTTTCTCCAACACAAACCGCTGGATAAAGCTCACAGGTGGCTACCACTGGGCTTACTATGTGGAGAAGAGCAAAGCCAACTTCGTATGGGCAAGTCTTGCGAGCGGCACCTACGATGGCGAGCAAAGTGTAACGCTGACAGTCATCAGCGACGATGCGAATGCGCAAATCGTGTACACCACCGACGGAAGCGAACCCACAGCAGGCAGTGCAAAGGCTACCAACGGACAAGTGCTGACCATTCCTGTGGGCACAACCGTGCTGAAAGCAGGATTGCTCGTTGGCGGCGTTGTGAAGAACGTCATTGTCCGCAACTACAACATCATCGACTTCAAGCCTTACAATATCAAGGTATATGTAAATGCCGACGAGGCAGATGCAGCGTGGGCAAGTGCGAAGATGACAAGCACCAACCCTTCTATCAACTTCTGGATATGGGGCGGAACACACAAGACCGTGAAGGGTTCGTGGCCAGGCGACGCCGTAACAACAACCGAAACGGCAAACGGCAAGAAATGGTTTGTGAAGGGATTTGCCATTACAAACTCTAACGACATCGTGAATTTGGTATTCAGTGTAGGCACAGGTTCGCCACAGACGGTCGATATTGAAAACATAAAGGCAACCACCTTTATCAGCATATCGAGCGAGAAAGAAGGCGGAAAGAACAAAGTAAACGTTGTTTCTACGGGCATCGACAACGTCGTTACAGAACAGAAGGGTAACAACGCCCCTTACTACTACACACTTTCAGGACAGCGCATAGCGAAACCAACCCAACGTGGCGTATATATCCATAATGGAAAGAAAGTATTGGTGAAGTAAAAGAAAAACAATACGAAAACAATGCGGCGGCTTTGCAGTAAGAATGCAGAGCCGCCGCATCGCTTTTATCGCATAGGTTCAGAGAAAAGAAAGCCGTGCAATGGTTCCGTCGATTATCAGTAAAGGTCTGCCACATTAACGTGAATTCGATATAAGAAAGTTGTAGAAGTGGAATATTTTTGTATTTGTAAACCAAAGACTTACAAGTAAATACCCACTCCTGCAACTTTATTATACCGAACTTGTATTAATTAATCATTCATCTAAGTGGAGACGGTTAGGTTTCTTTAACATTAACCACCTCCAATAGTTTAGCGGCTTGAATAGTGAGAACGATGTGAGCTGTGTGATCTGTGTGAGCTGTGTGATCTGTGTGAATAGTGAGCATTCACTTTTGAAGCCATATTCGAAGCCAAATCGAGCACAAGCGCAGATCCAGTATTCACCTTCTTCTTAATCATTTCAGTCGCCTTTCTATCAGAGATAGATGAAACAACATTCTTGGTGATTGAAGCAAAGCTACTAGTTGCTGCAAAGAATGCAGAAACAACAAGGAAAAGAACTTTTTTCATTTGTCTTAAAGTTTAATTATGAATATATAAAATTAATTGATATTATATGTTATGGTTGCAACATATCCTACATTCTTTTAATATGAGCACTATTGTATTTTTTATTGGATGCAAAGAATCCACCACACTGACTGAGTAATTTACATCCATTACATTCCTCTAAATAAATATCTTTCCATTCTGATATGGATTGCACAGCTGTTTCTCTAATTGATTCAGGCAATACACACAACTGGGCATTATATACAGATGCCCGCAACCCTCGAGAACTTAAAATTTCAATAGCCTCTACTAACTGCTTGTTGTAATCGTATGGATCTATCCAAAGGTCGTTTATATTATCTTCAGCCGTTCCTATTGTTTCCATTTGCATAAATGCCACATTGCATACAAAAGGGAAATTGTGATAGATAAAATCAGCCAATTGAGGTAAACGTTTGTATGTTTTCTTGTGAATAACAATTCGTATGCCAACTTTCATTCCAAAGAACGCTAAATTATATAAACCTTGCACAGTCTTATAGAATGTATGAGCTCCAACTATTTCATGGTGCAAGTCAGCTATATCAGAGAAAATAGGAACATCAATTTGTAAATCGTGACAATTACATAAAGCCAACTTCATAGCATAGTCACGGTCTGCAAACTTAACACCATTTGACAAAATGGTAATAGCAGCTTTGGGAGTATATTTCTTAATTTGTCTAATTAGGTCAAATAACTTGTCGCCAATCATAGTTGGCTCACCTCCTGTAATACCAACTTCCTCAGTATTTTTATAAAACAGAGATATTACTTTCAAGTTGAATGGAGTCATATCTTCTTCATGAATGACAGGGGGTTGGGGGCACATAATACAACGATGATTGCATTTTCCCGTGGCAAAAATTGCGTTTGAAACTGCGTTTATTTCGTATAGGAATGTAATTTCTCCATCTTTGTTGATAGAAACCACATCACCTTCGTGGAACTCATCAATATTTATTCCACCAGTAATTGGTCTAGTACCGTTAATGGTAAGTAGATCTGTAATTGATGCAGTATATCCACTAGGACATGAAACTAACCCTTTTTTTGCAAGGATATAGTCTTTACGTCCAAATATATTCTTCCCAGTTAGTGTAATTTTGCCAAGGACGTTTTCTTCTATGTTATGAATTTTTGTTTGTAACTGTTTCATAAGTATATTATTTTATCCATGACCAAAATATTCTTAAAATTTCGGGATTACCTTCGTGGATCTTCTTGAACAAATGATGAATAATAGCTTTTGTTTTGATGCACATCTCATTTGTAGGACGATGTCCAACAACGTCACCTTGAACAGAATAGTTGCGAACTGGATCTGCGCCACAATATGGTTGGAAAACACATTCAGCGCAAACAGGTAGGCATTCATTGCATGAGCTAGCAATAATCTCATGCAATTGCGTTCCATTAAACATCTCTTGAAAAGTGTTTTTATTTACATTACCCAATTTAAAGTAATAATCCTTGAATCTGGCCAGCATACGTCCCTCGTCTGCAACATAAACACTTCCATCGTAATCATATATGGCACCAGCAATTCCAACGCCAGCAGGAGACTGAAGATCCACGAAACCAGTAGCAAAAGGTGTCAAGATACGTTTGAGAAGGAGAGCAGCAAAACCTTCGACAAAGAAAGTTCCCTTCTTATTGAGTTCAATAATATAATCTAATCCTTCTTTGAAGTTTTTAATAAACGCTTCAATCGGGTAAGAAACTTTCTTCTGATACTCTTTAGCAAATCCATATGGATTCAAAGAACGAAGAAAAATATTATTGAAGCCCAAACGGACATATTCATCAATAATCTCTTTATAATGACCAAGGCTAAACTTAGAAGTTGTCATCAATGCACCTACGCAATCATTGTTACCCCAAATTTTACGAACCATCGCTAGATTTTTCTCGAAAATTTGATGATGATCAAGCGATTTATCCTGTAATGGACGATTAGTATCATGTAGATCTTTCGGACCATCAAGAGAGGTTGATATATCGCACTTATGTTTTTTTAAGTATTTAACCATTTCGGGAGTGAGCAACGTGAGATTGGTACAAATCACAAAACTGAGACAGCGTTTCTTAAATAGATTTTGCCATTCTGCTTCCTCTATGATGTATTTAACCATTTCAAAATCGGTAGAAGGATCTCCACCTTGGAACTCAATTTTTATATAGGGAGAAGGGCTGTTAAAGATACACTTCACAATGTTTTTGGCTGTTTTCTTTGTCATGTCAGACGAATGATCCGAACTCTCATGTCGCTTTACTTGACAATATATGCAACTTGAATTACAACGCAGCGTAGGGACTACCATATGAAGTGATGTAAAATCCCTTAGAATACTCTTCTTTGTTCTAAACTTTGTGGCAAGCATCTTCACAATATCCTCAACTTTATCTATTGTGACTATTTGTTTTGACGCAATATCCATAAAGATATCGGACTTTGGATCAAGCTCATAGGTAATGAGTTTATCAAAGTCTTCGTTACTCAAGAAGATGTATTCGCCAACATCGTTGGTTACTAAGTATTCCTCTTCGTTGAAATGTTCGAAGCGGAAAGGAAGTAAGGTATACTCTTGTTTCATTTGTTCACTGGCTTAAATGCCTCTTCTACGATGAGATCTCGAATATGTCCAAATTGACGAATGGTAATTATACGAACTTGTTGGTCAATCAAGGCATTACAATATTGTTTCATATCATTATCCGATATGACAGTTTTACTATCTTTGGCTTCAAGAATTATGATTACGATTTTATCATTTTCATCAGATGTATGCTGATGAACATAGAACTTATCAGTAAACTTATAGCTTGTTGCTGTAATTGCATCAGGAGAATACAAGTTCAAATCTACAGAAACTTGAAAACTGCCATTACCAAGTTCTACAATGGGAAATTTTAAGTCTTTCATATTCTTTTTTGTTACTTATTAAAAGTTATCTTACATTAACATTTAAAGCATCTGTAATTGCATTTAATGTCATTAAGTAAGGTCGCATCCACTAGTTAATGTATTTAGACACTGTTGTATTGTTCTTGCTAATTCCCTCACCAAGCCAAATGACAATCTTATCTTTGTTCAGCTAAGATAATCTTAATACGACTATTCTTTCGAAGGGTGATACTAAAAGTTTTATTTTTTGTGTAAAATTACAAAAAAAAAACGAAAGAATTCAATTTGGGATGATTATTTTGCAAAATATTTGTATTTCAAAAGGAAAACACTCTTTAAAGACTGCTATTTGGAAATTATGTTTCATTATTTGCAAAAATAACCCCGAACTCGCGTATTACTGAACTGTCAAATAACAAAGCTAACCTTGTACACTCACGACACCGCTCCATACATAACTTTATCATAAACTCATGTCCTACCCTTACTGCATAGTGCTTTTATGAGAATAAGCCAGAAGCACTGACAGTATATGTAGAAAATCAAGGCAACTAGAACTATTTGCATAATAAATTTATCCCGAGCTGGCGTCACATTATTTCGTTCTTCCAACTAAATAAAGTGGTTTTACCACTATACTACTGCTTCTGTACACCTCATCACATACAGGCGAAAAAGGTTATAATAGTGTAAATATTTTTCACAAGCGTAACTATTGCATAACACACTTGTTATCAACGTGTTGCAAAACCTATTGTTTTGCGTTCCAAAAGCGGCTGTTTTGCACGATAAAAGCGTAGGTTTTGCAACGCAAAACAACCGCTTTCGCAATGCCAAATCGAAATTACCGTTTTTCTTCAGAATTATCTTTACAAAATGGAAGCTGTTTTTGGGATTTGCCTTTGGTAAGAAAAAGGAAATCGAGATGCACAATATTCTTATGTTGAACCTAACGTTTATGTTCTTTCCGAGGTGTGGTAAGTTACATTTCCAAACTTTTTATATTGGATATACATAAAACAGAAAATAGTTCAAAGTTGTACTTTCGCTTTGGTGTTCTGAAATACTTTTATTACCTTTGTACGAAAGTTCGTAACGAGAAGTTTGGCTGTTGCAGTTCGATAGCAAGCCGTGATTGACCTATGAAGAAAAGCGCGCTGTTCCGTTTGGGTAGAAGCTATAAGATAGTATGGGTAGTTGTTGTCTTGTTTTTGGCAACAACGGTTTCGCTGTGGGCACAAACAAACGGGCAAACTTCCGAACGCCATTTCTATAACTGGGCTTTGGGCTTTGGACACAATGCGGCAGACTCTTCGCGATGGCGAAGTGCGAATATCGGTATTCTTGCTGCCACCGACACCCTGCACGGTTTTCAGATAGGCGGAATAAGCAGTATTGCGCACCATCAGATGAAAGGTGTGAGCATCGGCGGACTGTTTGCTGCAAGTGGTGGGCGCATCGACGGCTTTCAAGCGGCTTTCGGTATGAACACTTTGGGTGGCGAAATGCGCGGTTTGCAGTTGGCAGCCATCTCCAACGTGGCGCGACATATACACGGCGTTCAGCTGTCGGGATTTGCCAATATCGTAGGAACACCCTTCCGAGGTTTGCAGTTGAGTGGTTTCACGAATATTGCAATGGGCATAAAGGCAGGTGTTCAGATAAGCAGTTTGGCAAACATTGCATCGAAAACAATGCGTGGCTTGCAGTTGGGCACCTATAACTATGCCGACACGCTGCGAGGTGTGCAGATAGGATTGTTGAACATTGCGTTACAGCAACCGAAGGGCTTACAGCTCGGCATTATCAATTACAGTCGTGATACACTGACGCACAGGATAGGATTGGTGAATGTTGGTCCGCAAACACAGATAGATATTCTGGCATACGGAGGCAACCACGCACTGCTGAATATGGGTCTGCGTTTCCGAAATCGCAACACCTATTCGCTGTTGGCGGTGGGTACACGCTATATGGGCTTCAACGAAGAACTTTCGGGAGCAGTTTCTTACCGATTGGGACGCTGTGTGAACTTGTCGCCAAGGTGGCTGTTGAGTAGCGATATAGGCTTTGCGCACATAGAAACCTTTGAGAAAGAAACTTCCGACAAGCCACATCGACTGTACTCGCTGCAAGGTCGTGTAAACTTAGACTACCGTATAAATAAGGAGTTGGGCGCATTCGTGTCGGCTGGGTGGGGCACTACACACTATTATTGGGAAAACAAGCATTATAAGAGCAAGGTGTTGCTGGAGGCTGGAATAGTAATGCGGTTTAAACCAGAGAGAATACTATCGTATGGTGGAACAACAGGAACTGCCGAACGTAGTATGGCGGAACGGTATAGAATGTTGATGGAAAACGATTCTACTTTGCACATTCATAATCTTCAGTTTGCCTATAACGACCCTAAAGAACAGCGAAAACGACCTTGGAAGGCAGTGGCTGAAGTAACTGCTATAAATGCTTTGGTGCACTGCGTAGATAGGTTTGCTCTACGCTACGACTTTGCAAAAGTAAACTTCAAGAGCATACGCAAGAATTTTAAAAATGGATTTGTGTGGGACAACGACAAGTTTTCTACCAACTTGTTTGCACACCCTTACCACGGCAACTTGTACTATAATTCGGCACGTGGCAACGGTTTGTCGTTCTGGCAGTCGGCACCTTACGCCTTGGGTGGTTCGCTGATGTGGGAGTTTATAGGCGAAGTGGAACCGTCTGCCATTAACGACGTTCTTGCCACGACGATGGGTGGAATATGTTTTGGCGAAATATCGCACCGCATTTCACACTTGTTGCTGAACGATAGAAACAGGGGCTTCCGCCGTTTTCTTAGAGAATTTGGTGCTGCAATCATCAATCCTATGGGTGGATTTAACCGAATTGTAACAGGCAAGGCATGGCGTGTGAGGAACGAATATTACAAGTATCACGATTACGAAGCATTGCCGATAGACTTTTCTATCTCGCTCGGCGGACGCTATCTGGCTGATAACGGAGCGATGTTCCGTGGCGACTACAATTCGTTCTTGAATGTATTTTTGGAATACGGCGACCCTCTGAACAGGGCAACCAGCAAGCCTTACGATTTCTTTTCTATGGAACTGTCGTTGG
>OLNQ01000656.1_pt1 | contig 36195 bp, 33 predicted proteins | sample 1672821 | NCBI WGS metagenome assembly OLNQ01 (sample SAMEA3136727, study PRJEB25190) | human gut metagenome | biome: human gut; feature: human-associated habitat; material: faeces | place: Austria | collected 2013 | reverse complement strand
ATTTTATTATATCATATTCCCCCTGTTACTCTATCAAAAATATGATAAACTCTCATTCAAACCACCTTAATCTTGATTTTCTTGACTTTGGTTTTTGTGAACTTGATTATCAGTTCATCTATAACGTCGGTGTACTTTCCTCGTGAGATGAGATCATTTCTCAAATCAATAAGGCTGTTGATGACTGTACGCCGTTCATCGGGTGATAAATATAAGTGATATCTCGGATTTCTCATTCTGCTACCTCCGTTTCATTTTGATGATTTCATTATAAACGGAGCTTACCCAAAAATCGAATATGTGGATAAAAAATCTTTTAAAGACAGAAAAACGCCGCTTCAGCTTTTACACTGAAACGGCGTTCTGTTTTTGTATCAGAGAACACATCTGACGGCAAATCCGCCGCTGAAAAAGTAGGTGTTCATCCAATACTTGTTTGGTGGAGTTAAGGTGTTAAAGGTCGAACCCTCAACACCTTTATTTTTTAAATCGTGCAACAAGTCATCAAAGGTAACTTTATCTGATGTATTGGAGCCATTATAGTATACAATAAATTTGTCATCAAAAACATAAATTGCATTTATAAATGTATCAATAATCTTCTTCTGAAATTGCTTATCATTAATGTCACCATTCATAATGTCACTAATGAAATCTATAACATCAGAACATCTCATTGTAGCATTTGCTATTGCTTTTTCTCTTGCTATTTCTATTTCTAGTTCTGCAAGTTGATTATCAATAACATTAATTTGTTCATTAAATTTCTTTAGAACTCTTGCATTTGTAGTCTTAAGAAGCCCATCAGAAAGTTCCTCTAATTTCTTTTCAAGTTCCTTTTTGTTTAGTTCTAAAGTCTTTAAATGATTTTGGCCACATTCTTTATTGTAGAGGTCAACAACCTTCTGTGCCACTTCATTTACAAAGTCTTTGTTTTTGTACATATACAAGGTGCGTTCAACAATAAAGGTTTCTAGTTCTTTCTGCTTTTCTCTTCTTTTTTTGCAGTCATTAATATGCTTTTTTCTGTTTCGACAAACATAGTAGCCAAACTTTCCACCACCTTTACCGGTAGCAGTTTCACCAATCATACTACCACCACAGTAACCACAAAAAATTTTAGTTGCAAGAAGATACTCGTGTTTAGCTGATTTTGTTCCTCTGTTTTGTTTGTTTTTACTTAATTGCTTTTGTGCCAAATTAAAAGTCCTTTCATCAATAATAGCCGGTATGCCATGTTCAATAACTATATCTTCATACTTGTACTCTCCAATGTATTTCCTGTTGGAGAGTATTTTATTTAAAGAATTAAAAACAAATGTACTGCCATTCTTAGTTCTCCAACCTTTAGCATTTAGCTTATTTACTATTTCTTTTTTGGACGTACTTGAAACATATTCGTCAAAAATAAATCTTACAATCTCAGCTTCTTTTTCGTTGATGACATACTTTTTATCAACCGTATCAAACCCAAGAGGTACAGAACCACCAACAACTTGACACTTTAATGCTGATTCACGCATACCTCTTCTTACATTTTCAGAAAGCTGTCTTGAATATGTTTCGGCCATAGCTTCTAGCATTGCTTCAAGTAGTACACTCTCTGAACCCTCGCCCAAATATTCTGTAACGGAAACGACTTTGACATTATTCTTTTTTAGTGCATTTTTATAAATAGCACTGTCATATCTGTTTCGAGCAAATCTATCCAGCTTCCAAACAAGGACCACATTAAACTGATGATTATTGCTATCTTTAATCATCTGTAAAAACTCAGGTCTATTGTCTGATGTACCGGAGATAGCACGATCTATGTAGCTATTGATGATAGTCATATCATTTTTCTTTGCGTATTCAGTGCAGTATCTAATTTGACCTTCAATGCTCTGTTCCTGTTGATTGTGACTAGAGAACCTAGCATATATTACAACGTTCATAGAATTACCTTTCTATTTTAGTCCGATAAATGCTCTAATTTTGATATAAATTCTATTGTATATTCTTGAATAATATAAGTGTTTATATTAATATCATTTTCAGAAAAAAATACACAAGCATATGCAGATAAGTCTAACAATGCTGATTCTATATCAGATAGAGAAGTTATATTACTAAAATTCTTATTAAATCTTTTACCTAGCGTTTCACTATAGTCACCCATTAATTCAAGCACTTTAACAGAACCTATAGTTCTTTTTGATTCAATATAATCAATTAATATTTCGTCTATTATTATAATATCATCATGACTCAATGGTTCTGCTAGTGCTGTTATGTACATAAAGTAAGCATATGAAAAAGCAATACTATTTGATGTGATTTTCTTATAAGATTTACATTGCTTAAACATATTATGAGTAATTTCAATTATTGCTTCTGTAATATTGTTTAATTGTTCCTTCCTGTATAATGATTTCTCATTATTTTCACTGATTTTATCTTCTTCAGCAGGGAGACATTCAAATAACTTATTAAAGAAAGATAATGTATAATAAAAAACTTTTCCTTCTTCAAAATTTCCATATATATTTTTTAGCTGCCCTTCAGTATAATTAGATAGCAATTCTAAAATTTGCATACAATTAGTATCAGTAGGGTCATTAGCTAATTGTTTTATAGTTGGTAACAATTTCTTTCCAATGTCATTTGTGTAATTATCATTATATTCTTTAAAACTAAAGAGAGAAGAAAACGAATCATTACAATAATTCTCTAACACCTTATTAGCGACAGTTAGTATTTCATCTTTACTAGGCGATAAAAATACAATAAATAAGATGTTATAATGTGCTGATAGTAATCCCATACCTTTTAAGTCATCTTCATTGTTAGGATAATCTAAATCAAGTATATTATTAATCGACTCAATAATATTAACTACAATAGGTCTCTCAATACCATAATATACTTTTTGTTTTTGTGTTTCTTCTTTAATTTTTTCGGCTTTTTTGCGTGGAATATATTTAAACTTAAAATGAAAATTTTTTAGATAATCTAAAAGATTTGTTCCTTTAATTTTAAGAGTATCATAGAGATACTTACTAGCGTAATCTGATAATTTGGATAAACACAATAATAGATACTCATTATCATAGCTATTTATTGTGTTTAAATAAGAATTTTCCTCAATAATTTGTCTATAATATTCTTCGCAATGTTGAATAATAAAATTATTGTCTTTTTCTTGTCTGTCAAGAGTAGTGGCTAATTCATTCTTCACGCTTTCAAATACTCCTTCTGAAAAACAATAATACGAAAGTGAATAAAATAAGGCAATAACAAAAGAATACTGTCTCCAAGTTACCTTTGTAGTGCTATCTTTGAATAAAATTCTTTTACTTGATTCAATGATATACTTAACGATTGGTTTTGCAAGAGTAGTATTAGAATATATATTTTCTGAAATAGATGTATAATTTTCCATATTAAAATTCCTTCCGTAAAACAATTACTTAAAGTTTTGTATAAAATCTTTGAAAAGCTTATAAACTTCCCTTTCAAGTGGATGTGTGTACCACTTGTTTCTTTTTTCAAGTATTTGCATTCTCTCAGAACGAATTTTAGCAGAAGAATAAGAGATATTACATAGTTTTGCTATTTCATCAGGTTTAATAATTCCTAGTTCATGCAACACACAAGCCGGAGATAATATATCTCTGGCAAAAATGTTAGCTGCACTTTCTGTAAAGTTGTTGTAGTCAAATGTTCTGTACTTCTTCGTATCAATTAGCAGATGACCTAAGAATATATGACCAAGTTCATGTGCTATAGTGAATCGGTTACGCTGAACACTATCATTATCATTGTAGATAATATAAAACTTTCCATTTTGTAAAAATGAAATACCACTTTGATTATCTTCAAGTATATTAACATTACTGTTTTTAAAAATACTGATATTACATTGTTTTGCAATATCAGATAACTTTACTGGTAGTGAAGTTATCTTAAAATCAATCAAACATTGCCAAGCTGCATTCCTGGAATTTTTATAAATACCGTACATATAACCACCTCATAGGTAGTATTTCCTATGAAGTGGTTTTTTATTTGGTTTTATAAATCAATATCCTCAGGAGTTAATTTACTCATATCAGGTATTTCTTTAATTTGCATTGGTTCATTATCAGAACTTCTTGCAGCAACAAGTGTTGGAATAGTTTTTTCAGATACATCAATATCAAGCAACTTCTTAACAGCCTCTTGCATGCTTGGATTAGCACGATAAGCAAGAATTAATTGCTGTTCTTCATCTGTTAATAAAATTTGTTGACTTTTAGAATCAATATAATCATCATAAAATTTTTCTACATTAACATTAAGTTCATTACAAATTTTAAGAAGTAACTCAAAATCAATCTTCATATTATCTCTTTTAATAATTGAGTAAAGAGTTTGATTACTAACACCGATATTTTTTGCTAATTCATTAACATTAGTACCTTTTTCTTTTAATATTCTATCTAATGTTTTACCTATCATAGTATCACCTCTGATTAGATATTATCACAATAAATTGTGACCGTCAATAAAAAATTATGAAAAATCATAAAAAACTATTGACAAATTATGCAAACGAATATATAATTCAAGTATAAGTTATTCAAACGCATAAATTTAAGAGGTGATTTTATGTATACTAACTTAAAAATTGAATTAGTGAAGAAGTCATTAACTCAGAAAGAAATTGCTGATTATATCGGCATTCATGAAAACTCAATGGGAAATAAAATTTCCAATGGTTCATTTTCAGTAGAAGAAGCTTTTAAAATTAAAGCAAAATTCTTCCCAGAATGTTCTTTGGAATATTTATTTAAAAGAACTGCTTGATGTTCAACTTCACAGAACTCAAAAGTCGCATATCTGAAAAAGGATATACGCAGAAAGAACTATCAAAAGAATTGGGTATTTCTGAAAACACTTTCACAAGCAAAATGAAAGGTCGCTATTTCTTTGATACTAGAGAAATAGTAATCATATGTAATTGTCTTGATATATCGTTAAGAGACATATACAAATACTTTTTTGTATTAAATTAATCTAACACTTAAATTATACAAATATATTTGTATTTTGTCAATTAATATATACAGAATGTTGAAAATGTGAAGAAATATCTACAAAGAAAAGGAAAAGAGGTACTAAAATGAAAGCATTTATAGCTTACAGAAACGCAGACGGTAGCTTTGGAGAACTAGAGCCACTTAACAAGGAAGCAAAAGAGCAAGAGAAAACTTTCAGTGAAAAAGAAACTGATGCTTTTGCTCACATTGTTCTTGATGCAATGCTCAGAAACAAAGATAAGGTTAAATCATGAAACTAAAGATTAACTTTATCAACAGGACAAGCCGTACAGCAGTAAATGTTAGAGAAGCCTATGTGCTTGGTAATCTTTTGGTTATCAAGCACATCAACGGCAGAAGAACATTTATTGACTATCACTCTATTAAGAGAGTAAGAAAATTAAAGTAAAAGATAAGGAAAAGGTGGAAAAATGAATATTTCAGTAGTAACATTCGTGATTATGATTATCGTGTATAGTACACTTGTTGCAATTATTTTTGCTTTGGCAAAGAAGTTGCTGATTTATCAAGATACATACAACAAGCTACTTGCAAAGAGCAAAGATTATTTGAACTTATCAAAAAGGTGTAACAATACATCTAAAGAAATTAATCAGCAAAACAAAGACTTACTTGATAAATTAAATAAGTATTTTGAAAGAATAAGAGAACTGACCAAGGTTGCTGAACAGTTACATCAAGATAACTTTGAACTAAGAAAAGAAATTAGAGAAGTAAAAGAAATGAATAAGAAACTTGAAAAGAGTATCAGAGCCGGTAAGAAGAATGATGAAAAAGATTAAGTTAATTGGTTTTATTGTTATGATAGTGGCTACCATTGTGGTATCACAACTTTGTGGTATCACAATCTCAACAAAGAACGGTGGTGTTCTGTTGTTACCGGTGCTTTACTTCTGCTTAGTGTATGTAGTACCTCATATGGTTAGTGACTACATATCAGAGTGGAAAGAAATCATCAATGACGGTGAAGTATGCTTTACAAAAGGTGAGAAGTACCGTAGATGGTTTGAAGAAGCTACTGGCAAAGAAGTTGAAACACTTGAAACAACGGCAGAGGGTGAAGAAATTGAAAGCGTATGAAGCAAGAAACAAATGGGGGTATAGAGATTATGCAACAGTTGTTTTTGCTGAATCAGCCGGAAAAGCAAGAGCAATAGCATTTTATACAGAAGCGTGTGAAGGCAGTGATTTCACTGATATTGAAGTTTTTAGAGTTCCTGTTCTTGATAAATATTATCAAGAAGGAAAAGTTGAAATGGATTGGGCAGATGCTAAAGATAGAATTGCACTAGTTAAAGACGGTGGGTTTACTTGTAGTAGAGAAGTGATTAACCCAGATTGTGAAAATTGTCCGGCAAAAAAATGGTGTGATGAATACAATGATAAGTTAGAAAGGCTGGAAAACTAAATATGATTGATTATAATGTAACATTTGAATATTTGCACGGGTTTAATCGAATGTGCGAAAGCTTACAAAAAGAAAATTGTACCGGATGCCATTTTTTTGAAGAAGGCAAATGTGCATATGAAAATCACAGAAGAATTAACCCACGGGAATGTATAAGGACAGTTCGAGAATGGTGCAACGAACACCCAGAACAAACACTATTATCTATCTTTAATAGTCGTTATCCACTAGCAACAAAAAGTGAGAATGGAATTCCGTATATTTGTGTCGCTACGCTAGGAAAAGGCAAGTATTGCAATAAAACATTTGATGCAAAATCACAAAAATGTAAAAGGTGTTGGAATACAGCAGTAGAATAAAAGTAACTATAGCAAGTTACAGGCAAGTTAAAAATACTAGTGTTTAAGCTAGTTATTATGATTTTGCGACCGTCATAAATGTCGGTGGTAAGTTAATTGGGGTGTAATTTATGAATAAAGAAAAAGCTAAACAACTTATTGATGATGCTGATATATATGCAGTAATCACCGGAAAAAAAGAGGATGATAAAGTTCTTACTAATGGAATTTGGAGAAGCTACGAAAAAGAAGATTTAGAAGATCTACTTTGTTCTTTTATTGCTAGTATCATTCAAAGTGTAGGTTTTATACCTTCAAGGCAACTGATTGTTGATGCAGTTAATAAAGCAATGGCAAACTATAAAAATGTGCAGGAGAGTGAAGGAAGATGGACAAATTCAATCAATTAGAAGAACTAGACAGACTAGCTTATAGTTTTGGCAATACGGATAAAATGATGATGTCATCATTACATTTTGAAGAGAGGGCATATGTAACTACCCTTGCTAGTCTGTATATGATGTACGATTTAGTAGGTGTACATATCAAAGATAAGGTAGTTAAGATTAAGCAAGATGCTTTGAAAGACTACAGAACTATACATAGTGAATTGTATTTCGAAAGACTAAGTTATCAGCAGTGGCAACAGTCAATTAAAGCTACTGAAAGACAGACTAGAGAACTCACAGAAGTTCTTAAAAGTGGTGACTTGCAGAAGTCACTAGAACTGGCACTAGAAGTTATAGATACATTATTGAAAGAAAACACGCTAGCTAATATGTACAGAGCAGTGATGCAAAGTGCTGTTACTGATGATGAAATAGATACAGCAGTAAAAAACTATGCTGTTGAGCATAATCTTGAATTGGATAGTAAAGAGATAGAGAAGATAGTATATAGGTTTATCACAAGTCTAGGTACATCAGAAGATTTGTTGTGTTTCAAATCTATGACTAAAGAAGAAATTGAAGAGTATTCTAAAAGACTTCCAAAGCGTGAAGTTGACGGTATTAGAACAGAGATTAGCGAAGAATACTTAAAAGCCCTATCAGCTAGTTAAGCTGATAGGGTACATATGGGATTGTTGAATAATTGGTAATTCATCAGATGAACCGTTCGTGTCTGATATGTAAGTTCAAGTCTTACCAATCCCACAACCACCTCTGCAAGTTACTTACTAAAATCAATTTAAGTGTATCTCCTAAGTTCTAAGATAGATAAAATCCTTCACGCAGAGGTTTATGCAACAAAGGAGAAGGTTACTACATATTCGTAGTACCTTTGTTGCTAAAATATAAATGGAACTGTAGCATAAGTAATGCGATTAGATCATCCGTACAGTCTAATTATATAGGTGCAATTCCTATCAGTTCTAACATCTCTGTCTGCAGTTTCTATTATAATTTAATTTCTGACCTTTTCATAAAATATTTTTAGATAAAATTAAATTAATTTTCCTTCAGTAAAAAAGTTATTAACAAAATTAAAGTCCTTCACGCAGACAGAAGCCTTGAAGCAACGCAAGGCTAGGCCAAGGGGAAGGCTACTATATAGTACCTTGGCCATATATGAGGTTTTAGTTTAGGGAAAACACTCCATTAAAGTTTTCGATGCCTCGAACAACAGGAGAGAGCTGGATCATGCCCAGCAAACCTCGTAAAATCTTGATAAGATGTTGTGGCTGAAAATTATGGACGTTGTTCAGCCACAATATCCAACAGTAGTACAAGTAGTACAGCAGTACCCTGGCTGCTAATCTAGGTTCAACTCCTAGCTGTTGGTGGTTATTTCCTTATTTTTATTTTTTATACTGACTTCGGTGGTGTAGAGATACACCACCACATCTGCAGTAGCCGTTGGGGTTCAGCAAGTTCAATTCTTGCCTACTGCTAGTACAGTAGTGGCGATTGTACCACACTCTTTTCTATCTTTGTTAGGCCCTATTCATCAATAATGGATAGGGTCAAAGTCAAAGGAGATTTAATATGAGGATTGAAAAATGTAACAAATATAGAAACAACAAAGTCACCTATGACGGAATAATCTTTGATAGCAAAAAAGAAGCTCAGCGATATGCTGAACTAAAAATGCTAGAAAGAGTAGGAAAAATTAAAGAACTAAAAAGACAAGTTCCTTTCACTCTGATACCAAAGATTTGCGACCAAAACGGCAAGTGTATACAGAGAGCTTGCAAGTATTATGCCGACTTTGTATATATGCTAAATGGAAAAATTGTAGTTGAAGACACCAAAGGTGTCAGAACAGCTGAATATAAGATTAAGAAAAAGTTAATGTTGTATCAACACAACATTATAATCAAGGAAATTTAAGAGGTGAACTATGGATATTAAAAAGATAGTTAATATCTGCAAAAAGAAAAGTGCTTTTCGTGTTAATAAAACTAATGACGGTTGCCAATGGTTTGGTGACGGTAAAGCTATGTATCTACTTTCTCCGGATATTCCATTTCTATCTGCTGAAGTTATTAGTGGCTTGTATGAACTCAGCAAAGACAAAGTTGAAGAGGAATACAGGCTTCATTGTTCTTTGTCACCGGGTGAATTAGAATTACTTGCTGACACTACGGAAGATGAAGAAATGTTAGTGCCATTACATATGAATGTTGTTTATGGTGGTACATTGTTATTGCCATTTCGGTCTAGTCAAGGTTTAATACTCATTGATAATGAGTATTTGAACCCATTAGGAAGTAAACCAAGTGAATTAATGTTTACTTTGCGTGGTGAAAACATTGTTGCAATAAAGAACGGAATGCTTATTACTGCTATAATTAGTGCTTATGATGTTAATAGAGATGATGATTTTACGGAAGAGTTAAAACAGTTGTATAAGCTTAATTCAATCAGCCGAGAAAAAGAGTTTTTGAAAAATAAGAACTTTGATGAAATGGAAGGTGTAAATGATGTTTGCGATAACTGAAGAAGAAGTAAAAGCACTTTTTGAAAAAGAATTGGAAAGTGCAAATAAGGTAAATGCACAGTTTAATTCTTCACACGAAGCGTATGCTGTTGTATTGGAAGAAATAGAAGAAGCAAGAGAATGTTTCTACAATATACAAACATTACTGGCATGGAACAAAAACAAATAATTTTGACGAAAAAATTATGGCTACTGATAGACTAGAAACTAACACTATTGCACTTATTAGAGAAGCTGTGCAAATTGGTGCTATGTGCGAGAAACTATTTGGATTTCTAAAGGAGTAATATATGGGAAGAAAATCATGTGAAGGTTGTCGCTACTATAAGGACGGTAACGGTTCTCGTAACAAGAGAAGTGATAGATTTTGTCACTATATGATTGAAACGGATAAGCCACGAAACTGTGACCCGGCAAAGTGTGACAAAAAGATAATTGATGAACCGTATCCTTATAGCAGGAGAAGAAAATGAATAAATTATTTCCAATTATTCTTATAGCACTTCAATTCCTTGCTTGCATAGGCTATGTAATAAGTAAGGATTATAAAATGGCTATCTATTGGTTATCAGCCGGTGTTTTAAATATTTGCGTGACTTTTTAGGTCGCAGAAAGGAAAGTAAAAATGGATAATATTCTTGTACTAAAAGATATTAGGGATAAGTCAAGAAAAAAGGTTGATGATTTTGTAAATAACTATGCCGGTAATGGTGATGAACAGTTACTATTCAATTTTCTTATAGAGCTTGAAACTTACTATGATCTCTGTATTTGTGCTCGTGATGTAAACAAAATTACAAATCATAAAAGAGATTATGATTACAAAACAGATAAGAATATTTGCAGAGTGTTGTTACTCTACATTAGAGCAATCATTAGACATAACTATTTTAATGATGAAAATGATAGCTTAGATGATTTCTATGATTTAGATGCAGTTTATTGGAAAGAACATGAACAAGAGGCTTATTTAGAATTTATTAAGCTGCTTGAACAGTTAGGATACCAGGTATCTGATGAAGAAAGAAGTTATTATAACGGCACTCATCAAGCTTATAAAGAGTGATAAAACAGAATAAAAAATAAAGGCTCTGATAGATGAAAAAATCACCTATCAGAGTTTATTACTATATGTAGAAAAGAAAAATAAAGGGTTTAAATACCCTTTTTAAACCTTGATTAAGCGATTATTTTTACGACGATTTTCAAAAATAGGAGAATGAAAAAATGCACTGGTACAAGAAAATAATCAAGGCTGGACCTTTGAGAGAAGAAATAGTTTACAAGAGTATAAGAAAAATTAATAAACCTCATTCATCAAGATGCTTAGGGAAGAAGAGTAAATCATCAGAAAAGCAAAGACTAAGAAATCTGATGGAATGTAAGAGAAGAGTTCAGAGATTAATCTGCAATAATTTCACAACTAAAGACTTGTATATTACTCTCACATTCAGAGAAGACATATCTGATGAAGATTGCAAAAGAGAATTTACTAACTTTGTTCGCAGATGTAAGAATTATTGCAAAAATCACATGAACAAAGAATTTAAATACATAGGATGTACCCAGCGTGGTGAGAAAAAAGGAAGATGGCACGCTCACATAGTAATCAGCTACATAGATTTTAACATTCTCCGTAATAGATTGTGGAAAAAGGGTGGTTTAAAAATTGAAGGACTTTATGAAGATGGAGCATATGAAAAACTAGCAAAGTACATCACGTCTGAAAAAACAGGAAAAAGGCAAATGAAACAATCAAGAAATCTTGTAAAGCCTACTGAAAGAGTTATTGAACTATCACCTACAGCAGCAATAGTTCGTAGAATAAAAAAAGGTCAAGCTATGAAACAACCTAAAGGATACTTACCTCTTCTTGATCAGTGCTACACACACATTAATGACATAACTGGAGAATCAGTAAGAATGGTGTATATAAATAATGACTCCTTGTTTGGAGGTGGTCGCTATGGCTCGGAGTAATACTGCTCAATATAGATGTCTATGCCCTTGGTTCATTCGTGATGGAGTAAGAAACATAGACTGCGAAGCATGTAAGGGCTTTGGCAAAGAAATAAGAATAATATTTGACAGTGAAGAAGAAAAGAAGGCTTTTCAAAAAGAATTCTGTTTCGATCGGCATACAGGACTTGATGACTTTACTGCTAAATACAAAAAATGCCCTTATTCAGAGTTGGCTGAATATATTTGGAATAAAAGCTGAACATAGTTTGGCTTATTTCTGATGTAAAAAAATTTTATTTTCCATATATAAGTAAATATATATAAGACAAGCGTACAGCATTTTTTGTGTTGTGCGTTTTTTTATTTGTGTTTTGTTTGAAAAATTAAAAAGCTAAAATCAAAATGAATATATCGTGAGGTGTGAAAAATGAAGAAAGGAAGACGAAAAGCAAAAGATAGTGTCAACTGGACTGAAGCCAAAAGATTTTATCTTCAAAATGATGTTAGCTATCAAGATGTTGCAGACAAATTTGGAACAACGAAAGCTAGAGTTGCTGAACATGCACGAGCAGGACCATCAAAAAAGGGTTGGGTTCTTCTTAAAGAAGAATTAAAAAATAGAATAGACACACAAACGGAACAGAAATTTGTGGAAAGACAAGTTAAAAGCAATGTGGAAAACCTTAATTCTGTGTATATGGTTGCAGAAGATCTCATTTCTAAAGCTACAGAAGCTGTTGGAGAACTTAATAATCATCTAGTCAAAAGCAAAACGAAGAAGAAAAAAACAAAGTATTCAAATGCAAAAGGTAGAATTAACAAGGCTTTAAGCGAAACGGTAACTGAAGAAGAGAAAATTAAGTTTGTGCAAGGTGATGTTAATACAAAGAAGATGAAAGACATTGCAACAGTAATTGAGAAAGCTAAAAATATCTTCATTGAACAACCTTCAGAAGACAACGGTTCCGGTGTAATCATAATGCCGGAACAAGAAGAACTAACACCACCTGATGATGAAGAAGGTGTTGTAAATGAGTAGTACAGCAGTATGGACACCACAACCTAAACAAATTGAAATGATGAAGCATGGAGAAGACGAAGGGTTCTACGGTGGAGCAGCAGGTGGTGGCAAGTCAGAATATTTGGTAATTGAAGCTTTAAGACAAGTCAATCACCCACAATATAAAGCACTACTTTTGCGAAAAACATTTCCAGAACTGCAAGAACTTCTAGAAAAAACAATGTACTACTATCCAAAAGCTTATCCAAGAGCAAAATATAACGGAAGCGAACATGTGTGGACTTTTCCGTCAGGTGCTAAAATCCAGTTTGGTTCGTTACATCATCTAAAGGACAGATTTAAATATCAAGGACAGCAGTATAATTTCATTGGATTTGATGAGCTAACTCACTTCCAATGGGATGAATATGATTTTCTCCGTTCAAGATGCCGTTCTAAAGCACCAGGATTGAAACAGTACATTAGAGCAACAGGAAACCCTGGTGGCATTGGCCACGGTTGGGTTAAGAAATATTTTGTTCGAGCCGGAGAACCAAATAAAACTATATGGGAAAGTCAAAAGATACAATATCCTGACGGTCACATTGAAAGAATGTGGTTATCAAAAGTCTTTGTTCCTTCTAGGGTGTATGATAATAAAATCTTATTGCAGAACGATAAGAAGTATCTTGCTAGACTTGCGTTCATGGACGAAGCAAACCGAAAAGCCTTTCTTGATGGGGACTGGGACACATTCGCAGGTCAAGTCTTTACAGAATTTAAGATAGGGATAGGACAAGAACTTAACACAAGGAAGGGAACACATGTTATTAATCCGTTTGAAGTTCCTAAGAGCTGGTCGATAATCAGAAGTTTTGACTGGGGTTATACAAAACCATACTCAGTTGGCTGGTGGGCTGTTGACCATGATGGGCGGTATTACCGAATTAATGAACTTTATGGATGTACAAATGAGCCAAATACAGGTGTTAAACACTCGGTAAGAAAAATAGCTAACCTTATCAGAGAAAAAGAAGAAACAGATCTTAACCTTAAAGGTAGAGAAATATATGGAGTTGCTGATCCAGCAATATTTGCAGACAGAGATAGTGGTAATTCTTCTATTCAATCAGACTTCGCAAAAGCCGGTGTTTTTTGGAGTAAAGGCAAAAATAACAGATTGTTTGGTAAGATGCAAATGCACTATCGTTTGTGCTTTGATGAGAGAGGTATCCCAATGATGTATGTGTTTAACACTTGTAAAGACTTTATCAGAACTATACCCAATCTTGTATATAGTGAAGTATCTGTAGAAGATGTTGATACCACACAAGAGGACCATATCTATGATGAAACTAGATATGCCGTCATGGAAAATATTATCCCACCAAGAGAATCAGCTATATATACTCCAATATCTTATGACCCTTTGTCTGGCCAACAAATGTATAATGGTGCAAAAATTATTAATTACTAGTGAGGTTAAAAATGCAAGATAATATAAAAAACAAAAATGATACAGCAGTATCAGAAAACAAAAGAGAAACAATAGGTAGAAAAGGTAAGATTGATGATAATAGAGTGGCACAGTTTGCTGATATTCTCTATAAATATCGTGATGGTAAGCAACTTCTAGATGGAAAAATTAAAGATAATTATGAATGGTGGAAGCAAAGACATTGGCATTTGCTCAAAGGTAAGCAAGTTGCAGAAGGTAGCAAAACTGTAGAAATGGTTAATAAAGAACCTGAACCTACTACTGCACATCTGTTTAACTGTATTCAGAACAAGCATGCAGATGCCATGGATAACATACCTGAGTTAATATTTCTTCCGGTATCTAAAGATGATGAACAAACATGTTCTATCCTTAACAAGATTATTCCGGTCATTGATGAACGATGTAAGTTTACGAAAACATATAGTGAATGTTGGTATGACAAACTAATTGCCGGTGCTGGTATCTATTATGTGGGTTGGAATCAGGACCTATACTATGGCCTTGGTGATGTAGAAATTAAAAAAGTTGACCCACTCAAACTTTTTTGGAAACCGGGTATTAACAATGTTCAAGAAAGTCCATACACATTCTATGTAGAAGAACTCCCATCTGCAGAAGTTAAAGAACTATATCCTTTTTTGACTATAACAACAGGAAATACACTTGCACTAAAAGAACATCAAAAAGCCGAGCAAGATATTGAACAGGATATAGTTCAGCTGGTACATTGTTACTATAAGTTTAATGGAAAAATTCATTATTGCTATTTTTGTTGTGGTCAAGTTATATATGCTAGTGAAAATGATGATAGATTTAAGGATACAGGCTATTATCTTCATGGCAAACATCCATTTGTTATTGATAGTTGTTATTCAATTTATAATTCTCCATTTGGTTTTTCTTTGCTAGATGTTGAAAAACCTACGCAAGAAATTATTGACAAATATACGCAGCTTACTGTTAAGAATGTCAAAGATAATACAGCAGGTAAAAAATTCTATGATAGAAACAGTGGTGTGAATTTAGGTGATTTACAAGACCCTAGCAAAGAATATGTTGCAGTAAACTCTATCAATGATGGTGTTATAAGGCATGTTGAAGTTAAAGATATAACTGCTAATATGTCTGGGCTTATTAATAATAAAGTCGCAGAGATGAACGAAACATCCGGTAATAGAGATTTCACGCAAGGTGGAACAGTAGCAGGTGTTACTTCTGCATCAGCCATTGCAGCTTTACAGGAAAGTGGTAGCAAAGGTAGTAGAGATTTAATTAAAAGCACTTACGAAGCTATGAAAGAACTTGGTGAGATGCAAATTGAAATACTGCGACAGCGTTATCAGAATACAAGATTCTTTCGTATTACAGGCACAGAGGAAGAGTATGACTTTGTTGAATTTAACAATCAAGCACTATTGCCAAAACAAGTTGATGAAGATAGCCAAGGACAGCCTATTCTACATACACCGGTGTTTGATGTAAAAATTAAGGCACAAAAGCAAAGTCCATTTTCTACAATGGCCAACAATGAACAATATCTTAACTTTTTCAAAGCTGGTATGTTTAATCCACAAATTGCTGACCAAGCCCTTTTGTGTGTTGAATTATTAGAGTTTGAAGGCAAAGAAAACCTTGTTAGAAAGCTTAAAGAAAATGGAACACTACTACAAACCGTACAAGAACTGCAAGGACAGTTACAGCAGTTTAATAACATTATTCAAATATTACAACAGAGTCCACAAGGTTATATGATGGTTCAGAATGCTATGCAACAAGTTCAGCAACAACCGGTTGAACAAATGAATATGGATACTAAGCGTGAAGGTGATCCTAATGCAAGTGTCCCTATCGAAACAAATTCAGTCGGCGATACTCAGCAACTACATAATTGGCAAGCTAAGAAAGCAGCAGAACAAAGTAAAAACCAAGCTGAACAAAAGTAAGGAGACAAAATGAAAGCTAGAATTGTAAAGCAAGATAAGAAGAAGGAATTTACAGAAATATCTGTAAACATCAATGAGAATAAATACTCGATTACTGCAGTTGGCCATAATCACCCTAAGATATGTGCAGCTATCTCATTCGCTTTGATAACATTAGCACAAGCACTTGAATTTCAACATCAAGATAATAATATCAAAAACTTAGTTATAGATTTGCAACCAGGTAATAGCATTATCGAGTTTGAAGATAACAAAAAAGATAAATCAGAAGCAAGGATTATTGTCAATACAATAGTTGATGGTTTATCTATGCTACAAATGGCTAACAGTAGAAAAATCATAATGACAGGTAATGTCTTTGGTGGTACTGCAGATGAAATACATAGAAAGCAGATAGAACAAATGAAACTAAGAGAAAAGTCTGTTTTAGAGTATATGAGCAAAAACAATTCTACAGCAGTAAAAAGAGAAGAAACAAAGAAAAAGTATGAGAAATATAAAATTGAACATCCAGGCCATGGAACAGATGATAGTGTAATCGAGAATGGTTATGATGAATTGATGAAGGAGATTGAAAGTAGCAATTAATAAAAGTGCATTGCTTTTGGGAATTGCTACTGAAAATAGTTGTGTTTTGTTTAGGAAAATAATTAGTTATAATAACAGTGACAGAAAAGTCACAGAAAGGACAATATTATGTTCACAGAAAAAATGTCAAGATATATCTACTCAATGAATTTAAGTCTTTTTGACGGTGCTGGAGCTGGTTCTGGTGGTGCTGGCAATGTAGGTGGTAATGTTGCAGGTGCTAATGGTAACGGTTCAAGTTCGTCTGGCTCAGTTGGGATGACCACAGCTCAGCAGAGAGAAGCTGAAATTAATAGTAGAATACCTTGGGACAGGTTGAAAAACGGTAAACCTGCAGAATTAAATGGTAGTAATCAGAAGAACGCCACTTCTAATGGCAGAAAAGGGGATTTCGCCAATCCAGCCGTTAATCAGAATAATCAAAATATTAATGAAGAGCGTTGGAATGAAGTCAAAAAAGGTGAATTTAAAGACTTCTACGATAAAGATGTGGCTAATGCAGTTAAAAACCGTGTTGGTAATCTACATAGTCAGCTGGAACAGTCTAATGCAACCAATCAAGAGTTACAAAGCATTGTTGATGCTATTAAACTAAGATACCCTGATGCAGATAGTAATGAAGCTTTATTAGCTGCTATCAATGGTGATGATAGTTTAATAGACCAAATGGCTTTTGACAATGGTTTGACTGTTGAGCAATACAGAGAAAGTATGGCTCAGCAAAGACAGTTAAATGATGAGCAACAAGAACTACAGGAACTAAGAAGATGGAAAGAACAGCAAGAACAAAACAAAGTATATGAAAATCAACTACCGGAAGTTCTTGCTAAGTATCCAAACTTTAATATGCAAGAGGCTATACAGAATCCTACATTCGCAAGAGCATTAGCATTGCAAAGAATGGATGGTAGTGAACCAAGTCTTCTTGAAGCTTATGAGTTCGCTTATAGGGATCAGCTAATGGCACAACAGATTGACCAGACTGTTCAGATGGCCAATAGACATTTCACTGAACAGCAAATTGCAAATAGCTTGTTACCTAATTCTAGTATTACAGGTGGTGTTGCACCGTCAACATCACAGTTGACAAAAGATAAGTACGAACAAGCAAAAGCTTTGATGAAACAAGGTAAGTCAGCAAGTCACCTATTCAGATAGATAATTCCAATTCTCTATTAAAAGAGGAGAATTGATATGAAAACTTATAAATTTACAATGCTACTAACTCTTTTTGATATTACTATTGGACCTGGTGGTTTATATCAGGACAACGGCAATGTAGTTAATGCGATTTCAGTTAGTGCAAATGATTTAACGGTAGAACAGAGAATGTTCTACCATATGGATCTTGTAGAAATCCATAGTGCTAATCTAGTTCATGAGCAGTTTGCTATGCACAGAAAAGTTCCACAAGGCAGTGGTCCTATCTTCTCTATGAGAGGTTTTGACCCTTACGAACCTGCCACTACACCACTTCAGGAAGGTGTAACACCTGCAAAGCCTAATAAGATGAAGCCATTTCAGGTTGTAGCTGAGATTAAATCATATGGTGCATTCACACCTCACACAGATTGGCTGCATATGGTTGCAATGGATGATGTAGCACAGCAGGATATTAAGAAGCTGGGTATTCAGTCTGCACAGACTAAGGAGATTTTGATTAGAGATACCTTATCAGCAGGTAAGTATGTAATGTACGCACCGGTTGAAGCTGCAGATGGTACTCTAACTTATGTGTCTGACAGAACTTCTCTAACATCAAAGAATAAATTCTCTGTTAGAGAAATCCTTAGAGCAGTAGCCTTCTTGAAAAATCACAATGCACAACCTATTGACGGTTCATTTGTATGCATTATTCATCCTGATGTTGAACTTGATGTTCTAACAAGCAAAGGTTTTACAGAGCTTGTTAAATATACAAACAATGTTGAAAGAATATATAACGGTGAAATTGGAAAAATCGGTATGGTTCGTTTTGTAGTATCATCAATGGCTAAGAAATGGGAAAAGGCCGGTGCAAGCGAAACATCCGGTAAAGCAGATGTTTATAGTTCCCTTGTGCTTGCAGACGGTGCTTATGTTGTTGCAGAATATGAAGGTGGAGGCCTTCAGACATTCCTTAAACCAGTTGGTTCTGCCGGTTCTGCCGACCCACTAAACCAGCGTGGTACAAATGGTTGGAAGTTCACTCTTGCAGTAGCTAGAGTAGTTGAAGAGTATATGATCAGAGTTGAAAGTGGTGCTAGTGCTAATCCTTATTACACAACATCAGCTTAACTAAACTAATTAAATTATCCCACTACAATTAAGTAGTGGGATATTGAAGTATTAAAGGAGAAATAAAAGATGGCAAGAACATCAGCTAAAGATAAAGAAAATGTTGTAGAAGAAGTTACAACTACATCAGTAACAACAGCAGAAAACGAAGAGCTTAAAGCATTAAGAGAAGAAAATGCTCGACTTAAAAAACAATTAAAAGAAAAAGAAGAAACACCGGCAGTGAATGTAACTAATGATGAAGTAGCAATTGACTGTAACGGTAAGAAGTTTACACCTAGAAATGATGGTGGTGATGAACTGAGACGGAGAGGTTTATCTGAAGAAGTTGTTCAGAATGAATTAGAACTTCAAAAAGAAGTTACTATCATTCTTCCCAAAGATCCATTTAAGGATGTTGATGTAAGACTATATGACCCATTAAAAAATATTACTATTGCTATTCAGCGTGGTGTTCCGGTAAGAGTTCCGGGTTATATTGCAAAGTCTTTGGAACGTTCACAGAATGCAGATATTGTTACAGCAGAAATGATGAATAAGATGTCAAATGAATTTGCAGAACAGGAAAAAGAATATAATAATTAAATTTTAAGGGTGGTGGCTGGTTCACCACCCTTTATTTGTAGGTGATACTATGAGAATATCAGAAATTATTGATAGAGTACAACAGGAGTTTCCAGGCCAAGAAATGTTTACGGATAATTGGATAATTAATCAGTTATCAATACTTGACCAGAAAATTAAAAGAGATATTTTTAATACACACGATTGCCCTCTGAGGACAACAGAATTAGATAATTATAGCTTTGAAACTGACAGAAATACGGAACTATTGGTTAAAGCTCAGTATGATGATACATTATATACAGACTACATATTAGCAATGTGTAATCTAGAACTTAAAGAAGATGATGATTACAACATTAGAATCAATATGTATGAAAGTAAAGAAGAAAATTTGTGGAAAGCAGTAAACCAACAATACAAGTTTATAGTTCCATATAAAGATTATAGATTTTAGGTGATGATAATATGTACCCAAAATTTAATAGAAGAAGAGAAAATACAATACCTATTTCTAACTTTCTAGGAATTAACAGAAGTAGAAATACTACATTTTCTAAGATTAGTCATTACAGCAGTAACTATCAAATTGAATTTACTGATATGAAAAACATGACAGATGATTATAATCCTATGTTTGGTAGCAGACCTAAAAGAGAAGCAGTAAGTAGAGTTAATACATTTGACAGAAACGCTATATGTAGTAATTTGCTTGTTTGTAATGATAGCTTAATGTGGCTTGAATCAGATGGTATTATTTATCGCAATAATAGTGAATTTAGCAACTATTTTTCTACAGATGATTTTAATAAGAACATCAAAAGACAGTTAACCCTTATGGGAAACTATATTGTAGTTACTCCGGATAAGGTAAGGATCAACATTACTACAAAAGAAGTTGAACAAATTGAAAATACATTTTATTCAAAAAGTTGTTCTGGAGAAATCCAAACATCAAATAATCAAAATGATGTTCCTAGCATTCAACGATTTGTAATTAATACATCAATAGAACAATCAGAATTGGAATATGTAGGAGATACGGCAATTGATTTAACAGATGAAAGTTATCAAAAAACAAATGCTGAAGTAGATAGACTTGCAGCCTTCAATAAAATAGGAAATATAGTTGAATATTATGATTATGGGGAAAAGCCAGAAAGAAGTGATAACTGTACTGCAGGTTTATTTTTGCTTACTGATATAGAAAAAAACCAAACCGGTTATTTTAATAAACAAAAAAAGATATTCACAGAAATTTTTGCAAACTATGCAAAAATTATCAGAACAGGAATTGGTAAAGGATTTTCTATTGGAGATACGGTGGAAATAAGCGAGATTAATAATTCTTGCACTTCAATCTACAGAGGAAAAATAGGTGATTGGGTAGATACACTTAATAGTGTTTTTACTATCTATGATGTAGCTGATGATTATATAGTTATCAATGCAGTTTTAGAGAAGTCAGTACCTTATAGTGGCCCTATTAAAGTATCAAGAACTATGCCTGATATGGACTTTATAATTGAAAGGAACAATAGATTGTGGGGTTGTTCTTCAGGTAATCATGAAATTTATTGTTGTGCAATAGGTGACTGTAAAAACTGGAATACATATCAAGATGCTATAGCTTCAGATAGTTGGGCTTGTACAGTAGGAACACAAGGAAATTTCACAGGTTTAACTAGAATTGGTGATTACTTATATTTCTTTAAAGAAAATTGTATACACAGAATATCTGGTGAATATCCAAGTAACTTTACGGAAACAACAATATATCAAAGTGGTGTTGAAGCTGGTAGTGAACAGTCATTAGTGGCAGTAGGTTCATCACTCTATTATAAATCTCCGGAAGGTATTACTAAGTTTACTGAAGGATATGCCAACGAACTTATAAGTAATGCTGCATTTGATAGTCAAAGATATGTTAATGCCGTAGCAGGCAGGCACAAGAATAAAGTGTATATGTCATTGCAAAATGCTATGACAGGTGAATATGAATTATATGTTTATAACACAGAAACTAATTTGATTATGAAAGAGGATAATACACAATTTATTTCTACAGTAACACTTAGAGATAATATGTACTTTGTTGATGCTCAGACAGGATACATAAATAGTATTTCAGATAATAATGTTTTTACTGATTTTGCAAGTTACATTCATCCTGAGAGATTAGCAGAACAAAGAACATTTAATCTTCATGGTAATCAAAGATTGTTTGGTGATGTTGACGGTGATGGTGAAATAACACAAGCTGATGTTGATTTACTGAAAAAATATACTGTACATAAAGCAGATTTGAATGAAGATGCTTTAACTACATCAGATGTAACATCAGATGAAAAAGTTAATATTAAAGATGCAACTGCATTAACAAATTACGTACACGATATGAAATTAGTGTATGAAGAAGATATTAATTGGAGTTTTACAACCGGTAATCTTTTTGAAAGTGATTTGTCAAATGAAAAAATTAAAAAATTACAAATTAGAGCTGAGATAACCGGTGATGCAGAATTACTAATTCTAACTAATAATAATTCACATTATCAAAAAATCAAGGAATTTAAAGGTCTTAAAAATCAAAATGTATATGTTCCAATTTTTGTTCAGAGATGTGACTACTTGAAAATTAAAATGCAAGGTAAAGGCTCTATAATACTTAAGTATATTGATATTACATATCTTGGAGGTAGTAGTAAATGAGAAGATTATCAAAAATTAAGACAGATACAAAGAATATTACCGATGTAATCACTCAGTATAACAAGGCAGTAGATATTATTAATAGCAATCTATCTAATATTGGCACAGATAATCTTAATCAAGAACTATTATCTACACTGAGAGAAATGCAAAATGATATTAAGTCTATTAAGAAAAAGCTAGGAGTGAAATAAATGAAATCAAGTGTAAAAACACAAACGGCATATAAGAACTTGAATAAGGCTACTAAGAAATATCAGTCAACTGCTAACAATGCACCTACCTACAATGAAAGTGGAAAGACCAAGTCTGCATATAACCAATGGACAAGTTACGAGAAGAATAATAAGCCTGGTGAATATGTTGGAACATGGGCTGATGTTCTTAATCAAAAAGTCACCAATTATATTAATCAAGATCCATACTCATATAAGAGTCAAAATGATGCAAGTTATCAAGCTGCTAAGGACCAGTACACTAAGACCGGTCAACAAGCTATGAAAGACACCATGGCACAAGCGTCAGCTCTTACAGGTGGTTATGGAAACACATATGCTCAATCTGTTGGGCAACAACAGTATAATGCACAAATGGATAATCTGTCCCAGAAAGCTATTGAGTATGAACAACAGGCATATAACAGATATGTAAGTGACAGAGAACAACAGTTAAATACTATTAATGCACTACAGAATTTAGATAATACTGAGTACAGCAGAAATAGAGATGCAATTAATGATTACAATACCTTTTTGAATTATCTACAGAATAAATACACAACACTAAAAAGTGTTGATGATGATACATTCAATCGTGAGTACAATATTTGGCAGCAACAACTTGGTGCACAGGGTACATTGATGTCTTCTGCTCAAAACAATTATCAGTACGAAAATACAAATGATATTAATAATTATCAGTTTGGTGTCAATACTGATTTGCAAAAGCAGCAACTTGCAGAAACAGAGAGAAAGAACACTGCTGATATTAAGCTAGGCCAACAGCAACTAGCAGAAACAAAAGCAAGTAGACTAGATACTAGGAACTACAATAATAAGTTGTTGAAAACAAAAACAACAACTTCATCAAAGAAAACAGGTAGTTCAAATAATTCTAATTCTACACAAGGAAAAGTTACTATTAAGTCTATTGATAAGATTGTTGAGAATGGTGCTAAGATGTACAAAGATGGTACGACAGCACAGTTGGCAAGATACTTGAATAATCTGCCTTCTAGTTATGATAATTATATTGGAGATATTCTTGCACAAATAGGACTATCCCCTAATTGGCTTGATGATTTCTATGCCGGCAAAGTATCAGCTATTCAAAAATAAAGGAGTCAAATATGTCAACATACTTAGAACGAATGAAGAAGAAAAAAGAGGAAGAGCAATCTCCCTCTTATTCTACTTATTTAGAGAGAAAAGAAGCAAAGAACATTCTGAACGGAACAGATACATTCCTTCAAGATTATAGTGATTTAGTAAATAATCATAATAATACATTGAAAAGTGCAAATAAGTTTCAAAAGAATAATCAACTTAGTAATGATGATTTACATACAAGTATTATAAACGATAGTGATAATTTCAATAATTTAAGAGATAAGCTATCAAAATTCAGAAACGAATTTGTCTCACGATATGGTGAGAAATCTGTATCTAAAATGGAAGATAGATTGTCTAATTTAGGACAGTCTATTAAGTCAACAAGTAAGAATATTGAAACCATAAAAAATCAAAAAAGTGAAATTAATGCAATTAAAGCTGAAGCTGAAAAACAGTCTGATTTGTTGTATCCAGGTCAAAAAACTAAAAGTGATAATGTATCATCTCTTGAAGTCAATGAAGCAAAACAGTTGACCGGTAACCCAATGGATATTTTATTCAATAATACTAGTGCTAAACAGGATGAAGCATTGGTAAAGAATACAAGAGGTTACGCTAATAAGTATGCTAATATGTCTTATGCTCAGCTTAAAGATTCAGTTGCTAAAAATTCAAATTCTATGTCTGATGATGAAAAGAACTTTGTTCAAAAGCTCAAAACAACAAGACTAAGAGAAGAAGGTACTGCAGAAGATGCTAAAAATGAGTATGAACAACTAATTAAGAATGGTGCTGATGAAAATAGTCCAGAAGTGTCTCATCTTAAAGAAATGTATCAAAATAAATATGATAGCGAAGTTTACAATAAATTATCAAACTTATCTGATGATGATGTAATTAAGGCTTTAGATAATGATATTACTGTAGGTTATGGTGCAGATACAAAAACACAGAATTGGGTAGCAAAAGACCATTTAAAATATGATGATGTTAAGTCATATATAACTAACTATGGTTCTTTATCACTGCTTAAAAAGTATAGAGATTATCTTAAGGAGAATGGCGAGTACACAGAAAGAAACGAATTAGCACATTCTCTACTTGGAAATACTGATGCATTTGACAGTACAAAGAATAAAAATGAAGATGAAATTAATCAGCTTGATGATGTTATTAAGATAAGAGAACAAGAAAACTATATTGATGACACATATAAAGAACTTTCCAAAAGTCACGATTTTGGAAAGTATGGTTTTGTTGCGAAAGGTAAAGACTTAAAAAACATAACAAGCAAAGATAAATATGATATTGTTGTTGATTATTTAAATAATAAGTTTGGTGGTTCTTCTGATGAAGCAAAAGGTTTTAAAGATAACACTGATACTTATAGCAATTATGTTACAGCACAAGAAGATAGACAAAAAACACAAGAGTTTGCTAAAGAACATCCGGTGTTAGGTACACTGCAGTCAATAGTAACTAACTTAGGAAATTCTTTATCTTTGCTTCCTTTGGCTGATACAGTTGACAGTGTTGTTGGTATTGATATAGATACAAATGATAAGTTACATACTATATCAAGATTAACAAATGACTTGCGTGAAGGTGCTAAAAGTAATTTAGGAGAAACAGGTCAATTTATTTATGACACAGGTATGACTGCATTGGATAGTGCATCATATGTTGCAATGGGTAATGCTTTAGGTGTAGCAGGTGAAGCTGCAGGTATTGCTAATGCTACCAACTATGTTCCTGAGATAGTTAATGGTCTTATGAGCAACATTGTGGCACAACAAGCTATTGTTGAAGGTAAGGAAAAAGGTTATAGTGATACTAAAGCAGTGTCAATGGGTATTATTCAAGCTGCAATAGAAGCTATTACAGAACAATACAGTTTAGATACAATCATCAAACACCCAAATCTTCTAAAAGGTGCATTGGTAGAAGGTTCTGAAGAAGTTGCATCAAACTGGCTTAACAATGTTGTTGATGCAGTTGCAAACGGTGACAAGAACAGATATAGACAAGCTATTAATGAATATAGAAAAGAAAATCCTAATGCTTCTGACGGTGAAGCATTGGCAAGTGCCATTTGTGATAGCTTTAAGGATGACGGACTATCATTTATTGCAGGTGGTTTGTCCGGTGCTGCTATGTCAGGAACACAAGTCGGTATTAACAAGGTAAAGCAGTCATCAATAGATAGACAAGTAAGAAATAGTAATATAGAAACTTTAGATAGTATTATCAATAATGACCAGTTTAAAGATACGGAAGTTCAGCATCAAGCAAATTACTTAAAGGATAAGATTCTCAACAAAGATGAAATAACCCGTACTGACGAGTTAAAGCTACAGAACGCACAAATGCGTACTGCTCTTAAAAATAAAAATATAGTACCAGAAGAAGTAATTAATAATACAGCAGCAAAAACAGATATTGAAGTTGCAACTGAAAATGGAACAGAAAAGGTTAAGGCATCTTTTGGAACAAAACATCCAAACGGTATTTTAGCTACTGTTGATGGTACCAATGCTAAAGCAGTTACTAACATTGTTTCATCTAATAGTGGAAAAATGACACTACAAACAGATACTGGTGATACTGTACAACTTGAAGATGTACAGTTTAATAGTCCATCACAGAAAGTTATCTTTGAACAAGCATCTAAGTATGATACTAATGGTGCAAAACAATATGTTATTGCAGTTGACAACTTCAAAGGAAAATCCAAAATCTTTAACAAAGCTTTTAACAAAGCTTTTGATGCATTATATAAGCTAGGTAACTCAGGGTATGATTATGAGGGTGATATTGCTGACCTAAAAAATTATCCTACACAGATTTTTCAGAAAAAACTAATTAATAATGCTATGGAAGCAAGAAAAGTTTTAGGTGTTAAGTCAATGAATGTTGTTAATGCTGGCTGGAATGACTATGCTAATGCACTAAGAGAAAATCAAAGGCTAACTGATTTAACAAATGAAACATCAGAGCATTTTAAGACTATGTATGATGTTGCTAAGGAAGAAGCGAAAAACTATATCTATAAAGATGGAATTCTTACTTCTGCTGATATTGACAAACCATCAGAGCAACAAAGTAATGTGTCAGAAACACAGAATGATGTTCAAGAACAACAGAATGAAGAACCACAGGAGAAAGAGCTAATTAAACTACCTAAGAACGAAAGTAATAAGCTATATAACGAGCTAGTCAACAAATTTAAAGGTAGAGAAGATGAATTTACTGATTTATGGGGTAAAGCTTATTATGCCGGTGCTAGAGGTGTGTCATATAATAGTGTTGCAAAAAACATCAACTATTTGGATGTTATTCGTCAAATAGGTAGCAAAGATGTTCAACGCATTATGGAAGCCGGTAGAAGAGATAGTGTAGCAGAAGTAAAGGCTTTAATGCAAAATTCAAAACCACAAAAGAAAACCGGTGGTAAAGTTGTAGTAGCTGAATCAGCAAAGAAAAAAGTTAAAAATACAGCAGTATTTGAACATATAGCTAATAATATTGGAACTGACATTTATGTAGATGATATTAAGGACAAGCGTATCAATGGTTATATTGATAAAGATGGTATTCATCTGAATGTTAATCACGGCCAAGAAGGTATGTTGTTTGCAGTATGCCATGAAGCTATCCACAAACTTAAATTAGCTAATATCAAGGGTTACACAGAATTAAAGAACTTTGTTATGGATGTTCTTACTGATAGTGGAATGAATATTGATAGCAGAACAATGAATGTTATCAATAACTATCTGGAAACAAATAGTTTGAATAGGGATAACTTAACAGAAGAAGCTGAGGAAGAAATCGTAGCTAATGCTTTTGGTTCAATTATTAGCAACGAACAAGCCATGAATAAAGCATATGCTCTTTCATCAGATAAGAAAAGTCACCTTGTATCTGCAATTAAGTCAATCATCAGTAAGCTAAAAGAATTTTTGAATAAGTTGTCAAACCAAATGCCAGAAGTAAAAGCATTAAAGGACAACATTAATGCTCAAATTAAAATGGCAGAAATCTTTGCAAAGAATGTTGAACAGTCAAATTCTAATACTGATAGTAAGAATAAAAAATATCTATATCTAGGTACAGAATCTAATTCAGATAAAAATAAATTTCATAAAGCACTTAATAATTATGAATGGAAACAATTTTATTTTGCCGTTGGTGAAAACAATCAAGCAAATGGACTTCGAATCGGTGAAGATGGTGTTTTAATTCCAGATAAAAATAATTCTACTAATTATAAATTAGTTTATTATGAAAAGTATGGATACAACCTCGAAGTAAAATCAGTTTACAAATTAGAGAATTATGATTATACTATATTTGATGAAACTGAAGACATATCAAAATTATTATTAGAATTGGAGAGAAATAACTATGACAATGAGCAAATTAAGTCAATTTTGTTATGTAGTGACTACTTGTATACAACGATATTCAAAAGATACAACAGTTCTAGTGGCGAATATGATGAAATCACATCAAATGGTGTTTCAAATGGAAGAGTTGGTAAAGAAGAATTTACCAGAGAAAGCATTTCTTCAAGAAATAAAGAAAATGAAGAAAAAATAGAAGATAAAAAATTAGGTGCAAATTTACCTGGTAAGAAGTTTTCTATCTTTGAAGATGGTACAGAAAAGAACCTTGTTGCTATGCACAACCTTAGTGCAGATAATCTTGAAACTGCACTAAATCGTGGTGGTTTTCCTATGCCAAGTATAGCAGTTACAAAGGATAACATCTCACATAATGACTTTGGTGAAGTTAGTGTTCTGTTTGACAAAGACACCATTGACCCTGAGATTAATAACAACCATGTTTATGGTAGTGATGTATATTCGCCAACACATCCCGGTCTTGAATACAAAGTCAACGAAAATAAGAGCAAAGAGGTATATGATTATTTCAAGGATGAATTAAAAAACAAGGATATGGCTTTTAAAGTTAATCCGGTAAACTTTAGTTCAGCTAATTTAAGTAACAAGATTAATTCACTAAAAGGTGAAGAAAACTTTATTGATTCTCTTAAGAGTAATTATGAAATGAAAAACTTCTATCTCTCTCTTAATAATAACGAAGTTAAAAAGGTTAAAGATTTAGTTAATGAAGAAGTTGAAGAAGTTGATGAATTAACTGCTGATTTTTATAATTATCTCTACAATAATATGAATGAAGAGATGAAAGAAATTAAAGACTTAAGTAATCGTGAGTGGTTTAAAAAGTATAAAGAACAATTTAATTCTGTTACCCAATCATATATAGACAAGTGGAAAGGTTCTTCTCTTGCATCTATTAAAGAATTTATTGCTAATGAAGCACGAAAGAACGGAATAAAAATTGCTGCTACTGTTAAGAAAGTTTTAAACTATAAAAATAATAACGGTAAGATTGTCAATACAACAACAGTAAAAGATTATGACGGTGCTAAGAAAGAAATTGATAAGAGAATTAATCAGAAAGATTATGAACAGTGGCTTAAAGCCACATTTAATGGAATTGTTGAAAAGACAGGTATAAGAAAGCCAAATGTTGATGCTTATACTTCTAGAGGTGATAGAAAAAGTTTTGAACAACTGCACTATGCTGATACATTAGACAATATTGTTAAGGCAATGAAAGATGTTCAAAATGGCGAAAGTTTCTTTGGTGGTAATCAGTTATGGGCCATTGGTTCAAAAGAGTACAGCAGTATTAAAGACATTAAAGGTGATTCATCTAGACTACAGATGTTAAGTGATGAAGAACATAGTGAAATCAAAAGTGAATTAGGTGTAAGATTTCAAAATATTGCTAAAGAACTTGTCAATAACAATGATTTAATGAGTTTAGATTCAGCTTATAATAATATAGCTGATGCAGTCAGACATTCAAAGAATGAAAATCAAATGCTGAAGTACCTTAAAGAATATTATCCTACTACTGCAACATCAGAGATAGTCAATGAAATAGTTAATCTACTTGATGATGTAAGTAATATGCCAACAGGTTACTTTGAAGCAAAGCCACAGAGAGTTATTTCTCCTGGTGAAATCAAAGCAGTTGTTATTCCGGCCGGAACATCAGCTAACGTAATTGAATTATTAAAGAAAAATAATATTCCTTATTATGAATACTCTTCTGATGAAAACAGAACTGTTGCAACTCAACAAGCTATTAATGATACTAAAATTCGTTTTTCTAAGTTTTCTGATAAAATCAAAAAAGAAGAAACACGAAGTGAAAAAGCATTAAAGATGACGAATGAAACCTTGTCAGAACTTCTAAATATGACAGAAGAAAAAGGTTTCGTTGATGATGATAAAGTCTATCAAGAAGTTGCAAAGAAAATTTTGAAAAAATATAACTGTAATTTTTCTTCAAAAACTTTTGCTGAGAATGTAAAAACAGTTGTGAATTATGCAAATAATCAAAAGGTACTTGATAATAATGATTATATTAGCCAGCTTACATATGTTGCTAATGAAGCATTAGACAAGCATAGAAGTATCAAAGATAATTTTGTTGAAGAAAGAAAAGTTGTTAATGACTATTTCAGTAGAAAGAACTTATTGTTATCAAATAAGCAGAAAGAAATTCTTGACTTTGGCATAGGTGCAAATACATTCATCAATAAAATGTATGGTATGGCAAACATAGTGACTGACAGTAACTTGTTGTCTTTAGATAGTAATACTATGTACCTAAAAGAAGCATACGAGAGTTTGCAAGATGAATTAGGTATTGATTTTCTTCCTATGACTACAGAAGAAGAAATGCCGGGAAGATTGTTACAACTCAAAGAACTTTTAAAGCCACAGATTAATATTGACGGTATGAATAGATATGATGTATCTATGAATATGGTTCAAGATTTTGTTACTGAACTAGCAAAGAGTAAATACTCTAATAAAAATACTGAGATAACAAAGAAGATTAATCAGTTGGTTTCTCAACAGAAACAATGGAACAACGAACTGAAAAAAGAGTATAATCAAAAGCTTAGAGAAGAAAAGAAAAAGTATGAAAACAATCTTAAAAAATATCAATCTGAAGTTGGCGAGTACAAGCAAAGGACAACCTACGAAAAGCATAAAGAAATTGTTGCATTAAAAGCAACACAGAGAGATACTCTTGAATGGTACAAAAATAGAAGAATGCAGACAGTCTATAAGGACAAGATACGCAGAATGTGTAGTAGATTGGGCAAAATGATTAATACGGAAATAAGAAAAGAAGGTATTCCTTTACCTACTAAGCTTATTAGAACTATGTCTAGTTTAGCTGATATTATTGACCCAGGTACTACACGAAACGGTAACAAAGTCACCGGCTATTCAACATTCATGAAGTTAAAGTCTATCTATGATGGATTAAAAGAAGCTGATAATGAAGCTAACCAAGGTTCTGCTGAGGGTATTTATGCACTGCACTATCAAAAAGCTATTTCAAATTTAATTGAAGAATTAGCTGTACAAATTGACGAAATGCCTCTTAACAAGCTAAATGGCTATCAGCTTAAAAAAGTTTATGATACTTTGCATATGGTTGAAAATAACTTTAGAGATGCTAAAAAAGTTATAGTTAAAGGTAAAACAATTGAATATAGCAAACTAGGCATACAAACCATATATGATTTAAGAGATGTTAGAGGTAATCTAAGAAAAAACTCTGATAAGAATAAATGGATTGTGCCAAAACTTAATAAATACTCAAACTATCTATTAGATTTTACTCGTTTTATTAAAAAAGTTGTTGGATATAATGAAGAAGATCCATTATATAAGCAAGCTATGGAATTTGACAAAGCAGATAGTAAAGAAGCAAAAATTAGAATGGAAAGCAAACAAACTTTTGAAGATGTTTTTGCAAAAATGGAAGCAACAAAAGCAGAAAGTTATAAGCACAAATCTGTACTAGATGTATTTGACGGTAAGGATGCTAAAATGCTTGACTTTGGACTAAAAGATAGATTTACCGGTGAGCCGGTGAAAATATCTGCAGCTATGGCAGTAAGTATCTATCAAATGAGTAAGAACGAAGATAACAAAAGACACTTTGTTCTTGGTCAAAGAAATGTTGATGTTCCTGGTGGATTAAATATTCCAAATAATGATTTGTGGCAAAAAGGAAAGAAATCAGAAGCAAGAAGTCTTCATCATACAGTAGTTATGAGCGAAGGAACTTTAGATAAGATTTCTAAATATGTAATTAATAATGAATTGTTATTAGAATTATCTAATGCCACAGATAAATTTTTTAACGAAGTTTCAAGAAAGTATATAGATGAAACTGCTAAAAGATTATATGGCTATCCTATCAGCATTGAAAGTCATTACTTTCCTATTAACACTAATAAGAATTATATTAAGACGGAATTTGAAACTGTTGTTCTCAATGCTAGTCTTGAAAACAAAGGCTTTACTAAACATAGAACTAATGGTCATAATCCAATTTGGCTTGATGATGTTACAGAAGTTATTAATAATCATATGAATGGTTTAGCAAAATATGCTGCATATACACCAATCATAAGAGATTTTAAGAAAGTATATAACTATACTGCACCGGATTACCAAACAAGTGTTAAGGATGAAATCGAAAAAAGATGGGGTGCTTCTGCAACTCAGTACATAGATAACTTTATGAAGGATTTACAGAAACCTTATACCTCTAATCCGAGTTTATCAAAATGGAGAGGTAGATTCGCTCAATCTGTTCTTGCTATGAATTTGTCAGTAACTATGAAACAAGCAGCTTCATATCCAACTGCAGCTGCAGTTATTGGATATAAACCATTAGCAAAAGCATTATTAGTTGGTGATAATGCAGAAGGTGAGAAAAAGATTTTATTTTATAGAGCTAATAGAGCAGAGATTAACTCTATGACCGGTGTTTTCTTTGACCGTTACCAAGGTGATAATACAGCAGAAATGAGAGAGTTTATTACTGACAATGGTTGGGCTAAGAAAGTTCCTTACCTTATGAACTGGATACAGAAAGCTGATGTAGCTACTACCGGTCGCCTATGGCAAGCATGTAAGTATTATGTTGAAGATGAACTAAAGATTCAGAAGTATAAGGAAAACGGTAAAGAATATACTGATGAATATAAAGAAGCACTTGTAGATATATATGAGAAAGTTATTAAGAATACTCAGCCTATGTATTCTACAGTTCATAGACCGGCTGTTCTCCGTTCTCACAATGAATTAATGAGAACTCTTGTAATGTTTAAGACACAAAGTTTCCAAAACTTTGGCATAATGTTTGAGGCAACAGGTAATTATCGAGCAAAGGCTAAAGCATATTATAGTAGCAAAACTGAAGCTAATAAAATAGCATTAGATAAAGCAAAGAAACTATTTGTTAGAAGTATTAGTTCTCAAATTGTTGCAGGTATGACACTGTCAGCAATGGCATTATTATATAATGCTATAATTCATAGATTAGATAGATATAAAGATGATGAAGGAGAATTAACCTGGTTAAGTATTCTTTCAACATTTAGTTCAGACTTTATGGAAACAATGAGTGGTTGTGTTCTGTGGGGTAGTGAAGCATATGAGGTAATATCTAATAGTATCAAAGTTTTTAATGGTGGAACTGTATATAACTCTGATATAGTTGATTTAGGTGCTTTTAATACTATTAATGACCTTCAAGATGCTATAATCGGTATGCTTAGGACTTGCTTTGCAGATGAATTTGATGGAGATAAATTTGTCAAATATTCTTACAAGATTGCTTCATGTGCTGCAAAAGCATTAGGAATACCACTTGATAATGCGAAAAATATCATAATGGGTGGTGTTAATCTTGTTAAGGACTGCGTGGACAATGGTTCACCATTTGCTTTTAAAGCTGGTAGTAACATATCATTATCAACTAGTGATTATGCTGAACATTTGTATGAATATCTTGTCAATAATGATAAAGAGGGTTATACAAAGCTATACAATAAAGCAATGGCAGACGGTATTGACAGTAAAAAAATTCAAACTGCAATTAAAGAACAACTTGTTGGTAATGAGTTTGTGCAGAAAGCTGCAGTAGCACTTCATAATGATGATATTGGAACATATGAATCCAGTTCTAGAGTGCTTATACTTCAAGGTTTTGATGCTGATACTGTCAAAAAGGCAGTTGACTCTTATATTTCTAAATACTTAGAAAAAGAGGAAGATAAGAAAAAAACGAAGATTAAAGATGATTATACAGAAAAAGAATTGTTTGATAATAATCAAGGCCAAACAGCACAATATAGTTATGATGACCTATGGAGAGCAAAAGAAAATGATAGTAGTTCATATCAAACTATCTATGATTCATTAATAAAACAAGGCAAAAAGCCTAGTGCTATTAAGTCAGCTATGAAAGCAAGAGAAAAGAAAAAGAAAGAAAAAGGAGAACAGAATAATTAATATGCAGAAGAGGTTAGCATTTAGCTAACCTCTTCTTGTGTTTTGTTAGAATATCAAAAATTATATAATATTTATTAAAGGATGTGATGAAGTGTGAATACTATCCCATTTAAAGTAAATAAGAATATTATTCAAAAAATAGGTGGTTATTCCATAGCGAGTTCAGAAAATAACTATACAAAGTTTGATTTTCAATTCTCTGATGATTGGAACAAGGTTGGAATACAAGTATCAGCTACTATGTTTTTTGATTCAGATAAAATACCGGATCCGGTTCTTCTTACTATGAGGAACGATAACACAGGTTATTGCTATTTACCGTCTGAACTAAAAGATGATCACGGCATTCTTAAACTTGGTCTAACAGGTGCGTATGTTGATGATAATAATGAAAAAGTTGTTATTAACACATTACTAACATCATTAACAGTAGGACCAGGAGCATATATGACCAAGTACCCAGCTAATGACATATACAAAGATATGTTAGCTAGAATAGCTTCATTTGATAAATCAAAGCAAGACAGATTAATTTGTAAGAATGGTATTACTATTGATAAGGATAGTAACATTTCTGTTGATGATGATTATGTAATTACAACCGGTAATATTCCCAAATATGTTGATCCAATAAAAAAAGAAATTGAACAACTAGAGAAAAATAAATTAAATGGTATGACTATTAGATGTACTGATTTATCTGAATTGTTAAATTATGAACCTGGTATTTATCTAGCCCTTTTAAATTGTGCCGGATTTTATGAATCATCACAGTTAGAAGAATGCGAAGTACTTATTGATGAATACGGAATTACTATCTATATAGTACAAGCAGGATTATTTTATTTTATTACAAAAGAGCAAGTTTCCAATGGTAAAATGCCTAAGAAACTTAATCTAAACATAAATGAAATTGATGCATGCTTAGAAAAAAAAGCAGACAAAACAGATGTAGATAATTCGATTGATGAAATAAAAGCCAATTTAGATACTAAAGAAAACACCTCTAACAAGAAAAATGCTATTGACGGAAGCTCTGTCTTTTATCCTAGCAACATAGCTGTTAAGAACTATGTTGCTAAAGAGCTTATTGAACCTAAATCGGAAATTGCTCAATTGAAACTTTGTAAGGCTGATTTAGTGCAAAGTCATAATATGTTTGATTGGGACAAACTATTAACAACAAAAAGTAATGTCTTTACTGTTAGCAAAACAGAAGATGAAGGTTATCACATTACAGGAAAAACAGCCAATAGATACAGTCAAATATTAGCTGATCAGGAGTTATCGCTAGAAGATGGCGATTATTATATCTGTGATAATGTGACCAATAACGCAATTGTTTCTGTGTGTTGTCAGTTGATTTTAATAGACACAGATGGGGATCGTACATATTACGGGAATATGAAGGTAACAATAGATAAAACTAAATATACAAGAATATTTTTATCTGTGCAAACAGACAACACAGTTGGAAAAGTCGATTCTATTATTTATCCAATGTTATGTAAATATGAAGATGCAAATATTCAGTATCTACCTAATAAGGTAGCTGATGGTGTTTCCTTACTTGCCAGACACATCAAGAAAAAGGAAAATATATCTAACAAAATTGATACAATCAACTCTCCCAGCACAATCTACTATCCATCAAGTAAAGCAGTATTTGACTATGTGAACAGTAAGTTAGAAACACCTCTATCAGATATTGAAAGTTTGAAATCTAGTAAGCTAGATAAAACAGATTTTAATAGCTATAAGACTAGCAACGATAATGCAGTTAATAGCAAAGTGGATACTACTGATTTTAACACTTATAAAACTGCAACAGACACTGATATTAGCAAGTGTGTTACAGATATTGCAAGTAACTCAGCTTTAATCAGCAAAAATCAAATTAATGTTACAACAGATAAGTCAACTAGCATTGTGCTTAATGACAGTAGTGATTGTAACATTATTAGTTTAACTTTGTACGGTAAATCAACGCAGAGTGCAGTACCATCCCCAACAAATCCTGTTGATATTAATAATATTAACAATCCGAGTATCACTTTTTCAGATGACAGTGACAGACAAAGTAATAATATTCAATGTACTTTAAGAGGTATAGGAAA
>OLNQ01000650.1_pt1 | contig 36372 bp, 42 predicted proteins | sample 1672821 | NCBI WGS metagenome assembly OLNQ01 (sample SAMEA3136727, study PRJEB25190) | human gut metagenome | biome: human gut; feature: human-associated habitat; material: faeces | place: Austria | collected 2013 | reverse complement strand
CTATTAATATTATCAATGAATCTAGAAAAAATATTGGCATAAATAAATTATTCTTAATATTTTATTATATTGATTATAGGTATTTAAATATAAAGATGAAAGCTGACTAAGCTCCATATTTAGTAAATTTCTACGAATACTAGGAGAACCTTTTATTAGTTCTAAATCATCTGGAGTAAAAAGCACAATATTTAAGTTAGATATATAATCAGCTAAACAATAAACTCTCTTATTGTTAACTTTTACTACTTTTTCTGTCTCCATAATTTCTATTTCTAAATTTTTTAATGATTTATCATTTTTAACAGTTCCTTTTATTTTAGTCTTCTTTTTAGCAAGCCTTATTAAATTATTTTCATTAATATTCTTATAAGACTTTGTTAATGCTAAAACAACTATCGACTCTAATATATTTGTTTTTCCCGAAGCATTTTCCCCAATAAATATATTCATAGATGGTCCTAGTTCTAAATTAACTTTACTATAATTACGAAAATTAACTAAATTTAACCGTTTAATTACCATTTTTAGTCAAAAAAGCCTTCATATTTTCACCTTCACCTATTTTCAGTATACCCATACACGCAAGAATATTATATCATACTTGGTTTAAATAAAATAGAAAAAGTTGCTTTTTTTGACTTATTCCGTAACTAAAATTCCATTATTTTTATATAATTTAAATTTATACAAAAAAGACCAACATCATTTAACGATGTTAACCTGTTAGTAAAAAAATTATTGATTTTTTCTGTTTCTAATAACAGATTCTAAACGACTAGCTCTAAGAATCTGATTTTCCATTGATTTGTATGAAATTGGAATGTTTAATTTTTTTCCATTATCAAATACTACTTCTGTATAGTCTTTTCTTTTCTTTACTGGATTTATAGTTTCTATCCTATTCAAAGCTAACCATGAGCAATTATTTTCTTCAGGTGATACTGTAGGAAAAAAAATTACATTTCTACTATCGTCAACCATTATAGGTAACTTATAAGAAGTTTTTAATATTTGCTTTGCTCCTTCTCTTCTTCCAAGATACGAGCTACCAAAATATTTACAGCTATAGTCAATTATCTTTAGTGGTTTTCCCTCTACATTATACTTGTAATCAGCTTCTACTACTACAGAAGTCATTCTTGTTTCTGGTATGATTGCTAAAGTGGCATCATTAATTTCATAATCTTTCATTTAAATTTCCCCCTAAAACATCAAAATGTTTACTATCAGTCTACTATATTATATTGTCGAATTTTATCGTTTTATGTCGATAATAGTAAGAAAATGAAAAAAACTGGCATTTTTACCAGTTTTTTTAACAAATTATACATTTTTCATATTTCTAATATGTTCTAATTGGTAGCACTAATTGTGTTAAGGTATCATCTTCACTGCTTTTTAAAACGATAGGTTTTATTTCTCCAACAAATGATAATTCAACAGTATCTGTAGGAAAAGATTTCAAAGCATCCATCATATATCTAGCACTGAAAGAAATTTTAATATCTAAATCTCTATCTTTCTTAATAGACATTTTTTCTTCTACTCTACCAATTTCAGCACTTGATGATTTCATTATTAACGTATCACCATTTGTTTCCATAGTTACTATATTTTTATCTTTATCACTTGTTAAAATGCTTACGCGATCAACTACATTATAAAAATCATTAATATTAAAATGTAATTTTACTTGATCTTCCTTAGGCAATAAATTAGAAGTATTTGGATAAGTACCATTTATTAAGCGAGATTGAAATAATAAGTTTTGATTTTTAAATAATATTTTATTATTGAAGATATGTACTTCTATTTTTTCATCACCTTCACCTAATATTCTTGTAAATTCTACAAGATTTCTACTAGGGATAACAATATTCATGTTTTCCTCAGAACTTGTTGATAAAGGTATAATTTTTCTTGCTAATCTATATGAATCGGTTGCATTACATTCTAATATATTACCAATAATATTAAAATTTATACCATTTAATATAGCTTTATTCTCATCTATACTAGTGGCAAACGCTGTTTGATTAACTATTTCTTTTAATAGTGTTTTAGATAGTTCAATATGATTTTTACTTTCTACTAATTCAATAGATGGATATTCTTTTTCACTAATACCATTTAAGTTAAATTCACTGTTTTCAGTATATATTAATATCTTTAAATCATCCACTACTTCTATATTAATAAATGGATTAGGTAATTTTCTTACTATATCTAATATATATTTACCTTGAATAATAATACTTCCTTCTTCTTTTAAGATTATATTTTCATTGTCACATAGTATTGAAGTTTCTATTGTAATATCATTATCACTAGCAGTAAGAGTTAATCTCTTTTTTGTAAGGTGAAACTTGATACCTGCTAAAACTGGTATTACATTTTTAGTTGATATTGCTTTTGACACTTTATTAAGTGCTTCTAATAGTATTTCTTTTTTAATTGAAAATTTCATTTTATATTCCTTCTTTCTTTTCTTTTATTTATATATATTATTAATAATAATACTGTGGAAACTGTGGAAAACTTTTCATTTCCTTTATATTATAGCATATTAGTAAGTTTTTTGCCTGTGGAAAACTTGTGGAAAACTTATTTTTTTCCACAGGTAACTTATTTTAAGTCATTAGATAACTTTTCCACAATACCTGCTAAATCCTTATTGTTCTTTATTTCTATTTCTATTTTTTCCACAGAATGCATAACAGTAGAATGGTCTTTACCACCAAATTCAGTTCCTATTTTAGGATATGACTCGTTTGTCAATTTTCTACACATATACATAGCTATTTGTCTAGGAAAAGCTATGTTGCTACTTCTTTTTTTTGAACGTATGTCTTCTACTGATATTTGAAAGAACTCAGCTACAATTTTTTGAATTCTTGCAATGTCGTTTTTTTCACTCATCCCTTTATTAATAAAGTCTTTTAGTGCTTCAATGGCTAAGTTTAGAGTTATTTTTGAACCACCCATTATTGTTGAGTAAGCCACTAATCTTGTGATTGAACCCTCTAGTTGTCTTACGTCACTTCCCATATTTGAGGCTATATATTCTATTACTTCCTCTGGGATTTCGGCTTCAAAATTACCGGCTACTATTTTTTTTCTTAGAATCTCTTTCCTCAGTTCAAAGTCAGGTGGACCTATATTTACTGTTAATCCCCAGCAAAATCTAGTTCTAAGACGTTCAGCTAGTAGTTTTAAATCATTTGGTGATCTGTCTGATGAAACAATTATTTGCTTACTATCATTATATAGATTAGTAAAAGTATGGAAAAATTCTTGTTGTGTTTGATTTGCTCCTCCTAAAAATTGTATATCATCAATTATTAGTACATCTATATTTCTATATTTGTTTTTAAAAAATTCTTTGTAATTAAAGTTAGTACCGTCTTGGTCCTTTCTATTTATACTAACAAAATCATCTCTAAATTGATCACTTGTTACGTACAAGACTCGTTTATTGGAATTTTGTACTATATAGTTACCAATTGCATGCATTAGATGCGTTTTTCCGAGGCCACTATTGCCGTAAATAAACAGTGGATTATAAATTTTTCCGGGATTTTCAGCAACTGACAAAGCTGCTGCTTGTGCAAATTTATTGCTGTTACCAACAATGAAATTATTAAATGTATAATTTTGGTTTAAATTTGATTTTTGCTTAAATTCTGTTTTTTCAATATTTTCTTCTTCTTTTTCTTTTATAGCTTCTTCTTTTTCTTTGAATTCATTTTCTAGAAAAAATTCTAATTCAAAAGTTGTACCTGTAATTTTGTTTAAAGCATTTTTTATTAAATCTTGATAATTGTCATGTAAATGTTTCTTATGTATAGACATTGGTACGATGATAATTGCTATATCGTCTTTTAAATCTTTCAGATTAACGTCTTGAAACCACGTAGAAAAAGCAAGTGAAGAAAGCTCTTCTTTAATTTCTTTTAATACGTTATTCCATATGATGTCTACATTCAACTTCATCACTCCCCTGTCCACATAAACCACCATTATGATACTCTAAAATGTGGAAAAAGAAAATAGAAAAAAGCAAAAAAAAATTATCCACAAGTTTTCCACAGAGTTTTCCACAGATAAAACGCTGATATTTACTGAACATTAGAAGTTTTCCACAATTTCCACAAATTTGTTTTACACATGTGAATAATAGTTTTCCACAGCCTGTGCAAACTGTGGAAAACCATACTTTTTGTTTTTTTAGTATAATTATTTTTTAAGTCTTCATTCATAAAATGAGAAAATATTCAGAAAGTCATTTAAATTTTCTTGACAAATAAATGAGATTATTATTATAATAATGTAGATTTCATGTCTGGAGGTGGGAGTATGAAGAGAACGTATCAACCAAATAAACGTAGAAGAGCTAAGAAACATGGATTTTTTGCTCGTAAAGTTTCAGCAGGTAAAATTTTAAATAATAGAAGAAGAAAAGGTCGTAAAGAATTAGTAAAATAAATTCCACTGTTTTCACAGTGGTTTTTTACTATTTAGGAGAGGGGCTATAGTATGAATAAGGATTATATAATAAAGGAAAGTAAAATATTTGATGAAATGATAAAAAAGTGTCCATCTAAGAAGAATAAAAGTTTTATTATATTTTATTGTACAAAAAAAGAATCTTTTTCTAAGTATGGGATTGCTGCCCCTAAGAAACTTGGTAAGGCTGTTACTCGTAATAAAATGAAGAGAAGAACAAGGGCTATAGTATCGGATTTTCAAAAAAACTATAAAAATGTTTATGATTGTATTATAATAATCAGGAGAGGTTCTTTAGATAAAAATTATGAGTCATTGAAAGAAGAGTTATTTAATTTGTTATTAGAAATTAATAATAAATAAAGATAGAGAAGGGAAGTTATATATATGAAGAAAAAGAAAAATGCTAAAACTTGTAGAATATTAATTCTAATTATATCAATATTTTTATTAACAGGATGTACTACAACTCTTGTTGATAGTAAAAAACAAGCAGTTAAAAATCCAGAAACAGGGCAATCTTTAACAAAAAATATTTTGTGTCAGCCTGAAAATACAAAAACTGTTAAAATTTATGAAAAAAATAAAGTTAATGTAGAAAAGTTACCAAAATGTGATAATTTTAAGCTTACTTCGGGAGGATATGAAGGATTATGGACATCAATCTTTGTAAAACCATTAGCCTTTATAATCTTGAAATTAGGTAAGTTAGTTGGAAGTTTTGCTATAAGTATCATTATTATAACTGTAATATTAAGATTTATATTATTTCCATTTACTAAGAAAATGGCTATCCAATCAGAACTAATGAAAAAAGCTAGTCCCGAATTAGAAAGAATTAGAAAAAAATATGAAGGTAAAACTGATGAAGCATCAATGATGAGACAAAATCAAGAAATGTTAATGGTTTATAAAAAATATAACTTTAATCCATTAAGTAGTTGTTTAGTTTCATTTATTCAATTACCATTATTCTTAGCTTTATATGAAGCAATAAATAGAGTTCCAGCTATTTTTGAAGATAAATTTATTGGTTTACAATTAGGGACAACTCCAGTAGTTGGATTTGGAACTCCAACATTCTATGTTTATCTTATATTAATAATTTTAATTGGAGCAACCACTATTTATACATTTAAGATGAGTGGTGCAGCTAGTCAAGATCCATCGATGAAAATGATGCCAATAATGATGAGTATTATGATTATCTTTACAGCATTATTTATGCCTTCAGCTTTAGGAATATATTGGGTAACTCAAAATATATTTATGATCATACAAAATACTCTTACAGTTAAAGGAGTGAAAAAATAGTATGGAAAAGCATAGATTCGTAGGAAAGACTTATGAAGAAGCTGTTAATAAGGCTAAGATTGAACTACAAGAGTTAGAAGAAAACTTAATAATTAATGTTATAGATGAGAAGAAATCATTACTTTCTAAGAAATGTGAAATAGAAGTAATTGAAAAAAGAGAAATTAAAAATTTTATCAAGGAAAAATTAGTTAATATTTTAAGAGAAATGGGCTATCAAGCAGAAGTGGAAATTCAAGTAAAACAAGATATCCCTACATATAGAATTTATTCTAATAATGATTCTCTACTTATAGGAAAGGGTGGAAAGAATTTAGAAGCTCTTCAAATAGTACTTAGACAAATTGTTAATACAGAAACAGGAATTAATTATAAGTTTTTTCTAGATGTATCTGATTATAAAGAAAAAAATGAGCATCATTTAGAAATTTTAGCAAGACGTTTAGCTAGAGAGGTAGCTACTACTAAAATAGAGGTAAAAATGGATTCTATGAATTCTTATGAGAGAAGAATTGTTCATAATGTATTAACAAATAATAAAAAAGTTTACACAGAGAGTGTAGGAGAAGAGCCTAATAGATGTGTAGTTATTAAACCAAGAGAAGATTAGTTCTTCTTTTTCTTTACTTTAAATTTAGTTTTTACTATAATATAGTCAAATTGAAAGAGGTGGTATAATGGAACAAAAAGTTAGTCAAATAAGTTTGGATAAATTAAAAGAAAATAATCAAAATGATATAAAGAATATTTATAACAATATTGAATCTTTATTAATAGAACCTAAAGTAATTGAATATTTAAGAAACTGTAAATTACTGGAAGAAAAACAATCATTTGATAGCTTTTTAAATGGTTTAGAATTAGGAGAAGATGGTACCTTATTTAATAAATATGATGATAATAAACAAAAAGGATTAAGTAGTACTCATTATGGATTATCAATAATCCTTAGAAATGCTTTTAGAATATTACTAGATAATGATATAAAATCTGTTTCTTATGATTCTATTTTAAAATATATAGCTAATGCTGAAGAAAAGTTACATCGAATGAAATATATGGAAGGTGATAAGAGCGTTTCTAACAAATACGGAGTAGTAGTTTATGAAAATCCCAAAAACTATTCTTTGGTAGACTTTAAACAAATAATTCCAACTTTGACTCAAAGAGAATTAGAAATGAGTTATAATTTAACAGGAATTGTGGTTAATGAGTCAGCTAGAAAATTTGAAAGTTTAGATGACATATCTTTTGATGATAAGTTTAACTTATCTTCTAGGGAACAGGAAGCCTTTTTTGGTGATGATGCCTTATTATCATTAGGTATAAAAAAGAATATAAAGGAGAAAGTTTTTAAGAAATGATAGATTATAATGAAGATACAATAGCAGCAATAGCTACAAAGTTGGGGGTAGGAGCAATTTCCATTATTAGAGTAAGTGGAAAAGATGCTATACCTTTAGTAAATAAAATATTTAGTGGTAAAGATTTAGAGAAAGTAGATACACATACAATTAATTATGGCTATATAAAAAAAGAAAATGAAAAGATAGATGAAGTTTTAGTAAGTGTTATGAAGGCTCCTAAAACATTTACTAGAGAAGATGTAGTAGAAATTAATTGTCATGGTGGAATAAATTCTACATTAGCAGTTTTTTCTTTGTTACAAGAAATAGGAATAAGAGTAGCAGAAAAAGGAGAATTTACAAAAAGGGCATTTTTGAATGGAAGAATAGATTTAACGGAAGCAGAAGCTATAATGGATTTAATTGAAAGCAAAAGTGATAATCAACGAAAACTAGCAATGAACTCCTTAGAAGGAAAATTAAAAAACTATATTCATTCGTTTAGAGAACCTTTAAAGAAACTAATAGCTAATATAGAGGTAAATATTGATTATCCAGAGTATTATGATATTGAAGAGGTAACCAAGAAAGATATAGAGAAAGAAGTAGAAAAATTAATTCCAAAATTACAAAAGACAATAGAAGAAAGTAAGAGTCATCAAATAGTAAAAAGTGGTATAAAAACAGTTATTGTTGGAAGACCAAATGTAGGGAAAAGTAGTATTTTAAATACCTTAATTAATCAGGAAAAAGCAATAGTAACTGATATAGAAGGAACTACAAGAGATATAGTAGAAGGTACAGTTTTTATAAATGGAGTTGAATTATCGCTAATAGATACTGCTGGTATTAGGAATACTGATAATGTTGTAGAAAAAATAGGAGTAGAGAAAAGCCTTGAATTGTTGGAAGAAGCAGACTTAGTCTTAGCAGTATTTAATGTAAATGAAGAATTAAGTAAAGAAGATAAAGAATTAATCGCTAAGCTTAATAAAGATAAGACAATAATTGTTTTAAATAAAGATGACTTAGCTCATAAAATAAATAAATCTAATTTTGATTTTTATCATATTGTATCTACTAATACTAATTCTTTGGAAGGGCTAGATTCTTTAAAGGATGAAATAATAAAGATGTTTTCTCTTGATATGTTAGAAGAAACTGATACATTCTTAGCTAACAATAGACAATTAACTTGTGCTAATAAAGCTCTTGAAACTTTATTAAAAATAAGAGAAAATATAAAAAGTGATTTACCATTAGAACTTATAGAAATAGATTTACAGGAAGTATTAAACGAATTAGGTACTATTACTGGTGAAGTTTATGATGAGGAATTACTTGATACTTTATTTGAAAATTTTTGTGTAGGGAAGTGATTTAGATGAATTATGAAATAATTGTAGTAGGAGGAGGTCACGCTGGTTGTGAAGCGGCTCTTGCTTGTGCTAGAAAGAATCATAAGACATTATTAATAAGTGGAAATTTAGATAATATTGCTGATATGCCATGTAATCCTTCGATAGGAGGACCTGCTAAAGGTATAGTAGTAAGAGAAATAGATGCTTTAGGTGGAGAGATGGCTAAAAATACTGATAAAAGTTCTCTTCAGATGAAAATATTAAATACTAAAAAGGGAAAAGCAGTTCAAGCTTTACGAGCTCAAGCCGATAAAATTTTATATAAAAAGGAAATGCAAAAGACTCTTAAAAATCAAGAAAATTTAGATTTAATGGGAGCCTTTGTCGAAAATTTAATAGTTAAAGATGGTAAGATTGGTGGAGTTATTTTAGCTGATGGAACAGAGATTAATTCTAAAGCAGTAATACTAACTACTGGTACTTATTTAAGAAGTTCTATTTTAATAGGTAGTAAGAAAAAGTCAGAAGGACCACATGGAGAAAAAGAAAGTAAATTTTTAAGTACTAAATTAAAAGAGCTAGGTTTTACTATTAAGAGGTTAAAAACTGGTACACCACCAAGAATTGAAAGAAGTAGTATAGACTTTGATAAAGTGGCAATAGAAGAGGGCAGTAAAGAAAATTTAACTTTTTCTTATGATAATACTGATGCTTTAGCATATCACTATCAAATACCTTGTCATTTAGTTTATACTAATAGTAAAACTCATGAAATTATCAAAGAACATCTAAAAGAATCTAGTATGTATGGTGGTTATGTTGAAGGAGTAGGGCCAAGATATTGTCCATCAATAGAAGATAAAGTAGTAAGATTTAGTGATAAAGAACGTCATCAATTGTTTTTAGAGCCAGAAAGTTTATCATATGATGATATATATTTACAGGGATTTTCGACAAGTATGCCTGAATACGTTCAAGAAGAGATGGTTCACAGTTTAAAAGGACTAGAAAACGCTAAAATTTTAAGATATGCCTATGCAATAGAGTATGATGCTATTGATTCTAAACAAATTAAACGTAGCCTTGAAACAAAACTAATTGAAGGACTTTATACAGCTGGTCAAATCAATGGAACAAGCGGTTATGAAGAAGCAGCTGGTCAAGGATTAATTGCAGGGATAAATGCCAGTTTAAAAATTGAAGGAAAAGACCCATTAATTCTTAATAGAAGTGAATCATATATAGGTGTATTAATTGATGATTTAGTAACTAAAGGAGTAAAAGATCCTTATAGACTTTTAACCTCAAGAGCAGAGTATAGATTACTATTAAGAAATGATAATGCTGATTTAAGATTAAGAGATTATGGATATCAAATAGGTTTAATTGATGAAGACACTTATAAGAAATTTAATGAAAAGAAAAATAATATTGAAAAGATAATAAGTATCTTAAAGAGTGAAAAAATAACACCTACTAAAGAGACTAATACATTATTAGAGAAGTTAGGAACAGCTCCTTTAAAAGATGGTATAACTCTATATGACTTGCTAAAAAGACCAGAATTATCCTTTAATGATATAGAAAAATTTAAAGAATTTCCTTATTCAAAAGCTGAAAAAGAAGAGGTAGAGATACAAATTCAATATGAAGGGTATATTAAAAAACAAGAAAAAGATACTAAGAAGTTGTTAGACTTAGAAAAAATAAAGATACCTGCTAATATTTCTTATGATGATATAAAAAATATTGCAAGTGAAGCTAGAGAAAAATTAAAAACTGTAGAACCAGAAACACTAGCTCAGGCAAGTAGAATAAGTGGGGTTAATCCAGCCGATATTGCTATAATAATGGTTTATTTGAAAAAAGGGGAAAGAAAAAATGACTGAAGCTGAATTTGTGGAACAAGTAAGACTATTGGGAATTAATCCAACAGAGGAACAATTATCTAAACTTGAAAAATTATATGAGATAATGATAGAAGAAAACAAAGTAATGAACTTAACAAGGATTGTTTCCAAAGATGATGTTTATTTAAAACATTTCTATGATAGTTTAACTATAACTAAAGTTTGTGATTTAACTGGTAATTTAACATTATGTGATGTTGGTACTGGCGCTGGTTTTCCGGGTTTAGTCTTAAAAATATTTTATCCAAATTTAGATATAACCTTAGTAGACGCTTTACAAAAGAGAGTTAATTATCTTAATAGAGTAATTGAAAATTTAGATTTAAATGGAATAGAAGCTATTCATATAAGAGCTGAAGACTTAGCTAGAAAAGGAAATAAATATGATATTGTTACTGCAAGAGCAGTAGCTAATTTATCTAAATTATTATCTTGGACTATGCCACTTGTAAAGAAAAATGGTTATTTTGTTGCAATGAAAGGTAATGTAGATGAAGAATTAGTAATGGCTAAGTCAATTTTTGAAAGAAAAAAGTATAATTTAGATAGAAAAGTAGAGTTTAAGTTACCAAAAGAGGGAAGTACTAGAACTATTTTGAAGATAAAATGTAATTAATTGCTAGATTAATTACTCTTTTGATGTTATAATGATATCATAGGAAGATTAGAAAGAATAAAGTGAGGGATAGTAATGCAGAATAATGAAAATGAAGTTGTATATTTATACTTAGATGATATAATTCCAAATAGATTTCAACCAAGACAAGTATTTGATGAAAGAGCCTTAAAAGAATTAGCTGTTTCTATCAAAGAACATGGGGTGATTCAACCTATAATTGTTCGTAATATAGGAAACAAATATGAAATTATTGCAGGAGAACGTAGATATAAAGCAAGTGCTTTAGCAGGACTTACTAAAATACCAGCTATTGTTCGTAATTTAGATGATAAAGAAAGTAGTAAAGTAGCTCTACTTGAAAATTTACAAAGAAAGAATCTAAATCCAATAGAAGAAGCTAGAACTTATCAAAAAATCTTAGAGTTAGACCAGATGACTCAAGAGGAATTAGCTAAAACTATGGGTAAAAGTCAGAGTGCTGTTGCTAATAAATTAAGATTACTATCTTTATCTGATGATGTTCAAGATGCTTTACTAAAAGAAAAAATATCAGAACGTCATGCTAGAGCTTTATTAGCAGTAGATAACCAAGAAAAACAAAAACAATTACTTAACAAAATAATAGCTAATAAAATGACAGTTAGAGAATTAGAAGAGGAGATTAATCCTAAACCTAAGGAAAAAATTGCTACAGCAGATATAGAAAAATTATTAAATAGAGAACCAGTATCAGTAAATGAAAATACTAGTGTTAACGTTCCAAGTTTACCAAATCTAAACTTAGATAATAATAATTCTGCTAAAGTAGTACCTTCTTCTAATACCTCAATGCCTAATAATAGTGATATAGATATTGATTATAGTACACCTCCTAAATTTATAGATTATGGAGATGAGAAAATAGCTGATATACAAGATCCATTATTAAAGAGTACAGCTAGTTCAGAACTTAATTTAGATGAACTTAGAAATAATGCTCAAGATATTAATGTTAAGGAAGAGAAACCATCTATGGATATGGATAGCTTATTAAAAGTAAATCCAACTGGTGCTGTTCAACCTGAACAAAGTATGAATAGTAATTTTAAATTTTTTCAACCAGATTCAGATGATTCTAGCGTAAGTGGTGGACAAACTTCTCAGGCTTCTATGCCTTCTAACAATAATCAATCAGCTCTTGATGCTTTATTATCTTCTAGTGTTACACCAACTAATAATACACCGACTCCTGATAGTTTATTAAATGTAAATAGAGGAGAGAATCAAGTAGAAGAAAAGACTGAAGTACCATATCTAGATACATATAACAATCCGTTTGCTCATAATCCAATTTTCTCTGATGATGTAGAAAAAATAATGGGTAAGAAGATTGAAGAAGGACAAGAAGTACCAAAACTTGATTTTAATGATTGTTTAGATGTAGTGCGTGATGCTGTTAAAAGAATAGAACAATCAGGATTTAAAGTAGAAAGTGAAGAAATGAACTTTGAAAAGAATTATCAAATAGTTATTAAGATAGCCAAAAATGAAGAATAGTTAAAGTAGAGAAATCTACTTTTTTTCCTAAAAATTATTTTCATAATAAGCTATTTCTGATACAATTAAATAGAGTTATGAAAAGAAGCGAGTGATAAAAATGGGAAAAGTCATATCATTAGTAAATCAAAAGGGAGGAGTAGGGAAGACTACTACTAGTATTAATTTATCTGCTTCTCTTGCATATCTAGGAAAAAGGGTTTTATTAATTGATTTGGATCCACAGGGAAATACAACAACTGGAGTTGGAATAAATAAAGGAGATATAAATAATAGTATTTATGATGTATTAACAGGAAGATGTACTTGTGTGGAAGCTATGATAAAGACTAAATATAAACAGTTATATGTTTTACCAGCCACTATAAATCTAGCAGGACTTGATATTGAACTATTAGAAAAGAGTCAACAAGAACCTGGATTTGCAAAAGGGGCTCAATTAAAACAACATTTGGAAGATATAAAAGATAATTTTGATTTTATCATTATTGATTGTCCTCCATCTTTAGGACTTATTACAACAAATGCTTTAACTGCTAGTGATTCAGTGATTATCCCAGTTCAATGTGAATTCTTTGCCTTAGAAGGAATTATGCAGTTACTAAATACTATAAGACTTGCACAAAAACAATTAAATCCTAATTTAGATATAGAAGGAGTTTTACTAACTATGCTAGACTCTAGAACTAATCTAGGATTTGAGGTTGTAGAAGATATAAGAAAATTCTTTAAAGAAAAAGTTTATAATACTATTATTCCAAGACTAATAAGATTAACAGAAGCACCAAGTCATGGTGAACCAATAATAGTATATGACCCTAAAAGTAAGGGAAGCGAAGCTTATTTAAATTTAGCGAAGGAAGTGATTGATCGTAATGGAAACTAAAAGAAGAGCCTTAGGAAAAGGATTAGAAGAGTTATTCAATACAGAGCAAATAGATATAAATAAAGTGGAAGAAAAAATTATAGAATCTACCCCTAAAAATGAAATTGTTGATTTAGATTTAGACCAATTGCGTAGTAATCCTTATCAACCGAGAAAAACTTTTGATGAAGAAGCTTTACAAGAGTTATCTAATTCAATTAAAGAACATGGAGTTTTTCAACCAATTATAGCTAAGAAAAGTATAAAAGGATATGAAATAGTAGCAGGAGAAAGAAGAGTACTTGCTAGTAGAATGGCAGGACTTGATAAAATACCAGCTATTGTAAAAGATTTAACTGATGAACAAATGATGGAAATAGCATTACTTGAAAACCTTCAAAGAGAAGATTTAAATGCTATGGAAGAAGCTATGGCTTATAAGAGACTACAACAAGAGTTGAACTTAACTCAAGAAGAGCTATCTAAAAAAGTAGGTAAAAGCCGTAGTCATGTTACTAATATGATGGGATTATTGACTTTACCAGAAGAAGTAAAAGATATGATAATTACAAAAGAAATATCTATGGGACATGCTAGAATACTAAGTAAATTAGATGATAAAGAACAAATAAAGAAGCTAGCTAATGATGTAGTAGTTAAAAAACTTAGTGTTAGACAACTAGAAGATATGACTAATTCACCAGTGGATTTTCATAGAAAAAAAGAAATTAGAAGAAGAGAAGCAAGTGATTCAGAATATAGTTATATAGCAAGTACTTTGTGTGATAAATTAGGAACAAGAGTAAAAATCAAGAAAAACAAAATAGAAATTAAATTTGAAAATGCAGCAGATTTAACAAGAATACTTGAAATTATGCAATTAGATAAATAATAGTAAAAGGAAGTGATATAGTGAAAGAATTTTTAGATTCAGAAATTTTCTTATATATTTTAAAACCAATTATTTATATTGCTGTAGCATATATTATTTATAGAATATTAAATTTTATCTTACAACAAGCTTTAATTAAGAATAATGTATCATCAAAGCATCGTCGAAAACTAGAAACATCAAAGAGCATTATTGTAAATTTTGTTAAATATTTAATAATTATTATAACAATGTTATCTATTCTCTCATTATATCATGTAGATGTTAGTAAAATATTTGCTGGAATTGGTATTGCTACTGCTGTCCTTTCTTTAGCATTTCAAGATGTTGCAAAAGACTTTTTAGCAGGACTTGCTATTCTTTTAGAAGATCAATTTGAAATAGGAGATAATGTATCTATCAATGGATTTAGAGGAGACGTTATTTCTATGGGACTTAAAACCACTAGAATAAGAGATTATAAAGGAGCAGTTAAGATTATTTCTAATCATACTATAAATGAAGTAATTAATTATAGTTTGAATCCTTCTTTAGCGGTAGTAGATATATCAGTAAGTTACGAAAGTGACTTAAATGAAGTAGAAAAAGTTATAAACGCTACTATGGAAAAAATTAATAAGACTTACGATAATCTAAAAGGTAAGTGTGAGTTATGGGGAGTAGAAAAATTAAATGATTCAGCAGTTGTTTATAGAATTGTTTTAAAAACTAGGTCTAATAAAAACTTTGCTGTTGAAAGAAAGATGAAAAAAGACTTTAAACTAGCTTTAGATGAAGCAGGAATTAAGATACCATATCCACAAGTAGAGGTGCATAATGAATAATAATTATCAAGTAGGAACTCATTTAATTCTAAAAAAAGGACACCCCTGTGGAACTAATGAATGGGAAGTAGTACGTCTTGGAGTTGATATTAAACTTAAGTGTTGTAATTGTGGTAGAACAGTATTAATTCCAAGAATTGAATTAAATAAAAAGATTAAGAAAGTAAAAGAGGAGTTATATGAAGGACAAGAAAAAACTGAAACTTAAGAAATTTTATTTTCATCCTATTACAGTTTTTATTTTTTTGACTATAATGACAATATTAGCAAGTGCTATTTTATCAGCTTTGCAAATGCAAGGAACTTATAGTAAAGTTAATACTTCTAATTATGAATTGGAAAGTGTTTTAGTTGCAGTAAAAAATATGTTGACTTTTGATGGGATGAAATTTATTTTTAGTAATGCATTACGCAATTTTTTATCATTTGCTCCATTTGGAATGTTGATGCTTACTTTAATTGGACTAGGTGTATCATCATCAACTGGTTTTCTTGATACATTTATTTCAAGAAAAATAAAGAAAATGGATAAGAGAATAGTTACGTTTATTATTATTTTTCTAGCAACTATCTCTTCTTTAATAAATGATATAGGTTATGTCTTATTAATACCTTTATCAGCAATAATATTTCAAGCAAATAATAGAAATCCATTTGCAGGAATAGTAGCAGCTTTTTGTGGAGTTAGTTTTGGTTCAGCTATAAGTTTATTTGTAGGTTCAATGGAAGTTAATTTAATTCCTTATACAACATCAGCGGCTAGATTAATAGACAAAAGTACTCATATTAGTTTAACATCCAACTTAATTATAATAATTGCTTTTTCAGTTTTACTTTCAATTATTGGAACTGTAATTGTAGAAAGTATAATAGTTAAGAGATTAGGTAAATATAAAGATAATCAAGAAAATGTTAAAACAGAAGAGTTAACAGTAGTAGATGAAGAAGAAATAGAACAAGAAAGAATTGCCAAAGAAAAGAAAGAAAAATCAGGACTTAAGTATGCCTTAATTACAGCAATAGTAGTTATAATAGCTTTTATTTATATGATAATACCCAATTTACCATCTAGTGGTATGTTACTAGATATGAGTGAAGATACTTATTTAGGTCAATTATTTGGTACTAATTCCTATTTCCAAGATGGATTTACCTATATGATAAGTTTATTATTTATCCTTACAAGTATCGCTTATGGAATAGGGGCAAAGTCAATAAAGAATGATAAGGACTTAATATATGGTTGTGAAAAAATGTTTACATCAAGTGCAGAAATGGTTATGCTACTATTTGTAGCAAGTCAGTTTATTTCTATTTTTAGAGAGACTAACATTGGAACAATAATAGCTACTTGGGGTGCTAATATCTTAGGAAGTGTTTCCTTTAGTGCATTACCACTTATAATTATTTCCTTAGTATTAATAGCTATAGCTAATATATTTGTTACAACACCATCTAGTAAATGGCAAATCTTTGCACCAGTTATGGTACCAGCTATGATGCAAGCTAATATTTCACCACAATTTGCTCAGTTTATTCTAAGAGCAGGTGATTCAATGACTGCAGGTATTACTCCGTTATTAGCAGCTTTTGCCATATATATAGGATACTTAAATATATATAATAAAGATAAGTCAAAACCAATAACTATTCATCAAGCAATAGCATATGTTATGCCATACTTTACAATAATTTCAATTTCTTGGATTTTATTAACAATAGGTTGGTATTTAATAGGTTTACCAATAGGTCCAGGAGTTTATCCAACATTATAGTTTTGACAATTTGTCCTAATTAGATTAAAATAAGAAAGAAAATTATATTATTTTCTTTTTATTTTGGAAGGAGTTTTATTTATGAGTTTAAAAGCAGGTATTATAGGATTACCAAATGTAGGGAAGAGTACATTATTTAATGCTATTACTAATCAACATATTTTAGCAGAAAATTATCCATTTGCAACGATTGATCCTAATGTAGGAGTAGTTAATGTTAAAGATGTTCGTCTTGATAGGCTAACAGAAATGTATGAACCTAAGAAGACCATTCCTACTAGTTATGAATTTACAGATATTGCAGGTCTTGTTAGAGGAGCTAGTAAAGGAGAAGGATTAGGAAATAAATTTTTATCACATATAAGAGAAACTGATGCTATAGTAGAAGTAGTTAGATGTTTTGATAATGGAAAAATAATTCATGTAGATGGTAATGTTGATCCAATAAGAGATTTAGAAACTATTAATCTAGAGCTTATTATTAGTGACTTGGAAATGGTTACTAATCGTTTAGGAAAAATTAGTAAAAGAGCTTTAATGAGTAAGGATAAACAAGAAAAGTTAGAATATGAATTATTAGAGAAAATAAAGACTACTCTTGAAGAAAATCAACCAGTAAGACATATAGACTTTAAAGATGATGAATTAAAAATACTAAAATCTTATAATTTCTTAACAATAAAACCTATTATATATGTAGCTAATATAGATGAAAGTATGATAGGTCTAGAAGATAATTCCTATGTGAAAGAAGTTAAAGAGTATGCAAAGAAAGAAAATGCTTCTGTAGTTGTTTTATGTGCTAAGATTGAAGAAGAACTAAGTGAATTAGGTGATACAGATAAAAAAGATATGTTAGAAGCTTTGGGAATGGAAAATAGTGGACTAGAGCAATTAATTTCTGCTACTTATGATTTATTAGGTTTGGCGACATATTTTACTGTAGGTAAAGATGAAGTAAGGGCTTGGACTTTTAAGAAAGGTATGAATGCTAAGAAGTGTGCAGGTATTATCCATACAGACTTTGAAAAGGGATTTATCAAAGCTGAAGTTATTAGTTATGATGATTTAATGGAATACGGTAGTGAGTTAAAGACTAGGGAAGCAGGAAAAGCCAGAATAGAAGGAAAAGATTATATCATGCAAGATGGAGATATTTGTCACTTTAGATTTAATAATTAATAAAAGAAAAACTATTTAATTTAGAAAAATCACATATTGTGCAAAATTAAGTAGACTTTCTTTTCTTATTTTGTTATAATACAAACGAGTATTTAAAATACTCCTTACCTATTTAATAGGTCTTATGTCCAGAAGGAGGTGGAAATAATGAACAAGTATGAAATTATGTTTATTGTAAAACCAGATTTAGAGGAAACTGCTATTAAAAATGAAGCTGAAAGTCTAAAAAAGGTTTTAACAAACTTAGAAGCTAAAATCGTTGAAGAAAAAGCTATGGGACAAAGAGAATTAGCATATGAAATAAAGAAATATAAAAATGGATATTATTTCTTATTCGTAGTAGAAGGTTCTCATGAAGCTATTAAAGAATTTGATCGTTTAGCTGGAATCAATGAAAACATTTTACGTCATTTAATTATTCGTAAAGAAGACTAGAAAAAGAGGTAACTATGAATAAAGTAATATTAATAGGTCGATTAACAAGAGACCCTGAGTTACGTTATACTGGTAGTAATACACCAGTAGCAACCTTTAGTCTTGCTGTAAATCGTTCATTTACTAATCAAAATGGCGAAAGAGAAGCAGACTTTATTAACTGTGTTGTTTGGAGAAAACTAGCAGAAACAGTTAAAAACTATTTATCTCAAGGTAGTCAAGTGGCAGTAGAAGGTAGAATTCAAACTAGAAACTATGATGATCAAAATGGTCAAAGAAGATATGTTACTGAAGTTGTGGTTGAAAATATTGATTTTGTTGGTACAAAAAGAGATAATTCTCAATCATCTAACCAACCAAATTTTAATAGTCAACCAGTTCCTTCTAATTTCAATAATCAACCATCTACCACTGATGCTACTACTCCTTATGATTTTAGTGCTACATCAGCTTCTACAGGTACAAATGTATCAAGTGATCCTTATACTGAATTTGGCTCTAATATCGAGATAAATGATGACGAATTACCATTTTAAAGAGGAGGTTAAGTTATGGCAGAATTTTATCGTAAGAAGAAAAAAGTATGCTTAATGTGTCAAGGAAAAACTTTTGATTATAAAGATGTTGATATTTTAAGAAAATACATTAACGAAAGAGGAAAAATATTACCTCGTCGTGTTACAGGTGCTTGTGCAAAACATCAACGTGTTATAGCTAATGAAATTAAAAGAGCACGTGCAATTGCATTATTACCATTTACAAAATAATATTTTAAAGTTGGGACTTTTGGTTTCAACTTTTTATATTGAAAATGATATTAATCTTATGAAGATAGTTTGCTTTTTAATGTTAAAAATGATATATTATAACTGTAATTTATTAAGAAGAATTAACATCTTCTTTTTTTAAAATTGGATAGAGGTGGTTGTTTTGAAAATTGGTGAAAAGAAAAAAGAGTTAAAGAAACTAATTCGTGGTGCTAAGACTATATTTATAATGGCTCATAAAAATTTAGATTTAGATGCTTTAGGCAGTTCTATAGGTTTATATTCAATTTTAGAGAAGCAAAGAAAGAATTGCTATTTAGTAATAAATGATAAAGAACATGAGTTAGGCGTTGAAAAAGTATTAAGAGAATTAGATGGATGTTTACAAATAATTACAGGAAAAGAAGTAGAAGATAACTTATATTTACGTAATAAACGAAATCTTTTATTTATACTAGATACTAATAAGAAAGAATTAGTTCAAGATAATGCTATCATATCCCTATTTGATGAAGATAAAGTAGTGATTTTAGATCACCATGAATTGGGTGAAACATCAATTTCTTGTCCTAATAGAATAATTGATAATACTGCTTCTAGTACTTGTGAAATGATAACAAATTTAATAGAAACTTACAATTCACCAATAGATCCATACTATGCAACCCTAATATTATCTGGAATAGTTTTAGATACTAATAATTTTACTCTTAAAACTAATAGTGAAACATATTATAGTGCTTATTACTTATCTTGTATGGGAGCTAGTACTACTAAAGTTCAATATCTATTAAGACAAGACTTAAAAGATTATATGGAACGTCAAAAATTAATTACTAATGTAGATATAATTAATGATAAAATAGCTATTGCAAAGGGAAGTAGTTATTCTATTTATAGAAGAGAAGACTTAGCTAAAATAGCTGATACTTTACTTTTCTTTAATGATATAGAATTATCTTTTGTAATTGCTAAAACAGCTAATAATGTAACCTCTATCAGTGGGCGTAGTATTGGTAAAAAAAGTATTGCTAATATATTGTCTAGAATTGGTGGAGGAGGAGACAAAATGGGAGGAGCAGCTCAATTTGAGAATCTTCCAATCAGTAAAGTCTCTGAAAAATTAAATCAAGCAATTAAGGAGGAAGAATAATGAGAGTAATTTTTCGTCAAGATGTAAAAGGGGTAGGAAAGAAAGATGAAATTAAAGAAGTAAAAGATGGTTATGCTATTAATTTTCTAATTAAAAAGAATCTTGCTGTAGTAGCTAATCAAGAAAATTTAGACAACTTAAAGAAAGAACAAGCTATAAGAAAAGAAAATCATGATAAAGCTAAGAAAGAAGCAATGGAAGAAAAAGCTAAATTAGAAAAATTAGTTTTAACCTTTAAAGTAAAAACTGGTGAAGGTGACCGTGTCTTTGGAAGTGTTAGTCAAAAACAAATAAAAGAAGAATTAAAGAATAATGGATATAATATAGATAAAAACCAAATTAAATTGCAAGATTCACTATCATCTTTAGGTTTTCATAAGATAGAAATAGAATTATATAAAGAAGTTAGTGCTATTGTAAAAGTTCATTTAGTAAAGTAGAAGTAAAGGAGGAAGTTTATGGCCTTAAGAGAATTACCACATAATAAAGAAGCTGAAATGAGTGTATTAGGTTCTTGTTTTTTATCAATAGATGCAGCTACACTTGCTCTAGAAAATTTATCAGAATCTAGTTTTTTTGATACTAGAAATGCCAAAATCTTTAAGGCTTTTCAAAACTTACATGAAGAAAAAACTCCTTTAGATTTAACAACAGTTACAACAGAACTTACTAGAATGAATGCTTTAACAGAGGCAGGGGGCGTTTCTTATTTAACAGAAATAATTGAGTTTGTTCCAACAGCCAGTAATATAGATTATTATATCAAAGAAGTAGATAAAACAGCTCTTTTACGAGGATTGATAGAAACAGCTACTAATATAGTAACATTAGGTTATAATCAAGAAGAAAATGTTAACGATGTTTTAGACCAAGCAGAAAAACAGATACTAAATATTGCTAAAAATAGAAAAAGTGGAGAGTTTCAAAGTATTCAAGATGTGTTAATAAAAACCCAAGAAGACTTAGAAAAGCTAGCTGAATCTAAAGGAGAAGTAACTGGTATTGCTACTGGTTGGTATGACTTTGATAAGTTAACAGCTGGTCTTCATGAAAATGAAATGATTATAATAGCTGCTCGTCCTGGTATGGGTAAAACTGCCTTTGCTCTTAATCTTGCTACTTATGTAACCACTCACTCTGATAGTACGGTAGCAGTATTCAACTTAGAAATGGGAGCTAGTCAGTTAGCAAATCGTATAATCTCCTCACTTGGTCAAATAGAAGGTTATAAGATGAGAACAGGTAAATTATTAAATCAAGATTGGAAAAGATTTAATGAAGCAACTACTCAGTTATCTAAAGCTAAACTTTATATAGATGATACACCAGGAATAACTATCGGTGAAATAAGAGCCAAATGTAGAAGATTAGCAAGTTCTACTGATGGACTTAACCTAGTAATAATTGACTACTTACAGTTAATTTCTGGAGGAAAAAATTATGGAAGTAATAGACAACAAGAGGTAGCTGATATTTCTCGTAGCTTAAAAACTCTTGCTATGGAGTTACATATACCAATAATAGCCCTTGCTCAGTTATCACGTAGTGTTGAAGGAAGAGAAGATAAAAGACCAATGCTTTCAGACTTACGTGAGTCTGGTTCTATTGAGCAGGATGCTGACTTAGTGGGATTCCTATATAGAGATGATTACTATAATAAAGAAGCTAAGAAAGATGCAACTAGTATTAGTGAATTTATTATTGCTAAGCATAGAAATGGTCCTCAAGCTACTATCCAGTTATTATTTAAAAAAGATACATCAACCTTTCTTAATATGACTAAAGGACCAGAAGAGGAGGAATAAAATGGGGAAAAAGATATTAGTTATAAGTTTTGCACTAGTTATAAGTTTTTTATTAGTTTTCTTTTGTCCTACATCTAAAGCTAAAGAGCCACAAGAAGTATATAGAGTTTATCTAAAAGGAAAATCACTAGGATTAATAGAAAATAAAGAAAAATTAGAGCAATACATAGATAAAGAACAAGAAAAAATTAAAAATAAATATAAAGTAGATAAAGTTTATGCTCCAGAAGATTTAAAAATAGAAAAAGAAATAACGTATCAAGAAAAAATTTCTACTACTAAACAAATATATGATAAATTAGCAGATTTAGAATCCTTTACAATAAATGGGTATGCTATTAAGATTAAAGGGATAGATACAGTTAATGAACAAGGAGAAAAAGTAAAAGGAGTAGACCAGACAATTTATGTTTTAGACAAAGATGTTTTTACAAATGCCATGGATAAAACTATTAGATCATTTGTTAATAATGATGATTATGAAAAATATCTAAACAATAAACAAAAAGAAATTAAAGATACAGGTACGATAATAGAAAATGTTTATATAGATAATAAAATATCAGTTAAGAATACTAAAGTACCTGTTGATAAAACTATTTATGAAAGCGTTGATGATTTAAGTAAGTATTTATTATTTGGTACTTTAGATGAATATCAAAAGTATACTGTTCAAGATGGAGATACTATTACTGATATAGCTTTTAATAATAAACTATCTGATAAAGAATTTTTAATTGCAAACCCATCATTTAAAGATGAAAATAGTTTATTGTTTACCGGGCAACAAGTAACTATAAATATTATTAAACCACAATTTAGATTAGTAGAAGTTGATCATACCGTTTTTGACCAAGAGATAAAATACGATACAGAAGTTAAATATGATGAAAATAAGATGGCTGGAACAGAAGAGGTTACTCAAAAAGGAGAAAATGGTCTTCAAAGAGTTACTAGTAAGATACAAAAAGTTAATGGGCAAATAGAAAGCTCTGTAATTAATGAAAGTGCTACTGAAAGACTAAAAGAACCAGTTAAAGAAATAATAGTTAAAGGTAAAAAACAAAATTCTTATTCATCTGGTATGGATATAACAGGTACAACTAAAGTAGAGGGTTATTGGAAGTGGCCTACAGCAACACCATATACTATTAATAGTCCTTATGGTTATCGTTGGGGAGTATTACATGATGGAGTAGATATTGGTGGTGGATATGGTTCACCTATTTATGCAGCTAATAATGGAGTAGTAGTACAATCTAGTTCTAAATATGATAATGGTCAATTTGTAGTAATTAATCATAATAACGGTTATTATACAATGTATGCTCATTTATCAGCACGATATGTAAAAGTAGGACAAAATGTTTCTATTGGTCAACAAATCGGAGCAATGGGAAAAAGTGGTTTTGCAACAGGAACACATTTACACTTTGGACTTTTCAGGGGATTTCCTTACCGAAGAGGATCAACATCATTACAACCACTTAGTTTATTCTAATGAAAATAATAACACTAGCGAGTGGTTCCAAAGGAAATACTTCTTATATAGAAGTAGGAAATACTCGCTTTCTTATTGATATAGGAATTACTTATAGACATTTATTAGAAAGATTAGAAGAGATTGGTAAAAGTATTGATGATATAGATGCTCTACTTATTACGCATACTCATTCTGATCATATCAAAGGATTAAAAGTTTTTGTAAAGCATAATAATGTACCAGTTTATATAAGAGAAGAAATGTATAAAGAATTAAAAGAAATATTACCTAAAGAGAAGGTAGAATTATATAGTGATAAAATGCATCTTAAGAATGTAACTATAGATTTAGTGCATACATCACATGATGCTCCTGGTTCGGTTGGATTTTTAATAAACAATAGCTTGGTTTATATTACTGATACGGGTTATATTAATGAAAAGTATTATGATTTATTATCTAATAGAGAGATATACTATATAGAAAGTAATCATGATGAACAGATGCTTTTGACAGGACCTTATCCTCATTACTTAAAACAAAGAATATTAAGTGATAAAGGACATTTATCTAATGGAGCGACGGCTAACTATTTAGAAAAGTTTATTGGTTCTAATACTAAATACATTATTTTAGCTCATATAAGTGAAACAAATAATACTAAAGAGTTGGCATTAGAGACTACTAAAGAAGCATTAGCAAAGACAGCTTATAGTCCTAAAATAGTAGTGGCATCACAGGAAGAGTTAGGAGAGGTAGTGGAAGTTTAATGATAAAGTTAATTGTTGTTGGAAAAGTAAAAGAAAAATATTTTACTGATGCTATTAAAGAATATGAAAAAAGATTAAGTAAATATACAAAACTAAATATTATAGAAGTAGCAGATTGTGGGATTGAGGAAATAGATAAATCATTAAAAGTAGAAAAAGAAGCGATAATGAAACATCTTACTCTTAAAGACTATATTATTTTACTAGATGTTAAGGGAAAAGAAATGACATCAGTAGAGATGGCTAACTTATTAGCAGAAAGAGAAATGAATAATAGTAATATAACATTTATTATTGGTGGTAGTAATGGATTTCATGAAGATATTTATTCACTAGCTAAAGAAAGATGGTCTTTTTCTAAGCTAACATTTCCTCATCAATTATTTAGAGTAATGTTCTTAGAACAACTATATCGAACATATAAAATAAGAAATAATGAAAGGTATCATAAGTAGAGGTGTAATAATGATAGGTAATGATTGGGATGAACATTTAAAGAAAGAGTATGGAAAAGCATATTTTCAAGAATTATTAAAATTTGTGGATAATGAATATCATCAAAAAGAAATATATCCAAAGAAGAATGAAATATTTAATGCTTTTAGAAATACAACTTATAAAGATACAAAAGTAGTAATCTTAGGACAAGATCCTTATCATGGAGTTAATCAAGCTCAAGGACTTTCTTTCTCAGTAAGAGATGGGTTAAGGAAACCACCAAGTTTAGTTAATATCTTTAAAGAGTTAGAAAGTGATCTAGGAATACCTTTTCCAGAGAGAAATAGTTTACTACCTTGGGCTAAGGAGGGAGTGTTGTTATTAAATAGTGTTTTAACTGTTGAGAAAGATAAAGCAGCATCTCATAGTCGACATGGCTGGGAAGAATTTACTGATAAAGTTATAGAAGAAGTAAATAAAAAAGAAGAACCTGTTGTTTTCATTTTCTGGGGTAATTATGCTAGGGCAAAAAAAGTATTAATAACCAATCCTAAACATTTGGTTCTAGAATCTGCTCATCCATCACCATTTTCTGCATATAATGGATTTTTTGGTAGTAGACCATTTTCTAAGACTAATGAATTTTTAATAGCTAATGGAATAAAACCAATAGATTGGAACATAGAAAAAGACCTTTAGGTCTACTTAGAGAGAATAGCAAAAGATTCTCTTTTTTCTATCTTATAAATATCTAACTCTTTAAAATGAGAGAATAAACTTACAATATTACTAGGAAATTTATGAATATAGTTATTAATTTCTACAGCGTTATCATTATAATATTTTAGACTTCCTTTTAAGTCACATTCATTATCATCAAATCGTCCTATTAAATTATTAAGCTTTTTATTAGATTCATATTCTTCAGCATCAGCTTCTTTTAATAGCTTGTTACCAAGTGAGCTTAACTCAATATAACATTGATGTTTACTTATCTCTTTTTTCTTAAACTCTTCTAATTCTTTTTCCATATCTTTATCAATAATTTTAGCAATCTTTAAAAGTATTTCTATTTTCTTTTCAAGGATTAACTCAATATTGTTATCAGCTTCTTCCACTTTTAGAAAGTAAAAATTAAATTTATTTTTATAATATAGGAAGTTTATTACCAATAACAAAATAACTAAAAGTACTAATCCTAATATTAAATATATCATCTTATCACATCCTAAATGGATTATATCAAAGAAAAAAGAAGATTACAATTGTCTTCCTTAAGTTTCTTTATTATCCGTTAATAATTCGTCAAAGACAGGGTCTGTCATTGTAGGTTCAGTTCCTTTAATATAATACATCATTTTAGTTTTAGTATCATTTTCTGTAGCTGGTTTTCCAGTGATAGGATTAACTAAGACACCTACAACATTATCTTTAGGTTTGTACCAGTTATCTTCTTTTCCTTGCATGTAGTCTTCAATTGATTTAATCCAGATATTTTGAGCATACTTATATTCTTTAGGTTCTAAATCTCTATTATCATCATAACCACACCATACTAGAGCGACTACGTCCTTGTTATAACCGATATACCAGTTATCAGTATTAGTAGTACCACTTTTTAAAGCATAAGTATGAGTCATTTTTGATGCTAGATTAATAGCTGTAGGATAATTATAATCGATAAAAGCAGAATCATAAGTAGCAGTTAGTAAGTTACTTAGAATAAAAGTTAGACTAGAGTTTAAAACTAATTCCTTTTTATTATCAGCTTCATATAAAATATTACCTTCTTGATCTACTACCTTTTCAATAAAATGAGGCTTTATCTTATAACCTTCATTAGCAAAAGTAGCATAACCACCAGCCATTTCTAGCATTGATATTTCACTAGTACCAAGAGCAAGAGATGGGACTTTATCAAGTTTAGAAGTAATTCCTACTCTTCTAGCCATGTTAATTAATGTATCTTCACCTAAGAATAAGTGTGTTTTAACAGCATATATATTTTCTGAATAAGAAATAGCAGTAGCCATAGATATAGGCTTATTTCCATACTTTTCATTATAGTTTTTAGGAGAGTAAGTATCTTTATTGGAAAAAGTAAAAGTTGTTTGTTCACTAGTAAAGGTAGTAGACGCAGTAAAACCATTTTCTAAAGCTGCATAGTAGAGGAAAGGTTTCATAGTAGAACCTACTTGTCTTTTAGCAGATATAGCTCTATTATATTCTGATTTATTATAGTCTTTTCCTCCGACTAGTGCTTTTACTCCACCTGTATTAGGATCCATTAAGATAGCAGCTGTTTCTAATTCATTATCTTTTAATACCTCTTTTACATTAGCTTCTAACTCTTTTTGTCCCTTAAGATTAAGACTAGTATAGATTTTTAATCCCCCAGTTTCTAAGAAAGTACTAGGAATTTCTTTAAGGGACTTTAACTCATTCATAACTGCATCTTGATAATACATTACAGTAGATAATTCTTCTTTTTCTTTTTCCCCAACAAAAGTTAATTTTTCTTTGACAGCTTCATTATATTCATCAGTGGTTATTTTCTTTTCTTTTAATAAATTTTTTAAGATTAATTCTTGTCTAGCTTTAGCCTTTTTATAATTAACTAATGGTGAATAGTTACTAGGTGACTTAGGAATACCAGTTAAAATAGCTGCTTCGGCAAGATTTAAGTCTTTAGCTTTCTTTCCAAAATAAAACTGACTAGCATTTTCTATTCCATACATACCATGACCATAATTAATTGTATTTAAATAACCTTCTAATATATCCTTTTTCTTATAATGAGATTCTATCTCAATAGTGTACCACATTTCATCCCATTTTCTTTTCCAAGTCTTAGAAAAGTCTAGGAATAAGTTTTTAGCATACTGTTGGGTTATTGTACTAGCACCTTGACTTCTATTCCTAGATAAAATATTAACATACATAGCTTTCATAATCCTTAAATAATCAAAACCTTTATGATGATAGAAATTTTTATCCTCAGTAGCAATTGTTGTTTTAATTACTTTATCAGAAATGTTATCAAGACTTACCCATTTACTATCGCCACTACCTTGAAAGAAAAGTTCATTATTTTCATCAAAAAGCATAAACTTATTAGCACTTTTGATTTGTAGTTTCGGTGATAAATAAGCATAGGAATAAGCACAGACATTAAAAATAATAAATAATAAAATAAGAAGTATACTAAATTTAGTAAGTTTTTTTATAAATTTCATTTAAATCACCTACACTTAGCTTGTCCAATCTCTTTAAAAATAACAATAATCTTGTAAGAAATTTAATTCGTTGCTATAATATTACCTGAATGAAAGGGAAATAATATGGAAGAAGTTAAAGTAATTGCTAAGTTAAGAACTAATGATGATGTTTTAACCTTTGAAGGAAAAGCTGATTTTGATAGAAAAAAACAAGTAATTCAATATCAGGATGAACATGCATTATTGACAATATATTTAAAAGATAAAATCTTACTAAGAGAGACAGAAGATGCCATTCTTAGTTATAAATTTTTAGAAAATGTAGATAATTCTTTTGAAATATATCTTAAAGATACAAAGCAATGTGGAACAGTAGGAATGAAGACTAAACAAATAAAAGAAGGAGTTAATTCCTTTTTAGTAATATATAGAATTGATGGTAATGATTTTGACCATGAATATAGTATAGAGTGGGAGGTTTAATATGAGTTTATTAAAAACAATAGAAGAAGATTTAACAAAGAAGATGAATGAAGCATCTATTCCAATCGAAAAAGTAACTTTATTAGAAAGTAAACGTAAAGATTTGGGAGATTATCAGTTAAATGATGCGATGAGTCTTGCTAAAATATTACATAAGAGTCCAATGCTTATTGCTGAAGATATGAAGAAAGTTTTAGAAGAAAGTAATTATTTTTCTAAAGTAGAAATAGCAGCAGTTGGATTTCTTAATGTTACCTTAAAAGATGAGTTGTTAATAGACTTTGTAAATAACTATTATAATAGTGATTCTAAAGATGTTGATAAGTTAGTTAATAAAAAAATATTTTTAGATTATGGTGGAGCTAATATTGCTAAGACACTTCATGTTGGTCATTTAAGAAGTGCTAATATTGGCGAAGCTTTAAAAAGATTAACTAAAAGACTTGGTCAAGAAGTTATCTGTGATGTTCATTTTGGGGATATTGGTAGACAGTCTGGAATGGTTATTTATGAGTTAAGAAATAGATATCCTAATCTTAATTATTTTAAAGAAGAAGAAAGTGATAACTGGGATGAGTTACCCATAACAGCTAAAGATTTAGAAGAAATATATCCAGTAGCTAGTACTAAAGCTAAAGAAGATGAAAACATCATGGAAGAGGTAAGACTTATTACTAAAGAGTTAGAAGAAGGTAAACCTAATTATGTAGCTTTATGGGATAAGATTAAAAAATTATCAATAGAAGATATTAAAGGAGTTTATAAAAAGTTTAATACTGATTTTGACTTATGGGAAGGTGAAAGTGACTGTTATTCTTATATGATGCCTATGCTAGAAGAGTTAAGAAAAGATGGTTACTTGAAGAAAAGTGAAGGAGCAGAAATAATTGAAATAAAAGAAGATACTGATAAAGCTCCTATGCCTGACCTTGTAGTAGTAAAGAGTAATGGAGCAACTTTATATGCTACTCGTGAATTAGCAACTATGGTATCAAGAGTTAAACGTTTTAATCCTGATGAAATGTGGTATCTAACTGATTTAAGACAAGGTCTTTATTTTGAACAAGTATTTAGAGCAGCTCATAAGACTAAAATAGTAAGTGATGATACTAAGTTAGAATTCTTTGGATTTGGAACAATGAATGGTCCAGATGGTAAACCATTTAAGACAAGAGATGGAGGAGCTTTATCCTTAAAAAGTCTTTTAAAAGAAGTAAAAGAAGAAGTAGAAAATCATTCTCATAACTTAGAAACTGAAGAAAATAAAGACGAGATAATTGAACAGATAGCAGTAGCAGCTATTAAATATGCTGATTTATTATCAAATAGAACAACTGATTATATCTTTGATCCTAAAAAATTTGTTGATGTTGAAGGAAAAACTGGTTCATATCTTTTATATACTACTATAAGAATGAAATCACTATTAAAGAAAGCAAAAGAAAATAATTTAGATTATAGTAAATATACAAAAATTAGTGAAGAAGTAGAAAAAGAATTAATAACATTATTACTAGCTAAGAATAAAGTATTACATAAAGCATATGATACAAAAGAATTAAATGTAATATCAGATTATTTATACCAACTTACTAGTACCTATAGTAAATTCTATGAAAAATGTCATGTTTTAACAGAAAAAGATAAAAATATTCAAGAAAACTGGTTACTTTTAACAAAAAATGTATATGATACAAATGTAGAGTTATTGACTATTTTAGGAATTGAAATACCTGAAAAAATGTAAAGTATATAAAAAAGTATTGCAATTGCTAATAAAAAATGATATAAGTTTATATGATTTGAATATTAAGAAGAAATTCATTTTGAATAGACTTTAATACGGGAGGAAAAGAAATGAAGTTGTCAGAAATGAAAAAAGAAGAATTAGAACTATTGTCAAATAAAGACATCACATTTTATCTTTTAGAGGAGCAAGGAAAGCAAAATACTGCTGAGCTTTTTAAAAGCATTGTAACTTTGTTAGAACTTCCAAGTAGCACTTTTGAAGAGAAAATAGGAGATTATTATACATCACTTACTACAGATAAACGTTTTATCATGTTAGAAGACGGTTGTTGGGATTTAAGAAGTCGTCATACATCTGATAAAATAGCTAAAATAGAAGATGAAGAAGATGATGATGAGGAATCAGATGAAATAAAGGATGACATGATTGCTGATGATATGGAAGAAGATAATTATGATTCAGGAGATGCTGATGACGATGATGATTATGTTGATCCTAATGAAGATTTAAAAGACTTGGTTGTCGTTGATGAAGAAGAACTAGAAAATGAATAGTTCTTTTTCTTTAAATTATTTGCAAGAGATGTTGTAGCTATGATATAATTAGCTCGACAGTCAGACAAAGAAAGGACTTGATTTAGATGATAGAAAGATTAGAAGCTACGCTTACTAAATATAATCAATTACAGACAGAGTTAATGAGTGAAGATGTTTTAAAGAATATTAATAAAACAAGGGAGATATCTAAAGAGATAGCAGATTTAGAAGAAGTAGTAACAGAATATAAGAAATATAAAAAAGTATTAGAATCTATTGTAGATACTAAAGAAATGTTAAATGATGATGAACTAAAAGAAATAGCTAAAGACGAATTAAAGACTTTAGAAGAAGAAAAAGAAAACATTGAAAAGAATCTAGAAGTATTATTAATACCAAAAGATCCTAATGATTCTAAAAACGTTATTATGGAAATAAGAGGAGCAGCTGGTGGAGATGAAGCTAATATTTTTGCAGGTGATTTGTTTAGAATGTATTCAAGATATGCAGAAAGAATAGGTTTAAAGATAGAAATAATTAATGCTGTTGAAGGTACAGCAGGTGGATTTAGTCAAATAGAATTTATGATTAAAGGACAAGGAGCATATTCTAAACTTAAATATGAAAGTGGATCACATAGAGTACAAAGAGTGCCTGTTACAGAAAGTAATGGGAGAATTCAAACTTCTACAGCTACTGTTTTAGTAATGCCAGAAGCAGAAGATGTTAATATTACTATCGATCCAAAAGATTTAAGAATTGATATCTTTAGATCATCAGGTTGTGGTGGTCAAGGAGTAAATACTACAGATAGTGCTGTTAGAATTACCCATTTACCTACTAATACAGTAGTAACTTGTCAAAATGAGAGAAGTCAAATTCAAAATAAGGAACAAGCTATGAAAGTATTAAAAGCAAGACTTTATGATTTAGAACAACAGAAACATGACCAAGAACTTGGTAGTGAAAGAAGAAGTAAGATAGGTACAGGGGATAGAGCTGAAAAGATAAGAACTTATAACTATCCACAAAATAGAGTAACAGATCATCGTATTGGTTTTACTACTAATAGTTTAGATAGAGTAATGAATGGACAGCTAGATGAGATAATAGATGCTTTGACGATGGAAGATCAAAGAAGAAAATTAGCTGGTGAAGAAGCATAATGACAGTTGAAGAATTAATTGTATATGGTAAGGGTAAGACAAGTAGTGATCATGCTAAGATGCTACTTTCTTCGTATTTAGATGTTAATCCTTTAGAACTATTAACAATTCTAGATAAAGAGGTAGATAGTGATATAGAAAAATTATATAAATCATCATTAGAAGCTTTAAAAGAAAATAAACCTATTCAATATGTTATTGGCAATGTTAATTTCTATGGACTTAAGTTTATTGTTAATAAAAATGTATTGATACCACGATTTGAGACAGAAGAGCTAGTGGAACAGGTAGTAGAGTATACTAAAGACTTGAACAAAGATAAAATTAAAATATTAGATTTAGGATGTGGTAGTGGAGCAATTGGACTAACTCTTAAAAGCATCTTAAAAGATAGTGAAGTAACACTAACAGATATATCAAAAGAAGCCTTAGAGGTAGCTAAATTAAATGCTAATAATCTTAATCTTGATGTTACATTTATCGAAAGTGATTGGTTTTCTAATGTAAAATTAGAGAAATATGATATTATTGTGTCTAATCCACCATATATAAGAACAGATGAAGAAATAGAAGAAATAGTAAAGAACAATGAGCCATCTTTAGCACTTTATGGAGGTGTAGATGGTCTTGATTGTTATAGAAAAATATTAGCTAATATTAAACCATATTTAAATAATAAATTTCTAATGGCTTTCGAAATAGGAGAAAGTCAAAAAGAAGAAATTTATGATATTGTAAATAAGTATCTTAAAGATATAGAAATTACTTGTAAAAAAGATTTGTATGGTCGAAATAGAATGATATTTGTTAGAAATAAAATTGATTAAAAATGATAAAAAGTCACCATTAATATATTAGAAAAAGGGTGATTTTTTTAATGAAAAAAATTCTAATAATAATAAGTTTAATCATTATCTTTTTAGCTAGTTATACTAAAGGAGAAGAAATTGTTATACCTGATGAAGCTATTAGATTTAGAGTAGTAGCAAAATCTAATAGTGAAGAAGATCAAAAGATAAAGATGAAGGTTAAAGATAACTTACAAGTAGAAATAAATAAATTATTAAAAAATAGTAAGTCTATTGATGAATCTAGGATACTATTAAAATCTAATCAAAATAGCTTTTCAACTAATGTTAGAAATACTTTATTAACAAATAAGAGTAATGATATTTATAATATTAATTATGGGTTAAATTACTTTCCTAAAAAAGAATATAAAGGTATAACCTATAAAGAAGGATATTATGAATCTTTAGTGGTTACCATAGGGGATGGAAAAGGTGATAACTGGTGGTGTGTTTTATTTCCCCCATTTTGCCTTATAGAAAATGATAAAAAAACAGATGTAGAGTATCGACTATACATTAAAGATATGCTAGAAAAATACTTCTAATAGATAGGGTATTTACATAAATTCTTAGTAGGTGGTGCTATGAATTTAGGACAATTAATAATAATTTCTATTAGTCTAAGTATGGATGCTTTTTCTCTAGCTATAATTTATGGAACATTAGGTCTTGATAAGAAAATGACTAACTTATTAAGTGCAATGGTAGGATCATTTCATTTTTTTATGCCCATACTTGGTAATTTAATTGGTTTATTTCTTTTAGAGTCCTTCTTACCTAATCCTGATTTTTTAGCAGGCATAATTTTTACCATATTAGCTAGTGAAATGCTCTTGAGCTTAAAAGATTTAGATGCAAGAAAAATTAAAATAACTAGTTTTTACCAAGCTTTATTATTTGCTTTTAGTGTAAGTATAGATAGTTTTTCAGTAGGTATAGGATTAGGTGTATATGAAGAAAATACTGTTTTATGTGGATTATTATTCTCTATATTTAGTTTTTTATTTACAAAAATAGGATTAGATTGTGGCAAGAGATTAACTATTAGATTTGGTAAGATTGCTAATATCTTTGGAAGTATAATTTTGTTAATACTTGGAATAAAATATTTACTTATTTCATTTTAGAAGTATATTTATAAAAATAATGTTAATAGTAATAAGGGAGGTAAAAATGAAAAATAAAAACAATAATAGTAAGCAGAAGGAAAAAAATCAAAATAGAAATTGTCCATCTGCAAAAGAAGTAAATGAAAAAGAAATGTTTAGTAGACAAGAAGATTGTCCTAAAGATGAATTAGAAAATCAAGAAAATGAAAGATTTTAACGAAAATTTAGAATTTTTCGTTTCTTTTTTTTGACAAATTACTTGTTTTTCTTTATTATATTAGTAGAGATACAGTTTTTAGAGTGATTTATTTATTTTTAAGTCTAGTTGGAAACAAATTTTAAAATACTAATATAATATAGCGAAAGAGAGTAAGATATATGAAGTTATTAGAAATTAATGGTGGAAATAAGTTAACTGGTACCATTAGGGTTAGTGGTGCTAAAAATAGTGCTGTGGCTTTAATACCTGCAGCCATATTATCAGATGAAGAAGTAACTATTTGTAATGTACCAGATATTACTGATACAGAAGCATTATGTGAAATATTATCTTTTTTAGGAGCAAAGGTTAAAAGAGCTAGTGAAACTATTGTAATAGATTCAAAAGAGTTAGAAAATAAAGAAATACCAGCATCTTTAGCAAAGAAACTTAGAGCTTCATATTATTTTATGGGAGCTTTACTAGGTAAATATAAGAAAGTTACTATGTCATTACCAGGAGGGTGTTCTATAGGAGCAAGACCAATTAATTTACATTTAAAAGGTTTTGAAGCTTTAGGAGCTAAAGTAACTAATAAGGATAACTGCTATATAGTAGAAGCAGATGAGTTAATAGGTAATAATATTTATTTAGATTTTGCTAGTGTAGGAGCTACTATTAATATAATGTTAGCAGCTGTAAAAGCTAAAGGAAAAACAATTATTGATAATGCCGCTAAAGAACCAGAAATAGTAAATGTTGCTACCTTATTAAATAATATGGGAGCTAAGATAAGAGGGGCAGGTACTTCAAGTATTGAAATAGAAGGTGTTTCTTATCTTGGTAAATGTTTTCATGAGGTGATTCCTGATAGAATAGAAGCTGGAACTTATGTTATTCTAGGAGCTGCTGTAGGAGAAAACTTAAAGGTAGATAATATTATTCCTGAACATATTGAATCGTTAACTAGTAAATTAGAAGAGATGGGCGTTTTTCTTGATATTGGAGCAGATTATATAATTGTTAGTAAACAAGATAATTATAAAGCAATTCATGTTAAGACACAGACATATCCTGGCTTTCCAACAGATTTACAACAACCACTTACGCCATTACTTACCGCATGTAAAGGACAGAGTAAAATAGAAGAAACTATTTATGAAAATAGATTTATGCATATACCATATTTAAATTCAATGGGAGCAGATATACGAGTAAAAAATCAAACATCTACAGTTATTGGTCCTACAAAACTAGTAGGTTGTGATGTGGTAGCAACTGATTTAAGAGCAGGTGCATCTTTAGTAATAGCTGGTTTGATGGCTGATGGTACAACTAAGATAACTAATGTAGAACATATCTTAAGAGGATATGAAAATATTGTAGAAAAATTAACTAATGTTGGTGCTAAAGTAGAAATTAGAGAAATATAATATTATGACTCTAATTTTTTTTAGGTGATAAAATGAAACATAAAAAACTTATTATCTTTTGTTTTCTACTTTTAATAATTTATTTAATTTATATGACATTTCATAATGATAAAATTAATTATTTAGCTATAGGGGATTCGCTATCCTTAGGAGTAAATGCTTATAATGAAGAAGGTTATGGCTATAGTGATTATTTAGCTAGTTATCTTAAAGAAAACAATAAACTTAATAATTATAGTAAAGACTTCGCTTTTGCGGGTTTTAGAATTGCCGATTTACAACACCAACTTGACATGAATCAAATACTAACAAGACAAAATAAGACTTTATCTTTTAAAAAATGCTGCACCACGGATTCTTTTTCCATGGTACAGCATTTCCAAAATTTCTATTCTTGATTAAATATCCAGCGCCGCATGATACCCCTGATATACGGCATTGGTGATGGTAGATACACGTCTTGCGTCTCCGATCACGCGTACAAACGGCGCGGTATTACGGAGCTGCTCTACAACGTCGGTTCTTGCTCTCTGGCCGAGGGCGCAGATGACGGTGGTTCCTTCTACGAGGTGGCGCTCCCCATTCGCATCGGTGCACCATACGCCTTCCGGGGTGATCTCCTCGGCGCGGTAACCGGTGTGGA
>OLNQ01000638.1_pt1 | contig 36758 bp, 29 predicted proteins | sample 1672821 | NCBI WGS metagenome assembly OLNQ01 (sample SAMEA3136727, study PRJEB25190) | human gut metagenome | biome: human gut; feature: human-associated habitat; material: faeces | place: Austria | collected 2013 | reverse complement strand
ACGTGGAAAATAAAAATTCTCCACCTGGATATTTCAAAATATCCACGTGGAAATCAGTTTTTGCCGACACGGATCCGCATCGATATGTTTTTGGTCCTAAGTGTAAGTAGCGAGGGGAGAGCTATAGTTCCCTACACAGTAGAAATCCAATCTGCTTAATCAAGAGACTTTCACAGGAGCTTTGTAATTAGCTTTGGCTACTTTTCAGGTTTTTCTTTGCTACTTCTTGCCACTTTCTTTGGGAGTGAAGATTTCATAGCTCCCATCATTATAGAATATACGTATCTCAGAAACTGCACGCGGCTCAGCTTGTTTGTCCTGAAGGATCTGACGGAATTGCGTCACCTCCTCCGAGCTAAAGGGAAATGGTACGACCTGTTGCTGTCCAAGAGATGCTGACGGAACAGCACCTGTAATGCCATGGTTAGGCTGAGATGTCGACTCGCTGGTCGCACTAGATGTCGCAAAGAGACTAGTCTCTACGGGAGAAGTGGCAACGATTGTCTCGTTCTCTTGCTTCTTAGGTGTTCCCTTGCCAAATAGGAGCCACTCATAGCTCCAGTCTGGATAGGCCGAGATGATGTTGTTGAGTGTCTCAATCGTGGGACGATTGCGCCCGTTGAGCATGTGACTGATGACAGACGGCGTGATACCCGCCTCTGTAGCAAAAGTGGTTGCATTGAGATCCATACGCTCCATCATGTAGCGTACTCGCTCGATTATTCCCTCCGATTCGATTAACATGACCTGTTCCATGAAGTTACAAATGTGATTTAAGAAAAACAGTATATACAACTATGTACAAACTGCTCTCGCAGTACAAATGTAGCAAATACAATTGAAATGGCAATCGTTTGGGGCAAAAGAATTGTTGTTCGCCACTAATCTGCCTAAGAATGCCCACTTATCTACCTAAACTACTACAACTGATATAAAGCAATAGACACTCATTATATGATAGTTAAACAACAATTATATAGGGTAGGGGAGTGAAATCTTATTAAACTGGCGAAACAGTACACTCTATATGCGCACCAATAGATGTTGTTATCGATACAACTATTTGATTTAAAGTGTATAATATAAAAATAGCCAACTAGTAATAATATCGTGAAACGTAATTATTCGCAGATGTATATCGATATAGATCCTAGTATTTCAGTTGTGATTTGCGGAGGTTTGCTGAAGTCTGTTTGTTGAGTTGTAGTTTTACAAAAGGCTTTTCTATGGACGCTTATTTCTTTTGTAATAGGTCTGTTTTGTTGTTTGTGAATTGTATGATGGTTTGAAAAGAACTTGAAGACGTCCCATCGTGTTGGCTTTGCACTCTTACGAGGTAGAAGAAATGTGAGACAGTACTGCTGTTCATGGATGCCTCAATTTTCGCCAAAAATAGAGTGAACCACCAAAAAGCTGTAATTTTGCAATATCTGAGAGGTGCTTGTAGCGTTTTATCGCTAGCAGATGGCACGCCTTCAGATAAGTTTGCACAAGAATCACGTCATGAATAGAGATCAAATCAGGCGTACACAGCCTACTATGCTGGACGCTGTCGTCATACGAAATGAGCAGGTAGCGACTCGCTATCACCTACTCTCCTTGAAGCTTGAGGTACTTCCTCAGGGTAGTCCGTGGCTAGATGGCGTAGCTCCGGGACAGTTCGTCCAGATAGACTGTCGTAAGGGTGGTGTACTTCTGCGACGACCTATATCTATATATGAGTGGTCTAGCGAGGAGCGGTGCATCTCGCTTCTAGTGCAGCGTGTAGGACGTGGCAGTAACTATATATGTGATTTGAGGGAAGGCGACCAGGTTAATCTAATCGGTCCTCTGGGCACTCCTTTTGCGACAGATGAGCATATCGCTGGCCCCCGTCCTTTGCTCGTAGCTGGAGGCGTAGGGATGGCTCCTATTATCATGCTAGCTCGCTACCTGCAGGCGATGGAGGGTGTCAGACCTCATTTGATTGTAGGTGCCCGCACCTCTTCGCTCCTGATTCTAAGAGATGAGATCGATCAAATAGGATGCTCCTATAGCTATACAACTGACGATGGATCGTATGGCACTCGTGGGCTAGTTCTAGCCGCTCCAGAGTTGCAGGATGAGGATTACTCTATGGTCTATACGTGTGGCCCGAGACCAATGATGAGGGCAATGCACGCATGGGCTGGGCAACATCATATAGCCGGTCAAGCATCTCTTGAGAACCTTATGGCATGCGGTGTCGGAGCCTGCCTCTGCTGTGTCGAGAATATTGCAGACAAAGGCAACGTTTGTGTCTGCACCGATGGTCCCGTCTTCTACTTCAATCAATTGTTATGGTAAACACATCTGTCAACATTGGCGGAGGGATTACTCTAAAGAATCCCATATTAACAGCTTCCGGTACCTTTGGGTATGGACAGGAGTTCGCACCTTTTGAAAATCTTAATGCGCTCGGTGGATTTATAGTTAAGGGGACGACTCTGCACCCACGGCAAGGAAATTCCTATCCTCGTATGGCAGAGACTCCTGCAGGTATGCTAAACTGCGTAGGATTGCAGAACAAAGGGATAGACTATCTGATAGAACACATCCTTCCTGAGATAAGTCACTATGACACTGAGGTATTGGTCAATGTCAGTGGCTCTACGATAGATGATTATGTGGCGTGTGCCGAGCGACTCAATGACCACCCGAAGGTACGTGCTATAGAGCTAAACATTAGTTGCCCCAATGTAAAGGAAGGTGGGATGTCCTTTGGCGTCCATAGCAAGAGTGCCTACGAAGTGGTGTCTGCAGTGCGAAGAGCTTACAAAGGTCATCTGATGGTCAAGCTATCGCCCAATGTCACAGACATAACTGAGATAGCACGAGCTGCAGAAGAGGCTGGTGCTGATAGTCTTTCGCTCATTAATACACTCCTCGGTATGGCTATCGACATCAAGACGCGCAAGCCTAAGCTCTCTACAATCACGGGAGGTCTGAGTGGCCCTGCCGTCAAGCCTATAGCCGTTCGTATGGTGTGGCAAGTAGCCCAGGCGGTTTCCATTCCAGTCATTGGACTGGGGGGCATCGCTTGTCTAGAGGATGTCATCGAGTTCCTGCTGGCTGGTGCTACAGCAGTACAGGTAGGTACTTACAATTTTGTCGAGCCAGACATAGCTTCTCGGCTTGTTCACGAATTGTCCGCCTATCTAACTGATCACGACATTCTCGATGTACAGAGTCTGATAGGTGCTCTGCGATGAAAACTCTTCAGGATGGATGACCTACTTCTTCCCGAATACCTTTCTGAGCGCCAGAATGAGATATAAGTTTAGTCCAGAAACACGCTTTGATAATGTTAAGAATCAAGTGTTATGCGCTTCTGGCACAAATGTACTACAACTAATTGAATTAGACAAGACACGATACAAATATATTTGTAGTGTCACTTGGCGATTACATATCAAGTAGGAGTAATCGCCTGCTCTCTCGTGATAATTAACGGGCGGGGGGGCGGTCCGAAGGACTTATTCGGCAAAGCCATTGCCCCCCACCTCAAAAGAGGTGAGGGGGGGCAATGGACAAGCCATCAGCCCCCGCACCCATTAATATCAATCGGCTACGGGAGCCGTACCACTATCAGCTAGCGCGTCAACCTGCACCGGCTGAACCTTAGACAATAGATTATCTACATCAGATACTGTCATATGACGGAAATCATACTTAGTAATATCTGGAGTGTCTAGAGTGTCCGAAGTGTCCTCAGACAATGATAATCCAACATTAAGTGCTTGACCGTCCATTAACTGCTTAACAAGTATAGACAAGTCTACAGTCTGATTCGGTAAAGTGTCAGACACTACACTCTGTGGCACACGAGCCACATACTTATAACTTCTCTTTTCCATGATTATTACGAAACAAATTAATAATAGCTTTGACTAGACGTAATACCAAGTATATACAACCCAATAAAACGACCAACAAAGGCAAAGCATATAAAATGCTAATGAAAATCCTATCCATACAAAAGAACTTAGTTTCTAGCACAAAGATAATAAACTACTTCGAAACAGACACCAAATCCTTAACAGGACCCATAACAGCATCCCAATAAACAGATAACGGCATAGTAGACAAATCAGCGTCTTTCATACGTCGCTCTATTATATCATTGTGCATCTTAGCAAGCTCTTCTGCTCCAGACTTAGAAAATTCAACATAACCAAGCTCTTCAGAAACGAAGAGAAACACATCTTTCGTCTCTAGCTTATAAGGAACAGACAAAAAATTCCTCAACTTCTGTTGTTTGAAAGAATCCAAAGCTGAATCAAGCTGTACATTATGCATAGTTCGAGCCATATTCAACTGCTCTTGCTCAATAGTAGACCGAATCTTATTAAGCTCAATATCCGAATTTATCTTCTTAATCTGATAAGATGATATCAACTTATCAAGATTAATTCTTGCATTAAATTCATTGACACGTTGCTTCATAGTCTCATTAAACTGACGAGTATTCTCTTTAAGGTTAGCATCTTCAATCTTTTCTCTAGATTTTATCTGCTCTTCCTGCAACTTCGAATCAGCTTCAAGCTTCTCAGTCTGCAACTTAGCATCAGATTCAAGCTTCTCGGTCTGCAACTTCTGAGTCGAATCAATCTGCTCTTTCTGCATATCCTTATTTGCTTGTATCTTATCCTTTTCCAGCATTGCACCGACTATCGTCTGCACCATCTGTAACACTCCCTGAGTATCGATCGGAGTAGTATGGGCAGGTTGGGGAGCATTACCAACAGCGGACTGTATAACAGCACCGCCATTAGCATACACAAGATTAGGATTCAATCCAGCCGCACGCAAGCGAGCCATTTGAGCAACAGGCGCATTATATGCGTTCATCTTATCCTGCATCTCATTCATTTGCCTGTACTGTTTCTCTGTACGAGCATCAGACCAAGCATTATTTATAAGACCTCCGACAAGACTAGCGCCTGCACCTGCAAGACCTGCAATAGTAACGGGATCCATAACTTATCACCTTAAAACATTACCGTCATAACGAGCTAGAGGACGCAATACGTCCACATTATTGTAAGTCACAGACAATACGTGATTATCTACAGGCTTAAAATCATCATAAGGCACAACAGAATAAAATCCACTTTCGAAAGAAACTAAAGTCTGAAAGCCTTTTTCTCCATCTTTGAATAAAGCCATAGAAGAAGGATCCATAGCATTAGTTAACTGAATAGTCTTACGAACATCAAGCAAGAACGGATAAGTCTCATCGCCTAAAGAAATAGAAGATAACATACCTAGAGAATGACGATCTGAAAAATCATCTTCGTGAAGATCGATAATAGTATCTCTAGTCAATCTATTAACAAGAGATATATCAATACCTACAGTCCAAGTACTGAAATAAATATCTTTACCTTGAGATAGTTCATCACTAAAAACTCCAACCTCATCAACATCTTCAAAGGATGACAACTTACCAAGAAACAAAAACTTCGGATCCTTAGCAGGAAGAACATCAGCTTTAGCCATAGAGAATGAAATATCCATTCCTTTCGTTAAAGAACTCTTAGGAATCCAAGCATATCCATCAAGCAAAAACTTAGAAGCAGTAACAGCACCAACACCAAGGATATTACCAATCATAGATATATGACAAAGATCAGCACGCTCATGACGGAACGAAAATACACGATTATCGGGATGACAAGTCACAAAATCAACTGATAGCTTCTCCTTGCTTATATCTCTAGACATATGCCAATAATCAAGCGAACGCTTAAAATCACCAGCAACTATATCATTACCATAACGATACTCATCATAACGAGGTACATAACCAAAAGCTTCATCTTTTGGTCGTGCAACATCAAGTTCACGAGCCTGTATCTCTTGATAACCGAGAGCAGAAAAATGCGGATTAAAGAAATCAAAGTAAGTCCTACGAGTAAATAGCTTGGGACAGCCACCTATATTTGACGGACGCGGGCGCACAAAGTGAAGACCAATAATTAAGCCGTGTTCATAAACATCATACTCGATCTGACCCGTACGATTAACTGATACTGACTTACCGTAACTCTCACCAACAGAACCAAGCTCTGACGGAGCAGTCTGATCTACATCCGACACGTTAAGAACGTAAGAATCACCACCTAGATACTTAGGTATCTGTACACGGGCATCAAGGGGTTCGACTCCAAAGAACTCCTTAATATAATTCACATACTTACCACCGACTCTGAGAAGTCTCTCTCTAAACGACTGCAAACGCTCAGCAAGACGCATCTCAGGCACAGTAATAGTATTATTGCCGTCCATATCCAGCTGTACCATATTGCCATACTGAGTAGAGGTCTTAGCACTGGTAAAATAATCAAGTCCCTCATTGACATACATCACATTACCAATGTATTTGCGCAACTCAGCACTACTAAAGTTTTCGGGGCGCAATTGGTCAATATAACGCTTATCAAGATCTGACCTCATATAATAATGATTATATATAAGGTAATAAGCGAGTAGGGGAGTAGCATTAAGATCCTTAATCACATTATCGGGATGAGTACCATCTAATGACGATGCAAGACCAAAATACTCCAACAAAGGTTTCTCAAGGAACAATTCCTTTAGAGTATGCGCAGTATATTGTAGATACTTATCCATACCTGGCACAGTATTACCGCTATCGGGATCAGTCAACAACTGCTCATAATTAGGTATCAACAGACGATAAGGCACATAATAGTACCTCTGGAAGTAATCAAGTCTATGCATCAAAGGGGATAGCATAGGCTGTAAGCGCACGAGTGTACTAGATTGTACGCGATACTTATCGCCTGGAACTACTTCCTGGCACAAAAATGGGATAAGCTGTCCCATCTCAAAGCTTGAACGAACCTCGTGGTCAAGCGAATACTTAGTTAGATTAGGCATAGTTTATAGATCTTCTATTAGTGAGTAATTCAGCAGTTTGGCAAACTCCCAAATGGAGGGCGTCCAACCTTGTTCAACATGCCACATTGAGTACAGCAAAACGACATACTCGAGGGTAGTATTTATATCCTCATCTTCATTCAACAGCTGAGAGACAAAGGATATATAAGCAGCGGTATCATTACCATCTTCTTTCGGTGCCCAATATCGTATTATATCACGAGGTGTAGAAGCATCGTGCAAATTACGATAGTTATAGACAAGAATAAAAGCGGCACGAACTCCGTACTTTAGCTCCGAAAATTGACAGAAACCATTCTTTGGCTCTGTCTGACCTTTCCAATTATTATCGGGATTATACCGTATATTAAACGGATTATTTCGATACTTACAAGTGTTCATAAGATACTAGACTAAAAAGGAAAACCATCCGAAAGCAACACAGACAACAACCACTGCAAACAAGAGCAGGATTAGAGGGATGCGGAACTTACGCAACTTTGCGAAGAATCCGAGTTTAGGTTTGAGAAAACTCATAGTTACAAAGGGGATTTTTTGTTATTAGCGCGGATAATCGTAGACTTACGGTCTTGTATGTAGCGCGCATTTTCCACATACTGTTTTACGGTTAAATTAGCGTCAGACGCGATATCAGAAATACGGGCATATTTAGCCTCGGGCGATATATCGGGGGTAATAGCTTCGCGCCATATCTCTGGCACAAGCTTTCTAAGGTAGATACGCGGTAGCGTATAGGAGTGACCTCCGATAACATAAGTAGGATACGATTCGCCTGGCTCTAGGTGATCCCAAAACCAGCGTATAAAAGCAGGCTCCCGAAGGAGCTGACAACCTAAGCCTTGACTAGCTACAACAAAAGAAAACTTCTTAAGGTAGTACTCAACTATATATCTATGCTGAAGAGCTCTATTTGCCCAAACATGATTAAATATATAATCGACTGAGCGACCAGATACTTTCACGTTGCGGAACTGCTTAGTAACGTACTTAGATAGATAATGTATCCTTGCAGGGGTAACATAATCACACTGTATATTACCATTAGTCCAAGTATCAGATATAAGACGGCGCATATCTGTGAAAGACATAGACCGATCTAGATACAGTATAACGTGATAGTGAGGACGTAGGGACTCATCGCCATACTCGTGACAGAGGAAATACCGAACTTTGGCAGGCTGTAACGCCTTGCGCAGGCGCTTAAGCCAGCGTTGATAGTGATATTTCAAGGGCATACGCAAGTTTGAGGAGCCGTGAAACGGAAGACCTAACAAGGCTGTATCATTGTACGTAAGAGTACAGAAGAACGCAGATTCAGAGTACTGCAATTCAACTGTATTACGGAACATCCAAGACGATCGTTTATTGCTTTGACAAGCGTAACAAGTACCGCAGGGCACTTTGATAAATTTTCCCGTCTTGGGATTCAGAACTTGTATTTGATTAACGCAAAGCATTTACTAGAATGAGATTTATGTTTAGTTAGGCGTGGAAGTTTGAAACGAAGCTGGTAAATGGGTTGAAATACCAAAATCTTTCCCTATCTTCGTAGTCGAAAAGCGAGTGATGCGATAAGCGATGCGTCTAGGTGCTCTCTTCGAAGGTTCGTATGTGTGTCGTTTTTTCTAGCGGATAGCCTATGATACGCCTTCGATAGCGTTTGCTCGTTTTTGTCATTAGCATGATACTAACTGCAAACATACTATCACATGAAACTATCCAAACGGTTTGACACACCCACCACAAATCCGACGCCAGAGGTGTCGCGTCCTAGCAGACGTAGGCTACTAATGTCAGAGAGGACACGCTCTCGCAGACGCAGAGTGCTGATACCCGAACTGTCGTTTGCCCTCTGTATTAGTATGTTAATGCTGGGTGCTTGTCGTAAGTCTCCCGAAGTGGCTAACGAGACGACTAGCGGTAATCTGGCTATACAGCTCAACTGCGTAGGCGTGGACCTTAGAGTTGGCGAAGATGACCCTATGTCGGCCGTAGAGAGCTTGGACTTGTACTTTTTCTCTGGAGAGGCTGACCCTGCAGAGCGTTCGCTAGTAGCTCATCGCACGTTTGGCAAAGCTGACTTAGCCACTACTGCTCCCCTATCTATGTCTTTGCCAGTCTCTTCGTATTACTTAGTCGGCATACTCAATGCAACTCCCGAGATTCAGAGCAGATTTGGTCATGGATGCCCTTGGAGTTCCCTTTCACAGACTATTGATGACCTAAAGCAGCTCTATAGTAAGGGCGAGAACGGAGGACTCACCTCTGTAGTTTGGAGCAACGATCAGGGAGCTATACAGATTACCGAAAGCGCATTTGCCAAGGGAGCCTCGCCAGTCCAGCTACCACTGACGCGCACCATAGCGCGTGTGCGACTATTTGGAGAGCCGACAGTTCCACCATATATGTCCATAGACTTGAGTAATGGAGGGGTCTTCAGAGTAGTTTGCCGAGCTAGAAAAGCCTCACTGATGCGTAATCTAGCTCCTCTCATAGGCGTATCTGGCAACACAGAAGAAAAGCCGGATGACGGATCGAACTTTGCTTCTCGCTATGCTTACTCGCCTGGATACCAGGAGATCGCTGCGAGCTCTGAGGGTGACTACAACTCGCTTGTTGAGACTTATCGAGTTACTGACAAATCTAAGACTATTATCAACATAGAGTCTCGCAAGCTTGTCCCGAAGACGCTTGCGGAGTGTGACCTCTCCGAAGTATTGTATTACCTCACTGAGACAACTATCGACCCGGAGCACACAACTTATAGCTTCCTACCTTCACTGACTGTTGGCTTCAAGATATACCCCGCTAGCCTAGATGCTTTGGAAGACTTCACCGCCGATGAGGGATGGGTTAGCTTCCAGGGGGCTTATTATCGTGGTCGTGACTTCACAACTTATCTGAAAGCTCTATATGACCGTAGCGCAAGCACTGCCAATCCTAAGCCAACAGTCACCGTACCAGCCGGCTACCCTAGCAGCTTACAAGCAGTGTGCAAGGAGTATGTTACCACAAATGGGAAGAATATGATGATCACAGCCAATCAGTACAAAGATCAGCTCTACCCTATTGACTTCAAGGGGCTACGCTACTACCTCCGGAGCTACAACTACTACTATCTCCCAATCCTACACGCTCCTGGTCAAAAAGGGTACGGACGCTACGGAGCAGTCCGCAATAACGACTACCGTATTGAGATACAGAGGGTCAGTGATTACGGGATGCCTGTGATGCTTCAGCCAGCTAGTCTGCATAAGATATATAAGGAGCAGCAAGCTATCTCATCAATCATCACGCTAACTCCGCTCACAGAGCACGATGACTCCGTGACACTTTAGCCTACCCTACCCTATCGGGACAACACTCTTCTATAGTTATAATGCCACGTCTATTAAGATTTTGATAGGCGTGGCATTTTTGTTTCTTCTAGAGGAGCCTCTTGTCGTAGTGGAAGGTAAGCGTCAGGGAGAGCATATGGCTCAGCTGGCTTCGTGTGGCGGTGCGCTGGTTCCACCAGAGCGCACCCTCTAGGCGCAACGCCCCGAAGCTGGGAATGGGTACTTCTAGTGCGGGATAAACGCCTAGTCGCCACTGCTCTTCTGCTGTACGAGCAGACGCTAGGAGCGGGCCCCCATAGGGCGCATAGTAGCGGTGCCCGTAAGTGGCATCTGTCGCTAGTCGTAGCATCTTGTGCCGCCAAGCCAAGCGACCATAGAGGGCGTATCCGAGCGGTGGCTCAGCCTTGCCGTCACGAAGCGAAGATCCTAAGAGGTGCAGAGCGCCTTCGACTGCCCCCTGAGTGGCATACTTATATTGTGTAGTCACCCCAGCGGCTCCTGCCAAGTAGGTGTGTAGCGTGTCTGGAGGCGACATCTGCTGTATCTCTCCTGCCCGATGGTGAGCCGTAGCTTGCAACTCTAGCTGCGTCTTCCAGCTTTCGCTGCTGTGGAGCCGATAAACTGTGGATAGTAGGGCTGAAAAAGCCTCCTGATGGGTCTCTCCAGGGAAGATGAAGCCTTGCCAATCCACAAGAGCTTCTAGCGCAAAGCGAGGATAGTGCAGCTGAATCATTGCCCCCTGCGCTGGATCTCGTGTGAAGCTGTACTCGGGGGCATAGAGCGGAGAGACTAGAGAGAGCGAACCACCTTGCTCGATGGTAGAGGAGGCTACACCTCGTAGAGCTAGCGTCTGCGCTCCGAGGAGCGTTCCCATCGTGACCGTGATATGGTCGTTGGCCCTGTATTGTAGAGAGAGGATAGGGCGTAGATGCGCGCCACTCCCCTGCTCTTCTCGATTATCGCTCCAGTGTGGCAAGTGGTCGTACCACCCCCCGCGTGAATAGCGTTGTGCACCTAGTAGAGTAAGGTTGTAGACGCCCCCGACGAGCCTCACCAGACGATGTTCGAGTGCTACCGTGGGGCTCAGTTGCCATCCAGGAAGCGTATAGCCAAGCTCGTAGTCAGCGTGGTACTCATTGTTGCGAAAGAAGGTCACCGCGTCTACCCCTACGCTCAGAGACAGGGAGTCCGTACCTAGCTCTGCGGCATTGCTCGCCGAGAGTACGGAGAGCGGGGCCAGCAGTAGGAGGAGCGCCCCCAGGAGCCGTCTCGCCTTCATCACTCTTGACTGACGAAGTGGTAGAGCAGCGCACTAGACCTCATCGGTGTAAAGAGGGAGCGCACGTGGTAAGAGAAGCCCACGCCAAAGGCTTTGAGCCAAGTAACGAAGTTGATACGTCCCCCCAGCTTGTAGCTTTCGCTCAGCAGTGCGATGTAGTAGACGTCTAGTCGCTGCGGGCGAATCTTCTTCAAGGTGAAGCGGTGCGCCTCCACCGTTTGCCGCATAGAGTGTGGCGTAAAGTGCCACAGATGACGCGGCACATCGTAAGCGGCCCAGAGCGCGCGGTAGTAGCTAGCGTCAAAGCTCTGCGCATTAGGCACAGCGATGCAGAGCGTCCCCCCAGGCTTGAGAAGTTGCTGGTAAATAGTCAGCTGGTCGTCTAGGTCCGGTAGATGCTCCAAGCTGTGCCAAAGGCAGATAAGGTCTAGCTGACCAGATAGTTCGGAGTGGCGCGCCACAAACTCTTGGGTCGTGGCAAAGAGTTGGTCGCTAGGTATCTGCTGAGCGCACAGCTCTCGTGCTGCCTTGCTCTGCTCCACGACATAAGCCTTGCACCCTCGCTCCTGCATAGCGTAGGCAAAGGCACCGACGCCCGCCCCGACCTCCAGCATCATCTGCGGAGCTGTCGCACAGAGCTTGCGAGCTGTCCGAACTCGCCGTCCTACGCGGTAGCGCTTTACCGTACGATAGATGCGAGCCATGCCACCCCGTCCCTCTGTCTGATGACTCAGATATTCGGAGCTATCGTAGTAGTGCCCTAGCTCCTCTGCAGGAGGTGGCATCAAGGTCTGAAGCAATCCACACTGGTTGCAGCGTCCTATAGCATAGTGCTCGTGCGAGACGAGATGGTCCTCACACTCCCACAGCTCAGTATAGCTGCTATTATGGCAGTGCGGGCAGGTTTGGTCGGAGAGACTACATGCTATCATAGCGAAGTCGGGGCTGTGGGTTCGACACCCTTTTTGGCCTCCTGCCATAGCGTCTCCATCTCCTCTAGTGAGAGGTCGGTGATGCTCTGACCACGAGTCTTGGCCGTCCGCTCGATATACTCAAAGCGGTCGATAAACTTACGATTCGTCCGCTCCAGCGCATTGTCGGGGTTCACACCATAGAGACGAGCCGCATTGACAATGCTAAAGAGCAAGTCCCCTATCTCGGCCTCTAGGTCGTCAGCACTCCCCGAAGTCATCTCATGCTCGACCTCCTGTAGCTCTTCGCGCACCTTCGCCCAGACCTCCTCACGCTCCTGCCAGTCGAAGCCGACGGCTCGCGCCTTGTCCTGTATGCGATACGCCTTGATCAGTGCTGGCAGAGCCGACGGCACGCCCGAGAGGACCGACTTATTGCCGTCTTTCTCCTTTTGCTTCACCTGCTCCCAGAGCTGTACTACCTGTCCGGCATCATCTACCTGCTCAGTAGCATAGATGTGCGGATGGCGAAAGATGAGCTTGTTGCACAGCTTATTGCACACATCTACGATGTCAAAGTCGCCCTGTTCATCCCCTATGCGCGCATAGAAGAGGACATGTAGGAGCACATCTCCCAGCTCCTTAGAGATAGCGTTCGTATCCCCTTGCTCTAGCGCCTCGCTGAGCTCGTAGACCTCTTCGATAGTATTAGCCCGTAGTGACTCATTCGTCTGCTTTCGGTCCCAGGGGCAGTGGGTACGCAAGTTGTCGAGGACATCCAGTAGTCGGGAGAAAGCCTCCAGCCGTTCGTCTTTGCTGTGTATCATAGCTTGTCAATTAATTCTGTGCAAAGGTACCACTTTGAGGTCAAAGCACCTCACAAGTCAGTCCACACCCCAGGGCTGACGCATTATAATTGCTCTTTCAGAAGCTACACATCAGCGACCAGCGAGGAATAGATGAGGTTACTACATATATAATGTGTCACCCCTGCCCTCTAATTTCTAACCTCTAATCTCTAATTAACGGGGAAATTCGTCCGGTCCCCTCCTTTCTCGAATATCCACGTGGGGAATCTCAAATCTCCACGTGGATATTTTTTATTTTCCACGTGGGCGTGATTCATTTCCTCCGAAGTTTCATTTGATTCCTCCGAAGAATTTTTTCTTCCCCACGTGGAAAATAAAAATTCTCCACGTGAAGATTTCGAAATATCCACGTGGAGAATCCCTTTTCCCCGACACAGCACCGTTTTTGATATGTAGTCGGGTCTTGTAGCGAACCAGCGTCGCATTTCTTCAGCCAGAAGCTACACATAGCGACCAGCAAGGAATAGAGAGATAGATGAGCTCACTGTATATAATTGCGTCAGCCCTGAGACACACCCGTGGATTCCCAAAAAGTTTCCACCGCTGGAAAAATAAATTTCCAAGGCTGGAAATTAAGTTTTCCAAGCTTGGAAATTTTTCTTTCCTCCCGAGGAAGCAAATCGCCCTTCCGGAAAAGTCAAAACGCTTCTCCGCAAAAGTGAAATCACATTTCTTTCTAGAGAAGTCAAATGGCTCCTCCCTAAGAAAAGATAGACTATTGGGATGGTGCTACTCTATGGATGGATGCTTAGTCTCACTCAAGTGTGAGCTGATTCATATGGATTAGGTCGTCTAGGTGGACGGTCGTCAAGCTACCGTAGGGCAGGATTTGCTCGAAAGCCTCTTGTAGGGTGATGTGCCCCGCCATCGCTCTGACAGCATTGATGACACCTCCGTGGCAGAAGAGGAGTACGTTCTGTGCGTCTGCAGTGTAGAGCTCATCAAGCAGGTCAGCGACACGCCGTGCTAGGTCTCGTAGGGACTCGCCCCCAGGTGCTGGCTGCTCGATGAAGTACTCGAAGAAGGCGGACACCTTCTGGTCTTTCTCTAGGATGCGCTGCCAGTCTACCCCTTCCCAGGAGCCAAAGTTCATCTCCATAAGACGGTCGTCGACCTCTATGGGGATATGCTCAGGCACGCAGTAGCGTGCGAGACGTAGGGCTCGTGATAGAGGGCTAGAGAGTACACGGTCATACTGAGACACATCTATCTGAGCGGCTACCAGTGGTGCCTCCTCGTCAAATGTATCTGCCAGCGGCACGTCCGTATTACCGTAGCAAATGAATTTCCATCCGGGGGCTACCGCTGTGTGTCTGACCAGTGTAATCTGCATACTCGTCCTTATTACTCCTTATAACATATCACTTGCTTACGCAACTGGGTGCTGTGATAAGCGAGACGATTTTACCATCTATCGTCATTCTTGCCGTACTCTTTGGATCGGCCCTCGTGGCGACGTCCATGCGCTTCGCCCCCCTTGCTTCTGTAAGGCTTACCGCCCTTGGCATGTCCTCTGGCGGGCGTGGCTTCATCGCCATAGCGGTCTGACCTCATCCTCTTAGGGCCACCCTTGGCGGGACGGCTCGAGCGCTCTCCGCCCCGTGCCGAATAGCTTCTTGAGGTTTCTCTGTCATCTCGGTCTTCCTGCTGAGCCTCTAGATAGTGCTTCATGGAGAGAGCCTCACGTAGGATGTCATTGACGGGGAGCTCCTCACCATCGAGCGTCACGATGTCGTCCTCCACTACAATGTCCGTTAGCTCAGCACGCTCACCATTGAGCGTAACACGTCCAGCGACGATGTACTTCTCTACTTCACGGCGCGAGCCGATGCCTGCATCGCTCAGAAGTTTGTTGATACGCAAACTCATGACTTAGTCGTTTATATTTAATCGTGTAGTTCTTAATGATACCTCTATAAATAAGGAGTAGCAGTACTATCTACGCCTGCAGCTCCTCGATAGCGCGCTGCATACGTCTCACACTCTCGGGGATGCCTAGCAGATATATAATCTCGTGAATGCGTGCACCACGAGGAGCCCCAACGAGAGCCATACGGATTCCGTTCATCACCTTGCCCATGGGTAGCTCGGAGCCATTGATTTTGTCATAGAGAGCCTGCTCTATCTCATCCATCGTACAGCTCTGAGGCAGCCCCTCTAGGAGCGCTATGATTTGCTGGAGATAGTCTGGTGTCTCGGGCTTCCAGTGCTTCTTGAGCCCCTTAGGGTCGTACTGCGTAGGTGCCTCAAAGAAGTATAGGACCTCGGGAAGCAAGTCGGGCAGTAGCTGTGCTTTGTCACGCACCGCAAGCAGGACAGCCCGTAGCTGGTCATCCGTAGGAGTCAAGCCTCGCTCGCTCAGTAGTGGGCGCAGGTAGTCCATAAGACGCTCTACGGGGATAAGCTGTATGTACTGGTGGTTGAACCACTTTGCTTTCTCAAAGTCAAAGCGAGCACCACTCTTGCTACAACGATCTAGCGAAAAGGAGGCAATCAAATCTTTGGGGTCTGCAAAAAGCTCCTGGTCGGTCCCTGGGTTCCACCCGAGGAGTGCGAGGAAGTTGCTCACAGCCTCTGGTAGGTAGCCCTGCTCCCGGTAGCCCATTGAGATTGCTCCATCCTCTGGGCTCCGCCACTCTAGTGGAAATACGGGAAAGCCCAGCTTATCACCGTCACGCTTGCTCAGCTTGCCACTCCCTTGAGGCTTCAAGAGCAGGGATAGGTGTGCAAACTGTGGCATCGTGTCGCTCCACCCAAAAGCCTCGTAAAGCAAGACATGTAGCGGAGCACTGGGGAGCCACTCCTCACCACGGATTACATGCGTGATCATCATTAAGTGATCATCGACGATATTTGCTAAGTGATAGGTCGGTAGGTCGTCAGCACTCTTGTAAAGCACCTTGTCGTCCAGTTGCTTGGAGCTGATAACCACTTCGCCGCGTATTAAATCATTAACCACGATATCTCGGTCAGGCTCCACCTTAAAGCGCACCACATACTCCGCTCCCGACTGTAGCAGACGGGAGACCTCCTCAGCTGGTAGCGAGAGGCTGTTGCGCATCTTCGAGCGGGTCGTAGCATCGTAGCTGAAGTTTGGCATATCTGTGCGCGCCTGCTCCAGCTCCTCGACGGTATCAAAAGCGTAGTAAGCAGCACCCCGCTCTATGAGTTGCTGCACATACTTCCGATAGATGTCACGACGCTCGCTCTGACGATAGGGGCCGTAGGGCTGATTATCACTACCTATCCCCTCGTCAATCTCTATGCCGAGCCACTGCAAAGCTTCTATAATGTAAGCTTCAGCTCCTGGCACAAAGCGCTTGCTGTCTGTATCCTCGATGCGTAATACCATCGTGCCTCCGTAATGACGTGCGAAGAGATAGTTAAAGAGTGCTGTACGTACGCCCCCTATGTGTAGCGGACCTGTAGGACTTGGAGCAAATCTTACTCGAACCATGTATTGTGCTTGTGATAATGATGAGAGGCTTCCTCAGCCTTATAATTTATATGTAGCATCACTCGACTCCACTCGACTGTGAGCAGTCCTCGTGATACCATATCTATATTTACGCTACAAAGATAGTAAAAAGCAATCGACAAGTGCTCTTTTGTCCGCGACCTTGATGCAAAATCGGTAGACCAGTGACGGAGTAGCGCGAAAGCTCTCTGGAAGCGTCGCTTCATCAGCCCGCAAGGTCGCTCAAATATATCACGGAGGTATTGCAAATATGTGAATTATTTGCTACCTTGCGACAAGTTTGGTGAGAAGCTAGTTCAGAGAGAACAAGAGCGGGGACAGATAAAAGCGTTACACCTCCTCTACTTGCACTCTACTCCGAGTGGCACATCCGCTAGGCTTACACGTTGACAAGCACCACATTAGGTGGTGCTGTCTAGATATTGCAATCAATCTATTCACTCTAAATATAACAGGCTATGCAATTGTATCAGACATCAGACATTCGGAACATCGCCGTCATCGGCGGCTCGGGTAGCGGCAAGACAACTCTTGCCGAGGCTATGCTCTTTGAGAGTGGCGTCATCAAGCGTCGCGGGACTATCGAAGCACAAAACACTGTGTGCGACTACTTCCCCGTAGAGAAGGAGTATGGCTATACCGTTTTCTCCACCCTCTTTAGTGTCGAGTTTGCTCATCGCAAGCTCAACTTCATCGACTGTGCAGGCTCCGATGACTTCGTCGGTGGTACTGTTGCAGCTCTCCATGTGACCGACTCAGCTCTAGCAGTGGTCAATGCCAAGGAGGGCGTTGAGGTCGGACTGATTAACCAGATGCGTATTATAGAGCGACTGCATAAGCCTGTGCTCTTTACCATCAATCAGTTGGATAGCGACAAGGCAGACTACGATAGCGCCGTAGCTGGTCTCAAGGCACGTTACGGAGGCAAGGTGGTCGTCATCCAGTACCCAGTCCAGGAGGGTCCAGACTTCCATCAGGTGGTCGATGTGCTCAATATGAAGATGTACCAGTGGAAGCCCGAAGGCGGTACTCCCGAAGAGCTCGAGATACCAGCAGATCAGCAATCACGCGCCGAGGAGCTTCGCCAAGCACTGATCGAGTCAGCTGCTGAGCATGAGGAGCATCTGATGGAGACATTCTTCGAGAAGGGGTCTCTCGACGAGGAGGAGATTGTACAGGGTATGCGCAAGGGTATCGTCCTCGGCGATATGTATCCTGTCTTCTGTGTCAGCGCGATTAAGGACATGGGTGTGCGCCGTACGATGACCTTCCTCGGCGATGTGGCACCTCGCGTCACCGAGTCTGCGCTACCCGTCACGACAGAGGGCGTCGAGGTAGCACCTGATGCTTCGGCTCCCGTGAGCCTCTACTTCTTCAAGAGTACTGTGGAGCCGCATATCGGCGAGGTCTCTTACTTCAAGGTTATGAGTGGTACACTCAAGGAGGGTATGGACCTAACCAATGCTAAAAACGGCTCTAAGGAGCGCCTCGGTCAGATTAATGTGGTGGCTGGTGCGCAAAAGGAGAAGGTGAGTCAGCTCGTCGCTGGAGACTTTGGTGCAGCTGTAAAGCTCAAGGATGTACGTCGTGGAGCCACCCTCAATGACAAGGGCGTGGACTATCAGTTCCCCAACATTGAGTACCCCGCTCCCAAGTACCGCCGAGCTATTGTTCCTGTCAATGGTGCTGATGCTGAGAAGCTGAGCGAGGCACTCACTCGTATGCAGGAGGAGGATCCCACATGGATCGCTCAGCAGAGCAAGGAGCTGCGCCAGCTCATCGTGTATGGTCAGGGAGAGTTTCACCTACGCACGCTCAAGTGGCGACTGGAGAACAATGACAAGATTCCCGTCACCTTTGAGGAGCCTCGCATCCCCTATCGCGAGACTATTACGAAGGCAGCACGCGCTGACTACCGACACAAGAAGCAGTCGGGCGGTGCTGGACAGTTTGGCGAGGTGCATCTAATTGTCGAGCCTTACGAAGAGGGCAAGGAGCTACCGAGTGTCTTCCGCTTTAACAATCAGGAGTTCAAGATCACGCCTCGTGACACTCAGACTGTCGAACTAGCCTGGGGTGGCAAGCTCATCTTCGTCAATAGTGTCGTAGGTGGTGCCATCGACAACCGCTTTATGCCAGCTATCCTCAAGGGTATTATGGAGCGAATGGAGCGCGGTCCGCTGACAGGCTCCTATGCTCGTGACGTGCGTGTGATTGTTTACGATGGTAAGATGCACCCCGTAGACAGCAATGAGATTTCCTTCATGCTGGCTGGACGCAACGCCTTTAGCGAGGCCTTCCGCAATGCAGGGCCTAAGATTCTCGAGCCTATCTACAGCGTCGATGTGACCGTACCCGCAGACTACCTAGGCGATGTGATGAGCGACCTGCAGGGACGCCGTGCACTCATCATGGGTATGAGCAGCGATGGCAACTACGAGCAGCTCTCTGCCAAGGTGCCACTCAAGGAGATGAGCGACTACTCCACATCGCTCAGCTCACTGACGGGAGGACGCGCTTCGTTTGTCATGAAGTTTGACGCTTACGAGCTGGTACCGTCAGACGTCCAGGAGGCACTCCTGAAGGCCTACGCAGAGGAGAGCGAGGAGGAGTAGACAGACGACTCCCCCACCCTCTATACTTAATAGTAAACAGGAGCGGTCTCAAGTCTTACACGACTTGGGGCCGCTCTCTCTATCTACTCTCGAGAGCGCAGTCGACAGTTCTCCCCAAAGGCGACATTTACCGCTTCGTATCGCACTGATTTCTTCGCAGATACGAGTTCCAAAAATGGTTCCCCTCTTGGAACTTTTTAGTTCCAAGGGAGGAACTCTTCGGTTCCAAGGGAGGAACTTTTTAGTTCCAAGGGAGGAACTTTTTAGTTCCAAGGGAGGAACTTTTTAGTTCCAGCGGAGGAACTCCCTGTCCTCTCCCAAAGAAATGGATTTTCCTCCGTATGAAAATAAAGTTTCGTCCGTATGAAACTGGAGGGCTGAGGCATCATAGTCGCTCTGTCAGGAGCTACAACATAGCGACAAGCGAGAAGTAGATGAATTCATTATATATAATGCGTCAGCCCTGGTATGAAACGGAGGAGAGGCAGGCGGTTGAGTGCTTTTTTGTACATTTGTAAGCGATAGCAGTTGGGCTAGCTAGCGCTGACTGCGACAGACCTTTTTTATCTCAGTAGACTTTATCGATCTCATCGTGCTATGCAAGAGCCAAACAAACCAAGAGTGATCATCAGCGGAGGCGGTACTGGTGGACATATCAACCCCGCCCTAGCTATTGCCGACGAGGTGCGCCGACGCTATCCCGAGAGTACGATTCTCTTCGTCGGAGCCCTAGGTCGGATGGAGATGGAGCGTGTCCCCGCTGCGGGCTACGAGATCATCGGCCTACCTGTGATGGGACTAGACCGTAAGCGTCTCTGGCGCAATTTTAAGGTGCTACGCTCTCTCATCAAGAGTCGCCTGCTGGTGCGTCACACGTTGACAGACTTTCGTCCTGACCTAGCGGTCGGTGTCGGGGGCTATGCCAGTGCGCCTACGCTCAAGGAGGCTCAGCGTATGGGCATCCCTACCCTGCTACAAGAGCAAAACAGCTATGCGGGCGTGACCAATAAGCTCCTGGCTCGTGAGGCGAAGTGTATCTGTGTGGCTTACCCGAGTATGGAGCGCTTCTTCCCTAGTGAGCGCATTATCCTCACGGGTAATCCGGTGCGTCACGCGATAGAGTACAATCAGACGACACGCGAGGAGGCCTGTACCTACTTCGGTCTCCCCTCTTCGCTCGCGCCTACCATCTTAGTTATGGGAGGTAGTCTAGGGGCTCGGACAATCAATGAATCTGTCTCCGCAACCCTCTCCGAATGGAGCAATTTAGGCTATCAGCTCATCTGGCAGACGGGGCGTAGCTATGAGCATGAAGCGCAGGAGCTCATCAGGGGTTACGATATTTGCAAGCGCGCCTACGTATCTGCATACGTAGAGCGGATGGACTTAGCTTACCGACTGGCGGATGTAGCGGTCTCTCGTGCTGGAGCGCTGAGCGTCTCGGAGCTTTGTCTCTCTGAGCTACCGGCTATCCTGATACCCTCGCCCAATGTGGCTGAGGACCACCAGACGAAAAACGCCCGTGCGCTCTCTACGCGCGGTGCTGCTATCCTCATCCCCGACGGTGAGGCAATAGGTCAGATGGGACTCACCGTCACTGAACTACTAAAAGATGAGACACGCAGGGATAAGATGAGGGATGCTCTCCATGACCTTGCGACACCACAAGCGGTGGAGCGCATCGTGGATCAGATGGAGCAGCTGTGGTAGTCTCTTATTACTTTGCAAAGACCTTTGACTAACGCATGAGTTACGTTTATCTTATAGGTATCGGTGGAGCTGGGATGAGTGCGCTGGCGCGCTACTATCAGCTCAAGGGCTACACCGTATCGGGCTATGACCGCTCACACAATATGTACACGGATGAATTGGAGCAGATAGGTATCGCCATCCACTACAGTAGCGATACGGCCACTTGGCTCGAGAGCTCGCCGATGAATCCTGACAACACCCTCGTTATCTACACGCCCGCTATACCGCAGAGCCATCCAGAGCTATGCTACTTTCGTAGTCATAACTTCCGCGTTTTGAAGCGAGCTGAGGCTCTAGGGTTGATAGCCGAGAGTTATCGTACGCTCGCTGTCGCGGGCTCGCATGGTAAGACAACGACGACCAATATGCTGGCGCACATCCTAGATACGACCAAGGAGGTGGGCTGTACTGCCTTTATCGGGGGCTTGGCTGTGGATACGGGATCCAACTTTATCTATTCGGACCACTCAGACCTGCTGGTTGTCGAGGCGGATGAGTACGACCGCTCGTTTTTACATCTAGACCCCTATATGGCTGTCGTAACATCGACTGATGCAGATCACCTAGACATCTACGGAGACTATGCGGGGTATCTGGCAGGATTTGAAGAGTTTTGCGGGAAGATACGACCAGGTGGCACGTTGCTAATGAAGGAAGGGCTACCAATCAAGCCACACCTAGCGGAGGGAGTACGCACTTTGACCTATGGCTCGAGCTCGACAGCGGACGTTTACTATGACCATGTGACCGTCGGAGATGGGACGATTCGCTTCGACTGGCACTACCCAGAGGCGGGGCTGCATCTGGAGCAGGTCAGTCTCGGAGTGCCAGTACGCACGAACTTAGAGAACGCCACGGCAGCTATGACGATAGCTTATCTCAATGGAGCTTCGCCAGAAGACATCGTAAGCGGGGTCGAGAGCTTCCGAGGCACTAAGCGACGCTTCGAACTTGTTCTCAAGACGGACCGTCATCTACTCATCGACGACTATGCCCATCATCCAGTAGAGCTGGACAGTTCTATACGTTCGATCAAAGAGATTTACGGATCGGAGGATGTATTGGCTATCTTTCAGCCTCACCTCTACTCCCGAACGGCTGACTTTTATCAAGACTTTGCCAAGAGCCTCTCGCACGTAAATCAGGTGATTGTGCTGGACATTTACCCAGCCCGTGAGGAGCCCATGCCAGGCGTCTCCTCGGAGCTCATATACAAGGAGCTTACAGCACCGCATCGCTGGCTCTGCAACAAGGATGAGCTACTCACACTCCTACGACATATCGAGCTACCACGAGTTATCGTCACCGTCGGCGCGGGAGACATTGACAAGCTCGTCGCTCCTATTCGTGACTACCTAGCTACGATATAAGAAGTATGCGCTATCTGTATCTCTCCCTCGCTCTGCTCCTCGTTGGGCTGCTCTGCTTTATGGCGATGAATACGCCACGAATGACTCCTGCACGCATCACAGACGTGCAGGCAGACATCCACTATGAGGGTGACCACCCGCTGATGCCTGAGCGAGACCTCGTGAGCGAACTGCAGGCTCTTGGCTTTCACCCCATAGGTCGATCGGTAGACTCGCTCTCCACGATGCGTATCGAGTCGCAGTTGATACGCAATGGTCTCTTTAGCCATATAGACCTATACACTACGCCTGGCGGTGTACTACATGTGTCGATGCTGCAGCGCGAACCGCTCTTTACGCTGCTCACCCCCCAGGGCAACTACTTCGTCTGCAAGGACCAGACGGTGGTACCAATCATACGTAGCGAGGACTACTACACCACGTTCCTCCCAGTCAGCGGAAGTATCTCCGTAGACAAGGCGGCAAACGAGCTATACCCATTGATGAATCTGATACTCTCCGACCCGCTCTGGCGAGAGCTATTCATACATATCTATGTAGACCCAATCCGAGGTGTCATAGCTACACCACGAGCTAGCAACACGGAAATTATCCTAGGTACCAGTTCTAATTGGGAGGAGAAGCTCGACAAGCTACACCTTTTTGTAGAGAAAGTAATCCCCATATTTGGCTGGAATAGCTTTATTTCTGTACATTTGGAGTACAAAGACCAGATAGTGACTGTACCGTCAGAGGAGGGAGCATTACAACGCTCCTGACGAATCCTCTCGGCACAGTCCTTAAATAATACCCACTCTCACGACTTAATCTCAACGCATTGTATGTCATACAACGAAGATCTCTACGCTGCCATAGACTTGGGTAGTGCTACCATAAGAGGTATGGTAGGAGCCAAGAAGGATGGCAAGGTGCTCCCAATAGCTATCGCTGAGGTCCCCACGAGCAACGCTATCCGCAAGGGGGTCGTCAATAACATGGAGGAGCTACACAACAAGCTCAAGGTACTGATAGACCGTCTCAACGAGCAGCTCCCCGACAAGCACACGGAGATCAAAAAGGTCTATGTAGGCTTCGGCGGTAAGTCTCTTATGTCTCGCTCCTACAAGATTAACCACAAGATGGATAACCCAGACGGTGAGGAGATCAGCGACTATCATATAAATCTAATCAACGAACGGGTTAAGAACTACCGGCTCAATGCTCACGAGGTCCTAGATGCATCTGACCCTTACTGTCTCGTCGATGGAAGAGTGGAGAGAAATATCAAGGGACTCCTCTGCACCGAGTTCTCAATCCACTTTAATCTCATCACGACTCGCTCGAGCAATGTCAACTTCATCCGAATGGCTATCGAGGATCGCCTAGGACTTGAGCTGGAAGCTATACTCCCCTCACCATGTTGCGAGGCTGATGTCTTGCTCTATCCCGATGCTAAGACGCTCGGTGTAGCACTGGTCAACATTGGTGCAGGCACCTCCTCCGTCGCTATCTACAAGAACGACACGCTCAAGTGTCTACGTGTCATCCCATTTGGCTCTAAAAACATAACTAACGACTTGATGTCTCTCCACATCACTTACCCCGAGGCAGAGCGAATCAAGCTCGAGAGTGCACAGCCATTTACCGATGCCTACGATGACGAGATTCTCTCGTTGAGTACTCCTGACGGTAGTCGCCAGCGCGAGATCAAAATGCGTGACATCAACAGTCTCGTCACTGCAAGGATGAAGGAAATCACCGCCAATGTGCTACGCGTCATTCGTGACTTCGAGGCGGGTGCTAGACTAGGATCAGGTATTGTCTTGGCAGGACAGGGCTCTCTCATGAGAGGCTTTATCAACTACCTACAGAGTGAGAGTAAGTTTGTCTCCTTAGCTCGCGAGTTCAACGACAAGGTTGACAAGGAGTCCACACACCTCTCTAGCGACATCGACTACGCTGGTTGTGCAGGGCTCATCTACCGCGCTGAGGTCAACTGTGTGGAGCCTTTTGAAATGCCTGTAAGAACGACACCCACCTCTACTCCTGTTGGCACCGCTAAGTCTCCGACTGAGCATCACACGAAGCCGGCACCAGAGACGACTGTCACAGACAGACCAGTGGCTGCTCCTGCAGAAACCTCTAGTGAAGGAACCTCGCAGGAGCCACAAGCTTCGCTCTTTGACCTGCCCTCCGTCGAGCAGCCACACACGGAGAGAAGCCGTACACCTAAGAGTGCCAAGCGGAAGAAGTCCTTCAACTGGTTCTCCAAAATCAAGGATGTACTCACCAGCGACGATATAGAGTAGTACACTCCCCTCTTCCTCTCTCTCCCCTCTCAATCTAATTCTCTTACCTCTTTTGACAAATGGACAACGCAGACAAGCTCGTCAACTTTAAATACAATAAGGCTGTTGCTGAGAAGAAGCTCATCAAGGTCATCGGCGTAGGTGGTGCTGGAGGCAACGCAGTCAAGCATATTCACGACTCGGGACTCCAAGGTGTGTCCTATCTACTCCTCAATACCGATGAGCAGGACCTAGCCAAGAGTGGCCTTAAGGATGTAGCCGTCATCGGACAGAAGCTCACACAGGGGCTGGGTGCCGGGAGCAAGATTGAGGTCGGAGAGGCTGCTGCTATAGAAGACCAAGAGCTCATCCACTCACTCCTTGATGACAACGAGACGCAGATGGTCTTCATCTGTGCCGGTATGGGTGGCGGTACAGGTACTGGAGCAGCACCTGTCATTGCCAAGATAGCTCGAGATATGGGACTACTCACCGTGGGCTTTATCTTCATGCCTTTCGTGCGTGAAGAGCGACAGCGTATGATCAAAGCAGCTCAGGGTGCCGAGCGTATGCGCCAAGAGGTCGACTCACTGGTCATCATCGCCAATGAGAATATCAACCAAGTCTACGGACAGCTCCCCTGGGACGAGTCTCTCAATAAAGCGAATGAAATTCTCGCCAATGCAGTGCGAGCCATCACCATGGTCATCACCAATGAGATGGAAATGAACCAAGACTTCGCTGATGTGCGCACCACGCTCAAGGATGGTGGCATCGCCCATATCAGCATTGGCTATGGCGAGGGACCCGATCGTGTGAGCAAGGCTATTGATTCGGCACTGCGCTCTCCTTTACTTAACAACGATGACATAACTACCGCCACAAGACTACAGCTTGCTATCTTCTATGATCCGTCTGATGCGCTGACAACAGATGAAATGGACGAGATTAAGAAGCTCACCTCCTCAATTAGAAATCTTCAGAACAACAAGTCCGGACACGCTTTCAACGAGGAGCTAGGCAACAAAGTGATGGTAGTCATCATCGCCTCTGGCTTCCAAAAAGAAGCTCACATCCCAGTCACCGCTATGGACGTGGAGGACTACGTACGGCAGACGGAGATTGAAAAAGAGCAGAACAAGCTACTCAATCAGTACTATTCCGACTTTGACCTCGAGCCTCGTAGCTCTCTACCTACTTTTGTGCCGATCGTGCTGACCGATGATGAGCTAGACCGTGACGACCTTATTGACTACCTTGACGAGGAGCCAGCTAAGAACCACAGCTACTCCGAGGTGGAGGAGCGACGTGCTAAGTATAAGTATGGCAACCAAACGCCAGCCATGTCGCAGACGCTCGACACGAGTAAGGGTGGTCACAGGCCTTCCTCTAGTAGACCAGCTACGGTAGATGTCGAGGAGCTACCCGATATAGAGACGACCCGAGAGGACGGAGAGCAGCCAAATCAGCCAATCCACCAACCTCAGATTATCAAGTTCTGAGCACTTGCTGATGACCTCTGAGATAGTCTTACTGTGTGCCATGGGCAAGGAGCGCCTAGCGGTACACTCTGCGCTAGAGACACTAGCTCCATCTATTGAGCTCGTAGAGGTTCACTTAGTCGAGCAGTCTCCCTTTGCCTCCTATCGCTACACTGTACGACTCGCCAATAGTCAGACAAGCTACGCCTTTCACCTCATCGAGACTGGCATCGGCAAGGTACACGCAGCTCTAGCCACTCAGCAAGCTATCACGAAGTATCATCCTAAGCTACTGGTCAATGTGGGGGTCTCTGGGGGGCTTTACGATGGCGCACGGGTAGGAGATATTTGTCTCTCTACCAGCTATCGCTATCATGACGTATGGTGCGGGACAGGCAATGAACCTGGGCAGGTGCAAGGCTTACCAGCACAGTTTACAGCCGAGTCCAGAAGTGTCGCCGAGGTTGCTCAGGAGCTGAGCATCCCGATTCGAGAGGGATTGCTCCTTTGCGGTGACACCTTTATTCCCGATGCCGACCACCTTAGGTCGTTTGCACAGCAATACCCAGACCTTGTAGCTGTCGATATGGAGAGCGGGGCAATCGCTCAGACAGCCTACCTGTACGGCACTCCACTTGTCAGCCTACGCATCGTCAGCGACACCCCTCTCACGAGCCAGAATCACAGCAAGCAATACAGTAGTTTCTGGCAGGACAGAGAGCTCTCTCTGGGCTCTTTTGCCGATGCTATGCGCATCGTCTGCACACTTCTAGGGCGGATCTAGCCCCTATAAAGTACTAATCTAGTAGCGTTTAGTCTGGGGGTATCGCTACCAGACTAGTTCGATTCACTGCATCTTCTGTCTTTACAAAAGAATCCCTGCGTAGAGCTACACATAGCGACCAGCGAGGCATAGATGAACTCATAATGTGTCACCCCTGCCCTCTAACTTCTAATCTCTAACTTCTAACCTCTAATCTCTAATTACCCTCCTTTCTCGAATATCCACGTGGGAAATCTCAAATCTCCACGTGGATATTTTTTATTTTCCACGTGGGCGTCATTCATTTCCTCCGAAGTTTCATTTGATTCCTCCGAAGAATTTTTTCTTCCCCACGTGGAAAATAAAAATTCTCCACGTGAAGATTTCGAAATATCCACGTGGAGAATCCGTTTTCCCCGACATAGTGCCGTGTTGATAGGTAGTCGGGTCTAAATTATTGTAACAAGTCTGCGTTGCATTTCTTCAGCCCTGCTTCGCACTCTAAAAAGGGTGTCTAGACCAATTCATTTTACTATCTTTGCAATCAAGTAAACCATATATACATATAATCCATATGAATCATCTATATCGTTCCCTACTCCTACTCAGCATCCTGAGTCTAGGAGTCCTAAGCTCTTGTCGAGACGATGACCCTATCGTACCTGCCGAATCGGAGGAGATAGCAAATAGTTCTCAAGTTAGTGGGGGCGTCGTCGGCTTCTACCTACTCAATGAGGGCAACTACCAGGCAAACAACAGTTCGCTGGACTACATGAACCTCGTGAGTGGTACCTACACACGCAACATATATGCTACGGTCAATCCCAATGTCGTCAAGGAGCTTGGCGATACGGGCAATGACCTACAGGCATACGGCTCTAGACTATACGCCGTCATCAACAGCTCCAACAAGGTAGAGGTCCTCGACGCTCAGAGCGGTAAGCGCATCGGTCAGGTAAACATCCCCAACTGTCGCTACATCTGCTTCGACGGCGACAATGCTTACGTCTCTAGCTACGTCAGCACCTTAGATACACGAGACGCTCAGGGTCAAGTGCCAAGTGCCGTCTACCGTGTCAATCTCAACACACTCGCTATCACAGGTCAGGTCATCGTAGGTTATCAGCCCGAGGAGATGGTCATCACGGGTGGCAGACTATATGTCGCTAATTCTGGTGGCTATATGAAGCCCCACTATGAGCGTACCGTATCGGTCATCGACCTTAAGAGCTTCACCGAGGTAGACAAGATTGAGGTCGGTATGAACCTCCACCGCCTCAGAATGGACCACAACGGTAGACTATGGGTCACCTCGCGTGGTAACTATGGCAACGTACCCTCCAATCTCTACTACATAGACCTAGACCCAACTACGCAAAAGGTTGCGAAGCTCGACTCACTCAATATACCTTGCGCTGAGATGGCCTTCTATGGCGACAAGCTCTACTACTACAGCAGCATCTGGGACAATGAAGCTCAGAAGATGAAGACAGGCTTCGGACTGGTTGACATCAACGCTGCGAAGCCTCTCGCCGAGAGCTTTATCACAGATGGCACGGCTGAAAACATTCAGACCGCATACGGTCTCGCCATCCATCCAGCTTCGGGCGACATCTACATTATGGATGCTAAGGACTTCGTCTCTAGTGGTACGCTATACTGCTACACTCCCGACGGTAAGCTCAAGTGGCAGACCAGACGCACGGGGATGCTTCCCGCTCACATTGCTTTCGTAAAGCAGTAAGCTTTTATAGGGCTGGTCTACAACTTAATCCAAGTCCGTTTAGACAGCTACGTAGGGGCGGGCTCTTAGGGAGTTCGCCCCTACTCCTTTTATCTACAGGTTTCTATCCCGATGACTACACTCCTCCTCTCTATACTCTTCCTCTGCGTCACCACTCCTTATATATATGCGCAGCAGACCTCCCCACACGATACCATACAGACGCACCTATTGGAGACTGTCGTGGTACGCGCTCCCCGCGAGCCTGACTACAAGCGTGGGGTTATCCCAGCTCAGCAACTATCGGGGCAGGAACTCAAGGCGCTCAGTGCCTTCTCCATAGCCGATGCGCTCCGCTCCTTCTCGGGCGTTCAGGTCAAGGACTTCGGCGGGGTCGGTGGGCTCAAGACGGTGAACATACGCAGCATGGGGACCCACCATGTCGGCATCTTTTACGATGGGGTCGAGCTAAGCAATGCGCAGAATGGGCAGATTGACTTAGGTCAATACTCTCTCGACAATATGGAGGCGATACAGGTCTTCAACGGTCAGAAGGGTAGCTATCTGCAACCAGCCAAGGACTTTGGTTCTAGCGGTACGGTCTACTTGAGGACACGCAAGCCAATTTTCACCGATGGTGCGCAGACCAATCTGAGAGCAAGCCTACGGACTGGCTCCTTCGACCTTTTCAACCCCGCCATACTTATCGAGCATCGTCTGGAGCCGAAGGTCACGATGTCGTTCAACGCAGAGTGGATCAAGAGCAGCGGTGAGTACAAGTTTAGATATAAGAAGGTCAATCCCCTCACCCACGAGATAGCCTACGACACCACAGCCGTCCGACACAACGGCGACATCAATGCTACACGCCTAGAAGGAAACCTTCACATCGGGCTACCCGACGGACAGATGCTTGTCAAGCTGTACAATTACAACAGCGAGCGAGGCATACCAGGTGCTATCGTTAATAATGTTTGGCGGCGAGGCGAGCGACTATGGGACAACAACAGCTTCGTCCAGACCACCTACGAGCAGCAGCTCAGTGACCGCATACGACTACATGCCATCGCAAAGTACGCCTACTATCAGACACACTTCGTGCGTAACGAGGCGACTGCTGCCTTTAAGGTGGACAATCTCTACAAGCAACAAGAGCTATACGGCTCGGTCGCTTCCGCCTTTCAGCTAATTAACCACTGGTATCTCTCCGCGGCCTATGACCTTCAGTGGAACAAGCTTGACGCCAATCTCTACGACTTTGTCTACCCACACCGCTTTACCCACCTACTAGCCCTCGCCTCGACCTATACCAATGACTGGATCAATGCACAGGCCAGCCTCCTCGGCACGCTAGCTCAGGACAAAGCAGAAAAGATCTCCAAGGCTCCCCTCTTTCACAAGCTAACGCCTGCCGCTATCCTATCCATCAAGCCGTGGCAAGAGACCGACCTGCGATTTAACGCTTTCTATAAGCAGAGCTTCCGCCTACCCACCTTCAATGATCTATACTATACTGAGATAGGTAATGTCAAGCTAGACCCAGAGCACACGACACAGTACAATCTTGGGCTGCAATACCAGCTCACGCCTCAGCGCCCGTGGATCCACGCTTTAGAGCTCAAGGTCGATGCCTACTATAACCTTGTCACAAACAAAATCATCGCATACCCCAAGGGACAGCAGTTCAGATGGACTATGATTAACCTAGGCAAGGTGGATATCCGAGGTGTCGATGCGCAGTGCACCTGGAGCCTTGTACCCGTCCGTGACCTGCAGCTATCTCTGCGGGCTCAGTACACCTACCAGAGAGCCATCGACATTACAAATCCTAAGGATAGCTACTACAGACATCAGATTCCTTACATCCCCTGGCATAGTGGATCCGCAACGGCAATCATTCAATACAAGGGGTGGCAGCTCAACTATAACCTTATCTATGCCGGCGAGCGATACAGTCAGCTGGAGAACTTCCCCGAGAACCATCTCCAGCCGTGGTACACCAATGACCTAGCTCTCGCCTACGAGCGGACCATCCATGGATACGACCTGCGCTTACAGCTAGAGTGCAACAACATTTTGAGCCAAGCATACGACGTTATCTCCAACTATCCTATGCCCTTGCGTAACTACCGTCTCACGCTTGTTGTCAACCACTGACTCCATCTCAGCGTAAGCTCTCCACCAAGCTAGCGATAAGCTCAGCCGTCCCAGGATGTGCCGAGAGACAAGGGATGTAGACAAGCTCTTCTCCTCCTGCCTCGACAAAGAGACTACGAGCTTCAAGCTCTAGGTCGAGCTTCGTCTCAAGGCACTCAGCCACAAAGCTAGGGCTAAAGAGGACGACACGGCGTACTCCCTGAGCGACCAGCTCTTGTAGCACAGTCGTCAGCGAAGGCTGTAGCCATCGTCCATGCCCCATAGCGGAGTGAAAGGCGAGATGGACACGTTCCTCTGGTACACCCAGTCTGCCAGTCACGACCTCTAGCGTTGCAACACATTGCGCCCGGTAGTCCCAGCCATGCGCTTGGTCATATCTACGATGGCTCTCTGGGATACTGTGATAAGTCCCCACGTAGTGACAGCTATCGTCGCCAATATCGACACGATTCGCCACTAGTTCGGTGAGTCTCCTTATGTACAGCTGATTCGTCCCCCAAGGGGTGAGTACAGTGGTCTTGTAGCTTCCTCCCGATGGCTTCGGAAGGTCTGAGAAATAGGTGGTTGCACTCCCCGTATTGCTTCTCGTGTACTGAGGAAAGAGAGGGAGCAGTAGCACCTCGACATCGTCCGTCCCGGCAAGCTGAGCGATGTGCTCGCCCCACTCAGCACGGCTAGTCTGGGCATAGCGTGGCGTGTAGAGCGTCGGGAGCTGCGTCAGCTGAGCAACTTGCTCTGCGAGTCGCTGCATCTCTGTGGTCAGAGGCATCACTCCATCTGAGAGAGCTACAAGCCGACGATATCGGCTTGCCGAGTAGCGACCCCGCCGAGGCACTATGATACCTCGCACCAGTAGTTGCCGCAGCGGATAAGGAATGGATATAATGTCCCCGTCCGTAAGAAACTCCAGCAGGTATCTTCGCACATCCTCCTCGTTGGCCGTCCGTGGAGAGCCGGTATTGGTCAGTAGTATGATCTGCTGTGTCAAGGCTTTATTGCTTGCTAGTGCTGTACAAATCGAAGACGACCACTTCGCTATTGGTAAAGAGTCTCATCGCCGGCCCCGCAGCGCCATATCCACTAGAGACGTAGACAGGCGTGCCGTATCGCTCTGTGAAGCCGTGCGCTATCGGATAGTAAGCACGCACCAGTAGGGAGAAGGGGAAGATCTGTCCGTCGTGGGTGTGCCCATAGAGTGCCAAGTCAATGCCGTTGCTTGCGAGGCTGTCTAACTGTCTCGGCTGATGCTCGAAGAGGATGCGCGGTAGTTGCTGGCTCTCTTGCGGTATCTGATGGATTAACTCAGAGAGCGTAGCCCGCCCACGCTGCGTGTAGTCATCCCGTCCAATGAGCGTCACCGCTCCGCCAGGCGTTGCGATAGAGTCCACGAGGAGGATGCCCCCGACGAGTTTAATCCAAGCCTTCTTCTTTGCCATATCAGAGCGGTACTCATGATTGCCCAGTACGTAGTAGCTACCCAGAGGAGGTGTGATCTGCTGCATAATCTCGGGGATGCTGTCTAGATAGGCAGGGTCGGGGTAGTAGTCGAAGATATCTCCCCCCACAAGCATCAGATCTGGCTCTGTCTTTTTGTAAAGCTCTAGGAGCCGCTCCGCAAAGGGTCGGCCGATCGTTTCGCTAAAGTGGAGGTCCGACACGAAGAGCACCCGCAGATGTTCCCGATCAGTACCTAGTGGCTTGGTCAGCTCCACCTTGTGCTGCACCATGTGCGGTGTTGCAGCCTGCTGGTAGCCATACATAAGAATCAGAGCTGAGATTGCTACCATTACGAAAAAGAGAACCCACTTAGCTCGCTGGTATCCCATGTCACCGAGCCGTGCGCGAAGCGTTTGCCCCGTGATGCGCTTGTAGAGCAGTCGTCCGCCATTGAGCAGGAGTGCCAGCGGTACTATATATAGGAGTACGAAAGCCCACGAGCAGACGAAGACGATGCTAAAGGTTAGGAGCGCCGATGAGAGCTGATGACGCAACAAAACGACCACAAGGACGAAGAGCAGGTCGGCCAGTAGCAGCCCACGCAGTGACCGTCGCCACCAGCCACGTGGCACTGCTTGTCCGCCACGCCATACAAGGTAGAGGATGCCAACGAGCTGTATGAAGAGCGTGTAAAGGAGTACGTGCATAGGGGGTTATGCTAGAGGTGCTGTCTGCTCACCTCTCCACTTCTTGAAGTAGTAGATAATCATCGACGCCGAGACAACTGTCGCCAAGAGGTCACCCAGAGGTATCGCATACCAGACGCCATCAATACCGTAGAAGTGTGGTAAGATGAGCAGGGCTGGTAGGAGGAAGATAATCTGCCGTGTCAAGCTAATGAAGATTGCTTGGCGACTCTGCCCCAGACTTTGGAAGAGCTGCGAAGTGGTAATCTGGAAGCCCACGACAAAGAATACCGAGAAGACTATTCGGATCGCCCGCTGCCCTATCTCGATTAGCTCAGGCGATGCGTTAAAGAGCATAAAGAGTTGTTCCGGTAGCAGCATAGCAGCTGCAAAGCCTAGTATAGAGATGACCGTATTGACCCCGACAGCGAGCTTGTAGCAACTGAGTGATCGCTCGATATGTCCCGCTCCATAGTTGTACCCTACGATAGGCTGCATGCCTTGCGCCACACCGATGATAGTGAGTGCGATGAGTGTCGTGTAGTTGTTGATGATACCGTAAGTGGCTATGGATAAATCGGCTTCAGCCACCGTGCTGGCAAAGCGTGAGAAGTTATTGTTCAGCACAAAGCTCACGGCGCTGCCCGCCACCTGCATTGCAAAGGGAGCTATACCGACACTGATGATCGACAGGAGGATAGGTCCCGAGGGCTTCATATTCTGTCTCTTGAAGCGCACCACACTCGAGCGCTGGAAGAAGTGGTACTGCACGAAGACCATCGTGCAGAACATAGCAATAGCCGTAGCCCAGGCGGCTCCCTTGATGCCCCATCCGAAGCGCATGATAAAGAGATAGTCAAGGATTACATTAATTACCGCCCCGAGGAGCATTGTAATCATCGCTTTCGTTGGATAGCCTGAGGCGCGCATCACATTATTGTAACCATAAGTCAGATTACTTAAGATAATGGCCGGCAGATAGATGTGGAGGTAGTCCATTGCCAATGGGATGATATTATCACTCGCCCCTATCAGTCGCAAGATATCCTCTAGGAAGATAATCGACGGCGTCACCGTCAGGATATAAAAGCCAAAGGTCAGATAGACCGCATTGCTCAAGATACGGTCCGCACGATCCGAGTCACGCCGACCTAGAGCTATCGACACCCCGACAGAGGCACCCGTACCCACGAGCATACTGAAGCCCAGGAGCAGGATAATCAACGGGAAGCCTATATAGACTGCTGCGATACCCAGCTCACCACTTCCCTGCCCGATGAAAATCGTATCTACAATATTATACAGTGCCTGCACGACCGTACCCACCACAGCTGGTATGGCATACCGCAACAGTAGCTTAGGGATAGGCTGTGTGCGCAGGTCATGTGTACGCTTATTGTCCGTGGCTTGATCAGGAGCCTCCTGTTCTATCTCACTCATCGTCTGCAAAGGTAACAAATTCGCTGGTACGATAGCGAGTACGTGCGATACCTTAATTAGATAGGCGCAGTAGCCACACAGATAGAGTTCACCCGTCTGGCACAGCGAGCTACTCGCATGGGGAGAGCTCTCCATCCTCACAGGTGGATAAGCCTCATCTTTTTTTAGAATGGTAACTTCTCTCAGGAAAATGTTCGATTATCGGGAGGAAACTGAAGAGTCGCTAGGAGCAGTATTTATTTTGCTCTCAGCTAAGTGACAGGCGGTGCCTACTCCTTGCTAGTCCGTTTGGGGTATCTTGTCATCCGAATCGGACAGTTCACTCATTTCGTGAAGATATTTGTCAAGAGCACTTGTCAATTAGGAAAGTTTGCGTACCTTTGTACTACCAAGATATAGGTACCCAGTCTAAGCATCAATCAGGAAGTAGTGGAAGCACTCTATAGGACACACGATTACCTACTGCGCAATCTGAGCAATCCGATACAGCGCAGCCTCTTTGGCGAGATCGACTTCTCCGCCCCGCTCATCGGCATCTATGGCTGTCGTGGCGTGGGCAAGACCACCTTCCTGCTAGACTACGCCGCGAGGACTTTTGGGTCGCTCAATAGAAAGTGTCTCTATGTCAATCTGAACAACTTCCTCTTTACGAGTGAGACGCTTGTAGACTTTGCTAAGAGCTTTTACGACCATGGCGGGCGGCATTTGCTACTAGACCAAATATATAAGTACCCCTCTTGGCACGAAGATCTGCTAGCCTGCACACGTCAGATGCCGGACCTGCAGATTATCTACACCACCTCGATCGTACAGTACGACTCAGCACTCCCCATCGAGGAGCAGCTGCCAGGAGCTGTCTACCGGCTAGATGGCTTCTCGCTTCGTGAATTTATCCAGCTTAAGACGGGACTAGATCTCCCACAGGTCTCTCTAGAGGAGATACTGAGTGACCACGAGACAATCTCCCGTGAGATCATGGGGATGGTCAATCCGCTCAACTATCTGGCGGACTACACGCACCACGGCTACTACCCTTTCTTCCTCGAGGATCGTAACTATTCGGAGAATCTACTGAAGAATATCAACATGATGCTGGAGGTCGATGTGAGCTTCCTACGCAACCTCGACCAGCGTCTCCTACCCAAGCTACGCAGGCTACTCTACGAGCTGGGTCGCACGGCACCTACCTCGCCCAATATCTCGCAACTCTCGCAGATGATCAGTGCCTCACGCGCTACCATCTCCAACTATATGCACATCCTCTCCGATGCAGGTCTCGTCACGCAGCTATACCGCGTCGGCGCAGAGGCGACCACACGCAAGCCGGCTATGTGCTATCTACAGAACACAAACATAGCTTACGCGCTCGTCCCCGAGCCGGTGACCAGTCCTGAGCTTTACTCGACCTTCTTCCTGACGCACCTACATCATGCCCACCAAGTCAATGCCGGTGGGCGGGCACAGGTGCACTTCGTCCTGGATGAGACTTACGAATTTCGCATTGACAAGGAGCTCGGCGGTCGATACAGAGCAGACCGCTACTACGCAGTGCAAGGCATTCCCATAGGGCATGACAACGTCATCCCGCTATGGCTCTTTGGCTTTATCTACTAAAGCAACATACAGACAACAACACACAAGGAAAAAATCAATACCAATACACAGAAATGGCTAATCCAACTAAAAAGACAATGACCTGTGACGGCAACCAAGCGGCCGCACACGTCGCCTACATGTTTAGCGAGGTAGCTGCTATCTACCCTATCACTCCCTCCTCCACGATGGCGGAGTATGTCGATGAGTGGGCAGCTGCCAAGCGTAAGAACATCTTCGGAGAGATCGTTGAGGTTCAGGAGATGCAGAGCGAGGCTGGTGCTGCTGGTGCTATGCACGGTGCTCTACAGGCTGGTGCTCTCGGCGTCACCTTTACCGCATCTCAGGGACTACTCCTGATGCTTCCTAATATGTACAAAGTGGCTGGTGAGCTACTCCCAGGCGTCTACCACGTAGCCGCTCGTACGATTGCTTCGCAGGCACTCTCTATCTTCGGTGACCACCAGGACGTGATGAGTGCTCGTATGACGGGTCTCGCACAGCTCTGTACGGGCTCTGTGCAGGAGGTCATGGACCTCGCTGCTGTGGCACACCTCACAGCGATCAAGAGCCGCGTACCTTTCATCCACTTCTTTGATGGCTTCCGCACATCACACGAGATCCAGAAGATCGAGTACCTCTCTAACGAGGACC
>OLNQ01000637.1_pt1 | contig 36770 bp, 36 predicted proteins | sample 1672821 | NCBI WGS metagenome assembly OLNQ01 (sample SAMEA3136727, study PRJEB25190) | human gut metagenome | biome: human gut; feature: human-associated habitat; material: faeces | place: Austria | collected 2013 | reverse complement strand
AGCTGGGCTTTGACAACATAAACATGGACCTCATCATGGGACTTCCCGAGGAGACGCTCGATGATGTAAGGCACACAATGGAGCTTGTAAAGGAGCTGGCGCCTGACAACGTCACTATCCATTCACTCGCAGTAAAGCGAGCTGCAAGACTCACAATCTTCAAGGACCGCTACAGTGATATGCAGATGGTCAACACCCAGGAGCATATGGATCTCTGCGCGGCCTACTGTAAGCAGATGGGGCTTGAACCATACTATCTCTACAGACAGAAGGGCATGGCAGGCAACATGGAAAACGTGGGCTATGCGGCAAAGGGCAAGGCCGGCGTATACAACATACTGATCATGGAGGAAAAGCAGACCATCGTGGCGTGCGGCGCCGGAGCAAGCACCAAGCGAGTCTGGCCCATATCGAATCCGGATGGCACACACCGCATTGACAGATGCGAGAATGTCAAGGATGTAGGGCAGTATATCGCAAGGATTGATGAGATGATAGAGAGGAAGCAGAGGCTGTTTGAGGAAAAATAAGCAGTATGATATATAATAATGTATAATATTGGTGCGGTAATACCATAGTGATTAGCGAATGTGTCAAAAATTATAAAGAAAACCTAATATTCATTGACAAAGAATTAAAAATGGGTGAAAATATATTATTGAATACCCTGATTAGATACAGAAAAAGATATAAATAACCTAATAAAACATACGTAAAACAAAACAGGTTAAAATAATTCGGGGGGGGGTACAAAGGTACCTCCCCTAGAACAGGTATAAAGGAAAATAAAAGATACCACAAGGAGAATTTGGAAAGAATGTACAGAAAGAAAGGCAGAGGATGGACAAAGCATATAGATTTTATGCTTATAGATATCGCATGCATTGTTATAGCATTTTTTATTTCATATGTGATACGCTTCGGCTTTAATAACCCATATGTGGACAAGGACTACCGTATACTGGGTGTAGCATTTCTTCTGATAGATTTCTTTGTGGAGATAATGGCAGATTCATTCAAGAACGTCCTAAAACGCGGATATCTGGATGAATTCATATCGACCTGCAAGCACGCAGTGCTTGTATTTCTGGTGACAGCGCTATTTCTGTTCACCACACAGATGGCTGATATATACTCGCGATTATCATTTTATATCATGTTTCCAATCTATGAGACAATAACATATGTAGCAAGACTAGCGCTCAAGAGCTTCCTTAAGAAAAAGGGCTTTGGAGCATCAAGAAAATCGCTGTTTGTCATAGCACCTGATGCCATGCTTCGTGATACACTGTGCACAGTGGAGAAAAGCTGTATAGGCTATACAAAGATAGTAGCAGCTTCACTGGATACAGACATGAAGGGTATGACTATATGTGGCATACCTATAGTTGCAAACCACGATGGTATAGTGGACTATGCGTGTGATGAGTGGGTGGATGAGGTGCTCATCCCGCCTTGTAGCGAGGATGAATATCCAGAGCGGATGGCAGATATATTCCTTGAGATGGGAATAGCGGTACATACAGGAATAACCAAAAATGGCACAGCCCAGGGAGGCTACAAGCAGATAGAAAAGATAGGCGACTATACCGTAGTCACATCAAGCGTGAACTATGCCAACACCAGCGCGCTTCTGGTAAAGAGAGGCATGGATATAGTCGGAGGATTGGTGGGCTGCCTGTTCACACTTATCATAATGATATTTGTGGGTCCTATGATATACATAGCATCGCCTGGACCTATATTTTTCGCGCAGGAGAGAGTCGGCAGAAACGGAAGAAAATTCAAGATGTACAAATTCCGCAGCATGTATATGGATGCCGAGGAGCGAAAGAAGGAGCTTGCGGCACAGAATAAAGTGGGCGACGGAATGATGTTTAAGATGGACTTCGACCCGAGAATCATAGGCAATAAGTTGCTGCCAAACGGAAAGAAGAAAACCGGAATTGGACAGTTTATCAGGAAAACAAGCTTGGATGAATTTCCACAATTCTTCAATATACTAGTGGGAGATATGAGCCTGGTGGGCACCAGACCACCAACACTCGATGAGTGGGAAAAGTATGAACCACATCACAGAGCCAGAATGTCATTCAGACCGGGACTGACCGGACTGTGGCAGGTGAGTGGCAGAAGCAATATCACGGACTTTGAGGAAGTGGTAAAGCTGGATACTAAGTATATTGGGGAGTGGAGTGTTAAGGGGGATATGAAGATTCTCTTTAAGACAATTACAGGCGTATTAAAGAGTGATGGAGCAGTTTAAAGACGTGAACAGACGAAAGAGTAAGCCTAAGGAAAAACTTAATATTGCAATGTTTGGACAAAAAAGGATTCCTTCAAGAGAAGGCGGAGTTGAGATAGTTGTTGAGGAACTTTGCACCAGGATGGTTGCACAAGGACATAATGTAACTTGCTATAACAGAGGTGGCCATCATGTGAGCGGTTCAGAGTATGATTCAAAACGACTTAAAGAATATAAAGGAATAAAGCTTAAGACAGTTCCAACAATAGAAAAGAAAGGTCTTGCGGCGGTTTCGTCCTCTTTTTTTGCAGCATTATGTTGTGCTTTTGGTAAGTATGATGTTGTTCATATTCATGCAGAGGGACCGGCTTTTTTTGCTTGGCTACCAAAAATGTTTGGTAAAAAAGTAATTGTTACAATACATGGATTGGACTGGCAACGTGAAAAATGGAAGGGTGGATTTGGTTCAAAGTTTATTCATCAGGGAGAAAAGAATGCCGTAAAGTATGCTGATGAAATTATTGTACTTAGTAAGGGAGTACAGGATTATTTCTTGAAAATATATGGCAGGGAAACACATTTTATCTCAAACGGTGTTAATAGACCAGTGATAGAACAAGCATGTTTGATAACAGAACATTTCGGTCTGACCAAAGATTCATACATCTTATTTCTGGGACGATTGGTTCCTGAAAAGGGAATTAGATATCTGATAGAAGCCTTTAAGCAGGTAAAAACAGATAAGAAGCTGGTTGTAGTAGGTGGAGCAAGTGATACAGATTCTTTTGCAAGTGAATTAAAAGATCTTGCGGCTGATGACAAGAGAATAATTTTTACTGGATTTGTTCAAGGTCAATTGTTGGATGAATTATACAGTAATGCATATGTCTATACCTTGCCGTCTGATTTGGAAGGAATGCCACTTAGTTTACTGGAAGCTATGAGCTATGGGAATTGTTGCCTAGTTTCAAATATACCGGAATGTACAGAAGTGGTTGAGGATAAGGCGTTTGTTTTTGAAAAATCAAATATAGATGATTTGAATAAAAAAATGCAGTATATTTGTGATAATTCAAAACAAGTGAATGAATTAAAAAAACAGGTTATTGATTTTATATGTAATAAATACAACTGGGATAAGGTTGCTAAAGAAACGTATGAGTTGTATAAAAGGTGAAAAATGTGAAATTTATGAACATTAATTTTGGGAGAGAAAAATGAAAGAAAAGAAGTTAAATGGAACTGTAATTGTAACGTATAGATGTAATGCACGTTGTAGTATGTGTAATCGATATAAAGCACCGTCTAAGCCAGAAGAAGAAATAAGTATTGAGATAATAAAAAAACTTCCGAAGATGTATTTTACTAATATTACTGGAGGAGAGCCATTTATTAGAACTGATTTAAAAGATATTGTACGTGAATTATATAAGAAAAGCGATCGTATAGTTATTTCTACAAATGGATTCTTTACAGATAGAATAGTAGATCTTGCCAAGGAATTTCCACAGATAGGAATAAGAATTTCTATTGAGGGATTGGAGAAAACTAATAATGAAATCAGAGGTCTCGAAAACGGATTTCAAAGAGGGTATAGCACTTTGAAAAAATTACGAGAGATGGGAATGAAAGATGTTGGTTTTGGAATGACCGTTCAGGATAAGAATGCACCTGACTTAGTTCCTTTATATCGGTTATCCGATAAAATGGGAATGGAGTTTGCAACTGCTAGCCTGCATAATAGTTTTTATTTTGTCGAGGCCAAAAACATTATAAAAGACAGACCTATGGTCGCAAAGAATTTTGAAAACTTGGTTAATGAATTGTTAAAAAGTAACAGTCCTAAAAAATGGTTTAGAGCGTATTTTAATCATGGCCTTATAAACTATATTTATGGTCAGAATAGATTGCTACCATGTGATATGAGTTTTGACACTTTCTTTATTGATCCATATGGTGATGTTATGCCTTGTAATGGAACAAAAGATAAAGAGGTAATGGGGAATCTTAATAAGCAAAGCTGGGATGAATTATGGAACAGTAAAGAAGCGGAAGATGTAAGAAAAAAAGTTCGTTGTTGTGATAGAGCTTGTTGGATGATAGGTTCTGTTTCGCCAGCAATGCACAAATACATTTGGAAACCTGGTTTTTGGGTTTTGACGCATAAAATTAAAGCATTATTTAGTAAACATCCATATAGTATGTATGAAAATAAAATCGTAAGAGAATATAGAGATGGATTGGTGTCCAAAGAAGAATTAGATAAATGTAGTACATGTGATATGAATTGTGTAATTAACAATGGATTAAGTGAAGAGTCAAAGGCACAATTAAAGAATAAGTCAGGTGAAGAAATTGTTGATGCTGATATTGCGGAGCAGATGAGGAATGTATAAAATGAAAAATTTAAAGTATGCTGCTATCATTGTTATATATAATAAAAATATTAAAGATTCTATAACATGTAGAAGTATAAAAGATATTAATGATTTTAATATAGAGGTAGTTATTGTAGATAACAGTGAAGTGGATTTTCATAATAATGAAGTTTGTAAGTCTTTAGGTTATACATACATTTCTATGAATGGAAATAAGGGGCTTTCAAAAGCATACAATGTGGGAATAGATAAAACGCAATCAGACATTATAATATTATTTGATGATGATACTTTTGTAAATAAAGATTATTTTTACGTTTTAAATAAGGCAGTTAATGATTATCCTGAGGTTGATATATTTGCGCCAATAGTATATGGACAAGACGGAGTAATCTACTCGCCAAATGAGTTCAATTTTCTCAGAAATCATTTTATAGATAACCCAAATCAACCTATTTCTCAAAATAAATTTAATGCTATTGCTAGTTGCCTTGCAATTAGAAGAAGAGTATTTGATAATTACTGTTTCGATGAAAGCTTATTTGTGGATCAAATTGATCAATATTTCTTTTGTGAACAAAGAAAATTGAATCGAAAGTTTTTAAAGTTAAATGTAGAAATACATCAAAATTTTTACCAAAGGGGAGAAAACTTAGATCCTGGTGCTGCTTGGAATAGAGTAAAACTTAGATTAGTTGATGTTATGCAACATGCTAAGTTAATGGGAGGGGTTAAATATAGAATTTTGGGTTTGATGAAGTGTTGTGGATTGTCATTGCAAATAGCCAAGAAAAGTAAATCAATTCAAGTATTGTTTAAAGGCATCTTTCTATCATTTAAGGTGTTTTTTAAAAAATAAGTTATTAATTATATGTATAAAAACTTGTAATGGAGGAAGAAATTGAAAATTCTATATTTTATGAATCATGTGGATCAGGGAGGCGCAGCTCTTGCATTATATGATTTGATTAAGGAATTAAAAGATAATTATGATGATATTGTTCCTATTGTTGTAACTGGTAAAAAAAATGGATTAAATAAGATGCTTGAAGAGATTGGGGTTGAAAATTATTCTGCTCAATATAAGAATTTTATGAGTTCATATAAAAAGCCAGAGTGGATATATAGAGTGATGTTAAATGTAAGGTATAAAATGGGGCAATATTGTGCTATAAAGAGACTTGAAAAAATTATCGATTTTTCAGAAATTGATATCATTCATTCAAACCTTAATAGAATTGATATTGGAGCAATATTAGCTCAAAAGTATAAAATACCTCATATATGGCATATACGAGAACATGGTGATGGAAGTGATTTTAAACTGACATCCGTAATGAGAAATCCAATAAGATATATGAATTCATTTAATTCATATACTATTATGATATCTAATTCTGTTGAAAAAGTGTGGAAATTAAAAGGATTAAATAATAAAAAAATGCGTTTGATTTATGATGGAGTTAGAACTGAGCTTTATAATATTGAGACTAAACAGGATAATAGAAATTTGAAAATGATTTTTATGGGAGGATATGACAAAAACAAGGGGCAGGAAGATTTAATAGATGCTCTTAAAACATTACCAGAAGACTTAAAACGTCTAATACAAATAGATTTTTTTGGCAATGGAAGTGAGAAATATATTAAATATTTGAAAAATAAAATTTATGAAAATGGCTTGGAAAAAGTTATGAAAATCAATTCGTATCAACATGATATATGGAAGCATATATCTGATTATGATATTGGACTTAATTGTTCGCATGGAGAAGGCTTTGGAAGAGTTACGGTTGAGTATATGATGGCGGGGTTATGTCCAATAGCAAGTGATAGAGGGGCTACACCAGAAATCATAGAAAATGGGATTACGGGCATTATTTATGATTCATCAAGTAGTGAAGAGTTGAAAAATAGTATAATATGGGCACTCAATAATAGAAAGGCTATACGGAAAATGGGGATAGATGCATCTGAATTTGCAAAAAAGGAATTTTCTATGAGTAAACATGCCCGAGAAATACGAGAATTATATTATGAGGTGATTAAAGAAAATGGATAGACCTATGTTTTCTATAGTTGTACCTGTGTATAATGTTGAAAAATATTTGCATAAGTGTGTAAAAAGTATTCTTAGTCAATGCTATGAAAATTTTGAAGTAATATTAGTTGATGATGGATCAACAGATAGATGCTCAGAAATATGTGATGAATTTGCTTTGAATGATTCAAGGTGCAGAGTTATTCATCAGCCTAATAAAGGACTTTCAGGCGCTAGAAATTCTGGATTAAAGGAAGCAAATGGGATATATATACTTTTTATAGATAGTGATGATGAAATTGCACCAAATTTATTGAATTGCTTAGAGATAAATTTTAATAAGTATAATGTAGACATAATAGGTTTTAACGCTGTTGTAAACGATATAAAAGGACAATGTATATTATCAACTGGAAAAAATGTTGGTATGGTAGAAGATGGAATTAAGATTGTCCAGAAAAGAATTCCAGTATCAACAGTTCCACTATATTGTTATAAAAATAAGTTTTTGAGGAAAACAAATATTATATTTAAGGACGGAATTTATTATGAGGATGTTCTTTTTACCGCACAAATTTTTATGATGAATCCTAAAGTGCTTTTTTTAGATGAAACATTTTATTACTATAATAAAAGAGAAGAATCTATAACAACATCAAAAATAAAAATGAAAAATTATTGTGACATAGTAAGTATATGTTGCGAATTATTAGATTATAAAGTTGTAGACGATATTGTTTTTAAGAACGCGTATAGAAATATTATAATGTCCTATATAATGTTGAGTGAAGAAATATATAGAGGAATGTCTATGGAGGATAGAAAAAAAGGTAAAATAAATAGACAAATATTAATGAATAATGTCAAGCAAAGAAAATCAAGAGTAGGAACACTAAATTATTTTGTCGCAGAATTTCCGAGTCTTTTTTATGTTGTGAGAGAAATTAGGAGAAAAATTAGATGACAAATACGAGAATTGATTTTAAATTAAACGGAAGAAATCTTAGAACTGATTTAATTAATATTACCATTTTGTTGTCTTTTTTGACGGTATGTTTAATTCAGACATTTCAATTTTCTTCAATTTTATATTTTTTGATAGACGTACCTATACTTATAATGATTGCTTTAAATTTAAAAAAATTTACGAATGTTTTATTGAATAGACAGGTTATAGTAATTACAGTATTATTATTCTTGGCATTTGTTTTTTCATTAATTAGTTGTTTTATTAATAACGTTCCATTTGGTAACTTTATTTATGGTTGTTATAAGTATTTTAGATATTTTGTATTTTTCTATTGTGTTTTTGCATTTACGAATGAACGAAGCGAAAAGCAGGTATATAAAATATTTGTTTCTATATATTGGATTAATATGGTACTAACATTGATTGAATATTTTCTGTTGGGAATAATTCAAGACTTGCTAGGAGGGGTATTTGGATTAGAGAGAGGTGTTAACCAATATACTAACTTATTTTTTGTTATTATTAGTGTATATTGTATTGAAAAAATAGTACATCATGATTCAAATAAAAAAGAGTATAGAATTATTTTAATCATGATAGCTGGAATGCTTGCAGTATCTGCTTTGGCTGAGATAAAATATTATTTTGCAGAGTTTTTAATATTATTTATGATAGCATATTTTTGTATGCCAAAGAAACCTAAAGCGTTAATAGGAATATTAATGGCTATAGTTTGTATAGTTGTTTTCTATAATATTTTAATTAGAAATTTCCCGGAATTTAAGGGGTTAGTTAGCGATTTGAAAAATGGGGGATTATATAGGCTATGGGATTTACAAAGACACTATAGTACAGATTATGATATGGGAAGAGGGGTAATCTTCAGCTATTCAAATAAGTATTTGATTCCTAAAAAAATCAATCAATGGATTGGTCTTGGGATAGGGAGTGTGTCTTCGTCAAGCATGGTTGATAATCAATTTTGGGTTCAAAATCAATCTACACATTATGATCAATTCTATACTTCATATCTATATATTGAGCAGGGAATTGTTGGGTTTATAATATATTGTTTAATATTTATATATATGTTATTGATTGGAATAAAAGCTATAATGTGCACTAGTACACGTAAATATGGAACGATGCTTATTATGTCAGTAGTGGGATTCATAATGATTTTTGTGTATAACATGGCATTATATTCACAATTAGCATTTATTGCATTTTGGATGTTGGCGATATTGATAAAAAAATGTGGGAAATCTTCATAGAAGGAGGGGCATGTTTATGTGGGGCATTGAAGTGACGTGTAGAAAGTGCAATCGAATATTTGTGATCCTGCAGTTGGAGCGGGAACTATATTCTGTACGGAGACGTCCACTTTCGGAGTACTGTCCGATTTGCCTACGTTTGTGCCGAGTGGAGAAGGAAATGGAACGAAAGCAGCGGGAGGATGCACAGTGGCAGATTAGGAAAGCCGAGGACGCGAAACGGTATGACGAGATGTTGGAGCACCTGCGTGATCGGAATATCCGAGTGCTGTCGCTTGAGGAGTTGGCAGATGTTGTGTGTGAGACGCAGGATGACGCTATAAACACCGCCCCACAGGTGCAGACGCTCTATGTCATCGGCAATGGCTTCGATAGAAGAAACATTGACTTACGTAAAGCGAGTAGGATCATATATGTGACACATGGTTCTGTTATTGTTGTCGTGGAACATCTGATTCGACGATTTGCAGGGGAATCATCGTTGCTTGTGTTTGTGATTATGGTGATGATATGTGGAGTAATCTATGCAATTATACTTAAACATGAGAAATTGAAGAACTTCAGATGGTTAAGGTACACATATTGATAGAGAGATAATTGTACCATGGAATAGACTTGGAAAAGGAAAGGAAATAAATCGATGATACCAAAAATAATTCATTACTGTTGGTTCGGTGGCAATCCGCTACCAGAAAGTGCAAAAAAGTGCATTGATTCTTGGAAAAAGTATTGCCCAAATTACGAGATTCGAGAATGGAACGAGACAAATTATGACCTAAGTAGCAATCACTATATGGAAGAAGCGTATTCACGCAAAATTTGGGGATTTGTACCAGATTATGCGAGACTTGACATCGTATATCAGCATGGTGGAATCTATATGGATGTTGATGTAGAAGTAGTTCGCAGTATGGATGAGTTGCTTAATAATGCGTTCTATATGGGCATAGAAAAAAGTGCCAGTGGCAGCATTAGTGTGAACCCTGGTTTAGGATTCGGCGCTGAAAAGCACGATCCTGGAATATATAAATTGATGCATGAAATATACGATAATCTTTCTTTCATAAATCAAGATGGAACTGTCAATAAAACACCTAGCCCTATTATGAACACTGAGTATTTAGAAACACTAGGGTTTAAGAGAGAGGACAGGGAACAAACAGTTGAAGGAATACACATATATCCGTCTGAATGCTTTTGTCCCAAGAATTTTGAAACGGCAGAGATCCACTGTACTGACAAGACTTACTCAATACACCACTTTGATGCATCATGGTATACTTCTCACGAAAAGAAATGGCATGTGATGCGACAAAAATTGGCACAGAAGATAGGCTTTGAAAAAAGTAATTTTGTTTTCGAGTTACTTCCAATTCGCCTTGTAGGAAGAATCTACAAGTCTGGATGGAAGGAAGCTTGGAAAAGAGCAAAGAAGCATTTCTAATGTATGCTATCACGCAGAATATAATTTCAATCTACGAGGCTGAGGAATGTGCGTGCTACAGTATACGAGGAGAAAGGTAGCTCATAGATTTAATATTAGGTTATATCTAAATTTGAAAGATTAGGAATAAGAATACATTTAGTTTTACAGTGGATAAAATATTTAAACGAAATGAAAGTATATAAATTATGGGAAGCTATAAATATTTATTAAAAAACATAGGATTACTTACACTTGGTAGTTTTACTACAAAATTATTATCATTTTTTTTAGTACCATTATATACTAATGTACTTACAACAACAGAATATGGTACATATGATTTGTTTAATACGACAATAAGCGTATTAATTCCAATATTAACATTTAATATTCAAGAAGCAACTTTAAGATTTGCGCTTGATAAGAAACAAAATAAAGAGGCTATTGTTTCAGTAAGTGTAAAATATACAGTTATTAGCATTGTATTAGTAGCGGGTGGACTTGCTATAAATAGCCTGTTTCAGATTAATGACATTATTGGTAAGTTTAGTGTTGTTTTTTTGCTTATGTTTATTACCCAAGTAATATCTGGAATAGTTACTATGTATATTAGAGGAATAGATAAAATAGCGGATCTTTCATTTTCTAGTGTAATTGCATCTATTGTTACTATATCATGCAATATCTTATTTTTAGTTGTGTTTAAATGGGGACTCATTGGTTACTTTGTAGCTAATTTTATTGGTCCATTTATTCAATGTATCTATTTAATAGTTAAAAATAGGATTCTAAAATATTTTAGATGGCATAGTTATAAAATAGAAGAAAAAGAGATGCTTAATTATAGCAAGCCGTTAATTGCCAATAGTATTGCATGGTGGATAAATAATGTTTCTGATAGATATGTAATAGTATTCTTTTGTGGATTAGCTGAAAATGGTATATATTCAGTAGCCGGAAAAATACCGAGTATATTAAATGTTTTCCAAAGTATTTTTAATTCAGCTTGGACACTTTCAGCTGTAAAGGACTATGATCCAGAGGATAAGAGTGGTTTTTTTTCAAACACTTATAAGGCATATAATTGTATGATGACAATAGTTTGTTCTGGAATTATTTTATTTAATAAAGTGCTTGCACATTTTTTATATTCTAAGGATTTTTATATTGCATGGAAATATGTCCCGTGGCTTACTATTGCTATATTATTTGGAGCTTTATCAGGGTATATTGGAGGCTTTTTTTCTGCGGTAAAGGATTCTAAAATCTTTGCAATTTCTACTATTGTGGGTGCAATTATCAATGTAATATTAAATCTTGTCTTTACGCCTATTTATGGTGCAATGGGAGCTGCTGTTGCAACTGTAGTATGTTATTTTGTTGTTTGGATTTATAGACTAATTCAATCAAAAAAATATATTAAACTTAGAATCAATATAATAAGAGATTTGCTTTCATATATTTTACTTGTTGTAATGTCAATAATAATTATATATGGTAATGAAATAAAAATGTACATATATAGTGGAAGTCTATTTCTTTTGATAATAATATTTTATGCTAGAGATATTAAATCTTGTATGTATAGGATTCTTAAAAGATAGGCTTATGATTATTTTGTAGAGGTTTAAGAGGAACAACGATGATTAATAAAATAAAAAAACATGGGTTAGTTGGATCTGTGAGGATATTATATCAAAAAATATCAGATTGTTTTAATAAGATTTTTTTTAATATTTTTAAATTATTACCAATTAATGGTAATTTAATCTTATTAGAAAGCGAAGGAGACTTAACTGATAATGCATATGCTTTATATGATTATATGAATTCGATAGATTTGTTAAATAAATATAAAGTTGTTTGGCTTGTAGATAATGTTAAAGAAGCGAGAAAACGGCTTTTTAAAAATACTAAATGTGTTTTTAAATTTCCGAAAAATATATGCGTTCTAAGAGCATATTATTTAGCAACTTGCAGATGGTTTATATATGACCATTGTAATGTTTTTGCAGACCTACATAAGCGAGATAAACAGCTTATAACATATTTGTCTCATGGATGGGGCTATAAAGCTTCAAAGGGCTCGGGTTCTTCTAGATATTTGACTCATCCTGATAAATTGATTGCTACGGGCAAGTTGTCAGCTAAAGGATTGGCGGAATATTGGAATGAGCCAATAGATAATGTAGCTATATTAGGATATCCTAGAATTGATTTTTTTTTTAAAGAAAACTTACAAGTGAGTGATTTGATATTAAATAAATTAGAGTACGACAGGTATAAAAAAATTATTTTTTGGATGCCCACATTTAGACAATCAAATTCTAAAGAAATATCGGAAGAATACATAGACAATCAAACAGGGCTGCCAATTTTTGAAACTTATGATTCGTTAAAAAAGTTTTCAGAATATTTAAACAAAAACAATGTACTTTTGGTTTTTAAGCTCCATCATTTACAAGCGGATTTGGACGTTTTTCATAAAAAATTTGACAATATTTTAATTTTAAGAGATGAAGATTTATCATCTGATGGAGTACAGTTATATCAAGTTGTAAAATATGCTGACATAATTATTAGTGATTATTCTTCAATATCTATAGATGCAATGGTTCTTGATATCCCTCTAATTTATACATTGGATGATTATAAAAAATATGATGAATCTAGAGGTTTGTTTCCACATAATGCAATTGATTATATGCCTGGATATCATATTTATGATGATGGAGAACTTATGGGAGCAGTTTCAGAAATTTTAGAGGGAAAAGATAAATATTCAGAGGAGAGAAATAATATGCGCAAGTTGTATCATAAATTTGATGATGGCGATTCTTCAAAACGAGTTGTGGATTTATTAAAAATAAAATAGAGTACTAATGAAGCATAAATATGATAAAACATTAGATCTAAGAGTAAGACTTATAGGGTTGAAAAAGGAAAATCATACTTCAAAATAAAAATATTTCAACCCGGAACGTTCAATAAAAGGAATTCAGTTATATAAAAAGATTTTAGGACATGATGATGAAATAAAATATATTAAAAAAATATTGGATGAGCGCAAATAATTTTATATCTGTTATATGTGAAGTGTTGTTTCTTTTATATACTATGTCAATAATTACTGAGTATTATTTTAAGGTCAATATATTGCTTTAATGACAATGATATTTGCAATAGTGATATCATTTAATAAAATTTATGATATCTTTTGTTATAAATTCAATATTACTATTTATATTCAGCATGTTGATAAAAGAATTTATTATTACATATAAAAATAAAAGCTAATCTGAAACAAGTATGTGATGGAGAAAACGTAATGAAAATTATTGATTTTAATACTGTAAAAAAAATATGTAGCCAGTTAAATTCGGATGATTATTTAGATTGGATTGAATTTGCATTACAAAATAAAAAAGATTTTGTGATGCCACCAAAATCAAGAATTAGTCAGGAAAATGGTGATTATTATGCTATTATGCCGTGTATGTATGAAAAAGAAAATATTGCGATGACTAAAATGATAGGAAGGCATTTGTTGAAAGACAAAGAAGTTCGTTCAACCATGATGAGTGATATGTTGCTTTATGAAGCTGATACTGGAGTATTGAAAGCTTTAATTGATGGTGAATATATAACTACATTGAGAACTGGCTCAGCAGCAGCGCACGCAGCACTTATGTATGGTAAGGATGGGTTTACAACTATTGGTTTAATAGGTTTGGGGAATATTATGACTGTATGTATATCGTTATTAGTTAGTAGATTACAGGAACGGAAATTAGTTTTGAAACTTTATAAGCATAATGGTCAAGAGAATAGGCTAATAGATAGATTAAAAAGTTTTGAGAATATTCAATTTGTTTTATGTGATACGTATGAAGAAACAATAAAGGGTTCAGAGGTTGTAATATCTGCTGTGACTAGAACAGTTGATAATTTTTGCTCTGATGAATGTTTTGATGAAGGGTGTACAGTCATTCCAATTATGACTTTGGGATTCCAAAATTGTGATCTCTTTTTTGACAAAGTATTCACAGATGAGATAGAACAAATTAAAGGGTTTAAGTATTTTGATGAATTTAAATCAATTGAGAATACTACGGATGTATTGCTTGGAAAAAAGAATGGAAGAGAAAATGATAAAGAGAGGATATTAGTTTATTATTATGGATTAGCAATTCATGATTTGTATTTTGCAACTAAAATTCTTAATAACTCAATGTCTATTGCAGATACACCATATAATTATTGTAAAGAAAAATTTTTTGTATAAGGAGGAAAAAATGCTTAATTTTACAGTTGGACCAGTACAAGCATCTACGGAAATTTGTTTAATGGGAAGTCAGCAAGTGCCATACTTTCGAACATCTGAATTTTCGAAAATGATGTTAGAAAGTGAAGGACTGATTAAAAAGTTTGCAAAAGCACCTAATGATTCTAAGGTTGTATTTATTACAGGCTCTGGAACAGCTTCAATGGAAGCAACAATAATGAATACGCTTTCTAAAGCTGACAGGGCATTAGTGGTTAATGGAGGTAGTTTTGGAAAGCGGTTTGTAGATTTGTGTGGTATACATGAAATTCCATATTCTGAAATAAAACTTGAATTGGGAGAAACATTAACGGCGGAGAAGCTTATACCTTATGATGGTAAAAATTACACAACTTTTATTGTTAATTTACATGAGACATCTATTGGAATGTTATATGATATAAAGCTAATTAGTGAGTTTTGTAAGAAGAATGACCTCTTTTTGATTGTAGATTCTATTAGTTCATTTTTAGCTGACCCTTTTGATATGGAAAAATTGGGAGTTGATGTTATGCTGACAGGTTCACAGAAAGCATTGGCCTGTCCACCAGGGGTTTCTATTATTGTTTTATCTTCAAAAGCTATAAAAAGAGTAAATGATAACAATGTAAGAAGTATGTATTTTAATTTAAAAGATGCTTTAAAAAATGCTGAGAGAGGACAAACTCCATTTACACCAGCTGTAGGAATATTAAGACAGATAAATTTGCGTTTAAACCAGATAGATAGAGATGGCGGTGTTGAAAAGGAAAATGAGAAAATAGCGGAGCAAGCATTGGATTTCAGAAATAAAATTAATGATTTACCATTTGAAATTGTATCTAAAAGATTGTCTAATGCTGTTACACCATTAAAACCAATTACAGCATCTGCCTATGATATATTTCTTTGCCTTAAGGATGAATATAATATTTGGATTTGTCCAAATGGAGGAGTGTACAAGGATAGTATATTTAGAGTAGGTCATATAGGTAACTTGACTAAGGAGGACAATACTATATTAATAAATGCGTTTAAAGATATGGAAAAGCGTGGAATAATATAAGAAAAGGAAAATTCGGATATGGTAAAAGTTATTACATATGGAACATTCGATTTCTTGCATTTTGGACATATCAGATTATTAGAAAGAGCTAAACAATTAGGTGATTATTTAGTTGTGGGTATTACAGCGGATGATTTCGATAAGAACCGTGGAAAAATAAATGTTCATCAATCTTTAAGTGAGAGAATAGAGGCAGTTAGAAAATTGGGAATTGCTGATGAAATAATAGTAGAAGAATATGAAGGACAAAAGATAGATGATATTCGAAGATTGAATATAGATGTTTTCACTGTAGGATCGGATTGGAGAGGATATTTCGATTACCTTGAAGATTATTGTAAGGTTGTATATCTTGATCGAACTAAAGGAATATCTTCTACGGAGATACGTCAAGAAAAAAGATCCATTTCGTTAGGGTTAGTAGGAAATTCAAAATACCTTAATAAAGTAATAAATGAAGCTGCATTTGTTAATGGTTTAAAGATTGTGGCAATTTGTACCGAGCTAAAAGACAAATTAGATCTCCGCGAAAATAATGATTATTATATTACAGATAACTATAATTATGTACTGGATAAGGTTGATGCAGTTTACATTCACTCTCATCCGGATATACATTATGAACAGGTAAAACAAGCATTAAAGAAAGGTGTTCATGTATTATGTGAATCACCAATTGCGTTAAATAAAAATCAATGTAAAGAATTGCTTACGATTGCTAATGATAATAATCTTATTTTAACTGAAGGGTTAAGAACTGCATATTCGACAGCTTATGAACGGCTACTTTTATTAGTAAAAACCGGAAAGATAGGAAAAGTCGTTTCAATAGATGCTACATGTACAAGTTTAAAGAATTTTAATCCGAATGATAATAATGATTTAAAATACATATGGAATAGTATGACAGCATGGGCACCTACAGCATTGTTGCCAGTTTTTCAAATATTAGGGACAAAATATAGGGATTATAAAATTGTGTCACATATTTTAAATGATAAATTTAAATTTGACGATTTCTCACAAATTTCATTTGTGTACCCTGAGGCTGTAGCAAATGTAAAAGTTGGGATTGGTGTAAAATCTGAAGGTGAATTATTAATTTCTGGGACTAGAGGATATGTGTATGTTCCATCGCCTTGGTGGAAGACTGATTATTTTGAACTTAGATATGAAAATCCTTTGAATAATAAAAGATATTTTTATCAATTGGATGGAGAAGGAATTAGATATGAACTGGTTACATTTTTAAGAGCAATTGAAGAAAATAAAAACTCGTTGGAAATTGAGAATAATGTTACTATGGAAATATCAGATATTATGAACTCATTTTATAATAAAATTAACTTGATTACTATTTAAAGATTTTTGTGATGTAATGCTCCGTGTCCTAACTAAAGGAAGCAGTTTATACGATTTTACTTGCGTAATGCTTTGTATTACTGCTGAGCTGATATGGTAATATTGATTACAAGCGAATATTTGTAATTGGTATCTATTTAGTTGCAATATTTCGAAATTTATCATACTATTGTATTATAATTTGAATAATAATTATGAGCAGTTTACGTATTAAAATACTATGGAGGAATGCAATTATGAAAAAATTGTTGAAGAAAATTGTTACTTTTACATTATTTTTTGCTATAGTTTTGGGCTATAATTCTAGTAATCTAGTTTTTGCAAAAAATATAGTAATAACCGTCCATCCAAAGGATTTTATAGGAAAAGTAGGAGAACAGTTCAGTGCCAGCGTAACGGCAGAGGGAACAGGATTAAGCTACCAGTGGCAGTATAGTAAGGATGGAGGAAAAAGCTGGAAGGATTCCGGCGTGGCATCAGCGAAGACGGCAACATACAGTTTCAAGATAGCAAGCGGGGATATGGGAATAAATTACAGATGTGTGATAAAGGATTCATTTAATAATACAATTATAACTAATATAGGAACCTTAAATGAGATAAAAAATGAAGATTGGGAACTACCTATTATGTAGAATTTAATTTAATCGACTTATACTGGCATCTTCTTATCGGAGTCTCACTAAACTCGTTTAAGTACAACTAAAACCACAGGAATATGGTATTTGGGGCTTGCAAATCATTGGAATTTAACAATATTTCTAAAAAGGATGAAATAGATAATTTGGGTTCTAACAATAATGTTGTAAAAATCGAGATCTATACAACCTGTTGTGATATTGAACATCGGCAAAATATACGGATTTATTCATGTCAAATGCTATCGAAACTTTCATTACTATTTTACGATTAGACATGGTTGAGAAAGTGAGGGTATTATGAAAGAAAGTTTTAGAAATAAATCAAAAGAATCATGTAATATGAAGAATATATTGATTTTTGCTAAAAGTGATTATATATTTATTAGTTTATTTCTTGTTTTGGAAATTCTATCAGCAATATTAGCTATTATAAGTGGTGTTTATAGAATGTTTATTGGGCCTAATCCGATATTCTCATGCGCACTATTGGGCATAATAATTTTTGGGCTTATGGAAATTTGTGCAGGAAATAAAAGCAACAAATTAAGAAATAAATATATAAAACAATCTAATGATAAGTTATTAATAGAATGTATTGATATAATATTAAATTCAAAAAGCTTACGTGATTTTCAGCGTATTGAATTAAAATATATTTTTATTCGAGCATTATTTAATTGGGTGGAAAAAAATGAGAAAGTGCATTGTACTTCGGAAGAAATAAAAGTTAAGCTGAATAATAAAGAAATTACGAAAAAACAATATCTATTAGTAAGTATTTATAATTGTATTTCAATTCGCGGATATGATATTAATAGGACTATATATTTATCATATTTAGAACAAATATTAGAAAAGTATCAATCTGTTATAAAAAACTTTAATAATAGTGCTGATTATATATTTGCATGTGAGAAAATTGAAGAAGAATATAGAGAATTAAAAGTAGATGCAGAGAAAAATCAGGTTTATTCGTATGTAAAACAGCAGAATATTTTGGATATATGGGAAGAATATTGTAGAAATTCAAAATGGATTAGGATATCTAAAATAATAATGCTTTATGTAGCTATTGTAATAATGTTTCTTCAAAAAATTATTCCAGAAAATTATATTTCAAATTATTTTAATATTCTATCAATTGCTCTATTGGCAATTGAATTGGGAAAAAAAGAAAAATAGATGGAAAATTTTTTCTGTAAATTCAGATTTTCTAAAAGTCACAGTGGGGTCAGGCACCAATGTGGTCAAAATAGCGTCAACTTACGCAATAATTGAGGTCAGGCACCATTAAATCAAGGCTATTATTAGATATTTTAACATAAAATGAATAATGGAATCATTTTTTAATCAATCTGATATATATTAATATATAGAAAATTAAATGAAAATAATTAATTGTAAGGGACATATGATAAAAATGTTAAGAAGACATATTGATAGTTTTTACGATTATTTAGAAAAATTAAAATCTAAAGATAGTCTGTCAACTAATGGTAAACGCTCCATAGTGAGTACCTTTAAAATCAGCATTCATCTGTCATAAAATATCTGTAGCAAAATTCGTGTTTTTCGTGACGAATTTTGCGAATTTCACAATAGGAGGCAGATATTTTGAGTAGACGAAAAATTGATCAAGCAAAACTACAATACTGGGCAGGAATAATTCACGATTGTCAGCATTCAGTCCTTAAGACAAAAGAATGGCTGGCAAACCACGGAATAAGTAAGGATACTTATTACTACTGGTACAAAAAAGTTCAAACCATTTGTGTAGAGGCCATGGAAATACCAGACACGCTTTCGATGCCGGAGTTTGTGTCATTACCAGTTCCGGCAGAGCCAGCTAATGTGCCGGTTGAGTCAGCTATTAGATCCAATGCAGTAGTTACAATGCACATAGGTAAAGCGAAGATTGATATTCCTGAAACCACTTCTACAGAGTTCATAAAAAAACTTATCGGAGCCCTTGCCTATGTTGAATGATGCTTCTGGGTTCAAACGTATTTACATTGCTTGCGGACAAACAGACCTTCGCAGGGGTATTGAAGGACTTGCAAGCATAATTCGTTTTCAGTTTAAGCTGGATCCTTATGATAAGGATACTCTGTTCCTGTTCTGCGGAAAAAAGAATAATCGAATCAAAGGGCTGCTCTGGGAAGGCGATGGATTTCTTCTCCTATATAAGAGACTGGAAGTAGGTGCATACAGCTGGCCTCGAAATACATCAGAAGCTCTTGAAATAACACCTCAACAATACAGGCTCCTTATGGAAGGCTTCTCCATTGTTGCAAAGCATCCGATTACAGAGTTAACCAATCCGCCTAAAGGATTGTAGTTTTTGTGCAATACGTAGAAAAAATTTTTTTTATTTTAGAGCATATTTAATTGGTATTGGTACTTATCCACGAATGCAGTTTAGACGGTACATTACGCAAATGTAAATGCACAATCTATATCTATTTCGTGGATAATACCTCTGAAAAACCGAGATTATTCAGTTTCTCAGAGGTGTTATCCACCGTCATAATTACTACTAATTAAATGGCTTGGATTAGCATTATTCAGCAGTTTAAGCTATAATGGAAATATCAAAAACGGGAGTTCCATTATGGCTATTAAGTACACAGAAGAACAACTTAATAACGTAGACAAGTCGTTTCTTGTGCAGATGTTTCTTAATCAACAAGAAGAAATGGCTAAAGCTACGAACCAGGTTGAGTTACTCACCAACGAAGTGCAGTCTCTCAATAAAAAGATGCAGACTTTGATGGAACAGCTTGTTCTTTCAAAAAATGCCCGCTTTGGGCAATCCTCTGAAAAGATGGAGGATGCAGCCCAGATTTCATTTATGGAAGTTAATGGAACTATTGTTTTCTTCAATGAAGCTGAGGCTGTATGTGATTTATCAGCTGACGAACCAGAAGATCTTGAGCCTAAACCACGAGGAAAGAAAACTTCAGGCAAAAAGGACGCTGATATGTCAGGTCTTCCAGTAAATCGTATTAACCACTACATGACAGAGAACGAGCTTATCGCTGAGTTTGGAGAAAATGGCTGGAAGCAGCTTCTGGATGCTATCTCAAAACGGTATAAATTTATCCCTGCAAAGGTTATAGTTACAGAACATCATGTAGGTGTGTATGCCAGCAAGAAAGATGACCATATGGTAAAAGCAGAACATCCAAGAGGGCTTCTTAAAGGAAGTCCTGTATCACCATCCATTGCTGCAGCCATAATGAATGGCAAGTATGTAAACGCAGTTCCTCTTTATAGATTAGAAAAAGAGTTTGAACGCTATGGTTTAGCTATCACTAGACAAAACATGGCAAACTGGATGATCCGTCTGGGTGAATCATATATATCGGTTATGTATGATTACCTTCATGAGTTAATCTACGATTATCATGTGATTCAGGCTGATGAAACTCCTGTACTCGTAAATAAGGATGGAAGAAAAGCCGGCAGCAAAAGCTACATGTGGGTTTATCGTTCAGGATATATGAATCCTGAAAAACAGATAATCCTGTATGAATACCAGCTTACGAGAAACGCTTCCCATCCTCAAGAATTCCTGAAAGAGTTTAAAGGAATCTGCGTAACTGATGGTTATCAGGTATATCACACTCTTGAAAAAGAGAAAGAAGACCTGACTATAGCAGGATGTTGGGTTCATATGAGACGCCGCTTCGAGCAGGCTTGGGAAGTAATTCCCAAGGAAGCACGAAAAGAAACTATATCATATATGGCTATGAAGCAGATCCAGGCAATCTATCGAGAAGAAGGTAAACTAAAAGAACTTCATTCCAAGGAACGTCTTGAGCAGCGACAGGCAATAATTAAACCGCTTGTGGATGCTTTTTTCGTGTACCTTAAACAAAATCAGACAGAAGTTTCTGGTTCAGGAAAGCTTCATGACGCTTTCACATATGCACTAAATCAGGAAAAATATTTAAAAGTATTCCTTGAAGATGGAGAAGTTCCCATCGATAACAATGCAAGTGAAAGAGCAATAAGAGGCTTTTGTGTAGGCAAGAAGAATTGGCATATGATAGATACCATTAATGGAGCCAAGACTTCAGCTATGATATACAGCATCGCAGAAACAGCAAAAGCTAATAACCTAAAACCTTATGATTACTTTGAGCATCTTCTGGAGGAGATACCAAAACATATGGAAGATACAGACAGAAGTTTTTTGAAAGAATTGCTTCCGTGGTCTGATAAACTTCCGAAACATATCAGAAAATAGAGGGATATCCCACAGTCGCCATGATGGTGGCTGTAGAATTTAGTGGGTACTCACTATGGAGCGTTTACTGTTCTATAGGAAAAAGGTTCCGAATATCGTAAGCGCAAAATAATTCGACGGATTGCAACAAATTAATTATCAACTCATAATAAGTATCAGGAACTGCTAGTATTTTACTATAATTATGTTTGCAAAATCTCTGGAAGTTAACAAAGAACCCTGTGCGGTCGAAATATACAAGAATATTGGTATGAATGCAACAAAAACTATTGTATTTGCAATAGTTTTTGTTGTATTTTGTATATGCATGGTTTATTATATATCATAGGATGGTGCAATTTTACGAGAATAATTAGTTGAAAAAAATTATGAGTCAAGATAGCGGAAAATGAGATGAGTCGTGTGTAATTCCACAAGAAGATAGAGATTTCACCCAATACACTTACAAAACTTAATCAGAATGAAAATATATCATTAGAAATCATTATAAAGATATGTGAATTTCTGAATTGTGATATAGGCAATATGTGTGAAATTGCGGAAAGCAAGGAGGGTTAAGATGCCTAGGTATACTACAAAAGAGATAAAACTTGATGAACTTTATTTAGATGAAAAAAATCCACGATTTATAGTGCCGCAAAACCCTACACAGCAAAGTATTGTAGACTATTTAATTGAAAATGAAGAAGTAGAACAATTGGCACAGGATATTGCAAAAAGTGGCGGATTATATGCTGGGGAAAGAGTAATTGTTACAGAAGAAAATGGAAGATGGATTGTATTAGAGGGGAATCGTAGAATATGTGCTTGCAAGATACTAATGAATCCTCAATTATTAGCAAATAAAAGATTAGCATCTATCGATAAAATATCGTTATTTATGAATAATGAATTAAAGCAGACATTGGCGGTTGTAGATGCAGATGTTATGAAAAATCGTCTGGAAGCACAAAGTTCTTTAGCTGCAAAACATATAGATGGTATTAAAAAATGGTCAACGATTTCCAAACATAAATTTTTTGCATTAGAATTTGATGCAGGAAAGTCAATTGAAGAAATATCAATGATAACAGGGGTATCACTAGCTAAAATTAAAATGGGATTAAAAGAATATAGAATTATCGATTATGTGTTGAAATTGCCTTTTTGGACACAAAATGAGCGTGAAGAGTATTTAAATTTACAAGAAATAAAAACAACGCGTTTAACAAGACTTTTTAGTGCAAAACCTTCTAAAGTGGATGCTAAAAGATTAAGAGAAATTATTGATTTGGATTATGATTGTTATTATCATATAAAAACATCTCTTGCAAAGGATGTATTTGACGAAATATTGCATATAGTAGCGCAGGCTGCATTTATACCGAATTACGCAAGTGATTTTAATGGAACCAGAAGTACATACGAGGATATTCCACAATTGATGCGTTTTTTGGAAAAAAACAAGTTAGTTATTGAAAATAAATCTGGAAATAAAAATGTTTATGTAGCGCCAGAACCGAAAACTAATGTGGATATAAAGTCGGAAACTAGTGAAAAAATGAGGGATAATGAAGATAAAAAGGTTGTAAATGCAACCAGTAACAAGCAATTTACATCTAAGAGAAATGTTTTGATTCCAGAAGATTTTAAAGTTAAATGTACTGTTGTAAAGATAAATGATATTATTAAAGAATTAAAGCGACTAAATTTTAGTTACTGTGTTAACGCTCAAGCTGTTTTGTTGAGAGTTCTATTGGAGTTGAGTTTAAAGTATTATCTGAATAGAATTGATGAGTCAAGTAAAATTGATGAAGGGCATCTTGAAGGAACATATGTGGCCACATTGGAGAGTATGCGGGGCAAGAAGTTGCTGAATTCAGTAGAACACAGTAATTTAGTTCAACTTAAAAAGCGTGATAAGATTTTTAGCATTTTTAATGGATATGTTCATTATGATTCGGTTGTACCGAACAAAGATATTTTGATTTTTTACTTTGACAATTTGAGACGGATTATCGAAATTTGTCTCAACAGTTAAGAAACGGAGGCTTTTAATGCTGTATTCGCCATTACGTTATCCTGGTGGCAAGGGCAAACTTGCACCTTTTATGGGATTAATGATAAATAAAATGAATATTAAAAATGGTACATATATTGAGCCTTTTGCAGGGGGGGCTGGGGTAGCACTTATGCTCTTGATGGAAGGTTATGTAGATGATATCGTCATTAATGATTATGACAAGGCTATTTATTCGGTATGGAGGGCAATAATTAGTGAGCCAGAAAATCTTGTGGATAGAATATTAGATACGCCGATTAACATTGATGAATGGAAAAAACAGAAGGAGATATATGTAGAACAAAACAAAAAATATTCTTTAGATCTGGCGTTTGCTACATTTTTTCTTAATCGAACAAATAGGTCCGGCATATTAAAAGGTGGACCTATAGGGGGATTTGAACAAACAGGAAATTATGGAATAGATGCAAGATACAATGCAGAAAAATTAGTGGAGAGAATTCGAGCGGTTGCGAAATATAAAAAGCATATCAAAGTATACAACAAAGAAATTGTTAGTTTTATTGAGAGTGTTTTGCCAAATTATGGTCAAAATTCGATGACGTACTTTGATCCACCATATTTTAATAAGGGACCAGAATTGTATAAGAACTTTTTTGACAAAGAAGATCATGCTAAGATTGCTCAGTTAATTTTGAATGGGGTTCCAGGAAATTGGATTATTACTTATGATGACACTCCTGAAATAATAGAATTGTACAAACAACAGTGCATAAGGAGATATGATTTAAATTATAGTGCAGCTAATACAGGAAAGAGTTCAGAAGTAATAGTTTTTAATGATAATAAGTTTTGCCCAACGAATCAAGAGTTACTGAATCAAAAAATTAATATTAATTTACGTGAGGTGAACGAATAGTGATAATTGAAAGTATAGAAGTAGAAAAATTTCGTGCGATTGAAAATTTATCATTAGATATTGGAAAGAATATTACTGCTATTGCTGGACGAAATGCCACTTTAAAAACAACATTGTTGGGTATGTTAGGACAACCATTTACTATTTCCAGTGGGCATCCAATGCATGGTTGCACAACCATAGATGGATATAATTTTAAATCGCAGTTCAAGGAAAAATTTAAAATATCAAAAGAATTTGATCATTATGGAGAACATATTTGGACTTTGAAGTTTTATAAAAGAGGCTATTATAATGATGATGAAATCAAAATGATGAGTATTAGGCGTCCGACTAAAACAAATCCGAATGACATTCGTTTTTGGAATGCAAAAAGTAAGGCGAAGGGAACCGGATATGTGCAGTTGCCTGTTTACTATTTGAGTCTAGGCAGATTGTTTCCGATTGGCGAAACTGGAAAGACAAAGAATGTAGATATACATTTAACGGAGGAAGAAAATACATATTTTGTAAAAACATATAAAGAGTTATTATCAATTCAAGAGTCCAAAAATGCAGTTGCTGCCATGGAAAAAGCTGATGCGAGAAGAAATTTTGTGGGTGTAAACGATAATACACATGATGTGTTCACTAACTCAGCAGGGGAAAGTAATATTGGTAAAATTATTTTGGCGATATTATCATTTAAGCGCTTGAAGGAAGGATATGGTAATCAATATAAAGGTGGAATATTACTTATTGATGAGTTAGATGCAACGCTTTATGGATATTCACAGAAGAAATTAGTGGATTTTTTGTATAAGACATCTAAAGAATTTAATATACAGATAATATTTACAACACATTCACCGATGGTTTTGCAAGAAGTAAATAATTTACAGCGAAAAGAAATACGTAAAATGCAGGAAAATGGCATAGATGTGTCAACAATTTCATATAACTATGAGAGTGAGATAATTTATCTTGAATCATATTATGTGGGTGAAGTTGGTGATAGTAAGCGAATGGTTAAAGGTCGTAATATAAGAAAGTCTATAGATTTGAAAGAAGTTACTGATGACATAAATATGCAACCCTCTATAGTAAGACAAAGTGTGAATATCTATTTAGAAGATGAACGAGCTAAGCAATTTTTGATATATTTATTGTCTCAGCATTTAAAGTATAATTATGAAAATTATTTCAATATTGTAGATGTTAATTTGGGATTTACAAATTATCTGCATTTGCATAGGAAGAGGGTTCCGGAGTTTTTAAACAGTTTAATAGTATTGGATCATGATGTTTATAGAAAAGCCTCGACAACCCAATTGGATTATGTTGCAAATAGTACTCGAAATATTATGTTTTTGCCTGAAGATGTTGAAGAGGGAATGTTTAAGCTATTAAAGGATCCGATTCGTTATAAGAAATTTGAGAATACCATTAGCGACGTTAGGATGCCGTATGAGATTTGTTTTAAAGATTGGACTGAGAGCGAGTATGAGTCTAATGAATACAAGCATTGGTTTGCATATATGGAAGAAACTCTAGGGGGAGTTGATAGAATGTATGCTTTTTGGCTTAGTAATAATGAGACTAGTGCTCGTGATTTTGTAGAAAAATTTGTATCTGCATATAATTTAATTGCAGATAAACAAGGATATGATTATATGATGGGTATAACAGAGTAATATGGAAATGTGCAGGATTTGTATGGAAGATAGCCAAGAAATGCCGAATTTACGACGTTACTTGGCTTGTTTTGGATTGAGTGACAATCAAATGACAACAATTTTCAGTTATCTTCCGAAGCGGATTCAAGTAGAATTTTTAAATTGGTCATCTTTTGTAAGTAGGTAATAATCCGTATCTGTTAGCACCCATATTTTTCTGATACATTCTTTTCATAACAAAGGAAGGAAACTGTATCATTATGAAAACAGATGAAAAAATTACACTGTAGTCTGAAAGAATTAGTGAATTTCATTCAAGTAGACAGCCGTGCAAAGCATGGTGTCAGGAACATCACGTTCCGGTCTCTAAAATGAATTACTGGTTACGCAAACTGAAAACATTGGACAAACAATCGGATACTGATATGATTTTTGCAAAAATGCCAACAGAAAAAGAAATTTCGACGAATGAAACTTTGAACACCTGTCTGTCTCCAATCCGTATTTTTATCACTAACAGTATTCGGATTGAAGTGATGCCAGAGTGCCCTTCAGATCTTTTTAGTGTTCTGATTCAGGGATTAAAAGACCATGCTTGATCTGGCAGGTGGCACAACCGTTTACCTTGCCTGTGGAGCTACCGATTTGAGAAAAAGCTATCACGGACTGGCTGCAATTATCAAGCTGAAATTCAAACTTGATCCCTATTCGCGCTGCATGTTTGCGTTCTGCAACCGCAGGCGGACTTCTATTAAAATTCTGCAATGGGATGGATCCGTTTTCTGGATTCTGATGAAGAGGCTTGACAGGGATTCCTTTCACTGGTCGGATACTCCGGATGAATTACAGAAAGTAACCCTGAAAGAAATGCATTGGCTGTGTTATGGACTTTCGCTTACTCCGAAGGGCGCTTTTGAAGAAAGGCATCCAAAGATTGTTGTATAAAGAACAGATTTGTCAATTCGCAAAAAACACGAAATAATCGTGGATATCGGTATATATTCCTACACTGTAAAAGCTGACTTGAAAAAGTAAATTCCAATGCAAGAGTAAATTCCATCGTGATTTAAATTTTGCTGTTTTAACGAGAAATTTTTAGACTAAATCTCTCATTTTCTGCTATAATTAATGTAACTTATCGAAATTTCCTCGATTTCTAGGCATGCTAAATAGGCTACTGGAATTCGGTGCGCTAGACTAAATTCCACCAGCCGCATCTTAAAAATGTGAAAAGTTTACATCCAGTCTGACAGCAGATTTCGATTAGTTTTATTAACGGTTAAAGCGTATCAGCTTAGGCGTCAGATTAACCTTATCTGGTTCAATCGGCTTAAGCTGAAATGCTTTTAAGATATCTTCACCAAGTGTTTCTAATGCAACTTCATATGGTGTCCTTCCACTGAGGATTTCTCGCGGAGTGGAGTTGATGTGGTTTACGATGAGATTCACATCCCATTGTGTCAAGAATTCAAAAGAAGTTCCTTTCGGTAAAACCATACGAAAGCATCCATTTCCACAAAAGACGACAGGTCTAATGAACAAAAGTCTGAGTAGGTTCTGTCTGTAAAAACAGAACAATCAGTGATTTGTGTTTTATGACACTTTCGCGGTTTGAATTTTGCCTGTCTTTTCAAATCAATATTTCTTGCTGTGAAGAGTCCTTTGTCAATGTATGTGTACATAGAGCGGACAGACATATCAAGTTCCGGGTGATTTGTAAGGATTTGATAAGGGGATTGCCCCTGCTCAATCAATGGAGATATGATCTGGTCTTTCTGATGGAGCTGGTGCTTGGTCATATTTATTCCAGAACGAGAAGATATCAGCAGTTCACGATATTTTCTGTCAGCAGCACGGCAGTTGTAATAGTATTTATGTGCAATCGTGCAGTGATTTATCTTTTTCGTGCAGCCATTGCAAACATATGGAGCTTTGTCCAATCGTTTACAGCGTTCTTTTTCAAAGTCCTTGCAGGTCTGATTACATGTAGGACATGAGGCATATTTAATGCCACAGAGAAGGATTTTTCCACAGGCATTGGTCTTTTGACAATGGTAACGATGAATGCAAAAGTTCTTTGCGTTATAAAAAGTACCTTTGTGATACCAATCTGAAAGTCGATGAGCACGGACCTCTTTAGATATAGTTGTTGGATCTTTACATAAAAATGCTACAATGTCTTTAAAGGGAGTCCCTTTTGCCAGTTCATTTTCAATATAGATCCGATCATTTAAAGTAAGGTGTTTCTGGTTTCATGGTATATATTTACTCATAATGATTCTCCTTCTACTGCTGTCAGAAGGAGTCATAACCATAACATGATTGTATGAAAGAGTAAATATCTACTGTGCGAGAGTGAATTCCATCACCCCATTGGCGGTGGAATTTAGAAATTCATTTTAGAAATGTTGGAAAAAAGTGTATATAAAGCTGACTTGTTTAGTAAGTTGTGATATACTGGAAACATAGAAGAGAAAGTTTCCCGCAACTCTGATAATGATTCTCTATTCTGTGATGACCAGTGGGAAGCAATATACTTGTAATGCCGTTTAGAGAATATTAAGATATAGAATACGGTAGTATAATTGGCAGAGATGCGAAGATGAAATAATAAAAAGACGTGAAAAAAACAGGATTAAATATAATATAAATATTAACGATTAGATGTATTAAATAAAGTTAGAGAAAGATATTATGGAATAGTAAGGGTGAAAGAATAGAATCAAGTGCAGATATTTTTTGAAGTGGTATCATACTATTTGAAAAAATGTTGCTTTATGATTAATAAAATTAATGTACAATAAAGTATAGTGTTTTTGTTTTTTAGATTTGAAAATATTGAGGAGGGGTGTTATTTTTTTAGTGTATAGCTCGCTTTATTTTAGGTATCTGTTTTGGGGAATGGTAGGATTCTATGATGATAATTAACAATGTGAAAAATATTTTAATTGAATATCGAAATGGCGATATATATTACAAAAATCAAATAGAATTTAGTACTGAAAATAAATTTCTTTTTAAATTAGACGAACTGATAAATTTTTTTGAAAATTTTGAAGTGACAGATAATAAGTTGGATATAGTTGATGTAAAATCTGAACCCAAAGCGACAGAGCTATTATTTGCATTAACGTGTTTAAAAAATAGTTTTTATATTGCAGGGGTACTATATGATTTGACCTTTGCTGCTGCAGTATCCATAAAGGATGATATATTTATTATGGATTGTATCAAGAAGTATCCGTATGAGTATTTATATAGTGGTCAAGTATACATTATGCCACATTCTGATTTGTATTTATATAAGAAAATATCTATAAAGTCATATTTTAAAGTATGTAATAGAGAAAGAAAAACAATAGACAAGAATAAAAAAGTAATTATTAGAGAAGTTAGTTTTTCGGAAGAATTCTTTGAATTTTGGAAAGCGTATTATAGAGAACGTTTTCAAATAATTGTAAATGAAGAATATTTGTCATTTTATAAATTTGTATTTAAAAATTCGCAGTTTAAATTATACAAATATGAAGTTAATGGAAAGAGCGTTGCGTATAACGTATGTTATTATTCTGAAATACAAAGAGTTATTTATGATGTTGCGTTTCCGTGGACTACGTATGCTGATACATATAGACTTGGAATATTTTCGATTATTGTAAATCTCAAAAGAGCACTTGATGAGAATTGGGGATACTCATTATGTTATGGAAAATATGATTATAAAAATTCGATTATGAAGTATTTGTGATTGAAATTAGAAATGCAAGATAATATTTTTATTCGGAGGAGGTTAGTGTAAATGTTGCTAAAACCATCGAGATACAATATTTTTTATAATATTGATGGAAAAGAATGGTTGTTTAATACTTCAAATTTAGGGCTAGTTCAAGTTGAAGCATCCATGCTGAAATATTTAGAGAAAAAAACGATTGATTTAAGTAGTTGCCCGGAAGATATTAAAGATGAATTGGAAGAACTCGAAGAAGGAGGATTTTTAACTCAAACAAATGTAGATGAGTTGAAAATACTTCATTACATCTATGATGTTGATAAACATAATAAGGAATTTTTGTCCATTACTATTCTTCCTACGTTGGATTGTAATTGCTCTTGTTATTATTGCTTTGAAAGAGAAAATGTGTTAAGAACTAAAAAAAATAGTGTAGGAAGTATAGTGGATATTGAGGAAGAAGTTTTTAGCTTTTTGGAATATAAAATTAAGGAAACTAAGAATCTAAGTGTTGCCTGGTTTGGAGGAGAGCCATTGCTTTGTTTTGATGTTATTGAACACTTTAGTTCCAGAATAATTGATTTAACAAGCAAATATGGTGTTAGTTATACAGCTTCATTAACAACAAATGGGTATTATTTATCTTCTATTCCCAACATTATAGATAGACTAAAAAAATGTCATATTGATTCTTTTCAAATAACATTAGATGGTGCACCTGAAGATCATAATCAAATTCGACGCTTGAAAAATGGAGGTAGAACTTTTGACAAAATGTTAGAAGGCATCGAATTATTATATAATAAACATTTTAACATTAGTGTTAGAATTAATATAAGTAAGAAAAACTACAAAAATTTAAATAGGCTTTTTGATATTCTCGAAGATAAAGGTTTGAAAGACTTAAAAATATATTTTGGCCAACTTATTGATTATTCAGATACAGATCATCCAGAGGTGTATTTTAATCAAGAAGAATATGCAAAAGTTGTAGAGGAATTATATTCTTTATTAAGAAAAAGAAAATTTAAATATGGTCTGGATGATCATTATCCCGTAAATGCACGTCCTTGTATAGCCAATAGGATAGATTCAGTAGTTATAGATTGTTTTGGTAATATATATAAATGTCGTTCGCAGGTAGGGGAATTTGAAAAAAGAATAGGAAATGTTTGTCAATTAAATGACCAAACTGTTGATGAAGCAATGAGAGAAATTAATTGGTTTGAATGGAGTCCATTCCAATATGATGAATGTAGAGAGTGCATTTATTTGCCTCTTTGTATGGGAGGATGTCCATATTTTCTTTATGATGATGATACATTGCCAAAATGCGATGCTTGGAAATATAATCTTGAGTTCTTTATTAAGCAGAAAGTTTTATCTTTAAAGTTGAAGGAGGAATTTTGTAATGACTCAGAAAAAAAGTAAGATAGCGGTTGCACCTAAAAAGTTACTTAAAAACAATAATTATAAGAAAATCAATACTGAGGGTTCTCAGTATTGTTATTGTCCTGATTGTAGATGTCAGCAATGTGAAAATTAATATTTAATATTTAGGGCATTTTATGTATCATCAGACAGTATAGGTAATCGTTGTATACGATTACCTATACTAAGAGGAGAATTTTTAATGAATTTATATAAAAATACTTTTAGGTTTTATGATTTGATTGCTACAGATTTTGATAATGATGATTTGAAATTTTATGAAAATTTTTTAAGATCAAAAAATAGTAAAATATTGGAGATAGGATGTGGAACTGGTCGTGTTTCCATATGGTTAGCAAATCATGGTTATTCAGTAGTAGGTTTAGATCTCTCAGAGGAGATGTTGGGTGTATTAAAAAAAAAAATAGAACAGGATAAAGTTCTTCAATCAAAAATTGAGATTTTACACGCAGATATGTCTGATTTTTCAATGGATAGAAAGTTTGATTTAATCATTACACCGTCAAAGTCATTTCAAGCAATTACAGATATTGAAAAAGCTAAGTCGACTCTAAATTGTATAAAAAAGCATATGTTAAGGGAAAGCATTTTATTACTGGATTTATTTGATTTGAAACTGTTAGAAGAACAAAACAGTATAATTGGTGAAAAGGTACCGATATTTACAAAGGAAAATTTAAATGCCACATATGAATGTATAGAAGTTGATATCGATAATAATATAATTTATTCAAAAATGACTATAAGAGAGACAACTATGGGAGTTGATAGAGAATATATAGATTATCAAAAATTAAGGTATTACACAATAGAACAAATAACACAATTATTACTGGATACAGGTTTTGAAGTAGTTAATATATATAGAGGATATAATTGCCATAGCAAGAATGGGCTTATTATTTCTGTACGTATTATTTAGAAGGGATTAATAATGTGTTTGTTTTCAGTCATAATTCCGGTCTACAATGAAGAAAAATATATTGGTCGTTGTCTACAGAGTCTTATTGTACAAACGATGAGTAATTATGAGGTGATTATAATTGATGATGGATCAGATGATCATAGTATAGAGATTTGTAAAAAACTCCAGAATAAATTTTGTCGTTGTAGTATTGTATCTCATGTTAAAAATAGAGGAATAAGTGTTGCTAGGAATAGCGGTTTAAAATATGCTACAGGCGATTATATTGTTTTTTTGGATTCAGATGATACATTGTCACCACGTTTTTTTGAGATTTTAACCATTAAAATAAAAGAATATAATTATCCAGATATTTTAGAATTTTTAATGAATTACATTGAAATAGATAATTATTGCTCTATTCAGGGAACTGTTCTTGATGAAGGTTTATATAATTATAGATTTTTAAGAGAAATCTTCATTCCTACACATTTAGAGTGTGTGAAAAACGATAAATATATATATACTCTTTTTAATACACTGCGAGTAATTAGACGTTTTTTGATTATTGAAAATAATATTATGTTTAATATTGATATTAAGAGGGCGGAAGATTGGTCTTTTGCAATACAAGCTTTTTTATATGCAAAGAATATGTTGGTTATTAAAATTCCACTATATAATTATTTTGAAAATAGTGCAGGAAATAGAAATAGTTATCAACCAGAAACATTTTCTTTTGTTGTTCAATCATATAAAGAAATAGATCAAGTAGTTAAAGATAAATACAATACTTTTTCAGATTATGCAATAGAAAGAAAACTGAATCAGTTTGAAAAATGTATTAAAGAAATATTTTTACGAGAAAACTCAAATAAGCAATGTAAGCAATATATTTATAAAGTTTTGCAAGATGATTATTTTCAAAAAGTATTATCTTTTTGTCGGGAAGGCAGTGAATGGTGTGATTTATGGAGTTTGATTAAAAATAATAGATATGAATATGCTTATGAGTTGTTATCAAATCGTATAAAGCAAGGGGAAAAGAAAAGTTAATGTTAAAATTTGTTTTTATAAGTCCGCATTATGATGATGCAGTTGGAAGTTGTGCATGTTTAATAGACTGGCTGATAAGAAAAAAATATAGCGTTGATATTCTAACTGTTTTTTCTCGACAATATATTGGAAAAAAATCAGAACTGGCACAAAATATTTTAGATTTTTGTGGACTAGAAGATGGAGTTGTTGAACGGACATTTGAAAATAAAAAAGCATGTTCGTATTTACATGTTAATGATGTAGATCTCTTATTTTATGATGCAATTTATAGAAAAAATGCACAAGGTAGATGGATTTATAATTCCTTTGTAGATTTATTTGGTAATGTGAATGAAGAGGATAATATACTATTGCAAATGCTATTTCAGGAAATTCAGAATAAATATATGACTTATGAAACGTTTTTGTTTTTTCCATCAGCTAAAGGTGGGCATGTTGATCATAAGGTTATAAATCAAGTTGGGTTTCTTCTTAAAAATGCAGGGTATAATGTTTGCTTCTATGATGAATTTTCATATAATGAAAAATATTGTTATCTTTCAGCATTAAATCAGAAAAAGATATTTTTTTCGTTCGAAGAATTGAATATAAAGATCAATGCTGTAAAATTTTATAAATCTCAACATCGTATGTTATTTCCTAATAAAAGTGTAGAAGAGTATTACATTAATATGAATCAATTAAATAATAAATGGTTTGAATTATACTATACATTTCCTGGTGAAAAGAATTTAATTGATATATTTTAGAAAATATCCCAAAACTTTAAATTGGCATGAGATATTATGAGTAGGGTGGTAATTATGAGTTTATTTGATAATATTCCAGAAGGTACAGATATTATAGAAGTTAGAAAAAAAGCAAAACCCCCAAAATGTATATTGTGTGGAAAAGAACAAAGTAGTTTTTGTAATTCTCATTCTGTTCCACAAATGTGTTTACGTCCGATTGCAGATAGGGGAAAAGTTTTACATGCATCATTGGCAATGGGATTTGATATAGGAGTAGTAGATTTGGATGGAGGTGTAAATAAATCTGGCACCAAATAAATTCTTCTTCACAAGAAAAAGTATTACAATATATAAATTATTTGATTTTTGAGCATACAGAAAATGTCTATTTTTCTAAGAAAATAGAAGAGGAAATAAAGAATAATAAGATGATTGAAAAATTAAGTCAGGAAGCAAATGGACTTCCTAGATTTGGTCATTTAAGTGCTGATAATATGTTTGGAATAGGATATGAAGCTGTAAAACCAGAAGATATACCTAATTTCTTAGATGAAAGCTGGGCTATTAAAGAAGAGGAAAGCACGGATGGGGAAGAATAACAGCGTAAAGAAAATAGATGAAGAACAGATTTTGAAGAGATTTGAATACACTGTACAAGAATATATCAGATTTTATGATTTTTATAAGAATCAGGAAGTGAGTGAAGAAAATACAGAAGCTTTTTATGTTATGTTACAGACTAAATTAATGATTCTTAGGAAATATGATTATAATAGGGAAGATGTATATTTGAGTAATGTATTTGATGCCATTGATAAGATGTATCCAGAAGTGGGAGAAAATATTAATATTCTTAGAGAAAAGTTTGAGAAGCTTAATAATTATTATATGGAAGAAATTCTGTCTGACGGGACGAGTCTTAATCTTTATAAAGCTATAGAGGATGTGATGTATGGTTTATATCTACATGCGGATCCAGATAAAATAGAAAGATTGCTCAAAACAAATAAAAATGTGTATCTTATGGCTGTAAAGGAATATATTACTGCTTTGGAAGGAATAGTTGTTGATACATATAATTCAATAGTTGATAAAATGCAAAATAAGTATATCCAGCAAGAGGAAAAAAGTGCATCTGTAATTTTTATGGGAGATCCAACGAATGAAAAACATGATATAAAAAATTCACCGTATTGGAAGAACCTATATGGAAGAGATTTGGAGGATACAGAAATAAAAGGTATATTTCAGGATATGTCTGATGAAGATATAGAAATTTATCTAAAAGGTTCAATATTTCTTCAAGAAGCATATAAAGAAGATTATTCGGTTGAAACATTAGAAAAATTAGTATTCCCATGGGTAAGAAGTGATTGGGGAGATTTTTCCGATTTGCATAATTTTGTTATAGAGAAGAAAAATATTGGTTTAAGCAGCAGGGTTCAATATAATGATAGACATGATATTGCTTATTTGAAAATCTTTCAAAATGTTGAAAATGCTTTTGTTGTAGAACAGCCACATCAAATACCAGATATTTGGATATTGAATTTTGTAAAAAAGAATGAAAAATATGGTTGGAGGATATATGGGATTGGAGATAAAATAGCAGATTATAAGGAATCGGGTAGTATCTTGGATTGGTTTGAGCATATTAAGGAAGATAAATAAATTTAGATTGATCATACAATTAAATAGCAAAAATATAGAGCTTTTGAGAAATCAAAGGCTCTTTTTTTGTGCTCTAAAGTTGTTCCTGACTGTAAACGCACCATAGCGAGTACTCCTTAAATTTTACAGCCGTCATCCCTGGCGACTGTATGTTTGATATTTTATTTTCTGATATGTGCTGGAAGATTCTCAGACCATGGTAACAAATCTTCTAGGAAGCTACGGTCTGTATCTTCCATATGCTTTGGTATCTCCTCCAAGAGATACTCAAAATAATCATATGGTTTAAGATTATTAGCTTTTGCTGTTTCAGCAATACTATATATCATGGCTGATGTTTTGGCACCATTGATTGTATCAATCATCTGCCAGTTCTTCTTGCCTACACAGAAACCTCTGATAGCTCGCTCACTTGCATTATTATCGATTGGTACATCGCCATCTGTGAGGAATACCTTGAGGTATTTTTCCTGGTTTAATGCATATTTAAATGCATCCTGAAGCTTACATGAGCCCGATACATTTGCCTGATTTTGTTTTAGGTACATAAACAAGGCATCCACAAGCGGTTTGATTATTGCCTGTCGTTGCTCAAGTCGTTCATTGGAAGTCAGATCCTTTAGCTTACCTTCTTCCCGGTAGATTGCCTGAATCTGCTTCATGGCAATGTATGATACGGTTCCTTTTTG
>OLNQ01000631.1_pt1 | contig 37070 bp, 25 predicted proteins | sample 1672821 | NCBI WGS metagenome assembly OLNQ01 (sample SAMEA3136727, study PRJEB25190) | human gut metagenome | biome: human gut; feature: human-associated habitat; material: faeces | place: Austria | collected 2013 | reverse complement strand
TGTTTTTTAGGAAAATGGGCAACTTTTATTTCATTCTTTTTGTCTAATATCAAATGGTTTTTCGTAATTTTGGCGTGAATCTAATAAGGACGGAAAAATAATCATGCAATTAATATTGTAATAAATCATATAATAATTCCTGTAAGATATGGAAAACAAGATTCAAGAGCTAACCGATAAGATTTATCGTGAAGGGGTGGAAAAAGGCAATGAAGAAGCCCAAAAACTCATCACAAAAGCTCAGGAAGAGGCCAAGAAAATTGTAGAAAATGCACAGAAAGAAGCTGATTCTATTTTAGCTACTGCTCATAAGTCTGCTGATGAGTTGGCTGAGAATACCAAATCAGAGTTAAAATTGTTTGCTGGCCAAGCAGTGAATGCTTTGAAATCTGAAATTGCTACTTTAGTAACGAATAAGATTGTAAGTGCTGATGTAAAGGCTTTTGCTGCAAACAAAGATTTTCTTAATGCTTTTATTGTTGCATTGGCATCTAAATGGAGCGTAAACGAACCTATCGTAATTTCAACACCGGATGCGGAAGGCTTGAAGAAATATTTCGCTGTTCAGGCTAAAGATTTATTGGATAAAGGTGTGAGGATTGAACAAGTGAATGGTATCAAGACACTTTTCTCTGTCTCGCCGGCTGACGGTTCTTATAAAGTGAACTTCGGTGAGGAAGAATTTATGAATTACTTTAAAGAATTCTTGCGTCCGCAATTAGTGGAGATGCTGTTTTAATTCCCTTCAGGATTATGAGTAAATATTATTACTTGGTAGCCGGTTTGCCAGAACACACTTTGGAGGATAGCAAATTGAGCTATACGGTAGCTGATTTCAAGTCGGAACTGTATTCGGCTTTGTCAGAGGAAGATAGAATGTTGATAGACTTGTTTTATCTTCAATTTGACAATGCGAATGTCTTGAAACTGTTGAAAGACAAGGATGCAGCTATTGATCCGCGTGGGAATTATTCAGCGGAAGAACTGGCAGAGTACATTTCATTGCTGAAAGAAGGTGGTGAAGTGTCTGAGCGTATGTTTCCGTCTTACCTGTCTACTTTTATTTCCGAGTATTTCAATATCTCTGTTGAAGATGACTTCCTACATGAAGATCGTCTGGCAGCACTTTATTATGCCTATGCCATGAAGTGCAAAAACAAGTTTGTGTCTGCATGGTTTAGTTTTAATCTTGTGATTAATAATGTATTGGTCGCATTGACAGCACGAAAGTTCAAAGTGGATGTAGCTCCGTTGATAGTGGGAGATACGGAAGTTTGTGAAGCTTTGCGTACATCCGGTGCTCGAGATTTCGGCCTGAGTGGTGAAGTGGAATGGCTGGATATATTGGTGAAAATCAGTGAAACGGAAGAGCTGGTGGAGCGAGAGAAAAAAATAGACCTATTGCGGTGGAATTGGATGGAGGAAGCTACTTTCTTTAATTATTTCACTGTGGAGCGTTTGTTTGTTTTTCTATTACAGCTTGAAATGATAGAGCGTTGGATCTCATTGGATAAAGAAAAGGGTAGTCAATTGTTTCGTAGTATTATTGCTACACTAAAGGATGAAGTACAGATACCCGCAGAATTCAGATAAAATAAATTATAAAATTATATGGCAACAAAAGGAACTGTTAGTGGCGTAATAGCTAATATGGTAACCCTCACCGTTGACGGTCCTGTGGCACAGAACGAGATTTGTTATATCTCGACTGGCGGAGACAGATTGATGGCGGAGGTTATTAAAGTGGTAGGCACTCAGGTTTATGTGCAGGTGTTTGAAAGCACTCGCGGATTGAAAGTAGGAGCCGAAGCAGAGTTTACTGGACACATGCTTGAAGTGACATTGGGTCCTGGTATGCTTTCTAAAAACTACGATGGTCTGCAAAATGACCTCGACAAGATGGATGGTGTTTTTCTGAAACGCGGACAGTACACGTATCCGTTGGATAAGGAAAGCAAATGGCATTTTGTACCTTTGGCTAAAGTCGGAGATCAAGTGGAAGCGGCAGCATGGCTGGGTCAAGTAGATGAAAATTTCCAGCCATTGAAAATCATGGTCCCTTTTGAACAGAAAGGAGTATGCACTGTCAAGTCTATTGTTGAGGAAGGTGATTACGGCATTGAGGATACAATTGCTGTCCTGACTGATGAAGAAGGGAATGAAGTTAAGGTAAATATGATTCAGAAGTGGCCTGTGAAACGTGCCATGACGAATTATAAAGAAAAACCTCGCCCTTTCAAATTGTTGGAAACCGGCGTACGTGTGATTGATACGGTCAATCCTATAGTAGAGGGAGGTACAGGATTTATTCCCGGACCGTTCGGTACAGGTAAAACGGTGCTCCAGCATGCTATATCCAAGCAGGCGGAAGCTGATATTGTAATCATTGCTGCTTGTGGTGAACGTGCCAACGAGGTTGTGGAAATCTTTACTGAATTCCCTGAGTTGGTTGACCCTCATACAGGACGCAAGCTCATGGAGCGTACTATCATCATTGCCAATACTTCTAATATGCCGGTGGCTGCTCGTGAAGCTTCTGTATACACAGCCATGACAATTGCCGAATATTATCGTAGCATGGGATTGAAAGTCTTACTGATGGCGGACTCTACTTCCCGTTGGGCTCAGGCTTTGCGTGAAATGTCCAATCGTATGGAAGAATTGCCCGGCCCTGATGCTTTCCCTATGGACTTGTCCTCTATCATTTCCAATTTCTACGGTCGTGCAGGATATGTGAGACTGAATAACGGTGAAACGGGTTCTATTACTTTCATCGGTACAGTATCTCCTGCCGGTGGTAACTTAAAAGAGCCTGTAACAGAGAATACTAAGAAAGTAGCCCGTTGTTTCTATGCTCTTGAACAAGATCGTGCGGACAAGAAGCGTTATCCTGCCGTTAATCCGATTGATTCGTATTCCAAATATATTGAGTATCCGGAATTTGAAGATTATATAGCCAAACGCATCAACGGCGAATGGATTACTAAGGTGAATGAGGTCAAGACCCGTTTACAGCGTGGTAAGGAGATTGCAGAGCAAATCAATATTCTGGGTGACGACGGTGTGCCGGTGGAATATCACGTAATTTTCTGGAAGTCAGAATTGATCGACTTTGTTATCTTACAGCAGGATGCTTTCGATGAGATTGATGCTGTAACTCCTATGGAACGTCAGGAAGATATTCTGAACATGATTATTGATATCTGCCATACAGAATTTGAGTTCGATAACTTCAACGAGGTAATGGATTACTTCAAGAAGATGATAAATATCTGCAAACAGATGAACTATTCGAAGTTCAAGTCGGAAGAGTATGACAAGTTCTACAAGCAACTGCAGGAATTGGTAGCGGAACGTAAAGTCTGAGAGTTTAACTGTTATATTATTTGCAATTTGGCCTTGCAGACGCAGGTGCATGAAGTGAAGTTGCAGGTAGGAAATAGGAAAACGTCAAGCGGAGATTTAGATAGTAAATAGTAAATTGTCAACGTTCCTATGTGTTAAAGATATAAGATGTATCATGACCGTAGGGAATAAATAGTAAATAAGTAAATGGCAACAAAAGCATTTCAAAAGATATATACCAAGATTACTCAGATAACGAAAGCCACGTGCTCGTTGAAAGCTACGGGGGTAGGGTATGATGAGTTGGCAACCGTAAACGGCAAGCTGGCCCAGGTGGTTAAGATTGCCGGTGACGATGTGACCTTGCAGGTCTTTGAGGGTACGGAAGGTATTCCGACTAATGCAGAGGTGGTGTTCTTGGGCAAAGCTCCTACAATTAAGGTGAGTGATCAGCTTGCCGGACGCTTCTTCAACGCCTTTGGTGACCCTATTGATGGTGGTCCGTCTATCGAAGGTCAGGAAGTGGAGATTGGCGGTCCGTCTGTGAATCCGGTCCGTCGTAAGCAACCTTCCGAGCTGATTGCGACCGGTATTGCGGGTATCGACCTGAACAATACATTAGTGTCCGGACAGAAAATTCCATTTTTTGCAGACCCTGATCAACCTTTCAATCAGGTTATGGCAAATGTGGCCTTGCGTGCGGAAACTGATAAGATTATCCTTGGAGGTATGGGTATGACGAATGACGATTACCTCTATTTCAAGAATGTATTCTCTAATGCCGGTGCGCTCGACCGTATTGTCAGCTTCATGAACACGACCGAAAACCCGCCCGTAGAACGTCTGTTGATTCCGGATATGGCGTTGACTGCTGCTGAGTATTTTGCGGTAAACAATAATGAAAAGGTATTGGTACTGCTTACGGATATGACTTCTTATGCGGATGCATTGGCGATTGTATCCAACCGTATGGACCAGATTCCGTCTAAAGACTCTATGCCGGGTTCTCTTTATTCGGATTTGGCGAAGATTTACGAAAAGGCGGTGCAATTCCCCAGCGGTGGTTCTATCACGATTATTGCTGTGACTACTTTATCCGGTGGTGATATCACGCATGCTGTGCCTGACAATACGGGATATATCACTGAGGGACAGCTGTTCCTTCGTCGTGACAGTGATATCGGTAAGGTTATTGTTGACCCGTTCCGTTCGTTGTCTCGCTTGAAACAGCTCGTTACCGGTAAGAAAACGCGTAAAGACCATCCGCAGGTGATGAACGCTGCTGTACGTTTGTATGCCGATGCCGCCAATGCCAAGACTAAACTTGAAAACGGTTTCGACCTGACGAATTATGATGAACGTACTCTTGCCTTTGCCAAGGATTACTCCAATCAATTGCTGGCTATTGACGTAAACCTCGATACGACAGAAATGCTTGATGTGGCATGGAGTTTGTTCGGTAAGTATTTCCGTCCGGAAGAGGTGAACATCAAGAAAGAGCTTGTGGACGAGTTTTGGCCTCAATCAGAAAACTAATCACTAATCATTAATTATTAACGAAGTGGCTATTAAGTTTCAATATAATAAAACATCGCTCCAGCAGCTGGAAAAGCAACTGAAGGTGCGCGTGCGTACGCTTCCTATCATTAAGAATAAGGAGAGTGCCCTGCGTATGGAGGTGAAACGCTGCAAGGCTGATGCGGCTGCATTGGATGCGAGGTTGGAAAAGGAAATCCAAGCTTATGAAGCCATGTTCGCCCTTTGGAATGAGTTTGATGCCTCATTAATAAAGGTTAACGATGTTCATCTTGGCGTGAAGAAGATTGCCGGTGTAAGAGTGCCGTTACTCGAAAATGTAGATTTCGAAATACGCCCTTACAGCTTGTTTAATGCGCCCAAATGGTATGCAGACGGGCTGCATTTGCTTAAGGAATTGGCACATACGGCCATTGAACGGGAATTTACCGTTGCTAAGCTGAATTTGTTGGAACATGCGCGTAAAAAGACCACCCAGAAGGTGAATCTTTTTGAGAAAGTACAGATTCCGGGCTATCAGGATGCACTGCGCAAAATCAAACGATTTATGGAAGATGAGGAGAACCTCTCCAAGTCATCGCAGAAAATCATGAAGTCCCACCAAGAGAAAAGGAAGGAGACAGAAGCATGATTACAAAAATGAAGAAGCTCACGTTCCTTGTATATCATAAGGAGTACGAGACATTCCTGAATGGTGTGCGCGACCTCGGTGTGGTGCACGTCGCTGAAAAGCAACAAGGCGTTGCCGACAATACAGAATTGCAGGACAGTATTCGTCTGTCTGGTCGTCTGCAGATGACCGAAAAATTACTGCAAGCTTTAAAGCCTGCCAAGTCAGCGGTAACTGAAACAGCAGCTTCGGCTGCTCGCGGTTTGGAGGTGTTGAATGAAGTGGATGAGTTGCAGGCTGAAAAGAATAAGTTGCAACAATTGCTGCAAACTTACCAGAAAGAAAAAGCAGCGCTGGAACCTTGGGGGAACTTTGAACCTGCAAGCCTGTCACGTCTGCATGATGCCGGACTGACGGTAGGCTTTTATAGCTGTTCGGAAAGCAATTACGATGACCTATGGGAAGAGACTTATAATGCAATGGTTATCAACCGCCTGTCTTCTCGTGTCTATTTTGTTACGGTAACTAAAAATGCCGAAGGTGTGGATTTGGATGCGGAGCAGGCAAAGCTGCCGTCTTGTTCACTGGAACGTGTACAGGTTCTTTGTGACGAGACAGAACAGGCTTTGGCGGACAATGAGAAGAAGTTGAAAGGACTTGCAGAAAAAGAACTACCTTCGTTACGTGCTGCTTTGAAAGAGGTGAACACCGATATGGAGTTCTCTAAAGTAATGCTGAATACGGAGGCTACTGCAGGAGAAAAGCTGATGTTGTTGCAAGGCTGGGCGCCGGCTTCCAGGATTGAAGAGATTTCCACATGGCTTGATGCACAGCATGTGTATTACGAAGTTACATCCCCCGTACCGGGCGACAACGTGCCTATACAGTTGAACAACAAAGGTTTCTTTGCATGGTTCGAGCCGATATGCAAGCTCTATATGTTGCCTAAGTATAATGAGTTGGATTTGACTCCTTTCTTTGCACCTTTCTTTATGGTGTTCTTCGGTTTGTGCCTGGGAGACTCCGGATACGGGTTGTTCTTATTTTTGGGAGCTACCTTGTATCGCCTGTTTGCCAAGAATATTAGTGCGACAATGAGGCCTGTTCTTTCATTGATACAAGTATTGGCGGCATCCACTTTCTTCTGCGGATTATTGACGGGTACATTTTTCGGAGCGAACATCTACGATATTGACCTGCCTTTCTTCCAGAAAATGAAAGAAACCTTGTTTATGGACAATAATGATATGTTCCAGCTGTCATTGATACTCGGTGTGGTACAGATCTTGTTCGGTATGGTGCTGAAAGCTGTAAACCAGGGTATTCAGTTCGGAATTAAGTATGCCGTAGCTACAATAGGCTGGATCATACTGTTGATCTCCTGTGGAATGGGGGCCCTATTACCGGAAGTGATGCCGCTGGGTGGTACGGTGCATTTGTGCATCCTTGGTGTAGCGGCAGCCATGATTTTCCTCTACAACAGTCCGGGAAAGAATATATTCCTCAATATCGGACTTGGGCTTTGGGATTCCTACAATATGGCTACCGGTTTACTTGGTGATGTATTGTCGTATGTGCGCTTGTTTGCCCTTGGGCTTTCGGGTGGCATCCTGGCAGGCGTGTTCAATAGTTTGGCGGTGGGCATGAGCCCTGATAATGTTATTGCAGGACCTATTGTAATGGTATTGATATTCGTTATAGGCCATGCCATCAACATCTTTATGAATGTGCTGGGTGCGATGGTTCATCCTATGCGTCTGACCTTTGTGGAATTCTTCAAGAACTCAGGATATGAAGGCGGTGGGAAGGAGTACAAGCCGTTTAAAAAATGAAATTTAAGAATTAAAATTGAGAGATAAGGCAGTGTGGAAATGACATGGGCTTTATAAAGAGAAATAAATAAAAATATAAACAATAAAAAACGAATAAAATTATGGAAATGAATTTATTGATTGCCTATATTGGCATTGCAGTGATGATTGGTTTGTCAGGTATCGGTAGTGCCTATGGTGTGACAATTGCCGGTAATGCAGCTATTGGTGCATTGAAGAAAAACGATAGCGCGTTTGGTAACTTCTTGGTGTTGACAGCCCTTCCCGGTACTCAGGGATTGTATGGTTTCGCCGGTTACTTTATGTTCCAGACTATTTTCGGTATTCTTACTCCGGGCATGACGGCTATTCAGGCAGCCGCTATTCTTGGTGCAGGTATTGCTTTAGGATTGGTTGCTTTGTTCTCGGCTATCCGTCAGGGACAGGTTTGTGCCAATGGTATCGCTGCTATCGGACAGGGACATGATGTGTTCAGCAATACGCTGATTCTTGCTGTATTCCCTGAACTTTATGCTATCGTAGCTTTGGCTGCTACCTTCTTGATCGGTAGTGCGCTGACCGCCTAAAGAAGTATTAAAAGATATTGAAAGCCTCGGAATGTCCCTGTGAAATTCCGGGGCTTTTCAATATCCTTTACTTTAATTCTTGTCTTTTGTTTTTCCCGTTCAGTGCTGTCCTTTCTCCATTCCCTGATTTGACGGGCTTTCATCGTTATCGATAACATTTATGCAAACGATTGTATATAGTCTTTTAATCAGTTTTTTCGATTAAAAGGCTATTTTTCAAAGAATAATGCGTACTTTTGCAGCCGTAATTATGATAAAGAGATTATAACATATATGGTTAAAGAGCTACTTACCCCCGATTACATCTTCGAAGCGAGTTGGGAAGTGTGTAATAAAGTGGGCGGTATCTATACAGTGTTGTCTACCAGAGCAAACACTTTGCAGACAAACTTTCACGATAGAGTATTTTTTGTGGGTCCGGATTTTTGGCAAGGGAAAGAGAATCCTTTATTTATCGAGTCCCAGAACCTTTGTGCCGCATGGAAAAAATATGCTATTGAAAAAGATAACCTCTCTGTCCGCGTAGGCCGCTGGAATATTCCGGGTGAGCCTATTGTCATACTGGTTGATTTCCAACCTTTCTTTGCACAAAAGAATGAAATTTATACGGAAATGTGGGAACACTATCAAGTGGACTCCCTGCATGCATACGGTGACTATGATGAAGCCTCCATGTTTGCATATGCCACCGGAAAGGTGGTGGAGAGTTTCTATCGGTATAATTTGACGGAAACGGATAAAGTGGTGTTTCAGGCGCATGAGTGGATGACAGGCATGGCTGCACTTTATTTGCAGACTGCCGTTCCTGAGATTGCTACAATATTTACCACCCACGCCACTTCGATAGGACGCTCTATTGCGGGTAACAACAAGCCGCTGTACGATTATCTTTTTGCTTACAATGGCGATCAAATGGCGCAGGAGCTGAACATGGAGTCCAAACATTCCATTGAGAAACAGACCGCCCATTATGTCGATTGCTTTACTACCGTAAGCGAAATTACCAATAATGAATGTAAGGAGTTGCTTGACAAGCCTGCCGATGTAATCCTTATGAACGGTTTCGAGGACGATTTCGTTCCTAAAGGTGCTACATTTACCGGTAAGCGCAAGCGCGCACGTGCCGTTATGCTGCGTGTGGCAAATAGTCTTTTGGGGCAGGAGTTCGATGATGATACACTCATTATAGGAACAAGCGGGCGCTACGAGTTCAAGAATAAAGGCATCGATGTGTTCTTGGAATCATTGAACCGTCTGAATCGCGATAAGAATCTGAAAAAGAAAGTGCTGGCTTTCGTCAACGTTCCCAGTTGGGTGGGTGATCCTCGTGAGGACCTGCAGCGACGTCTGAAAAAGAAGGACGAACATTATACCACTCCTTTGGAAGTGCCTTTCATTACACACTGGCTGCACAATATGACGCATGACCAAGTCTTGGATATGTTGAAGTACCTCGGTATGAACAACCGTCCCGAAGATAAGGTGAAAGTTATTTTTGTTCCTTGCTATCAGGACGGCAAAGATGGAATTCTCAACAAGCACTATTACGACTTGATATTGGGAGAGGATCTGAGCGTTTATCCTTCCTATTATGAGCCTTGGGGATACACTCCGTTGGAGAGCGTGGCTTTTCGCGTACCGACTATTACGACTGATCTTGCCGGTTTCGGACTTTGGGTGAATAGCCTCAAGAACCAGCATGGCATCGACGACGGAGTAGAAGTGCTGCACCGTTCGGACTATAACTATTCCGAAGTGGCAGACGGCATTAAGGATACGATAGCTATGTTCTCCACAAAGACAGATGCGGAAATCAAAGAAATCCGTAAGCGTGCAGCCCAAGTGGCGGAGCAGGCTTTATGGAAACATTTCATACAATATTATTATGAGGCCTACGATATTGCATTGCGCAATGCGATGAAGCGTCAGTTAGGCTGATGAAAAGAAATATTAATCAATCAAGTAATCATACAATGAAGATTAAAGTTAGTAATGTAAACACTCCGAACTGGAAAGATGTGAATGTAAAGTCTCACATCCCTGTTGAGTTGGAGAAATTGTCCGAACTTGCACGTAACATTTGGTGGTCATGGAATTATGAAGCTACTGAATTGTTCAAAGACCTTGACCCTGTACTTTGGAAAGAAGTGGGACAGAACCCTGTTCTGCTGCTGGAACGTATGAGCTATGCCAAGCTCGAAGCACTTGCTAAAGACAAAGTTATTTTGCGTAGAATGGAAGATGTATATTCCAAGTTCCGCAATTACATGGATGTGAAACCTGATAGCAATCGTCCTTCTGTTGCATATTTCAGCATGGAGTACGGTTTGAATCATGTATTGAAGATATATTCCGGTGGTCTGGGTGTACTTGCCGGTGACTATTTGAAAGAGGCTTCTGACAGCAATGTGGATTTGTGTGCTGTCGGTTTCCTGTACCGTTACGGCTATTTCACTCAAACCTTGGCTATGGATGGGCAGCAGATTGCCAATTACGAAGCTCAGAACTTCGGTCAGTTGCCTATCGACCGCGTATTGGATGAAAACGGCAATCAGATTGTGGTGGATGTTCCTTATTTGGATTATTACGTACACGCTTTCCTTTGGAGAGTAAACGTGGGCCGTATCTCTCTCTATCTGCTTGATACGGATAATGAGATGAACAGCGAGTTCGACCGCTCTATCACTCATCAGCTTTATGGCGGTGATTGGGAAAACCGTCTGAAGCAGGAAATCCTGCTCGGTATCGGCGGTATTCTTACTCTGAAGAAACTGGGTATCAAGAAAGATGTATATCATTGTAACGAAGGACATGCAGCGTTGATCAACGTACAGCGCATCTGCGACTACGTAGCCGAAGGGCTGACCTACGATCAGGCCATTGAATTGGTACGCGCTTCATCTCTCTACACCGTACACACTCCGGTTCCTGCTGGTCACGATTACTTCGACGAAGGTCTTTTCGGCAAGTACATGGGTGGTTATCCTTCCAAAATGGGCATCACTTGGGATGACCTTATGGATCTTGGCCGCAACAATCCGGGCGACAAGGGCGAACGCTTCTGTATGTCCGTATTTGCTTGCAACACTTCTCAGGAAGTGAATGGTGTAAGCTGGTTGCATGGAAAAGTCTCTCAGGAGATGTTTGCTCCTATCTGGAAAGGCTACTTCCCGGAAGAAATGCACGTGGGTTACGTTACGAACGGTGTACACTTCCCCACATGGAGTGCAACGGAATGGAAACAGCTTTATGCCGCACATTTCGATGAGAACTTCTGGTATGACCAGTCCAATCCTAAGATTTGGGAAGCTATTTACAATGTAGCTGATGAAGAAATCTGGAAGACGCGCATGGCTATGAAGAATAAGCTGATTGACTATGTTCGCAAGGAATATCGCAAGACATGGTTGAATAATCAGGGAGACCCTTCACGCGTTGTGTCTCTGTTGGACAAGATCAACCCGAATGCATTGCTGATTGGTTTCGGACGTCGTTTCGCCACTTATAAGCGTGCGCATTTGCTGTTCACCGATTTGGAACGTCTGTCCAAGATTGTGAACAATCCCGACTATCCGGTACAATTCCTGTTCACAGGTAAGGCCCACCCGCACGATGGTGCAGGACAGGGGCTGATTAAGAGAATTATTGAAATCTCACGCCGTCCTGAGTTCTTGGGTAAGATTATTTTCCTCGAAAACTACGATATGCAGTTGGCACGCCGTTTGGTATCGGGTGTAGACATCTGGTTGAACACTCCGACACGTCCGCTCGAAGCATCCGGTACTTCCGGTGAGAAGGCGCTGATGAACGGTGTGGTGAACTTCTCCGTACTCGACGGCTGGTGGCTGGAAGGCTATCGTGAAGGTGCTGGCTGGGCATTGACAGAAAAGCGCACCTATCAGAATCAGGAATATCAGGACCAGTTGGATGCCGCTACTATTTACAGCATCCTCGAACAGGAAATCCTGCCGTTGTATTATGCACGCAACAAGAAGGGATATTCTGAAGGCTGGATAAAGACTATTAAGAACTCCATCGCTCAGATTGCACCTCATTACACAATGAAGCGTCAGTTGGACGATTACTATAATAAGTTCTACATTAAGGAAGCCAAACGCTTTAAGTCACTGGCAGCCAATAGCTATGCTAAGGCTAAGGAACTTGCAGCATGGAAAGAGGAAGTTGTTTCCAAGTGGGATAGCATTGAGGTCGTATCTTGCGAAAAGACGGAAGAGCTGGTTAAAGGTTCTATCGAAAGCGGTAAGGAATACACCATTACCTACGTTATTGACGAGAAGGGATTGAACGATGCAATCGGCCTGGAACTGGTAACTACCTATACTGCGCAGGACGGCAAACAACACGTTTACTCCGTAGAGCCGTTCAATGTAGTGAAGAAAGAGGGCGACCTCTATACATTCCAGGTGAAGCATAAGTTGGAAAATGCGGGTAGCTTCAAAGTTGCTTACCGTATGTTCCCCAAGAATGCAGACTTGCCTCACCGTCAGGACTTCTGCTATGTTCGCTGGTTCATTTAAGATGATATGAAAAAACAGATGATGTGTTCATTGGAAATACATCATCTGTTTAGGGTAAACGCATCATGTGTTTGGTGCAAACAGACCATTCGTTTCGGGTAAACGGATGGTCTGTTTTTTTTCCGGTTTCCCTAATTCCTGAAAAAGGGTAATGCTTAAGAACAGTCCGATGACGATGCAGATCAACACCAGCGCCCAGTTCATAAGCCGGGCGCTCAGTTTTGTTTCTTTATGCAGGTTCTGTGCCACGTAGTTCTTGAAGAACAGGTAGATAGCAGGGACGGTGGCGCTTGCCAGCAACAGATCCTCCGGTATTTTGTATACATATACTTTGGAGAAACCAATGAGCGCCCAATGGCAAAGAAAAAGGATAATGAGCAGGTTAACCTTGCGCGAGAAAGCCAGTAACAGTCCGATAGTAAATACTGCTACCGAGCAGGGCATTACGGTTGTCGTCATCATAGGAAATTCCATTCCGCGCGCCCATGAGAGGAGGGGATAGAGAAAAGGCATTGCATAAAGCACTCCTACGAGTTTTTGATATTTGGGATTGCGCTCGAATGGGGTATAGTCCGTAAACAGGTCCCACAACCAGATCAAGGCTATTATTCCCCAAAAAATGGCGGGTATGTGGTGGTAACTGCGTGTGTTGCAGTACATCATATAGTACACCAGAGCTATCCAGCCGTTGAGGAACACCATGTACGCTTTCATGGAGCGTTTTGTCCGAACGGTGGGTTTATGGTATAACAGTGTGGTCAGTACAATGCCTGTTGCCGTAATGATGATTTGCGCCCACCAAGTGTTTTCGTTGTATTTCGCAATAGTATTCCAGAATATTTCCATATAATCAGCCTTCTTTTTTAGAGATATGATGAAAGTATAGTCCCTCTGTTTTTCCTTATTTCAAAAATGCGTGCAAAGGTATGAGTTTCCGGTGAGATATGAAATTCTTTTCTATATTTTGCCTATCTTTGCACCCCCTCTCCGAAAACGGGTAAGATAGGATATTAGTAGATAGTTTAAAGGATAAACAATGGTTGAACAAGAGATTATTTTACGCAGGAAGCTTGATTTGTTGCTTCGTACAGGGAAAATATTAGTAGAGAGTGCTGCCGATACCAATCGCATAGTGCGCAATATGAACCGCGTTGCAGCCTATTTGGGATTACCCGAAGAAAACCTTCACATTGATGTGACTTATACTATGCTGGTGGTGAACCTGAGTGATGAATCACATTCTTATTCCAAATTCCAGAAGTGCGAGAAGCATGGCATCAACATGACGGCCATTTCCGAAATCAGTAAACTTTCCTGGCGGGCTATTGAAGAAGATTATTCGCTTGACCGGTACGAAGAAGAGCTGGAGAAAATAAAGAATAAGAAGCGCAACTATGCTCCCTATCTTGTGGCTGTGGGGGCGGGTTTCGCCTGTGGCGGTTTCTGTAAGCTGTTCGGTGGTGATTGGATTGCATTTTTGTTTGCTTCTATTGCGGCTTTTGCCGGTTTTCGTGTTCGTGCGCGTTGCGTGGAGTTCGGCATCAATCTTTATATGAGCATTGCCATTGCAGCGTTGGTGTCTACCTGCCTTGCTTATGTCACTACTTTTACGGGGATGTCAGGAACTCCATATCATCCCTTGCTGGCTTGTGCGCTGTTCATTGTACCGGGAGTTCCCATTATAAATTTTGTGGACGACATGATTGACAACTACATACAGGTGGGAATTGTGCGTGCTGTCAATACGGTGCTGATGGTGTGCGCCATGGCTTTCGGCATTGTGATAGCCATGCGTTTGCTGGCGATGGAAGATGTGGTGATTGACAAGAAGTTCAGTGAGTTGAGCATGGTTCCGCACGATCCATACTATATATATGCCATTGCAGCGGCTATATCTGCTATGGGATTTTCTATGATATTCAATATCCAGCGTCGTTTGTTGTGGGTAGTTGCGGTAGGTGGAATTATTGCCGTATGTACGCGTAACTTTGTCAACTTTGAGCTGGGGCTCGGTCCGGTCATCGGGTCTTTCACAGGAGCCATGGTGGTGAGCTTGGTGGCAGTGAAGGCTGTCCACTGGTTTCATGTGCCCAATCACGTGCTCACCATTCCTTCTGTCATTCCAATGATTCCGGGGGTCTTGATGTATCGTGCATTGGTTGCCCTGATCAATATGCATGGAGTGGTAGGTGAGGTGACGGTGGCCGTATCGAACGGCATCAACGCTTCATTGATCATTCTTTGCATTGCATTGGGAGTGGCGGTTCCTAATATATTTGCCCGCCGTTACATTGCTAAAGACCGCCAGCGTTTCCTGCGGGAGGAATTGCAGAAGCGCAGGGAGAGAGGTAATTTCTTTGAATGGTAAGTAGACATGAAACAAAAGGGGGAGAGAATTGCCGTCGCAGCACTTCTCTCCCTTCAAACTTAAAACAACCAACAAAAGAAATAGATAATTTCCGGTTTCAGAGTTGGAATGTCCGAAACGTCTTTCTCTATCTTATAAATAACAGTTCTCTGTACTTAGGCAATGTCCACATCTGGTTGTCGACGATGAGTTCCAGCTTGTCGATGTGGTAACGGATTTCTTCCATCATTGGCACGATGTTGTCGTGATAGGCGATGGCTTTGTCGCGTTCACTTTCAATTTTGTTGGCCACTTTGCGGGCTTCGATCATGGCGTCCACATGCTCCTTGATGAAGGTGGTACGGTCGGCAATCTCCTCGATGAGTTCGAGGTTCTTGGCCGATAGTTTTGCCGCTTTCTCTGCCGGAAACAGGTCTTTCATCTTGTAAACATTGTCTATCAGGTCTGTCTGGTACTGTGTGGCTACGGGGATGATGTGGTTCATTGCCAAATCACCGAGTACGCGGGCTTCAATTTGGATTTTCTTTGTATAGGTTTCCCATTTCACTTCGTTGCGGGCTTCGAGTTCTTTCCGCGTCATGACATTTACGGATTCGAACATCCGGATGCTTTCGGGTTTCAGGTAGTTGTCGAAGATGAGGGGCACACTGGTTTCGCAATCCAGACCGCGTTTCTTGGCTTCGGCTTTCCATTCGTCGCTGTAACCGTTACCGTCGAAATGAATAGGCTTGCATATCTTGATATATTTACGGATGACGTCGAGGATGGCCGAAATCTTCGGTTCGCCCTTTTCCATAAGTTCGTCTACATCTTTCTTGAACTCTGTCAGCTGTTCGGCAAGGGCGGAGTTCAAGGCAATCATGGCGCTGGCGCAGTTGGCTTCCGACCCTACGGCACGAAACTCAAAGCGGTTGCCGGTGAAAGCAAACGGGCTGGTGCGGTTACGGTCGGTGTTGTCTATCATCAGTTCGGGAATCTGGGGAATATCCGGTTTCATGCCTTGCTTGCCGCTGAGGCTGACAAGGTCGTCTTTGGTGCTTTCCTCTATATGTTCCAGAACCTGGCTCAACTGTTTGCCGAGGAAGCTGGATATGATTGCGGGCGGTGCTTCGTTTGCTCCCAGCCGGTGGGCATTTGTGGCGCTGGAGATGCTTGCCTTCAGTAATCCGTTATGTTTGTAAACGGCCATTAAGGTGTTCACCACAAAGGTGATGAAACGCAGGTTGTCTTCGGGCAGTTTGCCGGGGGCATGGAGCAGGATGCCCGTATCCGTCCCCAGTGACCAGTTGTTATGCTTGCCGCTGCCGTTGACCCCTTTGAACGGTTTTTCGTGCAGCAATACGCGGAAGCCATGATTGCGGGCAATCTTACGCATCAAAGCCATGATGAGCATGTTATGGTCGACGGCCAGATTACATTCCTCGAAGATAGGAGCCAGTTCGAACTGGTTGGGAGCAACCTCATTGTGGCGGGTCTTGACGGGGATACCGAGTTTCAACGCTTCTATTTCCAGCTCTTTCATGAAGGCAGCCACACGCGGTGGAATAGCACCGAAGTAGTGGTCTTCGAGCTGTTGGTTTTTGGCGCTGTCGTGTCCGGTCAGTGTACGTCCGGTCATCAGGAGGTCGGGGCGGGCGGCATACAGCCCTTCGTCAACCAGGAAGTATTCCTGTTCCCAGCCCAGATAGGCGACTACCTTTTTTACATCCGGATTGAAGTAGTGGCATACGTCCACTGCTGCTTTGTCCACCGCACGCAGTGCTTTGAGCAACGGTGCTTTGTAGTCCAGTGACTCTCCGGTGTAGGCAATGAAAATGGTAGGGATGCAGAGTGTATCGTCTACGATGAATGAGGGAGAGGAAGGGTCCCAGGCAGAATAGCCGCGCGCTTCGAACGTATTGCGAATACCGCCGTTCGGGAAGCTGGATGCATCCGGTTCCTGCTGCACAAGCAGCTTGCCGGTGAATTCTTCCATCATGCCGCCTTTGCCGTCGTGTTCCACAAAAGCGTCGTGCTTTTCGGCAGTGCCTTCGGTTAGCGGGTGAAACCAGTGCGTGTAATGGGTAGCTCCCATTTCGAGCGCCCACTTCTTCATTCCCGCAGCCACCTCGTCGGCAATGCTGCGGTCCAGCGGTGCGCCGTTGTCAATTACATCGATCAACTTGGCATATACCTTGCTTGGCAGGTACCTGAACATCTTTTCCTTGTTGAATACATACTTGGCGAAGTACTCTGACGGACGTTCCGTCGGGACTGCCACTGCAACGGGTTTCTTCTTGAACGCCGTTTCTACTACTCTGAATCTCAATTTTGACATAATACCTTCAGTTGTAATTGTTGGTTTATAAATATGTTGGAGTAAAAAAACTTTTGTCAGTTGTATGCAGACTCTCCATGTTCGTAGATGTCGAGACCCTCCTCTTCAATACGGGATGGAACGCGTAAGCCATGTATCTTGTCGAGCGCCTTGAAGATGATGAATCCCATGCCTATGGCCCAAAGTCCGATGAGCACCGCACCGAAGATCTGTGCTCCGAGGAAGTTTGCGCCTGCACCATAGAAGAGTCCTTCGCTGGTGGAGAACAGTCCGGTGAGGATTGTACCTGTGAGACCACAGACGCCATGTACGGAAGAGGCGCCTACGGGATCGTCAATTTTCAGGACTTTATCGATGAACTCTACGGAGTATATCATCAGTATGCCGCAGATAGCTCCGATGACAACCGCACCCCAGGGAGATACTGTGTCACAACCAGCCGTAATACCCACCAAACCTGCCAGGATGCCGTTTAGAGTCAATGACAGAGATGGCTTGCCATACTTCAGCCAGCTTATGCTTAGGGCGAAGAAACCACCTGCACAAGCTGCCAGGTTGGTGTTGAGGAATACGAGTGAGATAGCTACTTGGTCGGCGGTGGTGGCTGCTGCCAGCTGTGATCCGGGATTGAAGCCGAACCATCCGAACCAGAGGATAAATACACCCAGTGCTGCAATTGTGAGGTTGTGTCCGGGGATAGCCTTTGACTGGCCGTCCTTACCATACTTGCCGATGCGGGGGCCAAGGATGGCTGCACCTACCAGTGCAATCCAACCGCCTACGGAGTGTACGATGGTAGAACCTGCAAAGTCATGGAAAGTGGTTCCGAAAGTTTTCATCATGAACGAACCGGCCTCACTATTCATCAGCCAGCCGCCTCCCCAGGTCCAGTGCCCGGAAACGGGGTAGATCAGTACGCTGATAAAGATTGTATAAACCAGATACATGGAGAACCTTGTGCGTTCTGCCATAGCTCCAGAAACGATTGTGGCAGAAGTGGCGCAGAATACGGTTTGGAACACCAGAAAACCTTCGGTGGGCAGTGAGGTGGGGTCGGGCAGACCGTTACTGTCGAACAACAGGCTCATGAAATGAGGAGTCCCGAAGAAGTCGCCCAGGCCGAACATGATGCCGAAGCCTACGAACCAGTAGAGCAATGAGCCGAATATGAAGTCCACGAAATTCTTCATAAGAATATTGGCGGTGTTCTTGGTACGGGTAAAGCCGGCTTCTACCAGCGCGAACCCAGGCTGCATGAAGAACACCAGCATGGCTGCAAGCAACATCCAGACCGTATTGACACCGGATACTAATTGGGAAACAGTATCGTCTACCGATCCTTCTTCAACAGTTGTCTCTGTTGCTGTGATAACTTCGGATGTGATTGCCGTTGCAGTATCTGCTACGGCGGTTTGCGCATAAATATCTGTTGTGAGGCAGCAAGCTATGAGTATAGCAAGGGCCGTACACAGTTTTGTGAAACTGTGTTTCATATATACGTCCATAATCTTTTTGATTTTAGTTGTACTTGTATTTTTGACTTGTCACCGGGCACGTCGCCCAATGAAATTAGTATGGTTTGAGTGCTGCCGTTTATCTTTCCTGTTCGGCATTGTAGAGGGCGATGTCACCCCGTTCTCCTGTGCGGATGCGAATGGCGTCTTCGATGGGAATGACGAAGATACGGCCGTCGCCGATTTCGCCGGTCTGTGCAGCTTTGATAATAGCTTGTACTGTCTTTTCCACATTCTTGTCGCGTACAACAATAGAGATAAGGATGCGTTCGATGGAACTGGTGTCATATAGCACACCTCGGTAGATGCGGGCCTGTCTGGACTTCCCTATGCCTCTTACATCATAGTAGGAGAACCATTCGATGTCCGCTTCGAGGAGTGCGTCCTTCACTTCCTCGAACTTGGTTTTACGGATGATAGCTTCAATCTTTTTCATACCTTAATTAATTTATTATTAAACAGTTCATCATTTGCTGTTCGGGGCGGACAAATGTAATCTGAGCCTTTCCATTCTTAGAAGCTTAGCCCCACTACGAAGTATGCCCCTTCCGAGCATGGGTTCCAAGTGGCTTTGGCAAAGAGTGGCAGGGAGAATGAATTGGTGATTCTGATGTCTTTTGCAACTCCCAGGCTGACGTCGCATACGGCAAAACCGCTTGCTCCGTAGAAGTCCGTTTCCCAAGGGGTGGCTCCGACCTCGGCTGTCCAGTCAAGCCCGCCCAATTTGAAAGGAGCGGCTACGGAGATGTAGGATGAATAGGCTCTCTTACCGTTTTCTTTAACGCCATCGGCTCCGGCAAAGTTTGTGTACCAGTTTACTGCCACCGGGCCAAAGTCGTAACCCAACTGGGCTTCGTACAGATGGGCGGTGTTGTGGGCGCCATAGTGGAAGTAGCCTGCACCGGTGTTGAACCAGTAATCGGTGATAGATATGCTGAAACCACCGGTGGAGTAACCCAGAATCAGGTCTAACTCTTTGGCATCGTATCCGTCGGCGTTTGTCTTTTCAATGCCTACCGATCCCCATGCCTCCAGCGAAAAGCCTTTGTAGGCAATTGATGCGCTGGGCTGAAGGCTCACGCCGCCCAAGTCTTGCCCACGCCAAATGTAACCGCTTACGATGTCGGCGCCTACCGATGCTTCTACTTTGTCCTGTGCTTTTGTCGTGAAAGGCATTACTGTTGATAATAATGCTATTACTCCTAATTTTACAATTCTTGTTTTCATATCTTCTTACCTTTTTTAGAGTTAGAAAAATTGCGGATGATCAGTCCGGCTTGCTTGTGCAATATTGCGTTTGAACTATTAAATAGTAGTTTACTTTTTATATCAGCCAGTTACGGATGCGCCTCATGGCTTCCACACAGTCTTCGTGCGTGCCGAAGGCGGTCAGGCGGATGTATCCTTCACCGCTTGGTCCGAATCCTACGCCCGGTGTTCCCACTACATTGGCTTCGTACAGCATTTGCTCGAAGAATTTCCAGGAACTTACGCCGTTCGGTGTTTTCAGCCAGATGTATGGGGCATTTACGCCGCCATACACTTTCAGGCCTGCCATTTCAAGACCCTCTTTCATCGTACGGGCATTGTTCATATAGTAACCGATGGTTTCTTTTATTTGCCGTTTGCCTTCCGGAGTATAGATCGCTTCGGCGGCGCGTTGGGTGATGTAGCTTGTACCGTTGAACTTTGTGCATTGGCGACGGTTCCACAGTTTGTTGAGTGAGATGCGTTCACCTTCCAGTGTGGCGGCTGTCAGTTCTTTCGGCACTACGGTGTAGCCGCAACGCACTCCTGTGAATCCTGCCGTCTTTGAGAAGCTGCGGAATTCGATGGCACATTTCTTCGCTCCTTTGATTTCGTATATGGAGTGGGGCACATCGTCTTCTTGGATAAATGCTTCATAGGCTGCGTCAAACAGGATGAGCGTGTCGTTGGCGAGGGCATAATCCACCCATTTCTTCAGCTCCGGTTTGGTGAGGGTAGTGCCCGTAGGATTGTTCGGATAGCAGAGGTAAATGATGTCGATGCGCTTGTCCGGAATTTCGGGAATGAAGTTGTTGGCGGCTGTGCAGGGCATGTAGGTTACGTTGCTCCACTTGCCGTTCTCTTCCAGTATGCCGGCGCGTCCGCACATCACGTTGCTGTCAATATATACGGGATAGATGGGATCGGTGACCCCCACACTGTTGTCATGGCGGAGGATGTCGCCGATGTTTCCCGTATCGCTTTTCGCCCCGTCGTTGATGAATATTTCCTGCGGGCTGAAATGAATGCCGCGCGGCGCGTAATCGTGTTTAATGACGGCATCAATCAGAAAGTCGTATCCCTGTTCGGGGCCGTATCCATGAAATGTCTTGGCGTCGGCCATCTCGTCCACTGCCTTGTGCATCGCTTGGATGCAGGCTTGCGGCAGTGGGCGGGTAACGTCTCCGATACCCAGACGGATGACGTCTTGCTTGGGGTGCGTTATCCTGAAAGTATTGATCTTTTTGGCTATGTCCGAGAACAGATAACTGCCCGGCAGCTTTAAAAAATGTTCGTTCACTAATGCCATATCTCTGTTGTTTTAAGTGTGAGCCATTTTATTCATCATTCGTTTCCGCCTCTCCGTCGAACACCCGGATTGCGTTTCCTGTCATGAAGACGTGCCCGGTGGCTACATCCCATTCAATGGTAAGCGCTCCTCCATCCATGATGACGGTTGCTTTTCTTCCGGAGCGTCCTGTGAGAAAAGCGGCTACGGCGGTGGCGCATGCCCCTGTTCCACAGGCTTGTGTGATGCCCGAACCGCGTTCCCATACCCGCATCCTTATTCTTCCTTCTCCCAATACTTGGGCAAACTCCACATTGATGCGTCCGGGAAAGAAGGGGTGGTTTTCCATTTTCGGGCCGATGACGGGAAGGTCTACCTTGGTGATATCGTTTACGAAGATCACCAGATGGGGGTTGCCCATAGATACGGTAGTACCCGTATATCGCACCCCGTCTATTTCAATGGGGTGCTCTTTCATCGGTTTGCCTTCCTTGCCGTCATAGCAGGCAGGTTCGCAGGCAGGAATACCCATGTCGACGGTTACGGTGTCCACTTTGTTGTCTTCCACATGCAGCTTTAGGGTTTTGATGCCGGACAAGGTATCGAGTGTTATCTCCGTTTTGGAGGTCAGCTTGTAGTCATAAAGATATTTGCCGATGCACCGGCTGGCGTTTCCGCACATCTTTGCTTCCGAGCCGTCCGCATTGAATATACGCATGCTGAAATCGGCTTTACCGGAACGCCCTATAAGTACCAGACCGTCACTGCCGATTCCCGTATGCAGTGCGCTCCACTCTTTCGAGAGCTTCTCCGGATTTCCGATGGGATAGCGGGTGGTGTCTACATATATGTAGTCGTTGCCTGCGCCATGCATTTTGGTAAACTTTATGATTCTTGTCATTTTGTACTCACTTTGTTGGTTAATTATATCCTTTTGTCTTATTTCAATGCAAATATACGACGTTTTGGATGATATTTAATCAGTATGGGCATCTGTTTTCTATTTATTTCTGCTGCAACTTTCATTCAGTGCAAATATACATGATTTCACTTTCAATTTAAAAGTATGCAGCACTATATTCATAAGGATTGTAATATAACTGTTGTCTCTTCTTATGCGGAAATAATAAAAATGATTGTATTATCAGCTTATCGCTGCCTTTTTGAAATAAGAAAACCGCTTCATTGTTTGCAAAATGAAGCGGTTTGTTTGTATTGGCTTTCTATATGTATTGTTACTTGCTACTTTTATTGCAGTATTTCCTGCAGTTCTACGGGTTCGTTGGTGGTGATGAAGTCTATGCCCCGGCTTATCAGCCACTTCATGTCTTTGGCATCGTTTACGGTCCAGGCATTTACTTTCATGCCTAAATCGTGGGATTCTTTGATCCACTCGGGATGTTTCTTGAAAACGCTGAAGTGGTAGTCGGGACCGGCGCAGCCCCATTCTTTCAGTTCCTTAGGGGAGAGATCTCCTTCCAGATAATACACCGGGGTGCCTTTGGGAGCAAGGCGGATGAACTCTTTGGTTGCGTGGCGCGAGAATGTGATGTATTCCATGCGGTCGTCCAGCTTCATATCGCTGACCATCTTCACGATGCTTTTCACAGCGCGTGTTTCCTGTTCGGGTGTTTTATGGGCTTTCAGCTCCAGGATGAGACGCGTTTTCAGTTGTCCGGCTTTCTCCAGATACTGTTGCAAGGTGGGGAGTTGTTCTCCGTTGTCCAATGTCACAGCGGTGCACTGCTGCGCGGTGGACTTCTGCATGTTCACTCCTTTGAAAGTAGCGTCGTGGTTTACCACCAGCTGGTTGTCGGCGGTGAGCCATACGTCGAACTCGGAGCCGTAGCAACCGATGGAGTCCGCCTTCACCAATGCGGCAATGGAGTTCTGTGCCGAGCCGTTGGTTTTCCAGAAGCCGCGGTGGGCGATAACTTGGGTGGACTGTGCCTGTATGCAGCCGCAGGCGGCAAGCAGTAGGGCAGAAGTGATAATAAGGCTTTTCAGTTTCATTGGCTTTAGAAATTGATTATTCTTTTCAAAGATAGCATAAGCGTTGCGAATATGAAATAGAAAGCATATTAAAATTCGGTTGCATTTGCGGTATGATTGCTTTTTTTAATCTTTGTATGCTTCCGTATGTACGCCGGCCACTGCGCGTCCGCTTGGGTCGTTCTTTCCCTGAAACGAAGCATCCCATGCAAGGGCTTCGGCGGTGGAACAGGCTACACTCGGTACGCTGGGTACGCTTTTTGCCGCACTCGTACCGGGGAAGTGCTCCTCAAAGATGGTGCGGTAGTAGTACTCTTCCTTGTTCATCGGCGTGTTTACGGGGAAGCGCTCGGCGGCTTTCCGCATTTGTTCGTCACTGACGGCAGCGGCGGTCACCGCTTTCAGCGTATCAATCCAGTTGTAACCCACACCGTCGGAGAACTGTTCCTTCTGACGCCACGCAACACTTTCGGGCAGCATGTTCGCAAAGGCGTCGCGAACCACTTTCTTTTCAATCTCCCTGCCCGGACACATTTTTATGGCAGGATTCAGCCGCATGGCTACATCCAGAAACTCTTTGTCGAGGAAGGGCACGCGTCCTTCCACGCCCCATGCGGAGAGGCTCTTGTTGGCGCGCAGGCAGTCGTAGAGATACAGTTTGGAGAGCTTGCGCACCGTTTCCTCATGGAAAGCCTGTGGCGTGGGCGCTTTGTGGAAGTACAGATAACCGCCGAACACCTCGTCTGCCCCTTCGCCGCTGAGCACCATTTTGATGCCCATGCTTTTGATGACACGTGCCAGCAGGTACATGGGGGTGGATGCGCGCACTGTTGTCACGTCGTAGGTTTCGATGAAGTAGATGACATCGCGGAGGGCATCCAGTCCTTCCTGAACGGTGTAGTTGATTTCGTGATGAACCGTACCGATGTGTTGCGCCACTTCACGAGCTTTGAGTAGGTCGGGAGCGCCTTTCAGCCCCACCGCAAAGGAGTGGAGCCGGGGCCACCATGCATCTGACTTGTTGTCCGTTTCGATGCGTTTTCCGGCATATTTTTTGGCGATGGCCGAGATGACGGAAGAGTCGAGGCCGCCGGACAGCAGTACGCCGTAAGGTACGTCGGACATCAACTGGCGTTGTACGGCGGCTTCGAGCGCGTTGCGTACGGCGGAAACCTGGGCTTGGTATGCCGCGGCATTGATGCCGGCAGATGCAGGGGCGGAGCCGGATGTGACGGTGGCATAGTTGTCTTTTACGGCGTCGTATTGCATCCAGTCGCGAGTGTACCAGCGGCGCATTTCGCCCTCGCTTCCCCGGTAATAATGTCCGGGCAGGAAAGGTTCGTATTCGTCGCAGAAGCCTTCAAGGGCTTTCAGCTCACTGCCAAAGTAGATGCGACCTTCTTTATCCCTGCCTATGTAGAGAGGTATCACTCCGACAGGGTCGCGGGCTATGAGATAGTCGTCCGTTTCTTCATCGTAAAGGGCGAAAGCGAAAATGCCGTTCAGTTCTTCGAGAAAGCGGATGCCCTTGTCTTTGTACAGGGCAAGGATAACCTCGCAGTCGCTCCCGGTTTGGAAGGCATACTGTCCGGCATAACGCGTACGGATGTCCCGGTGATTGTATATCTCGCCGTTGACGGCAAGGATTTGTTTACGGTCGGGCGAGTACAGGGGTTGTCCGCCCGATTGGGGATCGACGATGGAAAGACGCTCGTGCGCAAGGATTGCTGAGCCGCCTACGTAGATGCCACTCCAGTCCGGTCCGCGGTGGCGTATCTTCTGCGCCATTTTCAGTGCTTTACTTCTGAGTTCTGGAGTCTGGGACTTTATGTTGAAAATACCTGCTATTCCACACATGGTTGTAGTTGTTTTAGAGATTGATATTGAGATGATATTGATTACCTTTGGGGAGACTTTCCCTCCGGTTAAGGGGAATATTTTGTTTCTCCGCATGGAACTACCGGTTTCCTGCCTTGAGACTGCTGGTTTCTCCCTTTGAAACTATGAGTACCAAAGCATGGTACTCATAGTTTCAGCCTTTGGTATTTGTTTTTCGCCGTAGCACGATTACCGGCTGCAGTATAGGTCGATCTGCCGGGCTGCTTTGCGGCCGTCGGCCAGTGCGCGTACTACGAGACTTGCACCGTTGGCGGCGTCGCCCGCCACGAACACATTCTCTGCAAATTCCGGTTGCTCCGGTTTGAGGAATCCCATGGCCAGCAGTACCATGTCGGTGTCGATGATTTCTTTCTTACCCGTAGGCCGCATGGTGGGGCGGCCGCCTTCGGCAGCCGGCAGCCATTCCACTTCTTCCACTTCCACGCCGCAAACCTTACCGTTCTTGCCGATGAACCGGTTGGAAGCCAACGACCAGCGGCGCGTGCATCCCTCTTCATGGCTGGAAGTCGTTTTCAGGACAACAGGCCATTGCGGCCAGGGCGTAGCATCATTGTGGCCTATGGGAGGCTGTGGCATGATTTCTATCTGCGTCACGCTCGCAGCTCCCTGCCGGACGCTTGTCCCGATGCAGTCCGAACCTGTGTCACCGCCGCCGATGACGAGCACCCGTTTGCCTTTGGCATTGACAAGTTGCTCTTTCGGGAATGTTTCTCCGTCGAGGATGCGGTTCTGCTGCGTCAGCATATCAAGTGCAAAATGGATGCCTTTCAGTTCACGACCGGGGATGACAAGGTCGCGGGCGGCGGGTGTGCCGGTGCAGACGGCATAAGCGTCGAAGCCTGTGGGCAGTTTCTGCACGTCGATGGGGACACTCATCTCAAAACGGATGCCTTCGGCTTTCAGCACATCCATACGGCGGTCTATCACTTCCTTGGGCAACTTGAAGTTGGGAATTCCGTAGCGCAGCAGTCCGCCCGGCATCGGTTTGGAGTCGAATATCGTGACTTCGTAGCCGCGGGCATTCAGCCGTACGGCAACGCTCAGTCCGGAAGGGCCCGCACCGATAACGGCTATTTTCTTTCCGTTGCGTTTGGGGCGGGCAGGCACGACGTAGCCCTCGCGAAAGGCGGCCTCGGCAATGGCGGCCTCATTCTCGCGGATAGTTACCGGAGCATCGCAGGAGAGTTTCAGCACGCACGACTTCTCGCAAAGCGCAGGACAGATGCGTCCCGTAAATTCGGGAAAGTCGTTCGTTTCGTTCAGCACCTGATAGGCTTCACGCCATTTTCCTTTATAGAGTGCGTCTTGAAACTCCGGTTGCTTGTTGCCCAACGGACATGCCCAGTGGCAAAAAGGTACGCCGCACTCCATGCAGCGTGACGCTTGGAGTTTGCGGTCGTGACTGTTCAGTGTCTGCTCCACCTGACTGAAATCTGTGATACGTTCGTGTATCGGACGGTAGCCCGCTTCCCGGCGGGGAATATTTAGAAATGCTTTTGGATCACCCATGACTGATAAATTGAGTATTTAAAGATTGAAAACTAAGAAATGATTCTCCTTTTTTTGCTTTAGTAGTCTCTCTGCATATCCGCAATCTTCTGTTGCAGCTTCTTCATCTGTTCCTCCTGCAGCACCTTTTTGTATTCGATAGGCACTACCTGGATGAACTGGTCTACGTAGTGCATCCAGTCGTCGAGAAGGATGCGTGCCAGTTTGGAACCTGTGTAGAGATAGTGTTGGCGGATAAGTTCGTGCAGCTCTTTGCGATATGAGGCTTCCTCGATGAGGCTCAGTTCCACCATCTCCATGTTGCAGAAGTAGTCGAAGTTACCGTCCTTGTTCCAGACGTATGCCACACCGCCCGACATGCCGGCCGCAAAGTTGCGCCCTGTCTGTCCGAGCACTACCACGCGTCCGCCGGTCATATACTCGCAGCAGTGGTCGCCCACGCCCTCTACAACGGCTGTCGCCCCGGAGTTGCGGACGGCAAAGCGTTCGCCTGCGCGTCCGTTGATATATACTTCGCCACCAGTTGCGCCGTAGAGGAGGGTGTTTCCGGCAATTGTGTTCTTCTCTGCCTCGAAGTTGCTGCGCACAGGAGGGAGAACGGCGATGCGCCCACCACTCAGTCCTTTGCCCAAGTAGTCGTTGGCTTCACCTTCCAGCTTGAAATTGACGCCCGGCACGAGGAAGGCTCCGAAACTCTGTCCGGCAGAACCTTTGAACTTGACGTTCAGCGTATGTTCGGGCAAGCCTTTTGCACCATACTTGGCAGCAATGGCGCCGGAAAGCATAGCGCCGCAGGCGCGGTCGGTGTTGGCGATGGTATATTCCAGCGAGACTTCTTTCTGTTCGTTTACGGCATCGGCGGCGGCATGCAGCATTTCCACATCTTTCACGTGCTCTATGCCATGTTGCTGGTCGGTGACGTGGCGGAGGGCCGCTTCGTTGTCCACACGCGCCAGCACTTTGTCGAAGTTGATCAGCTGGTGCTTCCTGATGCCGTCGTCCGGCTTGCGGATGATGAGGTCGGTACGCCCGATGATGTCGTCCATTTTCTCCACGCCTATTTCGGCCAGGTATTCACGTACTTCGCGGGCAAGGAAAGTGAAGTAATTCACAAGGTATTCGCTGCGGCCGGTGAAACGCCTGCGCAACTCCGGGTTCTGGGTAGCTACACCTACGGGGCAGGTGTTCTGGTTGCATTTGCGCATCATCACGCATCCCAGTACGATGAGGGCGGCAGTGGCGAAACCGTATTCTTCTGCACCGAGCATGGCCATGAGCACTATGTCGCGTCCGGTTTTCAGTTGACCGTCCACTTGCAACACCACTTGTCCGCGCAGCCCGTTCAGCACCAGCGTCTGTTGTGTCTCGCTCAGTCCGAGTTCGGGCGATATGCCGGCATAGCGGATAGAGCTGGCGGGCGATGCGCCTGTGCCGCCTTCGGCACCGGAGATGACAATGAGGTCGGCTTTGGCTTTCGCCACGCCTGCGGCGATAGTCCCCACACCGCTTTCGGCCACCAGCTTCACGCTGATCTTGGCTTTCGGGTTGACGTTCTTCAGGTCGAAGATGAGTTGTGCCAGGTCCTCAATGGAATAGATGTCGTGGTGGGGCGGAGGAGAAATCAATGAAATCCCCGGAATGGAGTGTCGTGTGCGGGCAATTATCCGGTCCACCTTGAAGCCCGGCAACTGGCCGCCTTCACCCGGCTTGGCGCCTTGTGCCACTTTTATCTGTATCTCGTCGGAATTCACCAGATATTCCGTAGTGACTCCGAAACGTCCGGATGCCACCTGCTTAATTGCGCTGCGCATTTCCGTTCCGAAGCGTGCGGAGTCTTCACCGCCTTCGCCCGTATTGCTTCGCCCATGCAGCCTGTTCATGGCAACTGCCATTGCTTCATGCGCTTCCTGACTGATAGCGCCGAAGGACATGGCGCCCGTAACGAAACGTTTCAGTATGTTTTCCACCGGCTCCACTTTGTCTATGGAAATCGGGTTGCGGCGGAAGTCAAAGAAGTCGCGCAGGAAGATAGGCTTTTCTTTTTCATCGACCAGCCGGGTGAACTCTTTGAATTTCTTGTAACTGCCCAGGCGGGTAGCTATTTGCAGCGCGCTGATGGTCTCCGGATTCCAAGCGTGCTTTTCACCGTCCTTGCGGTATGCGTACAGCCCTTTGTTCGGCAATAGGGGAGTTTCCTGCCCCTCTGCCCGCGCTTCTTCATTCTTTATCGCTTCTCCCTCATCGTGGAATATAACGGCATCGCGTGCCACCTCATCCAGACGGATACCGCCGATAGTCGACTTCAGCCCGCCGAAGTAAGCGTTGCTCAGCTCTTCGCTCAGTCCGACAGCTTCGAATATCTTTGCGCCCCGGTAGGAACGGATTGTGCTGATGCCCATTTTGCTCATAATCTTGAACAGGCCTTTGCAAATGGCTTTGATGTAGTTTTTCTCGGCTGTGGCATAGTCCAACTGTATCTCCTTCTTGCTAACCAGCTCGTTGAGTACGGCAAATGCCATGTAGGGGTTCAGTGCGCTTGCACCGAAACCAAGAAGCAGTGCGGCGTGCATCACTTCGCGTATCTCGCCGCTTTCCACCACCAATGCGGTCTGCACGCGTTTTCCCACCGAGATGAGATGGTGGTGCACCGCCGATACGGCAAGCAATGCAGGTATGGCGGCGTGCGTGGCGTCTACGTTGCGGTCGGTCAGTACAATGTAGTTCACGCCTTCGGTGACGGACTCTTCGGCCTCCTTGCACAGACGGGCAAGCGCTTCCTGCAATCCGGCGCGTCCTTTGGCTGCTTCAAACAGCATCGGCAGCTTTACGGTCTTGAAACCCTTGTAACGGATGTTGCAGAGAATATCCAATTGTGTATTTGTCAGGATAGGGTGGGGCAGCCGCACCATTTTGCAATGGCTTTCGTTGGGAGTCAGTATGTTCATGCCCACTGCGCCGATATACTCTGTGAGAGACATCACCAACTCTTCACGAATAGGATCGATGGGCGGGTTAGTGACCTGTGCAAACTGTTGGCGGAAGTAGTTGTAGAGCAGTTGCGGTCTGTCGGAAAGTATGGCAAGCGGGGTGTCGTTGCCCATTGCGCTGACGGGTTCGGCTCCGTTGGATGCCATGAGCAGAATGATCTTCTCGATGTCTTCTTTGGAGAAGCCGAACGTGCGTAGCATACTGTTGTAGTTGTCCACGCTGTGGGGCACTTTGCGGCCGCTTTTCAGTTCATTCAGTTCGATGCGGTTATTGGCGAGCCATGTGCGGTAGGGCTTTGCCTCGGCAAGTTGCTTTTTCAGCTCTCCGTCATAGTATATCTCTCCTTTCTCTGTGTCTATCAGAAGTATCTTTCCGGGTTGCAGGCGGCCTTTCTCTTTGATATCATCCGGTTCAAAATCCATTACACCCACTTCGCTGGCCACTACCATGATGTCGTTGCGTGTAATGAGGTAGCGGGCGGGGCGCAGTCCGTTGCGGTCGAGCATGCCGCCTGCATAGCGTCCGTCGCTGAAGAGCAGTGCGGCAGGTCCGTCCCAGGGCTCCATAAGGATGGAGTGGTATTCGTAGAAAGCCTTGAGCTCCTCGCTGATAGGGTTCTTCTCGTTGAAGGATTCCGGCACAAGCATCGCCATGGCATGCGGAAGGCTGAGCCCGGACATGACAAGGAATTCCAGTACGTTGTCCAGCGAAGCGCTGTCGCTCATGTTCGGCTGGATGATAGGGCGCAACTCTTTGATGTCGCCCAGGGCAGGAGAGGACAGGACGCTCTCACGCGCTTCCATCCAACTGCGGTTGCCGCGTATGGTGTTGATTTCGCCGTTGTGCGCCAGGAGGCGGAAGGGCTGTGCCAGTCCCCACGTAGGGAAGGTGTTGGTGCTGAAACGGGAATGTACAAGGGCCAGTCCGCTGGTGAAGTAACTGTTGGTCAGGTCGGGGAAGTAGTTACGCAGCTGCAGCGATGAGAGCATACCTTTGTAGACGATGTTCTTTGCAGACAACGATACGATGTAGAAGTCCCCGCGTGAGGCTATATCCGATTGGCGTATTCTGTTTTCTATTCTTTTCCTTATTATATAAAGGCGGCGGTCGGCAGTTTCGCTGTCTGTGAAACCGGTGATGAAGATTTGCTTGATGTCGGGTTCGTTGGCAAGTGCGGCTTCACCCAGTATCTCCGGACAGGTAGGAACATTGCGCAGGTGCATCAGCGTCAGCCCTTCTTTCTCTATTTCTTCAATGATGATGCTCAGGATGGCTGCCCGGTCTTTTTCATCTTTCGGAAGAAAAAGCAATCCCGTTCCATACTTCCCTTTTTCAGGAACAGGGATGCCTTGCAGCAGGATGAACTCGTGCGGTATTTGCAGCATGATGCCTGCACCGTCTCCGGTCTTGTTGTCGGCACCTTCCGCTCCGCGGTGACGCATATTCTCCAAAACTTTCAATGCGGCTTCAACCAGTTCGTGGGATTTACCGCCATGAATGTTTACCAACATCCCCACACCGCAAGCATCGTGCTCGTTGGCGGCATCGTACAAGCCCAACTGCATGGGCTGTCGTTGTGCAGGTTTTCTTTTTTCGCTGGTGTTAAAATGCTCTTCTTTCTTCATTTTTGGTTTGCTTTAGTTTTGTATGATATTTGTTGATGTGACAAAATGATTGGCAAAAATAGATATTTAATTTCAATTTGATACAGATATGCTTGGCTTCTTACCCTGCTAAATACTTGCATAGGAGGATGAAGTTATAATCTGATAGAAAATACCCCTTGTTTTCTTCTAATCTTAAATGAGATTCTATTCGTTTGATTTAGGATTGTAAATTGAACCTTTTGCTTTTAAAATATTATTTTCATTGTCTTTTTGATAAGGAAATAATATTTTTCTATCCTTTTAGTAAATAAATCGGGAAAAGATGAACTTTATGTTCTAAAGAATATATATATTTGCAGCGTAAATCAAATACTGATATATTATGTGTGGAATAGTAGGCTATATAGGTCAAAGAAAAGCCTACCCCATTCTTATCAAAGGCTTGAAGCGGTTAGAGTATCGCGGATATGATAGTGCAGGGGTAGCATTAATCAGTGACGACCGGCAACTGAACGTCTATAAGACGAAAGGAAAGGTCTCGGATTTGGAAACTTTCGTCACTCAAAAAGATATTTCCGGTAACATTGGCATTGCACATACACGCTGGGCTACACATGGGGAACCTTGTTCCATTAACGCCCATCCTCATTATTCCTCTTCCGAAAGGCTCGCTCTCATCCACAACGGCATCATTGAAAATTACACCGTCCTCAAAGATAAACTTCAGGCCAAAGGCTATACATTTAAAAGTAGTACCGATACCGAGGTGCTGATACAACTCATCGAATACATTCAGGTTACGAATCGCATTGACTTGCTGACTGCCGTACAACTGGCTCTGCAGGAAGTGATCGGTGCGTATGCCATTGCTGTGCTCGATCGGGAGAATCCGGACGAGATTATAGCCGCACGCAAAAGCAGCCCGTTGGTAGTAGGTATCGGCCGGGATGAGTTCTTCCTGGCATCCGATGCCACCCCCATTGTGGAATATACGGACAAGGTGGTCTATCTGGAGGATGGGGAGATAGCCGTTATCCGTCGCGGCGAGAAACTGAAAGTGGTGAATCTGGAGAATGTGGAGTGTCCGCACGAAGTAAAGACGGTGGCGCTCAACCTCGGCCAGTTGGAAAAAGGCGGGTATCCGCATTTCATGCTGAAGGAAATCTTCGAGCAGCCCGGTTGCATCTACGACTGTATGCGCGGACGCATCAATCTGGAAGGCACTAACGTAGTGCTTTCCGCCATTATCGATTATAAGGAACGCCTGCTTGCGGCCAAACGCTTTGTAATTGTAGCTTGCGGTACGTCATGGCATGCTGCGCTCATAGGCAAACATCTGATAGAAAGTTTCTGCCGTATTCCGGTAGAAGTGGAATATGCTTCGGAGTTCCGTTATCGTGATCCGGTGATTGACGGCAGTGATGTGGTGATTGCCATTTCACAGAGCGGTGAGACGGCCGACACGCTGGCTGCCGTAGAATTGGCCAAGAGTCGCGGCGCATTTATATATGGTATATGCAACGCTGTGGGTTCGAGCATTCCGCGTGCTACGCATACAGGTTCTTACATTCACGTAGGTCCGGAAATCGGTGTGGCGTCTACGAAAGCCTTTACGGGACAGGTGACTGTGCTCACCATGCTGGCGCTGGCATTGGCACGCGAGAAGCATACTGTCGATGAGGAGCAATACCTCGCCATAGTCAGGGAACTCGGACAGATTCCGGAGAAGATGAAAGAGGTGCTGAAGTTGAATGACAGCATAGCGGAGCTTTCTAAAATCTTCACCTATGCACGCAACTTTATCTATCTGGGACGCGGTTACAGCTATCCCGTAGCATTGGAAGGGGCGCTGAAGTTGAAGGAAATTTCGTATATCCATGCGGAAGGCTATCCTGCTGCCGAAATGAAGCATGGGCCTATTGCACTGATAGATGCGGAGATGCCTGTGGTAGTCATTGCCACACAAAACGGGCTGTACGAAAAAGTGCTGAGCAACATACAGGAAATCAAGGCGCGTAAAGGCAGAGTGATAGCCATTGTCACAAAGGGAGATGAGGTTATCAGTAAGATTGCCGATACTTGTATCGAACTTCCCGGAACAATGGAGTGCCTTGATCCGTTGATAACTGCGGTTCCTTTGCAGTTGCTCGCCTATCACATAGCCGTATGTAAAGGTATGGACGTGGATCAGCCGCGTAACCTTGCCAAATCGGTAACGGTAGAATGAGGACAAAACGGCTGATGCGTTTTAAAAAGATAAATAATGTGTTTTTTTAAGGGAATAATTACTCATTAGTAAATATACATATGGAACAACTGAAGCATGAATGTGGCGTTGCCATGATACGACTGCTGAAACCGCTGGAGTATTATGAAGAGAAGTACGGTACGTGGATGTACGGGCTGAATAAGCTCTATCTTCTCATGGAAAAACAGCACAACCGGGGTCAGGAAGGAGCGGGACTGGCTTGCGTAAAGCTGGAAGCGAATCCCGGTGAGGAATATATGTTCCGCGAGCGGGCGCTGGGTTCGGGAGCCATTACCGAGATTTTCGATGCGGTGCAAAGCAACTTTAAGGACCTGACAAAAGAGCAACTGCACGATGCCGGTTATGCAAAGCGTGTGTTGCCTTTTGCGGGAGAAGTATATATGGGGCATTTGCGTTACTCCACTACGGGCAAGTCGGGCATCTCGTACGTGCATCCGTTTCTTAGGAGAAACAACTGGCGCGCCAAGAACCTTGCCCTTTGCGGTAATTTCAACATGACGAACGTGGATGAGATTTTTGCACGCATTACCGCTATCGGCCAGCACCCGCGCAAGTATGCCGACACCTACATCATGCTGGAGCAGGTAGGCCACCGGCTCGACCGCGAAGTGGAACGTCTCTTCAACCTTGCCGAAGCCGAAGGACTTGCCGGCATGGGCATTACGCATTATATAGAAGACCACATTGACCTTGCCAATGTATTGCGTACTTCAAGCAAAGAGTGGGACGGAGGTTACGTGATGTGCGGACTTACCGGAAGCGGTGAGACATTTGCCGTCCGCGACCCATGGGGTATTCGTCCCGCATTCTGGTATCAGGATGATGAAATAGCCGTACTTGCCAGCGAACGTCCTGTAATACAGACCGCACTCAATGTTTCCGCCGGCAGCATCAAGGAACTGCAACCGGGGCAGGCCATACTTATCAACAAACTCGGAAAGATTCGTACGGTACAGATCAATAAGCCGCGCGAGGTGAAGCCTTGTTCTTTCGAGCGTATCTATTTCAGCCGCGGCAGTGATATCGACATTTATAAGGAACGTAAACTATTAGGTGAGAAGTTAGTGCCTAACATCCTGAAAGCCATTGATAAGGATATAGACCACACTGTCTTTTCCTTTATACCGAATACAGCGGAAGTGGCTTTCTACGGAATGTTGCAGGGACTGGATAACTATCTCAACGAGGAGAAAGTCCGGCAGATTGCAGCCTTAGGACATAATCCCAGCCATGATGAGCTGGAACGTATCTTATCCCGTCGCATACGAAGTGAAAAGGTGGCTATCAAGGATATCAAACTGCGTACTTTCATTGCTGAAGGTAACAGTCGTAATGATCTTGCCGCCCATGTGTACGACATCACTTACGGCAGTCTTGTACCCGGCGTGGACAGTCTGGTTATCATAGACGACAGCATTGTGCGCGGCACTACTTTGAAGCAAAGTATCATCGGTATCCTCGATCGTCTCAATCCGAAGAAGATAGTGATTGTGAGCTCTTCACCGCAGGTGCGCTATCCCGACTACTATGGAATTGACATGGCGAAGATGAGTGAGTTCATAGCTTTCAAAGCCGCCATTGAGCTGCTGAAAGAACGTGAAATGCGGGATGTCATTAGTCGGCTTACCGCAAGTCCAAAGAGCAGGTGGGGTTGCCCAAAGAGCAAATGGTGAATTACGTGAAGAAAATCTATGCCCCCTTTACCGATGAGGAAATTTCCGCCAAAATGGTGGAACTCCTCACCCCGAAAGGTACGAGAGCAAAAGTGCAGATTGTGTATCAGCCTCTTGAAGGCTTACATGAGGCCTGTCCGCAGCACCGGGGCGATTGGTACTTCAGCGGTGATTATCCTACGCCGGGCGGCGTGAAACTGCTGAATACTGCGTTTATTAATTATATAGAACAAGTATATCAATTTTAGTGATTAGTGGTTAGTGATTAATGAAATGCTTATTAGAAAGCGATACATGCCTGAATACAATCGATTCAAATTGATAAACGCCAATCACTAATCGCTAACCACTTACAAGTAGTAAATATGAGAAATGTAACATTACTCCTCGACGACGGGAGCCGCTTTTGCGGTAAGTCGTTTGGCTATGAAAAGCCGGTGGCGGGAGAGGTGGTCTTTAACACAGCCATGTCGGGCTATCCCGAAAGCCTGACCGACCCTTCGTACGCCGGACAGTTGCTGACGCTCACCTATCCGTTGGTGGGCAACTATGGTGTACCGCCTTTCACTGTTGAACCGAACGGATTGCCCACATTCATGGAAAGCGAGCGTATCCATGCCGAAGCCATTATCGTAAGTGATTATTCCGAAAATTACAGCCATTGGAATTCCGCGGAAAGTCTTGGCGACTGGCTCAAGCGTGAGCAAGTGCCCGGTATTACGGGTATCGACACCCGAGAACTGACAAAAGTGCTGCGAGAGCATGGAGTGATGTTGGGGAGAATCGAGTTTGATAAAGAATCAGACGGGAAAAATGAAGAATCAGGAAAGGTAGATGAAGAATTGCCGACAGCGGTGTACGAAGGTGTAAACTACGTGGATCGCGTGAGTTGCAAGGAAATCATACATTACCTTCCTGACGGCACTTCCACCCGTAGCTCAGCCCATTCTTCATTCTTCATTCCTCATTCTTCATTAAAGAAGGTTGTCCTTGTGGATTGCGGTGTGAAGGCTAACATCATCCGCTGTTTGTTGCGACGGGGGGTGGAAGTCATCCGCGTTCCCTGGAACTATGATTTCAACGGGCTGGAGTTCGACGGACTGTTTATCTCCAATGGTCCCGGCGATCCCGACACCTGTGATGCTGCCGTTCAGAACATCCGTAAGGCGATGAAGAATGAGAAGCTCCCTATCTTCGGCATCTGCATGGGCAATCAACTGCTTTCCAAAGCCGGAGGAGCTAAAATATACAAACTGAAATACGGACACCGCAGCCATAACCAGCCTGTGCGCATGGTAGGGACGGAGCGTTGTTTCATTACCTCGCAGAATCATGGATATGCAGTGGACAACAATACGCTGACGGAGGATTGGGAACCGCTTTTCATCAATATGAACGATGGATCTAACGAAGGCATCCGTCACAAGCACAATCCTTGGTTCTCTGCACAGTTTCACCCTGAAGCAGCCAGCGGACCGACGGATACGGAATTCTTGTTTGACGAGTTTGTGAAGTTGCTGAAGTAAGGAGTTCTATTATTATCACTCATTTCAATAAACAGATAGACAAATGAAAGAAAACAATATAAAGAAAGTCCTGCTGCTTGGCTCCGGCGCACTGAAAATCGGTGAGGCGGGAGAGTTTGACTACTCCGGTTCGCAGGCCCTCAAGGCGTTGAAAGAAGAAGGTATCCATACCGTCCTTATCAACCCGAACATAGCTACGGTACAGACTTCGGAAGGCGTTGCCGACCAGATATATTTCCTGCCCGTAACCCCTTACTTTGTGGAGAAAGTCATTGAGAAAGAACGCCCGGACGGCATTATGCTTGCTTTTGGCGGACAAACGGCATTGAACTGTGGCGTGGAGCTTTACAAGGAAGGCATCTTTGAAAAGTACGGCGTGAGGGTGCTCGGCACTCCCGTACAGGCCATCATAGATACGGAGGATCGTGAGATATTCGTGCAGAAG
>OLNQ01000627.1_pt1 | contig 37208 bp, 46 predicted proteins | sample 1672821 | NCBI WGS metagenome assembly OLNQ01 (sample SAMEA3136727, study PRJEB25190) | human gut metagenome | biome: human gut; feature: human-associated habitat; material: faeces | place: Austria | collected 2013 | reverse complement strand
CCCTTGATGTATATGTACATCCATCGGATGAAGCCAAAAGAGGTGCTGTTAATGGAGGCTTAAAAGGAATATTCAGATAATTAATTCAAATTTATACAGATATGAAGAAAATATTGATAATAGAAGATTGCGTACATTGTCCGTACTTCAAAAGAATAGTCATTGATAGAAAATTGAAAGATGTCTGTTTGGGTCGCAATAAAGTTGCCTACCTTGCCAATGAAGTAGAATCTTCCATATCGAAAGATTGCCCTTTAGAAACAGCCAAAGAAGAAAGTAAATAACCCTCAAAACCAATAAGAAATGAGCAGAATACAGGAATTAGAAGCTGAAATACAGCGTATAAAAAAAGAAGAAGCTGATAAAAAGAAAGCATTGTATCAGCATTTTGTTGGTAAGTATGTGCGTAGAGCGCACACTTCGTATGAAAAGATTATCGGCATAGATCGTATTGATACAGACGAATTTGGCGACGAAGTGGTATTTGATAGTATTCATGTATATTACGATAATAGAGGAGATGAATACAATAATGATGCAAGTATCAATTTGCAAGACTGGGGGCAAGCCTATGCCGAAGAACTTGAAAAACAACTAATATCTCCTGAAACTTTCAATAAAGCACTGAATGATTGCATTGATTTAATAAGACGAAGATTAGCGTAAAACAAATAAAAAATGAACTATGGAAGAGATAGATTTGAATGAAACTGTTACTGTGGAACTGACAGAATGGGGAGCAGTATATCTTAATGCACTGAATACGTATAGGCGTAAAATTGCTATAGGAAAACCGGTTTATAAAACTGACTATAAAGAAGGTGATATTTATAGAAATCAACTTTATCAGTTGATAATGGATTTTAAAGATGCGATTAAGTCTGAGAGACCGAAACCCTTTAATATGTTGAAGAAAAATTAAGAGAAAACCGTAAAACAGAGTAATATGAAACAGACAGTAGAAGAAGCTGCACGTGAATATTCAAGAACATGGGAAAAAGATAATCCTTATGAATGCCTTGATTTGATGGAAGAATGTAATTTCAACAATGATATTCTAAGACCAATAGTTGCAAAAGTGTTTAACGTATAACTAAATAGAAATGACGGAAATAGATTTTATTGTATATGGGAATAACTACATAACTAAGTGCCCATTCTCCCAAAAGAAGGTTGGTTCAAAATCTTGTTATGATTGCAAATATTTCGTTAGGGGAAAGTCCTACATCGATATTGACGGTGGTGGCGAAGGGACTATTGTGTGCTCAAAACAGTGTAGAAATGATTCAAATTAAGATTCGTGAGTTAATTATCTTCATTATAATCATTGCGCTATTTTCCTCTTTATTAATTAATTGTTCTCAGCATTCTTTGATAAAAGCGTTAGAACATTCAATAGAGCAAAGAGATAGCCTACTGAATGAAAGTTTTGGAGGCAGAATATTTTGTTTCAGAGAATCCCAGAATGACTGATGTCGAAATTATCACAGAATGTGAATTTGTAAAAGCATGGAATGATAGGTTTTATCCGTTGAACCGATTATAAATACTCAAGTAATTATGATAGAAATATTAGAATTTATCTTTCAGAGTTTTTGGCATTGGTTAGGTACCGTAATACTTATAGCTGCCATTCCTGTGCCATTTGGGAGCACTCGAACCCTGTTACGTATAAAAGGGAAAAGACATGAAAAAAGTAAAACTGATAAGACATGAAGGAATCATATACAGGCATTGGGATATGTCATTGTTACCAATGTCGAATGGATAAGAAGCATTGCAGTTCTAAAAAAAGAAAGTTTGAGAAACGGGCTATAAATAAGTTCCGTCGGAAACAATTGAAATTAGATGAAATAATAAAATGCAATCGTTTTGGAAAATATTGGGCTTGATCCCAATGCTTTCCGATTTTAAAAAAGAAAGGGTCTAATTATGAAACAGACATTAGAAGAAGCCGAGAAAGAATATTGCGAAAAGAATTATCCGTATTCAGATTTGAATATAAGGTTGCTGGTGGAAAATGCGTTTGAAGCTGGTGCTGAATGGCAATCAAATCAATCACCTTGGATAAGTGTGAAAGAGAAGGCTGGTTGCGATTCATCGAATGATTGTATTGTAATGGATAGTGATGGTGAGGTATTTAGAGCATGTTTCATCAGAAACAAGTGGCTGAAATATAATCGCGGGTATTATGTGATAGACAATGTGACTCACTGGATGCCTATCCCTTCTTTCGATGAAATACTGGAAGCTAATAGGGATGTATTAGAACGGATTAAAGAGAAAGGAGATTAAATATGAAAGCAAGAGTAAAATCAACAGGGGTTCTAATAGATGTAATTCCGAAAATAAATACCAATGCGTTACATAGTGGAGATAACCTATATGTATGTGATAATATGGTATTCAGAGAGTGTGAACTTGACTTTTTAAATATTGGAAATTCAGCTATTGATTGGGAACAGAGGCGTTATGAAATAGCAAAGGAAACAGTTACTGCAATAATGTCAAATGAAGATTTCTATCATCAGGTTTTATGTGAGGGAGCAGAGCATGGTCAAAGACAAATTCAAACTAATATTGCACGTGCCGCAGTTATATTTGCTGATGCTCTTATTAAAGAATTAAAGAAAGGAGAATAACTATGACCGAAAAACTTGTAACATTAGATACGGCGAAGCTGTTGAAAGAGAAAGGATTTGACGAGCCATGTTCGATAGCTATTAATATTGAAGATGGTAGACAATATGGTACTAGTAGAACAAATAGCGAGTTACCAATAAAAGTATGTTCCCATCCTACTCAATCCGCTGCCCAAAAGTGGTTGCGTGACACTAAATGCCTCCATATTGAAATAAGCTATATGTATGGAGACTATTGGCTTTACGATATTCTGACAATACCTACCCATGATCTGATAGGATTGGAGGACAGAGACTCTGTTCGTTACAACACCTACGAAGAAGCACTTGAAGCAGGAATACAGGAAGCATTAAAACTTATGTGATTATGGAAAATATTAATTTGAATAAATGGCGCGACCGTGCTTATAAGACCGCTTGCGAGTACGGTTTCCATGATAAGGAGCTGATTAAAGAACACTGCCTTTGCCTTGTCATTTCTGAGCTTATGGAAGCTGTGGAAGCGGACCGAAAAGGTAGATTAGGAAAAAATTGTAAACGTCGTTTTGAAATGGAATACAATCGTTACCCTGCATTAGTAGAGGAAGAAAAACGATTTAAGTGCTCGTTTGAAAATAATGTAAAAGATTCACTTCCCGATGAACTTGCCGATGCTGCTATACGACTGTTAGATCTATGTGGGCTACGTAACATTGAGTTAGAAAACGATTGTCTGGATGATGAAGTGCTTGAAGAATATTCGCGTATATTCATTAACAAAACATTCACAGAGTCCATTTTCAATATTACTAAAAATCTTATTGATAGAGATATATCCTACTCTCTAATTAAGATTTTCGGGCTTGCTAAGCATCTTGATATTGATTTGCTCTGGCATATTGAACAGAAACAAAGATATAATGAATTAAGACCTATGTTGAACGGGAAAAGATATTAATCATGAACAGAGAAATAAGATTTAGAGGAAAAAGAGTTAATGGTGGTGAATGGGTAAATAGCATGACTATTTCCCATGGAACCATCAAAAGGAAAACATATGCTGTTTTCTTTGAGATACAACCTGAAAAATGGGTAGGAGTTATCCCGGAAACAGTAGGCCAGTTCACCGGTATAACAACTTCAGGAGATGGCGACCCAGAACGGATCTATGAACATGATATTGTAGGGTTTGTAGATATTGATCAACATGTTGTGGCAGAAGTGATTTTTGAAAATGGAAGTTTTTGTTTCAGAGATAAAGAAGGACAAGTATACTATCCATGTGACGTACAATGTGTTAGCGTGTTGGGGAATAAGTTTGATAACCCTGGATTAATTAAGGAATTGAAAGGGGAATAACTATGGAAAACAGAAGAAAGTTAGCAATAGCTAATATGTGCCGTTGTTTTTTACACTATCACGGTTTTATAACGGATAGTGAAAATCAAAAAGTTCACCAAAGGATAATGAAATGGCAGGATAAAAATAAGGTTTTCATTTCAGAAGCCCAATTAGAGTCTGTCGATTTTACCTATGATGATAATGCAAAAGAAAAGGAGGACTAACTATGGGATTTACAACACCCTGTTTTATACGAAAGAATAATTCGGAGCTTAGGAATAAATTAAAAGAGCTTGGTTATTATTGCAATCCGTATTTAGGTTGGAATAATCTATACACTTCCACATACGGACTTGCTTCTGTTTATTCAATGAGCGATGATATAAATGTTATCTCTAAAGAAATGGATATTATTGATTGCGGAACCAATGAGGAACTTTTCCTGGCTATAGTCGCATTGAGGGACGATACAGACAAGAACCAGTGGTTTACGGATGGTTACTTATGGTTTAAATGTGGTGATGAAATGTGTGATGAAACTATTGAATACTATCTTAATAAATACGGTAGAAAATTTCACAAGGCTACGGTAGAAGAACTTATTAATCATTTCAAATAAAAGGAAGAAAAATGAATAGAGATCATAATAAATCCCTTTGCATGAAAAGGCTATTGAAATTGCAACATTTTAATAAACTCATAATAAGTGAAGTTGCAGACCTGGGTTATTGTAACGGATATAATACTGTTCTTGATGCAGCTGAAAAGGTTTTGAGTGAGGAGGATTATTTCAAGATTGTGAAGCAATTAGAAAAGGAGGAATAACGATGAAAGGAAAGATATATAAAATAACTATATGCCAGATATCGTTTATGATAGGATGGTTCCCACATGCGGATAAATGGTACCACAAACTACAGATTATCTATTAATCAAGTTTTTATATTAGGAGAAAAATAATTATATTTGTAATGTGTATTATGTTATACATAACTCAGACTAACGAAAAGACATGAAGCTAAGACCTAAACAAGAAAAATTCTGTAATCTTTATATTGAGACCAGTAATGCTTCTGAAGCATATAGAAAGGTATATTCGTGCAAAGGCTCCAGTGATAAAACTGTATGGGAGGCAGCATCTAAGTTGGTTTCAAAGCTGTCTCCCAGAATACAGGAGCTCCAAAGTGAATTAAGAAAGAAGTCAAATATTACTAAGGATCGCGTACTTGAGGAATTGCGGTGTATTGCATTTGCTGATATCCGTGATTTCCTGAGTATAAGAAATGGTATGGTGATATTTAAAGATTCATCCGAATGGACTGAAGAAATGGCGCGTGCAGTAGAAAGTGTTAAAGTTACCAAGGAGGGGATTGAATTAAAGTTGAATGGTAAGAGTTGGAGCATATCTCGTATTTGCAAGATGCTGGGATATGATGAACCGACAGAAGTTAATATAAAACAAATGTTGCTTGATATTGATACGGGGACGGGGGATTAATGGAAAAGGTATCTATTAGTTATAGAAAGTTTAATCCAAATTTTCATCATCTTAGGGAAGCTATGAAAGATGATGATATAAGGTTTATCTTCCTCTATGGAGGTTCTTCATCGGCAAAGTCTTTTTCTGTAGCTCAGGCTATGTTGATAGAATGTCTTTCAGGGGGTAATAATACGCTTGTATTTAGAAAAGTAGGTTCTTCTATTGCTGATAGTATTTATAAGACTTTTCAGGAGGCGGTAAGGTCCCTTGGAGTATATAGACTATTCTCGTTTAGAGAGAATAAGATTATTTGTTTTAACGGGTCCTACATAACATTTAAGGGATTGGATGATTCTGAGAAAATAAAAGGATTGGAGAGTTATAAATATGTTGTCTGTGAAGAATTGTCAGAGTTTAAAGAAGAAGATTTCAAACAGATAAAGAAGCGTCTTAGAGGCCGGAAAGGACAGAAAATCATTTCAATGTTTAATCCAATTGAGGAAGAGTGTTGGATTAAAAAAAATGTATTTGATAAAGAGCAGTTAAAAGAAGAGTCAAATGACTTGTATGGTATATTGAGAGACAATGAAACAAAGAAGATTCTTCCTAAAGAATTCTCAATGATTGCTAGAAAATGGAAAAATACAGAAAGGCTTTTGAGAAATCCTAGAACGGGAATTGAGGAAGTTCATGCTCCGGATACAGTTATAATGCAATCAACTTACCTCAATAATTTTTGGGTAGTTGGCAGTCCGGACGGGCAATATGGATTTTATGACCGGCAGGCGGTTGCTGATTTTGATAAGGATAGGACAAGAGATTATAATTACTATCGTATATATGCGCTTGGGGAATGGGGTAAAATAAAGACAGGTGGAGAGTTTTTGCATGCATTTGATTCTGGTAAGCATAAGAAGATATGTCCTGTAACAGAAGGAATTCCTTTGCATATTTCTGTTGATAATAATGTTCTCCCATATATCAGTGTATCAATATGGCAAAATGAAGAATTGGAGTTAAGGCAAGTTCATGAAATCTGTGCTGAAGATCCGTTTAATACAGTAACTAAAGCAGCCGAGTTGACACGTACATGGCTGGAAGGAATCGGATATAACGATGTGGTATATTTGCATGGAGATGCGAGTACCAGAAGCGGAAATACTATTGATGATGAAAAGAGATCTTTTCTGGATAAATTTATAGATGTGTTGGAAGAAACTTTTCGGGTGGTTGATATGGTCCCTAAAAAGAACCCTCCTGTTGCTATGTCGGGAGAGTTTGTGAATGCTTTATTAGAGGGTTTCCATGGAATATCTGTGTCTATTGATGAATCATGTAAGAAGTCTATACAAGATTACGAGAATGTAAAGAAAGACACTAATGGAGGAATATTAAAAGCTCGGATTAAGGACAAGATAACAAAACAGAGTTACGAGGAGTTTGGCCATTTAACAGACTGTTTCCGTTATGTGTGTACAGATATATTCCGGGAACAGTTTTTATCATATTCAATGGCTAGGAAGAGAAATACACATAAGAAAGAAAATATGAAATATTATAATGTAGGAATAGCAATAGAAGGAGATTCTATAGTCTATATCATGCCAGATTGCAATGGTAAGTTTATAATGATACATGCAGTCTATGGAACTGAGGTCTTTATCGACGGAGTTTTATTTAGAGATGGATTTGATGCCGGATTAATGGAAGAGAAACTCAAAGAATGGGCACCTGTCAGTACTGTTTTTGAAAGTCATAAATCATATTTCCAATTTGCAAGAGATGTGCGGGAATGGATGGATAATGTGCGGGCTACCAGCTTATATGCGAATATGGACCAAAGAATATCTGCAAATGAAGAATTTATAAGAGAGAGATTTAAATTTAGAAGTGATTATGATGATTATCCTGAATATCTTTCTTTTATGGATTCAGTGATGGATTATAATGGTAAAGAGAGCTATGAAGGGATTAATTGCCTGAGTGCTTTGGCTTCGGTAGTTGCAAGAACAATTAGGAATAATCAGTAATTGTTTGATCTGCCGGTTCTCTCTTTACTCTCAGGAAACGTATAAATAGGATATATCCCTTTACACGCTTTCTGAGCCGGTTCACGTAAGAAGTTCCGGCCCCTTATGAACCTTCCTCTTATTAGTTCTGTTCTATATGATAATAGATGTGATTTAGCTGATAATCATGTTGATATTAGTTAAAAACATAGCTTTGGTGGTAAAAATAGTGATGATTTAGCGTGAGATACTGACTGATTGCTTATATTTGCAACATAATAACACTACAATGTAGCGTAATTATATTTATAGATTATGAAAGCTTCTACCTATACACAAAAAACATTGGTAATAGAGAATCCTTCCAAAGGACTATTAGACTTTGTAAATAAGCTGAGAGATAGGAAATTATCTCAGCAGGAAAAATTACGCAATAAAAAGGACTGCACTATAAAAATTAATGCATAAATTTATTAGATGGATATTTCCGTTTCTATTAGTTCTCAATTAGGTGATGAATATCGAATAATAATATCTCCTTTTGACTTGGAAGTAATACCTTGTGAAGTGAGAGATCTGCTTGGAGATGATATAGAAATAGCAGATGTTACACTGGAAAGAATAAAAGGGGATAATCCGACTGATATTGGAATACTTCTGAAAATATCAAATGTCATAGGTCAAGTTTTTAACGATAATGAAAACATAATATTATATTTCTACTGTGATGATATACATGATATTTTAAGAAGAGACCAAGGATTAACTCCTCAAAAATTTAGAAGTACTTTGTTTTCAAGAATGTTCGATAAGTATATATCGTCGAATAGAATTACTAACATGATAAATACTCCTATTGAGGTTAAGGCAGATAGGAATATTTACATTCATTTGATATCAAGAAGTTCCCATTTAGAGTATGTAAATGCTATAAAGGATGCAATAATGGCAATGGAATCAAAATAAGATCTCTCTTTCTATAATTTTATGTAAGATCCCTTTCTGTTCTATTTTTCATGTAGTAAAATTATAACCCCCGTGATTTTTCTGACCATCCACTGAAATTTGGTTCTATTTTTAAGATACCATAAATAAAGGGAGAGCAAAACACACTCTCCCTTCATCATATCTACCGTCCTTTTTTCTCTATTTTCATGAACACATTGCGTCTACTTTTTGCTTCAGCTTGCTTTGTCCGTTCATTGAGGATCAATTTGAGTTCATTGAGTTCCTTGTGCATTCTAAGGATATCGTCGGTAAGTGATACGACACGGCTCAGCAATACCATGTCCATATTGGTATATTTTGAAGTTTCCATATAGCTTTTTATTTAGAATTTCATTTAGATTAATTTCGTTTCCTTCGTCGAGATCCCAGGAGCCGTATTGCTCCCGGGGTGTTCATCCCCTAACAGAGATGTTCGCCTGATTGGTAGTCGAAGCGTTATATATAATCAATCGTTGTAGAAGAATGATTCTCCTTTCTTCCGTGTGAGCCTGTAACCTGTGTACAGACAAACCAATATTAATATAATCTCTATCATAATTTTGGAATATAGTTGTGGCTGTCGGGCATTTAAACCGACCGCTGATAGTTATGTAATAGATTAGGCGGCTGGATTCACCTCACTCTTTATCTGCTTGATGGCTTTCTTCACGTTCCATTAATTTTCATATAGGGCAATGATGAAACGCACACCTTTGGTAGTCCATACTGTATATACACTTGTTCCTGTCGAACCGTCAGAACGTGTGTACGTCTGTGTACGGGTAGAATGTAATCCCCAAGTGGAATAAGGAGCATGTAATATCCATTGCCCGGACTGTTTGTAAAGGATACCTATTTCTTTCATTTTCCTGTGAAGCTTCTCCGCATCCATTCCGATTTGCTTAGCCACCTGTGTGGAGGTAAGCGTGTTGACCGATTGCAAATGGTTATCGTAGTAGCTGACTTTCGGGGCTGCTTGCTTGATTTCCTTCTCTTGTAATTCGATAGTGATTTGCTTTTGTTGGACTTCTAAAGCCAAACGTTCTTTCTCTTCTTCCGATTGAAGTACCATTAAAGCAAGTTCTTTGCGGGATAATTCATGCTTTGCGACTTTGTGGAACACTTGGCGATAAACCTCAAATACTGGTCTTACTTTGCGAACGATGAAGAACTCCATGCAAGAAACGGTAAGCTTGTACTCATTTGTCGGTCTGCCACCTTTAGGGTTTTCCCTATTTTTGAGGAAAACTTGATAATCAACACCTTCAATAAACTGGCTACTATCTACCAATTCTCTAACAGCATGATCTTTTCTTGGATAAACCAACATCCAAACTTCATCAAGATTGATTGGAAACTCGTTATCTGATTTAGACAATTCGAGAATTGCGTTGAAATAACGCTTGATTTCGCTTTCGCTGCTCTCTTTGGATAAGATTAAATTATTTTCCATGACTGTAAGCATTTAAGTCATTATAGGCAACGGAAAAGCGGTTGCCATATACGCTGCTTACAGTCCAACATACTTTGCTCCGGAGAACAAAACAATAATGACTACGTATAGACAACCGCCTAATATCCTTAAATATTGAGCATAAAAAATGCCCAATAACCATTGAGCAATTAACCGCTGCTCTGCGAAGCAATAAAGTTTGCCGAACTGTAAGCACTGCAAAGATACAACAATTCCGTAAATTACCAAACGAAAATCTATTTTTCGGGGCTGCTTGCTTAATTTCCTCTGTCTGAATCTTGATGGTGGCTTGCTGTTGCTCTGATTCAATGCGCAGGCGTTCTTTCTCCTTTTCAGAAGCTACCAAAGCTTCCAAGGCTTCAATATAGGTTTGAGGAGTCTGAGGTTTGCGTTTCTCCATTTCAAGTGATTCCCATCTATCGATGATTTTTTCACGGAGTATCGCGTCATAACCAGAAGCTAAAATTAAACACCCCTTCTTAGTGAGTTCGAAGCAAGGGAGTTCTTTATATCCTCCTCTTGGCTGTGGCTGCTTGTAGGATGTCTCCACAAAATTGTGGGCAGATACTCCTTGTTTAAGTAAGTTCCTGATGTCTCGTAAAATAGCATCATGTCTTTTCCCTGTAAGTTCCGCAATTTCAAGTGAACTCATTCTATCCGTATCGTGGATTAACGTCGCCATCAAACTACTATTATTTGTTTGATTTTGATTGTTAGGATTACTGTTAAGCATAAACAATAAAAAAGAGGTACTACCATCTTTCCCGCTGCTTAACACATTCCTAACAAATGCTGACATTCCATTACAGTTTGCCACGGGGGTATAGTAATACCTCAAATATTTTAAGTACAAGCATAAAAAATGCTCGCATGATTAATGCAAGCTCCGCTTGCATTTGTTAGGATTATAAATATGTTAAGCACTGCAAAGATAGATATTTTAGTTGAATACAAAAAATAATTCGGATAAAACTTGGTAAGTATGTATCTATTTAATTATTTTGCACAATATTTTTTAATATTAAAATGTTATATTCATGAAACGAACTATTTTATTGTTACTATCTATTGTTTCTGTTCTGTCATTATCTTCTTGCGGTGATGATGACAAACCTGTTGTACAATCTATCGAAATTTCTAAAAGTGAAGCTTCAGTAAAGATTGGTGAGAAAATAACTCTTACTGTCAGCCATTCGCCAGCAGATTTACCCGCTCCCGAATATGAATGGAATTCTTCTGATGAAACAATTGCAACTGTTGAAAATGGAGTTGTTTATGGCAAAGCCGTTGGAGAAGCAACTATATCAGTTTCTTCTTTTAATCTAAAATTGAAAGATATATGTAAGGTCACTGTAACTCCAATTGAAGCAACGGGTATCAAACTATCTGAGAATGAAAAGACGATGACTACTGGTGAATCATTCCGTTTGGAGTATACGATAGAACCTGAAAATACTACCAACAAAGAAGTGGAATGGGAGTCTTCGGATAAAACTATAGCAACGGTTAATGCAGATGGCGAGGTTACAGCCGTTTCCGATGGTGAATGTACTATTACAGTCAAAGTCAAAGGAAGTGATACCTCCGCCAAATGTGTTGTTAAAGTGAATCCTATTAAGGTTACAGGAGTTACATTGAATGAAACAACTAAATCTATTGAAGCCGGCGAGTCATTTACTCTGACAGCTACTGTATCTCCTGAAAATGCAAAGGACAAAAGTATTAAATGGTCTTCCAGCGATCCTAATATTGCAAAGGTAGAAGACGGATTGGTGACTGCATTGGCAAAAGGTACATGTAACATAATTGCCACTACTAATGATGGGAACTTTAAAGCTCAGTGTGCTGTGAATGTTTTGCCTCCTTCAGTAAAAGGAGTTCAGTTTACTGAATCCTCTATTAAGATATTGAATGGAGAAAATTACACATTAACATATTCTATTTTGCCTGAAAATGCAGAGAATAAAAATGTAAAATTTAGCAGTTCTGCACCCAACATTGTTTCTGTAGACAATAATGGAAAGGTTACAGCATTGAAGGAAGGCACTTCTACGATAACAATAACTACAGAAGATAGTGGGCATACTGCTACTTGCGAAGTTGTATCAGCAGAGATTTCCGATTTTATGGATCTGAGAATAGGTTCTTCATCTATTGTCTCCATTAATGGTTATATAACAGGGTCTGTGTATTGTTACATAACCAACACAAGTTCTAAAGAGATATCTCTTACTAAGTTTGAGGTAAAAGATGGATCAACAGGAAGCATCGTATTATACACTGACGAAGCCTCTAAACTGGGCTCTCTTAAGTCAGGGCAATCAACTAATCTTGGTGGTCAGATGAGGTATGTTTACCTTCCTATATTCACTTGGACATTTACCTATGAGGGTAAAGAGTATCAAGTATCTGAACAATATAAATCTTACTAATATCTTTTTTTCAGGCCGGGATTGCTCCCGGCCTTTTTTATATCTTATCTGTTAACTGATAAAAAAGGCAATGGAACCTAAATTCCATCGCCTTGAATATGCCTCCAAAGAGGTCTCGTGTAAACAAATGCCAAAATTAAAGTTGTACCGCCAGCATTTCTCTCGCTGCCCTGTGTATTGCTTCCTCTATCTTAGCTTTTTGTGCTTCGGAAGCAAACGCTATCCTCTGCTTGTACTGGCGCATCAAAGAGGGATTAATGCCTGCATACTTTGCGAAAGTAGATACGCTTATAAACTTGAAATTATCAAAGAATGAAGCTATATCATACTTATACTCAAACTCTACATTCTTCAGTTCCCCTGGCACTTCATTACCTTGCTCTTTAAGCATGGTAATATAGTCATCAATACATTCATGTAGTGATCGTTTTGCTTCATCAACGCTTTTCCCTTGACCGTTCAAGTTAAAACCGTCAAATTCCGGAACATAGACACTTATTGTCTTGTCGTCCCACATTTCAACAATAGCAACCGTTTTCATATTCCATTTATTTTATAATTCCGGTAAACAAATGTGCGGGTCATTTAAGACCCGCATCTTTCATCATGCTGTTAAGAGTGCCGCCTTTTATTTCTTGCGAACCATGCCTGCCCACTCGGAAGTATTTCCCCGTTTTCGGACTGTACCATACGTCGTGTTCTTTGCCGTGACTCACGAAATAGCAGCCTATCTTTGCAGCCTTCTTTAAGAACTCTGTTGTTTTCATTTCAAAGAGCATTTGTTTACGGGTGCAAATATAACATATTTGTTATAAATATAATAATAATAGAACATGTTTTTAAGCACACTTGGATGGTAAGGGACCCAAACCTTTTTATTTTTTTAGTCAGTATCTCAGTAAGTAACAGTTACATTTAATTTGTTAATAATATTCTTGTTTTTGTTCGTTTACTTACTTAATTCTATTATAAACCAATCTGTTAAATGAAATAAAAATCGTAATTTCTATAGATAAAAAAAGAATGATTTAGGTAAATAATCAATAATATTATCTATATTTGCAGTGGAGAGTATCCACGGCATATAAAGGTATATGCTACCGTAAATCATAAAAGAACGAAAATACATAAAAACGGGAGTGGGTACGCCTTTGGGTGTATCCACTCTTTTTGCATATATGGGTAGCTGGTTTTCAAAAAAGGCAATGAATATGACCGACAAGGTTAATGTGGTTGAGAAGAGAGGTAATGATATATTCTATCTTACCAATCTTTTTGATTCTAAAGGTGCCATCTGGAAGACGGACTTTAACATGTCCCAAGCCATGGATAAAGAAAACGCCTTGTTGTATTGTACTCCGTTCGCTACCGTTATAAGGAAGGTGGGAGCCATGTTTGCAAACGGAAGGGTTTACCTGACAGACTCAGAGGGTAACGATGTCACAGATCCGAAGCTGACCGCCTTGTTTAAGAAACCTAATCCGCTTCAAAATTCCATCGCCTTCTTCTCTCAAATAGAAATGGTCCTCCGGACATATGGATACTGCCCTATATATACCAACCGTATTTTTAAGAAAGGCATTCCTCGTACGATGTGGATCATCCATCCCACGCATTTCCATCTGACCGGTACCGGGAAATCTCTGGACCAGGTAGATCTGGACGGAATAGTCAAGGAGGCGTACGTTGAGTGTGGAACCGAGAAAAAGGTCCTTAACAAGGAGGAGTATTTTATCATTTACGACAGTGATATCCATATCCCTTGCAATGAAGGTGATGAGATAACGTTCGGTACGGCCGTAGACAGTTTGTCTATCCCTGTTTCTAACTGGATGGCTTCTATGCAGGCAAGTAATTCCCTGATAACGAATGGAGGCCCCAAAGGGATCATTTACAATAACGATAACAGTGAGACAGGTAATGCTTCGCTGAATTCAACCGAACAGAAATCACTTCTTGATAGATTCAAGCGGAAGTACGGGTTGATGAAAAGTCAGTTCCAGATTGCTGTCTCCCGTGCTAAATTGGGATGGATTCCCTTGAATTATAATTCTGACCAGTTGAAACTTCATGAAGAGGATAAGAGGTGTACTGAAAAGATCGCTAATGCTATCGGTCTTAACCCGAGCCTTTTTAATGAAAGTAAGTTTGAGAACCAGGAATCGGCTAAACGTGCCGGTTACCAGGACTTGATTATACCTAATGCAGAGATAATAGCTGAGGCTTTTACGGAGAATGTTTGCCCGGAAGGTACAATTATGAAGATTGATTTCTCACACGTAGAATGTTTGCAGGCGGATAAGAGTAAATCATCGGAGGTTCTGCAACGGGTGATGGACTCCATGATTAAGGGGAAACAGGCCGGCCTTATTACCGGAGACGAGGGAAGAAGCGTATTAGCTGAATATATAGATATTGATCCTGAAAAACCTAAGGGAGATTATGGAAACGAAGAATAAATATAAAGGTAGAATCGGGAAGCAGACTAAATCCTTTTCGTTTGAGACAAAGGATCTGTCCATTGACAGCGGAAGCCGTAAGATCTCAGGATATGCTGCCATATTTGGCAACATAGACAAGAGCGGAGATATGCTTATAAAAGGATGCTTCTCAAAAAGTATCCAAGACAGGGGACCGGAAAGTGCGGCCAACGACAAGATTATCTTTCTGTGGATGCATGATATGAGTGAACCCATCGGTCGGTTGACGGCTTTGCGTGAGGATGAAAAGGGGTTGTATTTTGAAGCCGTAATTGATGATGTAGAACGAGGCAACCAGGCTTTGACACAGCTTGAATCCGGAACACTGAACCAGTTCTCTATTGGATATAGATACGTGTGGGAGAAATGTGAGTGGGATGAAGGAAGAGATTGTCTGATCGTAAAAGAGGTTGTCCTTTATGAAATCTCTGTTGTCTCAATCGGTGCTAATGGTGAAACGGAGTATCTGGGATTAAAGTCTGAGGAGGATTACCAAGACCGATATTGTGAATTGGTATCTGACATCGACGTCTTATGTAAAGGGCTTAACGTCATAAAACAACAAGAGTTACAAAGGATCATTGCTAAAGCTATGTCACTTGCTTCTGCAAGGCCGGAAAGCAATCCGCCAGCAAAGGAAGCCGACGTACGTGGTAAGAAGTCCATGTTTAATAAATTAAAACTAAAACAGGATTGCTTATGAAATTAGGATTTTTGGACCTTATTGACACAAAAGGAATGTCTGAGGATGACAAAAAAGTATGGGAGAAGATGGACATCGCCTTGGCTGATTCTATCGATAAGGAGATAGGAGAGAAGATCAAGTCTTACCTTAACGATGAACTGAAGATTGAGGATCTGCGTACATCTATTACTGAAGCGGTAAAATCGATCAGCGATTTCAAGAAAGAGAATGGCGAAAGTGCGGTTGACAAGAAAACGTTTGATGAAACCATCAACAGTATCGAGGAAAGCCTTATCCGGATCAAGGCCGCTACGGAAAAGGCCGGGAACGGTGAGATTGCTCTTAAGAGCATCGATAAACAGATTGAGGAACAACTGAAGGACTTTATCACGGTTGAGAAAGGTGCCAAGGTAGTTGACTTGAAAGGGGCGTGTAAAGCATCTGCCGGCTATAAGAAGAGTATTAATCTGGTGTTGGACAGCAAATCTGTTTCTACAGTAACCAGTACAGGCATTGCACCGCATTATAACAATACGGTAGATACTACTCTTTCTGTAGATCCGAAAGCTGAAACAGTTATTCGAAGATACGCAAACGTGGCAAGCATCAGTACGCGTTCGTTGACTTATGCTGAGTTCAAGCCGGGAGAAGGTGATGCCAAATGGGTACCTGAAGGTGGCCTGAAACCTAATATGGATGCAACGCTTTCAGAAAAGAGCATTACTGCCGGTAAGGTTGCGTTGACTGTAAAGCTGACAGAGGAAACATTGACTGATTTACCTCAGTTGGTAGCAGAAATCAGAGCGGAAATCATTAACCGTATCGGTATTACAGAAGAGGAAGGTATTATTTCTGGTACCGGAGCGGACGGACAGATTACAGGTGTATTTAAGGATCTTCCTTCATTCTCGCTTACCGGATTCAAAGTAGCTAAGTCCCCTAATATGTATGATGCCATTGTAGCGGCATATACACAGATTCTTTCTACAAGCAAGATGAATTATCGTCCTAATCTTGTTTTGATGAATCCAATCGATTATGCTATGATGCAGCTTGAGAAGGATGCAAACGGACAATACCTGCGGCCGTTCCGTGCTGGTGATGAACTGATCAGAGGACTTGCGGTGGAAACGTCTACTGTTATCGAGCAGGGTAAGTTCCGTATCGGTGACTTCAATTACCTGAATATTCGCGACCTGGTTCAGTTATCTATTACTTTCGGTTGGGAGAACGACGACTTCACGAAGAACCTTGTGACCATGATCGGTGAAAAACGATTGATGGCCTATGTAAAGGCGCAGTATAAGACTGCATTTGTGAGTGATTCATTTGCTACAGTAATGGAGGCTATTTCTCCTTCAGTTGGTGGTTAAACATAAAGTTGGATAAATATGGGAAAAGAGTATAACATGGACCTGCATAAGCAGTACGAGGTTGAGTTCATTAAAGACGTTAACTTCTTTAAGAAAGGGGATAAAACGAGTGTGAATATGCCCCTTGCAAGTAAGTTTTTCAAGGACGGAAAGATCCGGGTGCCGAATAACCTGATGCAGGATGCAAAAGAGCTCGGCTGTGAAGAACTGTTCGTTAAACCGGGTGATAATAAATTAAAAGAGTAGCATATGATAATTGACGGTACATACTTTAAGGGGACAACATCTATAGATGGACTGAACGTGGATACGGGGGCTCCTTCAATTACCCGTACTGCAATGAAGGACTATCTTGACAGTTTCATTGATACGTATGAAAAAGAGTATCTGAAATTGGTGTTGGGAAGGGATATGTGCCGTCAATTCATAAACTACATGAAGGCAGACGGGGAAGATAAGATTGATAAATGGGAAAGGCTAAAAGAGTTTCTAACCAAGGATGGTAAAAGCCCTATCGCAAATTATGTGTTCTTTTTCTTTGTGAGAAGGAACAATGTGCATGTAAGCGATGTGGGCACAACCAGTTCTGATGATGAAGACCATGCCGATCCCAATGTGGTACTTATTCCGGCATGGAATGAAATGGTTGAGATGAATAATGATTTGCTTGATTTCTTATGCAAGGATGACAGCTATGACGGTTTTTCATTTGACCGCTCAATGCTGGAAGAGATTAATTCGTTTGGCTTATGATAGTAATAACGGATGTATTCAGGGAAATAGTAGAGCGTGTCTCAAAGGAGTATGGCAAACATATCTCGTATATGTTTGGAGACTGGAGCTACATTTCTGACCAGTTGTTAGTTTGGAGCAAATCAAATGATACTGCGAAGCTAAAATATCCCGCCATATTCCTTTATTCTCCGATCGAAGAGGACAGGACCGGCGAGAAAGGGAAAATGTCATTGGATATACTCCTTGCCGTAAATACATTGCCTTCATATACCAACGAAGAACGTTCGCGTATATCATTCGCCGAATGTCTCAGACCTATTTACGAGATATTGATCAAGGAGATCGGTAAAGAGCCGGCGTTTGATATAGCTTATGTAAAAAGTATCCCGCACATATATGTTGAGAATTACCGGTACGGCAAAGCAGGAGTGACTGGCCCGGACGGAAAGCCATTCAAAGATTATATCGACGGGATAAATATTAAGAATTTGCAGATCACATTAAAAAAAGAGAAGTGTTATGGCGATAGAATTTAGAGAATGTAAGGGGCAGGAAGACTTTAATACCGGAAGATCGAAGTGTATTCTTGATCCCGGAAAGATTAAAGCGGTAATCCTTATTCCACGTGGTTTTAAAATCCCGAACGGACTGACCGCAGAGAAGATAGAAGAGTTGTGTCATGCGGACCGTCCTAACCGAATTTATCCGATAAAGACGGTTGAAGAATTTGCCCCTACAGGAGGTGAAGCGAATGTGAGTGCAACCGGATATGGAGGTGATAAAGTTACCGGATATTCCGCATATACGGCAGCTCTGACATTGGATAATTATGATGCCAGCCTTAAAGCCAATCTAATGATGGCAAAAGGAGTGGAATTTGACGCGGTAATAGTTGATGAAGACAATGTATTGTTCGGAACCAACCGTGACGCAACCGGTATGAGTGGTATTGCCCTTTCGGGAGTATATCCAAGCGGGCAGGATTGGGATTCTTCCGGTCAGGTCGCTAATCTGATCGTAAACCTTATGTTTAAGGATTATGAAAAGTATATTAAAACAGCGAATGTCATGGCTCTTGACTTTGATGTAGTGGAAGCATTGAAAGGGCTTGTGTTTGTTGACCTGGTGAAAGTGGGAGAGAATAAGTACAAGTTGATTGAGCACTTCGGAGGCCTTAATGTTACGGGGTATTATGCGGACGCTCTTTCCAAGAGTGCCGGAAAATCTTTCGACGGAGGCGTATCAGCAGTATCCTATGCTAATGGTGAGTTGACCGTTACTGCTACAGGCACTCCTTCTTTGAAGAAACCATCGGAGCTCCAGAAGGAAGGCATTATCGGTATTGAGCAGAAAGAGGCGTATGATGCAAGCGTTTAACTTATAAATAGGATATAACATGGTTGTAGAAGGTGTGAACTTCATAGAAAATGAAGTCGTGAAGTGGAAACGAAAGGACTTTATCGATACTCACAAAAAGTTATTTTTCCTGGATAGGGAAGAATTTGAAAGGGAAAAGATGCTGGGTGATATTTACGACCGGATTAAGGGTTTGATTCCGGATAAAGGTAAACTGATTGATTGACAGGGTGAAGGGGATGGATTTTTATTAGTTCATCCCCTTTTAAATTACATGGGATATGGCAACATTAAGCGATGCGGCTGATAATTTTAAACTGTTTGTTGGAGGACTTGAGAAAGTTGTAAAACACACAATTCAGAGTAATGCTGATTTGGTGCAGGACTTTATCCGGCAACAATTGTATTCAGGGGTGAATGGTCGTGGAAAGCCTTTAAGGCCGACATATCTCAATGACCCTTTTTTTAATTCGAAAGATGCCGGCAGATGGTTTCATAATGCTGAAGGATATATGAAGTGGAAGATGGAAAAGACACCTCCGGCTCCTTCTTATCTGTTCTTGCCACCGCGTGACATGAAAACTCCAAACCTCAAAATTCGGGGTGACTACTACTCGTCTATTACTGCTATCCCCATTAATGACGGATTGAGGATAGAATCTGTCGGGGTCTCTTTCGGGGATGATATTGAAAAGAAATACGGCAGTATAATACTGGCCGTAGGGCCCGAAGCATTGGGGCATTTTATGGTTCATTTTATGAATCCCGCATTACGGGAATATTATGCAAAATTCGGTATACTGTGAGCTGTTGGTGTGATAATAAAAAAAGGATGCAGGATATAGAGAGAGTCCGAAGCCTTGCACGCATAGCTGCCAAGATGGATCACTCTGTGTATGTGCTGTACGAAAGGAAAGACGGAACCTTTGATTTTCTACCGGAAGGTATTGAATTCTATGGAACGTTTGTTGAATTGGTGTTTTATTAGAATAAGAAGTAATAACCATCGTGTGAAGGGGCACGATACAAAATTTTAAATTATGGCGAATGAATTTAAAATAACGGATATTGTTGATAAAAAAGCTTTTGATGAATTAACTAGCCTGATTGCTAAATTTAATGAAACCAAAGAGGCTTATGTGAATCTTACCAAAGATTTGGCAGGAGGTCTCAGAGTAAAACCGGGGGATCTTAAGGAATTAGCGGATAAAACAGAGAAGTATACTAATATAATGAACCAATTAGTTACTACTCAGAATAAACTGTCTGATATACAAGGTAGATACAAGGGTATTTTAAATGATCTAAATAAGAATATGAAAGAATTCTTATCATTGTCATCCTTATCAGGAAAGTTTGATTCTCTCACAAGTGCAATAAATAAGGCTTCTGATGCTTTAAAAATCGCATCTGAAGCTCAAAAGGATAATGCTCAAACTACTCAAAGGCAGGCTCAAGCCATGCAATCCGCAAGTTCATCTATTTCATTGACAAGTAGTGCTTATGCGGAGATTCTAAATACCGTAACTTCTTATGATAATAAAGCAAAAGAACTAAATGAAAGGCTGTCTGCTAATAAAATCAGGCTTGATGAAATAAGGAGAGAGCTATCTGAACTATCAAAAGAACTATCTAAGGGTATAATAAGCCAACAAGAATATTTGAATAAAGTATCAGATCTTACAATTAAAGAACGAGATCTTGTACAGCAGAATAAACAGTATACATCTCTTCTGAATGCACATTCAAAAGCCATGGTTTCTACAGCCGGGAGCTATAATGAAATGAGCGCAGCAGTAGTACAATTAGAAAATAGATTTAGAAATTTGTCTGAAGCTCAAAGACAAGGAGATCAAGGAGTCGGTTTAATAAAGCAGATTAAGCAACTAAAAGATGAATTAAAGGCCATTGACGCTCAAATGGGTAATTATCAAAGAAATGTAGGTAACTATACATCACATTGGAATGGATTAAACGCATCTGTCCAGCAAGTGGCCAGAGAGTTGCCTTCATTAGCAGTAGGATGGAATGCTTTCTTTCTTGCTATCTCTAATAACTTGCCTATAATGGCTAATGAAATAAAACGTGCAAGAGATGAGTTTAAGGCTTTGCAAGAATCCGGACAACAGGGAGTTCCTGTATGGAAACAGCTAACTAAATCTATCCTTAATTGGCAAACAGCATTAGTTGTAGGCATTACATTGTTATCTGTGTATGGAAAGGATATAATGAATTGGATAGAAAACTTATTTAAAGCGAAAGAAGTCACAGGGGACTTGATTGACTATGAAAATAAATTGCTAATAGCTAGGCAAAAAGGAATTCAAGATATATCTAGAGAAACGACTAAGCTAGATCTTCTTTATAAAACAACTCAAGATACAAATAAACTTAGGAAGGAACGTCTTGCAGCAGCTAATGCGTTACAGAAGATGTATCCTGATTATTTAGGAAATATGAAGAAAGAAAGTATATTAGCTGGAGAGGCTAAAGAAGCGTATATGCAATTGAGAAAAGAGTTGGTGGCTTCTGCGATAGCACGTGCACAGTTAGATGAAATGACTAAAATTGCAGCCCAGAGATATAAGGCATGGGTTAAAGAAAGAAATGCTTATGTTTCATATTTAAGATCGGAAAACGAACTTAGCAAGAATAATAGTGATCTACAAAAAACAATAACATTAAATGCAAAAAAACAATGGGAAAATGCAAAAGATAGTTTGAGTGATTACGATAAAGCTCTTAAAGGTATGTCTGAGAGTATTGACGTAGACGCTTTGGTAAATGATTCCAATGACGCTAATAAAAAGGAGGCTGAGGAATATGCAAATTACATGAAGAACATAGAGAGTGAATTGACTAAAACCAGAATAGCTCTAATCGAGGATCGTAGAAAAGCAGAGATTGCCAGTGTAGAAAATACTTATAAAGAGAATATCAATAAAATAAAAGGATATTCAGCCAAAGAAAATCAGTTAAGATCCCAATATGAAGAAGAGAAAAATAAAAATATCAGAGATATTAATGAAAAATATGACTTGGAAAGGGAGGAGTATGAATCAGATTTAGAAAAGCGAAGCATTGAATTAAAACTGGATACTATTAAAAACAATTCGGAAAAAGAGCTTGAATATAAACTCGATTTATTACTAAGGATGAATGAAATCTTACGTGAAGAGGAAATCCGTGAAGCGGAAAGGAGAGGTGAAGATGTAGAATTGATTAATAAAAAATATGATGCAAGATTTTCATCTATAATTCAAGATAATATATCAGAGCGTTTAGGGTTGATAAAAAAAGGTACCGACAGGGAACTTGATATATTGGATACAAATTCCTTGAAGGAGATTAATGCTTTAAATAAACAATATAAACAAGGGGAAATAAACGAAAAGCAGTATAGGGATGGACTATATAAGATTACCAAAGAGTCTGGGGAAGCAAAGTTAAAGCTTTTATTGAAAGAAGCGGAGGCAGAACTGGCCTTATCTTCTGACCTCCCTCAAGAGAAGGTTGATGAGATTCAACGGAGAATAGATAAGATTAAGGCTCAGATTGAGGACTTTGGTAATGACATGGATAATGATGAAAATAATCCGGGGAAAAGATGGGCGGATGATTTTAATAATGCTTTGGGAAATTTATCTTCATCTGCCAATAAATATTTGGGGGATTCTGCCAATATATTTAATGCTCTGGGCGATATCATAGGAGAAATTACCTCAAAAATGGATGATGCAGGAGACAGTGTACTTAATTTTTGGGGCAAACTCGATGACAAAGGCAAGTTATCCTTTGTGTTGTCTTCATTTGCAAAGATACAAGATGGAATTACTTCTATTATGACAGATATTTATGATGCCAGGATAAAACGTGTGGAAGAGGAACAGGAAGCTAATGAAGAAGCTGGCGAAAAAGAACTGGAGAGAATTGAAAAGTTGGAAAACTCTGGTGTCATCACTAAAGAAGAAGCTGAAGCAAGAAAAAGAGCGGCAGAACAAACTACTGCGAATAAGAATAAAGAATTAGAGAAAAAGAAAGAGGCTCTCCAGCAGAAACAGGCCAAATGGGAGAAGGCTAATGCGATCAGTCAATCTATCATAGCTACTGCACTGGCTGTTTCAAGGGCCCTCCCGAATATGGTTCTGGCTGCATTGGTTGGAGCATTGGGAGCTGCCCAGCTTGCGACTATTATTGCTCAGCCTATTCCCAAATATGCTAAGGGTACAGATAACCATCCCGGTGGGTTAGCTATTGTAGGAGATGGAGGTAAACATGAAGCTGTTGTAACTGACAGAGGAGCTTATATAACTCCTAATGTTCCTACTTTGATTGATTTGCCGCGTCGGGCAAAGGTTATTCCCGATGTAGATATAGAGAGGCGCAGTGATTTCCTGCCTCATTTTGACAGGTTAGCTTTGTATCGCAGCATGAATTTACGTTCAGACATAGGCGCTTTAATGAAGGATGCCGAAAGGATGGGTGAGCCTATTACTGTGAATGTGAATAATGATTATAGAAAGTTGGAGCGTGAGATGCAGTCGTTAAACCGTTCGTTTGAAAAGATGGCTAAATACCAGAAGAAGGCTGCAAAAGAAGCCGAGCTAAGAAATATATCAAATCGTATTTAATATGATATACACAGATCTTGATAGAATATCCCTCAGAAGATTCATAGATGTATTTTGTGGAAATTCGGACGCCGTGTGTGAAGGAGATTATAGTGAAGATGAAAAGCAGAAAGCGGCGTCCGGATTGGTTAATGAATATATGTCTATAGTTGGGAAGAAGGGAATATTGGCTGAAGTTTCTAAGAAGAATGAAATTATCAGCCTTGTGATAAAGATACAGTTGATGAACTGCTGCCGTTATCTTACTGAAGAGAAGGAGTGGTCTACGGTTTGTTTGATTCTTAATGATATGGGATATAGTCTTGATCCTAATGATCACAATAAGATATGCAGTAGGATTGAAGCTATTTTATCTAACAGTAGATTTCGGGTGGATAAGATCATGTCAGAACAATCCGACCTCCCTAAGTCGGCTATTATGGATAGGGATTACTTTGTGAGAGAAAGAGTGGCCGTAATGCAACATTTCAATATGCATATTGATCCGGATTCATTTTCCGCAAAGGAATATGCCTATATGGTAAAGAGGATGTGTGATGATGTTGATTTGCGTCTGAAATCATTAAAAAGAAAATAATATGTATTATAAATGTGAATTGTTAGTTGATGGATACTCGTATCAGGTAACGGATAATCTGGTCAATTGGGACGACATAACCACTTCTTTTAAGAGGGGGGATTATGATGGAGTCGTAAGATCGTTCTCTACAAAGTTTGAGTTTTCTAATGCTGCATACAGTCTGTTGAAACGTGTATTCCGGGAAAAGTATCTGCAAGCATCGGCTAGTGTGGTATTTTACACAAGAAATAACAGCTGGCTTTGGAATGAAAGGTTCCGGTGTTCGTTGGACTTCTCGACATTTCAAGACAATGGAAGTACTATATCTATCAGTGCCGTAGATGACAGCCTGGCCGCATTGATAAAAGCTAAAAAGGGAACGCAGTATGAATATGTGGTTAGCGAGCTTACAGAAGGCAAATACTTATACTATGACGGTATAGAAATGAATCAGAATGTAAGTTGGTTGGTTGCCGGGAATAGCATTGAGGATTCAACGGACGTATCGGTTGAGATACAGGCAGCATTAAAGTCCAAATACTTTCCGTTGGCTGTAAAATCAAGCGAGACCTCAATAGGCGGATATATAACCTATGGGGATACTTTTCAGCAGAACGTATCTGATGGTGGTAAAGACACTTTCCTTTTCAGGGCGGAAAGGAATATTACCTGCTTCTTAAGTGTCTCTATCTCGTTTAATGTTCCGGCAAATAAGGCATTGTCTATGACATTGGTAAAAATCGGAGCAGATGGGAATGAAACAGAGCTTACCAGAACTGTTATTAACGACGAACACCCTGAGACCATATTTATACTTTCATATATGAAAGATATAACATTGCTTGAAGGGGATTATTGTTTTATAAGATATGGTTCGGCATATAACATGACTTTGACTATCCGGGACCCTTACATTAGTCTAAATTGGGATGCAAGAATAATACCGGTTAATATTGATATAGTTACTCCTGTCAAGCTTCTAAACCGGCTTCTTCAAAGTATAAATGGAGGGCAGGAAGGAATTACAGGAGAGATCGTTTCAGGGGTAGACAAGAGATTGGATGAATGTATGATAATTCCTGCTGAGAGTGCAAGAGGTCTGAAAAAGGCAAAATTATATTGTTCGTATACAAAGTTTGTTGATTGGATGCAGTCGGAGTTTGGCTTTGTTCCTGTGATAGGGGAAGACAAGGTTACATTTGTACATAGAAGTAGTCTGTTTTCAAAAAACATAGTAAAAGATTTCGGTGACAATATACGGTCGTTTGAATATAGCGTAAATTCTTCCTTGATTTATTCCCGGGTACGGGCCGGTTATGACAAGCAGGATTATGACAGTGTGAACGGACGTGATGAATTTCATTTCACAAATGAATATAGTACCGGAGTGACCTTGACTGATAATTCCCTTGAATTGATAAGCCCGTTTCGGGCTGACGCATACGGAATAGAGTTTTTGGTTCAGAAAAGGGGAGAGGATACTACGGATAGTGACAGCGACAATGATGTATTCTTTGTTAATGCAAGGCTTGCTTCAATAGATGGCGGATACCGTCTTATACGTAAGATAAATGGTGGTCCATCTATTTCCGGAGTAATAAGTCCCGATACAATGTTTAATGCTGTATACTCTCCACGTTATATGATAGAGGCTAACCGGAAGTTTATTGGTGCATTTACCAACACATTGGACTTTGCGTCTTCTGATGGTAACAGTGACGTTGTTATTGATGGAGTATCCGAGAAAACGGATATCCAGTTGACGGAAGGAGAGAGGCTGTTTACTGTTGGCGAGGTTTCAGTAGAGTCCGGAGATATGAAAGCTCCTGATGATCTCACAGGATTAATATCTATAGAGAAGGGAGGAGAAACATATCATGGGTATATTAAAGACGGTAAGTTTAATTACGGCCGTTCTGAAGCTGCTAAATATACTTTGATAGTAGAGAGTATAAAATAAGGTGAAATCGTTCATAATTACGTTTTTAATTCATATATTTGCTACGATAACACAGGTCAAGAGGCTTGTAACCCAAATTCGGACTAAAGGACTATGATTAAGATAGGTGATATATGCCCATTGTTCTTTTCGCCAGTTAAGGACAAATATGCAATCGATGTAGATTACATTCAGAGGTTTCATACAACTGATAAAATACTCCTGCAAATATTTGCGGATGACGGAGAAGTAGCTTCAGCCTCTCTTAACGATCTTATCAAAGGAACTTCTTCCAATATCCAATTCCAGACTTATGAGGTAAATGCATCTGTTATGATGTATTATGTCGTGTTTACTTCACTTCCGGATTCAGTCTATAGTATAACTTTTGAAAGGAAAGAATCTGAGCCATTTGAAGTATGTTCCGATTCCAATATCTTGGAAGAAACCGCATTGATTCGCTATTCACACAAAGATAATAATTCTGCTTTTGATAATATCTTCTGGATAGGAGATACTCAACAGGTATTCGAATGGAGAGTGGAAGCTGGGTTTAAGCCGGCAGGATATTCCGCAAAGATAGATAATGAACAATACCGCAATCAAAGACAAGAAATAGAAGAGTTATATGCTGTTCCCTATGATTCGTATGTACTTACAATAGGAAACTCGTGTGGTGTCCCGTATTGGTTCGGAAGGCATCTTAACCGGATATTGTGTGTGTCTATGTTTGATGTGAATGGAGAAAGATATGTAAGGTCCGAGAATTCTGTTCCAGAGATAAGTCAGGTTATGGAAGACAGCCAAATGTTTTTCGTGACTATTGCATTGGAACCACAGGAAAATTCTATTTCCGGTGTTGGCGGTGCTCCTGAGCAGGCGAGCAGCGCATCTATTGTCGGTTTTGTCGTAAATAACCCGAAGGAGGGGGAAATGTTGAAATATAAAGAAAGCGAAGCAGCATTCATAAATACTTCACGAATTTGACATGAAAAAGAATATAAGCAAAATACAATGGTTTGGTTCAGAAATTGAAAACGGGAAAGCAAAAGCTCCCGTCATTTCTCCTGATTCTATGTCGCATTTGGAAGGGCTTAATCAAGGAGAATTTTATATCTGTAATGCAGACGAAGATCCGGCTATATTTATACGTACCAACAGGGATAATGTAGTAGCGTTTAAGCTTGCTGCGGATGTTGACATGGAGGCTTTGAAAAAGGTTTTTCTCAGGAAAGACCAAAACGACACCACCCCCTACAAACTGACCATCCGTGGTGGCATTGAAACCGGTTGGGACCAATCTCAGGCAGAGCCTACCGCTTCTCTCTCTGAGGATGGTATATTAAACGCTGCCGCAGCTATATTGAAAGAATACATCTCTTCTCCGAAGTTTATTCCGGGATTTACAGGAGAAGGTGCCAAACTTTATAAGGACGAAGCCGGTAACTGGACTTTGGAATGTGACATCGTTACCGTCCGCAAGATGATGAAGGTATTTGAACTGATCATTCAGAAAATACGTTCGGTTAACGGTGCCTTGGTGATCAGCCAGAGCAACAGTAAGGTTGTAGAGGTGACGGAAGATGGCGAGTATTACGTCCTCGACTTCGGTGACGATCAGCCAACATTTCAAGCGCATGACCTTGTAAGACACCAAGTATTTAGCGGAAACGAAGTAGAATACTATTGGGTAGAGATTGATCGTGCAGAAGGCTCTAAGGTTTGGATTCTGAAAAGTGAGTTTAATGGCGTTGTTCCTAAACAGGATGACGAATTGGTACAAATGGGCAACACTCAGAATGTGGCCCGACAGAGCTTGATTTATTTATCTGCCGAGGAAGGCAGCCCACAGAATGAAGGTTTGGGTGAATATTCGTCTTTGCCGGCTACTGTAGATGATGAAACGCAGACTATTCATACTATATATTCCGGTACGGTAGATGGAAAGTATTTTAAGTCGGACTTGATAGTTGCGGCTGACTTTAGTACAGCCAGCCTTAATTTCTACAAGTCAGCTTCACTCACTTCTCCCGTATGGACGAAACTAAACGCTACACCTTATGAATTTACCCTATTGCAGGATTTGTTCTACTGGAATGGCGGGTATGTCTATGTAGCTGATATTTACTCGACCGGGACATTATCGGCGATAGGATATTCTTCCGATATCAACAACTTGTTTGCCGGTGCCATGGCTGTAAGCGATTTGGATGCAGGCGTTAACTTCTACACCTATGAAAAGGGAAACATAGGTTTTGACGATGATCATTTCTACATCGGCTGGCGTGGAAATAAAAGCAGCAGGGAATATATGGTCAAGTTTACCATAGACAAGTCAGGAAATGTCACCCTGTATAAAGAGGATATGGTCTATACAAAGGCTATGCGTATCAGTGGAAATTATATGTTATCCTCAGACAGGCTATCTTTGGAAGTTAGGAATCTTAAGGATTCTCAGTTCTCCGTATATGACATAGATGATACCATGACTGATGCAATCTGCTACAAATCCGCTTGCTTCCTTGTGTTTACTTCAAAGAGCTACTATTCTATTGAAAATGGAAGTATAACGAAGAAGGAATATGATTTAGGAGGTAAGACAATAGGGACTGTCTCTAATAGCGCCTTAGTTAGCGGTGTGGTGTATGCTTACACTACTAAAGGCTATGTATTGACTTTTAAGGACGGTGCCCAGATAAGCACCCCGGAACTGTTTGCCGGTTCAGAGCAAAACGGAGAAGCCGGCCGGATTTTCAATGACGGTAAAAATGTGATTGTCGATATATCTACGCCTAACGCTTATTTTGCTCCTGTTGTCCAGCCGGTAGCCAACGGTCATCCTGTGATCGATATATTGGATGGGGTTAATTCAAAGACGTTTGAAGGGAAGCTGAAAACGAGAATAGGATATTTGGGAGGCATTACGGATACTGATTTCCCCGCAAGTTATCAACCTTCGGGATATGGTATATACTCTATCAACGCTTTCCTAAAAGGCATCTTCATCCTTCGCAACGGCAAGACCATCGAACAGGAGTTTGAGTCAACCAACAAAGAAATAGACATCGCCAAAACCGATGCGAAAGCTGCTCAGGACAGACTGAATACCTGGGCGGATGATGGTGTCATATCACCAACTGAAAAGACCGCGTTAAAGCAGGAAATGGAGGCATTAAAGGCAGAAAGAGATTCTATTCTGGCTAATGCAACACGGTATGGCATTGATACCGTTGCTTATCGGAATGCTTTCAACGATTACTATCATGTGCTTGAGACACATTCGGCAAGTGAGCCTGAAAATATACCGGTCAGCGCTTCATTCAAAACTCTTCAACAGGCTTATTATGACCAGCAGCGGACAATTATAGACGCTATCAATTCTGCTTCATATTCTTATGTTGGGGAAAAGGTTAAGATTGAGACTGATACGATTATGGAGGCTTTGCCCGGACAGATTACGTTGGCTGTGAAGGGTGAGGTGAGTAAGGTGAAGGTGGGGGATGTTAATTTATTAAAAAATAGTAACCGTACATTGAGCGGCGGAACTTATATGATAGGTTATTATTTGTATGATGTTAATTTAGTAAAGGGTAAATTTTATACGTTAACTCTTTGCTATCGTTGTTCTGATGCGGATTCTATTCAAGCATATAATCAGCCTAACTATGGACCGGTAGCCGTATTTAGTGGTGGAAAAGATGGAGAAGTTATAGAATCAAAGAACATAACTCCTTCATATGATGATGGAGCGTATTTTTATTTCTATAAAACGCCACAAGGAGACACCCCTAACACCTATGTTAAATGGGCTGTAATTACCGAGGGTGACATAGGTGTAACGCAGTGGATACCGTCTGCAAGCGAGCGAGTTGCAGGTATTAAGAACTTATGCTCTTTTAAACGTATTACTGATGCGGGATTTACATACGCAATGGAATACAAAGAGGACGGACACATAGGTATCAATTTAGGTGCTTTAAATGTAGAGTCTAGCGTTCCAGAAAAAGATATGTTCGGATTGGTTTATGACGATAGCAAACGCTATGTTTTGTTTATAGATGATGTTGATTACGGTTATGAAATTGATCCAAACACAAACACAATGTATATCAACGTTAAGTATAAAGATGGTACGTCAGAAGGTATACAATTAGTTGGCACAAAGCCATCAAAAGACTATATAATAACAAGCAAACCAGTTAAATGTATAGTAGGTACTTATTATGTTGCATATAATCCATTTGCAAGAATAGGACTTTATGAAACATATGAGTTAGTTTCGTGGAGCCCAGCCCCCGAAGATCTTAACTACATTGCCAAAACCTACACCGACTCAGAGATAAAAGTAACGAAAGGGTTAATTGAAAGCAAAGTCTCCCAAACCGATTTTGATGCTCTCGGACAGGTCGTATCCAATCAGGGCACTGAGATCTCTCAGACCAAGACGGATATTAACCTTGTATCAACGGTATCGGGCAATGCACGTTTGATTGCCCTTGCTATGAGTAAGGGGAAGATGTTGAATCGTGATCCGGAGTTTAGGAGCGGGATGAATGGCATTGGAATCTACAATAATAGTGGTAATGGTATGGTTGCAGTTGAAAGAGCAGCAGATATTAATTTGCCTAATCAATCCGGATATAAAATTAAAATTACGACGTCTGGGGCTGTAGAGCCGGGTTTAGGTGGGTTTACTTTTAGCACTGAAACACGCGCCAATGCTGTATTTATTACCCGGTTTATAGCATGGGTTCCTGTTGGATATAGAATTGAGTGGGCTACAAACTATACGGGTAACGGTGGTACATCAAAATGGCTCACCAACAATGTCGGGACTGGCGACTGGGAGGAATATGCATTCTATGTCAAGTCTGGTTCAAGTGGTACATTCTCTTCTACTAACTACTTTTATTTAGCGGGAGGTGATGGCAGTTTACCCGTCACCTGGTACCTTGCCTTTGCCACGGTCTACGATGCCGGCTCTATTGATGACACTCCTACAAAGGATGAATTAAAAACGGGAATCACTATTAAGCCGGGTGCTATCAATATATTCGGGAAAGATATCAGTATTGCAGGCATGGTTACTTTTTCCGGCTTGTCGGCATCCGAGCAGCAAAATTTCAAGGGTAATACAGGACCACAAGGCCCGCAGGGTCCCCAAGGTCCAACTGGACCTACCGGTGCTACTGGTGCTACCGGATCTATTGGTCCTATTGGTCCCCAGGGACCACAAGGATCTCAGGGGCCTAAAGGAGATAAGGGAGACACTGGTCCACAAGGACCTCAAGGACCGCAGGGATTCTTGGACGCTACCGCTATGCGTAACTTGCAGAATGATTTCGCAACGAAACTCGGATACTCTTCGTATGACCAAATGGCTTCGTATGCTACTCAGGGTAAAACAATTATCAATGGTGGATTGATTCGAACGAACTTGATAGATGCAACCGCAATCGTTACCAATGCCTTAGCGGCTGGTCGAATTACAACAGGAAACATTACGGTAACGAATGGTGCTCAAATTGGGTATTTTACGATTCAAGATAACGGATTGTATTCAGATGGACTATCTACTGTGATTACGATGAAAAATTCTTCCGGTCAGGTTATTATAATACCTCAGATGATTACTATAACTCGTAATGACGGTGGAGCATCTATATCTACATCAGGTAATAGCTATGTGGATTTGAACGGTACAAATATAAATCTTGCAGGCACCGTAGCAGTCAATATCAATAGTAAGTTGATTACAAATGGTATCGTCAAGATGACTCAGGGGTTAATATTTAGAACTCGGGTTATATCATCATCTATCGCTTTGGATAGTAGTGATTGCTTTGTTGTATGTACTAATTCTGGTAGTATAAATGTGACCCTTCCAGGATATCCAGAGGTTGGGCGATTTATCTATGTTCGTAGAAGGAATGGAAGTGTAACTATTTATGGTGGAACAAATAGTATTTACTCAAACAAAGTATTATCGTCAGCTACTTTAGGTAATAACTCAGACCTATTTATGTTTGTCTTTGATGGGACATACTGGATTTTAAATTATTGTGGAGTTTAATATAAATATATAGAGTATGAAAATAGATTTTAGAAAGATCGTGGTTAACGATATCGAAGGCAATGTCTTGATGAAAGAGGTTGAGAAGAGAGACTCTGAGGGCAACATTGTCGGGACGGAGAGAGTGATTGATTACAGAGACGTAAGCAAGGACTTAGGTAATGCTATTTATTTCAATGCGCGTGATATCCAGGAACAGGATTTAGGCCGGAAAATATATTTTGAAGGTGAAGTTGAAGTAGATGAATCTAACGTTGATTTGATTAGAGGATTATCAGATCAGATTTTCTTTGCTTATATAAAGTTTCCCCTCTTCAAATTGCTGGATTCAGCTTTGAATCAAAACAAAGAATAAACTTATTATAAACTTAAAATTAAAATGTTATGAACGAAGAGATTAAAATTGTAGCTACTGGTACAACAGAAGTAAATAGCTTTGAAGGAACTTCTTTAAGTATTCCAACCGTTAAATATTCGATCAGATATACTTCAATCAATGGTAACAAACAGTCGATATTTGTCGGTGTAACCGATAATGCAACAGAAACGGTACCGAATGCTGATGGAGATGGCACACACGAAGAGATCAGAGAAATGAAGTTGGGAGAGGTAAGATATGACCCGATTCCAACTCCGCAGATAACTACTGTTAGTTTTATCTATACGAAGAACTTTGAATGTTATATTTCTGATATCCGTAAGATCATTGACCAGCTCACCGGCGATAAGTCATAGCATAAAAAAGCCCACCTCACCTTCACAGGCAAGATAGGCTCACGCATTTATCTAGTTTTAATTTAATTATGTAATCTGATTACAAATGTAGTATTATTATTTAAAAAGACAAATATGCAAGACAAATCAATACATCAATTCTCTTCTGGTCTGTTTGCTCCTGTAGCCGGAAGTTTCGTAATGGAAGCTATAGAGCACATGATCCCATGGTTGATCACTATGTTCTTTGTAATACTGTGTGATTTGGCTACGGGATGCAGGAAGAGCTTGTTGATGGGTGAGCGCGTGAGGTTTAGTAGGGCTTGGCGGGCTACAATGGGTAAGATGGTTACCTATTTTAGCTTTGTAATCATGGTGGTGATGATAAACGAGGCCAGTGGTGGAAGATATAACATTGATATATTTGCTTGCTTATCTGTCTGCTTTATCGAAGGTTGCTCTATCATATCGAATATTCTTAAGCCCAAGGGCTATGATTTTAATCTGATAGTAGCTATTGGGTTATTTGCTAAAAAGGTATTCAAGATAGAGAAAGAAGATTTAAAAGAGGTGATAACTAAAAAGGAGGAGGACAAAGAATGAATGATATGAAAGTTCTAATTGACAATGGCCATGGCGAGAATACACCGGGAAAGTGTTCACCGGACGGAAGGTTGCGTGAGTGGGCTTATTCCAGGGAGATAGCGGATATGGTCGTTTTCGGGCTGAGAAAGCATGGTGTTGACGCGGAACGCATTGTGAAGGAGGACGTGGATGTTCCATTGTCTGAGCGTTGCAAACGTGCTAATAATATTTATCGCGATTCTCAAAAGAACGCTATTCTGGTATCCATTCATTGCAATGCGGCCGGTAACGGGACAAGTTGGATGAATGCCCGGGGGTGGGGTGTATATGTCAGTGATAATGCTTCTTTTAATAGCAAAAGGTTAGCTTCTTCCCTGGCACAAGCAGCAATAAGTAAATGTGTGACAGTACGCAAACAGACTCCGAATGTGGACTATTGGGTGCAGAACTTGGCTATTTGCCGGGATACGAACTGCCCCGCTGTACTGACGGAGAACTTCTTCCAGGACAACAAGGAAGACGTGGAGTTCTTATTGTCGGCTGAGGGAAAGCGGACTGTGGCAAATATTCACATAGAAGGTATTATTAACTATTTAAATTCAAAGTAACATGGCTCTAACAGATTTAACTTTCAGCAAACAGGGTGAGGCTTATGTATGTGACCCTGTGCAACTTCAATCGGATGCAGGTCTTCATCTTGAATTTGCAAGTGAAGATAAGGAAAGAAATGGTGTCTCTCTGTTTCAGAGTATGACGAATGGGAATTATGTTCCTTTCGGATCATACAACTATGTGGGTAGCACAATAGATGTTGCTATTACAGGAGTGATTCCCGGGATGTACATTAAAGTGCAGTCTATCTCACAGCCTACTTTGGCTAAAATTCTTGTATCGGAATGAAAGTTTCAATCAATCAGGTAAAGATTAACCGCGTTGGCATTAACACGGCTCAGGTTAGGGGAATACGTCTTGGATCAGCTTCAAAGGGAGGGCAAACTTCTCCTTTTCACCCGTCCCTTGTAGATTATTGGAACTTTAAAGGTAAGAGCAATTTTGATAAAGATAGGAATACTATCAAGGGAATAAAAGGTGAAATATTGACTGCGTATAACTTCGGTTGGAGCTTAGGCAGTGGATATGGTTTATTTAGGGAGAATTATCTAATTTATCATAAAGCACAGAATGTATACGTAACGGATGATCATTCTATTACTATAATGAATTTTATTCCGGCCAATACTTATGCCGTTTTCAGATATGACACTGATCCTATAAAAGCTACTAAAGTAAGAGTAACTGGATTAACTGCAACGGATCAGCTTAGTTATGACTATTCTCCTTCCGATGGAGGTAGTAGGATAGTATTCCCAATTCCTGAAGATGGAGAATACGACTTACCTGAAAGTATTCAAAAGAGTGTCGGAGACCCAGGATATAATGTTGGTTTCGCAGTTAGAGGTGCATTAACTAAGAATGTAACTATTGAGCAAATTCCAGAATATGAAGGAGCAATTGTAACAGATGGTATAGATGATTATCTGAAACTTGATAAGGTAGGGTATAAAGTAGGAACTATTATTATTAAATATATTCCAATATCTTATAATGTTGGTTGGAACTATGTATTTGATATTCAACAGTCACCAAGATGTTATCTTGCGCATGTTAATAAAACAATTACTACAACTATGACGTATAAAGATATTGGTGATTATAAATATTTAACTCCAAAGATAAATAATGATATTACTACTGCTAATACGTCATTATATATTGGATGTAGTTCAATTATAAGAGAATGTATGTCTATGGCGCTATATGAAATAGCTATATATCAAGACGTTCTCACTGCTGAAGAAATTCAGAAAGAAATCAACGTCATGAAATATGGTACTCCAAATCCAGTGTTCGCATTGAACTTTGATAACTTTGCCTATAAAGCCGTTGATTATCCAGATTTTGCTACTGGCAAAGTTACAACAAATAAAATTGTTGTAGATAGCACAACTGAAACCTTTAATGGTGCTATTGCGGTAGCTATGAATCCCGAAGCAGATACCGGAGAGCCGATTGAAGTACCGTCTTACAAAATAAAAGTCACAGGACTTAATCAGTATAGCGTTGGTGAAGGTAATTGGGCAGTTGGATTAATGGGAATGATGATTGATTCAACTAAAGAACCTTGGACTTATCCTATATATAAAGATGGAGTTTACGATATACCGGCAATTTCATTGAGTGATAGGATTTATAATTTAGGAATAATGGCTCAAATAGCAATTGACAAGCCTATTGGGATAGAAGTCCTCTACGATAAGAATGTCACAAAGAGCTTTCCGGAGAACAAACAAATATTCCCTTAAAATTAACAAGAAAGTTATGAAATACGTAATTGTAACAGTAGAATGGTGCCTGAATCACGGTGTTGTGGTCCCGGCACAAGCAAGAAGATCTGTTGACGGGTTGAAAGTTATCCTGCATGAAGATTATATTGATCCCGTCTTGAGAGAAGAAGATGCTATGACCGCGTACCGGCATGATTCGTCCGAGTTAAGGAATATATTGAGTGGTCCGGAATGGACGGTTCCGCAAGAGGGGGTATTATGAAGCGGTTGATATTTGTCGTTTTGCTAGTGTCGGCAATGTGTTTCACCGGATGTAGGACTACTCAATACGTACCGGTTGAAACTATTAAGACTGAGTATAAGACCCGTGACAGTATCCGTATTGACAGCGTGTACCGCCGTGACAGCATTTATGTAATAGACAGGGGTGATACAGTGTACACATATAAGGATCGGTATCTATATAAGTATTTATATCTTAATCGCATTGATACTGTGATTAGGACGGACAGTATCCAGATACCTTATCCGGTTGAAAAGGCGTTGACCAGATGGCAGAAAGCAAAGATAGAACTTGGCGGATGGGCATTTGGCGTACTTATAATGTTAGCTATTGTGTTAATAATTAGATTACTCAAGAATTAACCGGCTAATATCTTCACAGACCTCACCGGTATGAAAAGTTTAAGTGTAACAATAACAAAAAAAGTATATAAGATGTTCAATAAAGGGAGGAAAAATATGGTATAAATAGAATCTAATTTGTACACCGGTAAAGTAGAAGGCCGGTTATCTTACAAACGTGCTCTTTTGGGGGAAGAGTTAAAAGAACCCCCGACACTGAAAGTTGACGCCAATCAAACTTTTAAACATACAAAAGCATGCATAGATAGTGCCAGGGGTATAATGTCCTTAACATTTCTATACATGCTTTTGTTCTTTCAATAACCGTAAGTTTGATTGGCAAGGGCAAAAGTACAACAAAAAATTAAATTACTATGTGTAAGTCAGAGATTTTTGCCGAGATTCTAAATATTGTTGGAAAAGAAACTGAAGTTTCTACTGAATTGATCCTTTCATCAAGTAAAGTTACTGAAGTTGTTGACGCCCGTTCTATTGTAGTATTCTTCCTCACTGAATACGGGCTATACCCTGAACAAATAGCGACTTTTCTTCACAAGACATCCGCTAGTATCCGTTACCTTATATCTACTTTCGAAAGCCGTAAACTGGCAAACAAAATGATTGCAATATATCTGCAAAATATTCGCAAATCCCTTGAAAATGAGCTCTGATTTACGCAGTTTCTATTATATACTTTTGTGATGCGGTTGATATTGACCGTGTTATAATTGTATATTAATATGAGTGAAACAAAGACTTACGTTT
>OLNQ01000616.1_pt1 | contig 37658 bp, 50 predicted proteins | sample 1672821 | NCBI WGS metagenome assembly OLNQ01 (sample SAMEA3136727, study PRJEB25190) | human gut metagenome | biome: human gut; feature: human-associated habitat; material: faeces | place: Austria | collected 2013 | reverse complement strand
TCATCTTCTTCTCCTTACGGAGTTGTTGGTATGTATTAAATTTTAGAAAATTAATTTTAATATTTCAAGTTACAAATCAATAAGTTAGTGTATTCGTTAATTGTAAAAAATGCTATTATAAAAGAGATATGAAAAATCATATCTCTTTTATATTTTTTTATTTATTATTATTTAATAAATTATGAACTTTTTCTGAAGCTTTCTTGACTGCTTTTGATTTAGTATTTTTAGCTTCTTTTAATTTTTGTTTAGCTAAAGTCTTAGCTTGAGCTCCATATCTTTTATGAATTTTTTCTTCTAAGAATCTTTCTAATTTCCATATTGTAAGTAATTTTTTAAAATCTCTATCATTTTTTTCTTTAGCTATTTGGAATTCAGCCATTTTTTCTGCTTTAGTTTTTTTAGCATGTTTATCTAATCTAACTATAGTTCTTTCACAAAGTACACCTTCATTACATGCTTTATCTAAATCATACATATTATTTTCTAATAAATCATTTATTTCTTCACTAGAAAATGTATCCATCAATGCACATTCTATTACCATTGAACTCGCTTCATTTTCATTTTCAAAGTTATCTATTATTTCTCCATCTTTACCGAATAACATATGTTATCAATCCTTTCTTGTTTATATTTTTTTATCTTATTATCTTGTTTATTATCTTTCAATATTAATTACACAATCTATTAAATAAGGAGTTGATTGTATGGATTTTTCAAATATAAGTTTAAAAGATTTTTTGTTTTTAATTGACAACGATTATAAACTATCTAAGGAACAGTTTAATGATTTACAACGTAATAAAATAATAAAATATTATCTTTATGATAATGATGATTATGTTTTATATTTTAGAAATAATACTCATATAAAAATAACTATAGCATAAAGAAGAAGTAAATATAAAAAATGTTCCTATTTCTGAAATTGTTAACATTGTACTTAAAAAATACAGATAATAAAACATAATGAATGAAACATTGATACGATCCAGACGAAGATTGGCTTAAATAATAAAGATAAGGGAAAATTCCCTTATCTTTTTTTCTATGTTCCTTGTAATTTATGAGATTTCAATACTATATTATAGTAGTGAATAAGATATAAAATTAATTTTATATCTTATTTAAATAAAAATTATTAAAATTACTAGGAGGTAATATTATGTTTAAAATATTTAAAAATGAAAAATCATATAACAATGGAGATATTATTAGACCTTGGGTAATCAATCAATACAATAAATTAAGTTTGGCTAAATTTAGCCATAAAGAAATACTTTCTGTACTTGATATGAATATCACAGAAATAGAATACATTAAAAAACAAAATTTCATAATAGTTAACGAAGAAACAGTTAAAGAAAATAAAGAAACAATTAAAAAGGAATCAGTTAAAGAAAATGTAGATAAAACTAAAGAAGTTAAAGAAAATAAAGAAACAATTAAAAAGGAATCAGTTAAAGAAAATGCAGATAAAGAAGTTAAAGAAAATAAGAAAGTAGCAAATACAGTTAAAGAAGAATCAGTTGAAGAAGATCCTTTAAAATGGACTGATGAAAAAATAATTGAAAAAGCAGTTGAATTATTAACAAAAAACATGGAATATCAAGATAAAGAACAAATGAGTAATTTATTAAAAGAGTCATTTAATACCGATAAAGGATTAATTGACTTATATAGAAATAAATTCTTATCAGAATATAAAACAACTAAAAATACAAAAAAAGAAGATGAAAAAGAAATAAAATCTGAAGTAATAGAAAATAAAGAAGAAAAAGGTAAAAAGGTAAAATCTGAAGATAATAAAACAGATGATTTAAATATTGATAATGAAACACTTGAAATGTTGGTTGATGATGTATATGACCAATATTCAGCATTGTTCAATATAAAGAAAGATTCATTGAGAAATCTAATAATATCTGTATTAAAAGAAAAACCAGAAGTATTGAAATCAAATAACTATTATTTCGTATGCATGAGATTATGCGAAATAATAGAAAGTTTGATAATGGAAAATACTATAGAAGATAATGAAGAAGACGATGAAATATTAAAACAATTGAATTCTATAGTTGAATAATTAATTAAATAAATGGTATAAAATTTTATACCATTTATTTTTTTATAAACAACTAATTAAACTAGAATAAAAGGTCATTTCTTTTATAAACCCCAAAAGTTTTTTTAATAACCAATTATAACCAGAATCATGTTTTGTATTCTGGTTATACTTTTTTTTATGTATTCTTATAATCAATTATTGATTTCTTAATTTAAGGAGGAATGTTTTATGAGTAAAATAATAGTTAATGATACTGAATTATATTCTTTATCTGATTGCACTAAGGAATTTATACCTGGCAGTAACAAGCATGTTTCAGACACATTTATTAAATTCTTAGTAGATAATAACTTAATAACAAAAGAAGAAGTACGATATAGAATAAGAAAACACAATGTATATAATGTAACTGGTATATTAGAAGATTATATGGTCGGACATTATTATACTGAACCAAAAAAAATAAAGGGTGAAATGAAGAATGGCACACTATATTTTGATGCTTATTTATCTAAAGTTTTAACACGCCTTTTTGTTAATTATACTCAGATATTAGAAGAAGAAGCTAATTGTGAATATGTAATAACAGAAGGTATGTTAAAAGAAAATATGTTAGATGTTGCATTAGAAATGTATGTTCCTAGAATAGATGACTAATTTTCAAATAACATTTATATATCTATAAGGTAAAAAAATCCTTATAGATATTTTTTTATTTGATACACAACAAAGGAATAAAGAGCATGAAACTATAATAGTGAATTAATAAGAAGGAGGTTATTATGAATTTTAAACAAGCATTAGAAGAAATGAAAAAAGGAAATAAAGTTAAATTACCTTCATGGGGAGGTTATTGGTGCTGGGATGATGATAAAAAAACCATTATGATGCACTGTAGACCGAAAGATGCAGATAAAGGGCAAGGTCCTATATTAGATATAAGAGAAACACAAAGAGTTGAATACACTTTAGAAAATGTTTTATCTGATGACTGGATAATTGCTGACAATAAAAACTGTACTTTATTAGGTGGAACTCCAACTTTTAACTTTGGCGAAGCTATAAAATATTTAAAACGTGGATTAAAAGTGTGTAGACAAGGTTGGAATGGTAAATCTCAATATATAGAATTAGCATCAAATATTAGTTATAAATCAACTCAAGGTAATATTGTTAATTGTGAACATGAATGTATTGGGAATAAAGCTATTGCATTTGTTGGTACAAGTGGAGTTCAAATGGGTTGGCTTGCATCACAAGCTGACATGTTAGCAGAAGATTGGATGTTTGCTGAATAAGATATAAAAATGGAACAATATAAATACTAGATGTATTAAAGAGTGATAAATTTTAATTCACTCTTTTTTTATTTTTAGTTATACATATAAATTAAATAAGGAGGGAAATATATGAATATTAAAACAAAAAAAGAAATATTAGACGAAATAAATAATTCATTGATTGAAATATATCCTGATGGTTATATAACTGAAGATGAATTTGAAAAATGGTTAAAAGCAAAGAAAATAGATAACATATCAGTAGTTATTGAAAAAAATACTGATAAAGAATATAGCGAGTTAGAAAATAGATATGATATATTATATAGAAAATATTGTAGACTATTAGATATTAATGATGAGTTAGCTAAAAAGACAGAAATATATGAAGAATATTTATATTATATAAAAGAAACTTTATCAGATATGGATAATGATATAAATGGGGTGAATGATGAATATGGAAAATAAAGATTATTTAGTAAAATTAATTAATTATGAAATAGGAGATAATGGAGAATTTCATGAAAAAGATTATGTTGAAGTAGTTGTAAATAGTTCTTCAGAAGAAGAGGCAATGAAAAAGATGGAACAAATGATGTTAACTGATCCTATGTATAAATATTTATATGAAGGAGGATTTATTATAAAATCAGTTGAAGAAGATGAAATTGATGATATTTGGGAGGGATTTTATCATGTGTAAAGATAATATTCCAATTTTAAAGTTGGATGATATTATAGGAAAGACTATTGATATTGAAGATATGACCACACCAGATGGTAATGTTATAGGTAAAATTTATACAACAGATAAAAATATAAAATACTCAATTCAAGATAAATCAATTAATGATGTAAAAGAAAAATTAAATATTTCAGATGTTGTTGATTATGGTAAAAAGAAGGGTGATAGATAATATGTTTAATATAGATAAAGAAATAACAAAAAATGTAATATATTCGTATACAAAAAATATATTAGATTGGTTGTGTTCTTGTGAAAAAGATAATATATTGAACATTAATGAAATACGTTCATTAATAAATGAAAGTATAAATTTTACAGTTATTGAAATAACTGAGTTAATAAAAATTAATAATTATCAAGGGTTAGTTAATCAACAAGCTATGTTAATAATAATAATGAATTCTCTTAAAGCAATTGATAATGGTGTAGATCAATTAAAACAATATTTAACATTTGATGATACAACAACAATGCAAACAGTAAATAAAGCTATAAATGATGCAGATATATTGATTAATAATTCATATAGAATAATAGGTTTAAATAAATATAATAATAATTTATATTTACAAAATATTGGTACTAGTAAATTTATTAAATGCTATGGGTTAATTAATTATAAAAATGATACAATATATAATAAATTCTTATTGAATAATGCAGTAATAATAGATAAAAAAGATATTGATGTTACAGATATATATTTAGATAAAATAATTTGTATAAATAAACTCGAAAAAAACAATAGTAAATTATACAGTATTCATAACATTGGTGAAATAAATATTTTTGATAATAATAAATTTTATAACAATACTGCAATTATTGATTTACCTAAAGAATGGATTAATGTTGAAAAATTTAATTCTAATCATGAAACATATTTAGTAACAAATTCATATTCACTTAATGAAATTAAAAAAAGATTCGATAATCCTTTAATTTTAAACACATTCGGTATTGATATATTACCAGATATAATATTTGCTGATATAATAATAATAAATGAATTTATGTATACTGAAAAAGAAATAATTGAAAGATTATATAAGAGAAATAATGTTACTGAATTAAAAAGAAATACTGTAAAGATGTAAATTTATAAACCCTTTTTATAGGGTTTATAAATTTATATTTCATTAATTACAATTTATTAAAAGAGGTGATTTTAATGATAGTTGATAAAAATAATTATTTTATACAAGATTGGATGAATCAAATGAGACAAACGGTAAAATTAACTTATCCAACATTAACAGATAAACAAATAGATGATTATTTAGAAAAAATTATTGATGATAACATTAAAGTTCCAATAGCAACATTAGATAATAATTATCTTAGAAAAACTAAAAGAGTAGATGTTTTAACATTAATACAATGGATAAAAGATAATGATTTTATTATAGCAGGAAATGGTACTATATTTAAAAATCAAAATCAAGAATATAATCCTACAATACACATGTTAATAGGGTTAAAAGAACAAAGAACTACTTTAAAAAATGAAAGAAATGCATTAGATCCTAATTCATATGAATACAAAATAAAAGATATAGGTCAAAATACTAAAAAAACTACAATGAACTCAGATTATGGTGGTTCGGGTTCTCCTATAACATTTTTCTATAATTTATATTGTGCAGTATCAACAACTGCTACTGGTCAATCATTAATATCTACAGCTATGAACACTTTTGAAAATTTCTTTTCAGATAATACAAAATTTATAGATTATGATGATTTTGCTGTTTATGTTAATAATGTTATAAATGAAAAAATAAGTTTAGATGATTCATTTTTAGATAATAAAACTGAAAGAGAAGTATTTATTAGATTAAAAAATAAATTTATTAATTATAGAGATATATATGAATTTCCTATGAGAAAAATATTATCTAGTTTAAATCAAAGACAATTAAATATGTTATATTATAAAAATAATTTATATGAATTTTCTAAATTACCTAAAATAAAAAAATTATTATTTAATATAGTTGACAAAGTAAATCGTTTTTTAGATCCAAATGATATACCAGATGTAATTCAAGATGATTTAAATACACTTTGGTCATATTATAGTAATTTCGTAGTATATAACTATTTTGCATTTAATAGAATAGGAAGATTAACTTGTGACCCAAGAGATACTGTGTGTACTATAGATACAGATTCTAATATGTTAACATTAAGTCCTTGGGTAGATTTTATGATGAATGAAATAGTAAAAGATGATGAAAAGATATTAAGTAAAGGGAATAAAGAATTAGTTTATATGTTTATAAATATAATATGTTTTATAGCAACTAAATTAATAACTGTTCATTTAAAAAAATATGCAGAACGTTCTGGTATACTACCAGAATATCAACATTTCTTAAATATGAAAAATGAATTTTTATTCTTTAAAATGTTATTATTTGATACTAAAAAAAGATATATGAGTAAAATATTATTAAGAGAAGGTCATGTATATGAAAAATTAGACAATAAAGGTGTTGACCATCTTAAATCAACATGTAATGATTTTACAAGAGAATTTATAACTTCATTAGTTGCTAAAGAAATATTAGAAAAAGAAACAGATGATGTTGAAATTAGTAATATAATAAATAGTGTAGATGATTTAGCTAATAAAGTAAGGGATTCATTAAAACGAGGAGAAAAAACATTCTTAAGTCCTATGAAAGTTAAACAAGAAGGAGCATATAAAAAACCTTTCCAAGAACAATCATTTAGAGGAGCATATGCTTGGAATGTTATATATCCTGATCAAACAATAGAATTCCCTGATCAAATAGATGTTGTGTTATTAAATATACCAACATTAGATACAATAGAAGATATGAAAACAAAATATCCTAAAGAATATAAAAATATTAAAGAAAAAATATTTGAAAGTAAGTTAGAAGAAGTTAAGAAAAAAGCATTAATGGTATTAGCACTACCTAAAAAGATTCAAAAAATACCAGATTGGTGTATTCCTTATATAGATTATGATAGTATAGTAAATGCAAATACAAGTAAAATGAATACAATATTAGAATCTTTAGGTATTCAAACAATAAAAACAAATTCAACAACAACATATTATTCAAATATAATAAGTTTTTAAAGGGATGAGATTGGGTAAATTCCAGGAGGATTTATCTAATGAAAAAACAAGTAAAGAAAATAATAATTGAAATTTGTAAAAGAACTAAAGATATTAGAAATGGTAATTATAAGAAAATGAAGTAATAAAAAAGGAATGATAATTATCATTCCTTTTTTTATTTTTTTATAAATTAAATAACAATTACATATTATATGTAAAAGATACATTTTTCGATTATATATTATACCTTTGAAAATAAAACAAATTGGAGGTAATTAGTATGGATAAACAAACTTTTGTATTAATAGGAGAAGGAAAAGAAATTCCTACTGTATTAGAAGAAAAAATAGATTCATTATTTGGTTGGCATATAAAATTAGATATAAATGATAAAGTTATATCTTTTGATGATCAAGTATATCAAAGTAGTTTATTAAGAAATGAAAGAATTATAGTTATAGATCCAATATATTATAGAGCAGTATTATTAATAGCTGCAAATACTGATACAGAAATTTATATATTGTCAGATAATGATGAATTAATAAATATTAAAGGAGGTAAAAAATTATAATGAAAAATCAAATAGAAAGGGTTCCTTATAAATTAAAAAGTTTAGCATTTAAAATAAGAAATGCTAAAAAAGATAATAATGATAAGGAATTAACATATTTAAAAAAAGTTTTAGACTTAGAAAATCTAAAACATGAATATAGAAAAATTCAAAAGGAGGTATTACCAAAATTAACACATTCTGATGGTACAAAAATGCTTAACGATGAAGAATTAAAATGCATGTTTGAACAATATGACATTTTAGATAAATATTATTATAAAGCAATTCAAGCTTTATATGAATAAGGAGGTAAAAAAATGAGTAAAGATTATGTTGAAGAATTAATGAACATATTAGACAGAGATGCCGATAATGGCAAATTCGATGATGATGAAAGTGAATTCATAATTGTTGATGAAGATTATGATGACAATTATGATGATGACGATTGTGATGATTTTATAGTCATTGAAGATAATTCTTCAAATGATGAATATTCTAAAGATGAATGGAATGATGAATTTGATAATTCATTAGAAGAAATACAAGTAATAGATACTAACTATGTTCCTGAAAATTATTATGAAGAAGATTTGTTTGATGAAAAATATTCAGAAAAAGAAAAGGATAATGGTGTCACTATATTCGATTTATCAGATGACTATGATTTCAATTTTAATTTTGATGAAAAAGATAACGAAATTAAAAATGAAAACACAAAGTTAATCCAAAATACTATAGATGATAGAATATCTAAGAACATTGCTAAAGATATAATCAATAGCGATGTTGATATGACATTAGAAGAAGATGATGTTAATGACAATTGGATTATGAATGACATGTTTGGAAATGATTTATCCAACATGTTGATTGAAGAAGAACCTCAGGAAAATGAAGAATTTTTTGATGGAAGCTTTGCTGATTGGGTTAAATAAAAAAATAGATATAGGCTAGTAAAAAAATCTAGCCTGTATTTTTTGAATTAAGGGGTGAATGTAAATGTTAGTAACATTTGAAAATTTAAAAAAGAATTATCTAGAAAAAATAGAATCTGCTGATAAAATAGAAAAAAATATGAAACATTGTATTGTGGCACAAAATGTAAGAAAAATAGATTATTTAGAGAAGTTATTAAACGTAATCGAATCTAATGAATATTTTGAATTTCATTATTATTCAGAAGAATTTTTCATTGCAGGTAAATATTTAGCAATGCAAAGAGTGAAGTATGAAATAGAATTGTTATATGCTTATAATAATAAAATACTTCAAAATAATTGGGTTGTTAATTATGATAATTATAACACAGATTATATACTAGAGACGTTAGATACAATAATAAATAAATAATATGTATATAACAACATATTAAAAAGGAGGTTAATGTATGGAAGAATATGTTATAATAAGAGGTAAATCCAAATCAATTGATAAAATAAAAAAATTTGTAGAAGATACTATAAAACTAGAAGATAATGACATAATAATATCAGATAATTTAGCCAAAGAATATTGGATTAACGAATTCGAAAATTTATATTATGACGAAATAACTAAAAAAACAGAAAATCATAATAAAACTAGAAGAGAAATATTAGAAGAAGAATTTGGAATATTTGAATCTTCAGGAGGTTGGGAAAACACCGAAGGGTTTGACGGCTGGACAAATTACGTTCCAGAAGATTTTTTAAATAAATGGTAAAAAAATATAAGGAGGTAAATGTAAGTATGTTTGATAATTTTAATAATGGGAATATACAACAAAAAAATGACAGTGTTAATACAAGAGGTCCACAATTTAAGAATAGTAAAGGTTTTGAAGTAGCAACGCTTGTTGTTGGATATTGGGATGATAAAGTTAATTTAACTTTACACCCAAAACTTAAAAATCCAAGTGAAAAACAAGTGTATGATTATGAAACAAAAATAATGGTAACTCTTAGAGTAGATAAGGCAACATCTTTATTAAAATCATTAGAAAAAGTTATAGATAAAGCAATAGAAGAGAAAAAAGAAAAATCTGTAGGTGTAACTACAGGAAATAATAATATGGCTGTTGTATCAACTATAATAAAAGAAGATTCTTTATATGTCGTTTTACACGTTTGTAGAGAATTGAATGTTGAAACAAGAATACCAAATCAACGTTATTCTTACACATTTATTAAAGATGACCAAGTTGTAGAAGATTATGATCCTTCTACAGGTAAGTTTGAAAATATAATAGAAGTTCAAACAGAATATGAATGCTTTAAAGAAATGTTAAAAGAATTTATTAGAATAAATCAAGTTGCTGATGTGCATTCTGATAAATATTTTAATAAATATTACAGAGATAACATTTATTCAAATGTATTAAAAACAGGATTAAAAGTTGGAGCTTTAGATTCAGGTAATCATAATTCAATGTTTAGTAATAGTTTTAATCCTAATGGTAATAAACCTCAAGAAGATTTAAATCAAAATACAACACAACAAGCAACATTAAGTGATTTACAAGATATATTATAAATAATAGGGAGATTAAATCTCCCTATTATTTTTTTATAAAAGGAGTGATTATAAAATGGGTATTGATGCAAATTATTTTTCAATGAGAGATCAATATATTTTTATAACATATCAAGATATAATTAAACAGGTATATGTTACATTAATAGAAACATTGATAAAAGATTATAGAGATGACTTACGAGATATATTGATATTAGACGATTTAGTTAATCATAATCATGAAAATATTGAACGATTATGTGTTGAACGATTATATAAAAATCCTTTAAGATATATAGCTCAAAGTGAAGATAAATTTGATGAATGTGATAAATTATTAGATATTTTTGAAAAAGATTTATATAGTATTTATACTGATACACCATTTACTGTAGTTGGTGCAAAAATATTTTCTATGTTAAGTCAACGAATTGTTAAAAAAATTTATATCCATACTGACAAGCAATTATATCAACCTATATACGATATGGAAATATATTTTAAAAATTTTTCGGATAAAATAGAATATGTGTATGGTGATTTTAAAGAATGTGTTGAATTATTAGATAAAAAACCTACAACATATATTTTAAACGATGTTGAATACGCTAAGATTTTATTAGATAATGATATGATAGAATATACTGAAATAATAATTGCTGAGTTAGGATATAATTTTGAATTAAAAGATAATAAAGTGGTTCTAAAGTATGATTTATATGATAAAAGTCATGATAATATATTTAAAATAGGTTTATTGCCTATAATTGATTTAGAAGAAAAACATTACAGTGCTATAATAGACTTAATTAATAAAAATAATAAAGTGTAATATGTAAAATTTTAATTATATATTATACTAATGAAAATAAAATGAATTATTATTATAATCCATAAGGTAACTTACTACCTTATGGATTATAACATTGTTAAAAATAGGGGGTAATATTATGAAATATGAAAAATGGATTAAAATATTAATTATTTTAGGATCAATTTGTATGACTATATCATTAGTACTATTTATATATTCATATATATTATAGACTGTAGTTCATATTAATTCTTATTATACTGGGTTTTTCAACTCAGTATTTTTTTTATATTTTTTTATATCAATAATAACAACTTAGTAATATAGGAGGTGGGTTTATGAGAAAAATAAATACTATCCAAAAGAGAGAAAAATTAAATGACGTATATGCTGTAGATGATAAATCGCATGATGGTGCGAATCATCAATATTTAATCGTTAAAGAGGGTAGAAAAACATATGATTTAAATGCAATATTATGTGAAATACCTTTTCAAAAAGGTTCACGTCAAGATTCCAATTCTAAAAATGGAGTTACAAGCTTAGATTTACTTGAAATAGTGAGAGATATTTTAATAGGATATCAAAAAGGTCCGTATTCATGTAGGGAAAATGCTTGTGCTTTAACACATATAGAAGAAGCTCTCATGTGGTTAAATAAAAGAGTAAATGATAGAATAGACAAAAATATTTTAGGGAAATATGAAAAATAAGGGGGTTTATCATTTTAATGTGTGAAAAATGTGATAATTTTAAAAAACCTATATATGAAGTTGAAAATCGTATAGATAATATTGATTATAAATCAGTTTTAGAATTTTCAAAGAATATGTTTAAATTAGAATTATTCAATAGAAATACCGATACTGATTATTGGAGATTGGATACGTGTTTCATAGAAGGAATTGAGTATTGTCCTTTTTGTGGTGAAAAAATAGATTTTGATAGTAAAGAAGATTTAAAACCTTATGAAGAATTATATTTAAAAATGAAAAGGTTTAATTTAAAAGAAATAACTAATCCATATACTGGATTAAATGAAACCTTTGAAGAAGTAATGATAAAAGTCATGGAGGGAAAATAATAATGATAATAGAATATGTTATAAATTTTGGAAATTTATTTACTGAAGGTACAAAATATTCTTTTAATGGTGGATATCAACGAAAAGTATCAACAATTAATGATAACATAATTCATGAAGAATTTTGGGGATATCTAGGAGAAGGAGCTCCAAAACAAAGGTTAATAGAAAATGCAAGAAATATGTTAACAGAATTTATTAATAAAAATATAAAAGAAGTATCTTCTAAAATAAATTTTGATAAAATAAAAGATTTTATGGATAATTATAATGTAAAAGGAATGGAATTAGATACAATTATGTTACAATATAAACATCACGAATTTAAATTATTCATTAAAATATATAAAGAAAATAATAATAAAAAATTGGAGGAGGAATAATATTATGAAAGGTAATTTAGTAAAAACTATAAAAAAAGAATTTGGATTAAGAAAGGTAAATGGAAAAAAATTAGAATTATATAATTTTTATGAACTTTGTGGTTTTTATAAAAAATTAAGATCAGGAGGTTCTTTAAAATAATGAGTGTTAATTGGGTGCTTGTAGCAATATCCAGTATATTTGGAATTGGTTGCATGGTAGTTAAATATTTTATATACGATAAAGAATTGGATGAAGATACTACAATAGACGGCTTTCAACTTCTTTTAATGGGAATTGATATAGTTAAGGACATAGCATTTATCTATATTATGTTATACTATCTATTATATAAAATATAGGAGGTTCTGTAAAATAATGAAAAAAGTATTTCTTGGAGGAACATGTAATGAATCTCTTTGGAGAGATGAATTAATTAAGAAATTAGAAATAGATTATTTTAATCCAGTAGTTGATGATTGGACAGAAGAAGATTATTTAGAGGAATTAAGACAAAGAGAAATATGTGATTATTGTCTTTATGTAATAACACCATTAATGACTGGAGTTTATAGTATAGCAGAAGTTGTAGATGATAGTAATAAGAGACCTGAAAAAACAATATTCTGCTATCTAAATAATGATAAATACAAAGGAACTGTGAATAAAACTTTTTCTAAAGATCAAATAAAATCTTTAGATAAAGTTGGAGTTATGGTAGAAAAAAATGGAGGAAAATATTTTACTTCATTAGATCATGTAGCTGATTTCTTAAATGGTGGTGAATAACAAATGTTAAAAAGAATAATACAACGAATAAAATGTAAACATGATAATTTATATACTGTAACAAATGTTTATGGTGATCCGATAAATATGTATAATTGTAGATCTATTAAACAATGTAAGAATTGTGGAAAAATATTTTTCCACAATTCTTTAGATGATAATTGTGATAGAGTTAATGAATTTGATTATAGAGAATAAACTTATTGGAGGTATATTATGAAAAAATCAAATATAACATTAAGAGATTTTATAAGTAAATATGTGGACTATAACACTTCTTGTAAATTATGGATACCTTATACTGGAGATGAAGGATTTGAAAAACAATTAGTATTCGGGGAATATAGTGAAACACAAGAAAAGAAAATGGAAACTGCTATGGAATGGCAAATACTTAAAGGAGAAGTTCCACAAAGTAAATATTTAGATTGTACTTTTACAGGAGTAACTGATATATATTCTGATAAAATTGATGATAGTGGTGTCGTTAATTTAACAGTATTAGCTGATAATGTTAAAGAAGAATTATATCAACCTAAAAGTATTACAAAAATAAGTAATTGTATAATTGATTAATATAATATTTTTAGGAGGTTAAAATGAATAAATATTTAAAATTGGATAAAATATCAGACGATATATTGAAAGATGTTCAGTATAAAAAAGACATTGTTAAAGAGTATGATTTAGCTGTCATACAGCAAATAAATATAGTATTAGATTTTTATAAAGAAGAAGTTGAAGGTTTAGAAAGAATATTTGCAGATGAAAATAATTTTTCTGATAATTTATTAATGCAAATAGATTCAAATATATCATTAAAGTATATAGAAAATCTGTCATATGAGTCTATAGTTAAAAAATGTATTTTGGAATTAGAATTTATTTTAAATTTAGGTTTTACTGCTTATAGTAGAACAATATTCCAAATATTGTCTGATTTAATACAAAAATTCAAAGATATAAAAAATAATATAATAAAGGAAGGTAAATAACTATGGAAAATAAAAATATAGATATGATGAATAATGTTATAGATGAAAATGAATACAAAGAAAGAGTTTCTCTTGTATTCAATAAAGTAGCAGATATATTAAAATCAACTTATGGACCATATGGTTGTAATACAGTTATACAAAAAAAGACTGATGTTATGTTCACAAAAGATGGTCATCAAACAATGAAATATATAGCTTTCAGAGATGAAATTCAACAAACTATAATGGATTTAATTTTCAAAATAGCAACTCAAGTAGCTATTAAAGTTGGTGATGGTACTACAACAGCAACTATAGCAGCAGACCAATTATTAAAACACATTCAAAAAGATGAAAGTTTAAGTGCTATGAGATCTAAAGATTTTATGGATTTACTTTCTGAAGTAGTTGATGAAATATGCGATACAATAAGAGAAGATGCAACAATAATAAATAAAGAAGGAGACTTAAATGAAATATGGAAATTAGCATCTGTAGCAACAAATGGTGATTTTATAATTCCTAGTATTATAACAGATATATATCAAAAAACAGATAACCCTGCAATAGAATATAATAAAGCTAAAGGTGCTGAAACTAACTATGAAATAATAGAAGGATATAAAATGCAATTTATGAAATATATTGACAGAATATTTATAAATTCAGATGATGGAACTTGTAATGTTAAAGATCCTGAAATATTATTATTTGACCATAGAATAGAACAAGAATACTATGATAAAATAATAAAACCCGCTTTAAATGAAGTATATCAAAAGGGTAGAAGATTAATAGTTGTAGCTCCATTTTATGATTCTCATTTATTACAAACTTTTAGAAGAACATTAGTAAATGAGTTTAAATGTACTCAAACAACTTCTGCTGTTTATGTTAGATGTGGTTTAATAAATAATCATTTCAATGAATTATATGAAGATTTTGCAGCATTATGTGGTTCACAAATAATAACAGAACAAGTTGCAGCAGATATAATGGAAGAAAAAATAGAATATGAACCTGAAGAATTTTTAGGTAGAGTTTCAAATATGGTTATAGGAGAAAATTCTACTACTATATCAGGATTTGTAAATAAAAATGAATCTATGTTCAAATTATTACACGATGAAGCAATTAGTAAATATAATGATGTTATGGAAGCATCAGAAAAAAGTGCACATATAACAGATGCCTTAATAAATGCTAAACAAAGACTTTCTAAAATGAGATGTAAAATGGGAGTAATCAATGTCGGTGGATTTACTGAATTAGAAAAATCTGCTAATTATGATTTAGTTGAAGATGCTGTAAAGGCTTGTGAATCTGCATATTTATATGGATATGTACCTGGTCAAAGTATATCAATACGAACAGCTATAAAAAAAATAATGGAAAATAATGAAGAAAAAAGTCCTGAAAAAACAGCTTTAATTTTAGCAATAGATGATGCTTTTATAGGTGTAGTTCAAATATTATTAAATAATAAATTTAAAAAAGATCCATTATCTTTTGAAAATGTAAGAACTTTAACAAGTAAGTCAGTTAATAATAAATCAGCTATTGATATAAATAATATGGATAAAGAAAATGCAGTTTTAAATTCAGATGTAATAAATAGCTGTATGACAGATATAGAAGTATTAAAAGCAGCATCATCAATAATAGGATTATTATTAGGAAGTAATCAATTAATTTCTTTATAATGTAATAGATAAAAGGATAGCTAAGGCTATCCTTTTATTTGTAAAACATGATTATTTCACTTATATATTATAATAATGAAATAATATAATTAAAGGAGGAATATAAAATGTTAAAATTAGGTAAAAAAATAATGAATTTAGACGAAGTGAATAAAAAATATTCAGAAATGGGAATGCGTGGATTGTCATTTGATATGGTTAAAAATTCATATGGTAATAGTCAACAAAAACAAATTCAAAAACCAAGATATGGTTTAGCAATAATGGTGGGTGAAAAAATAAGATGTCAAGCAATAATGCTTCCTGGACTTAGAACTAAAGCAAAATATAAAGGAAAAGAATTATCAATGAGAACATTGATAAATGTAAATTATAAAGGTAAATTAGTTGCAGACCATATACAAGTAAATCTTTATGGTGAAGTTCATTATGATAAAAAGAAATGGGAAATAGATGATAGTGATTATACTAAACGTATAGATATTGTTGGTACAGTATATCCATACGGTAAAGGAGATGACAAGAAATATTCAATAGCATTAACAGAAAAGCCTAGATTTCAAGATGATAAATTGATGATAAATCCATTTTTAAAATATCATCTAGATTTAGATGATAATTTATACAAAAAAATATGTAGACAAGGATTAGTTGATGAGTCTTTAATAGTTAAGAAATTATTGATAAAAAGAATGAGAGAAAGATTAAATGAATTAACTATGTATGAATTACCACATGATTTTATGTGGAATTATTTAATAAATCAATTTACCTTAAATAGTATAAGTATTTATATGGCAGAACAAAATATTGATTTATATTTAGATCAATTAACAACATTACAATGTGACTTATTAATAACAATAATGTCTTATTTATTAACATTATTTGAATCTGATCTAGAAATATTTAATTTATATAAAATGTTTAGATTAATTGTAGTTTTATGTTCCAAAGCCCAAGGCATAAAAACATTTGAAGATCATGATGATGATTTCAATAGATTCTGTACACAATTTGATATGAGTGATACTGAAGGTAAAAGAGGATGGGATATAGTTAGACATAGAGTTAAAAATTATAAATTAACAGATGAAGATTTAGATTTAAATAAATTTGAAGATTTTAATATGACTTGTGGATGGACTCGAGCAGCTTGTGTAACTTATTATTTAAGACATCTAGAAATTAATAAATAATATAACAATATATTAGATGTAAAAGATAATAAAAATAATTATATATAATATAATTGAAGAGATATAAAATAAGGTTTTCTTAGGAGATTGTTACGCTCTGTTGGTTCCGAGGATTGTTACGCCTCACTATGAACCTGAAAGTTAATCTTATTTATATCTGGTAACTCACTAGAGGATTGTTGCGCCTTGTTGGTTCCGAGGATTGTTACGCCTCACTATGAACCTGAAAGTGATTATCTTTACTTCAAAATAACTATAAATGAAGAGATATGAAATATGATTTTCTTAGGGGATTATTGCGCCTCGTTGGTTCGGGATTATTGCGCCCATTATAACCTGAAAGTGATTTATCTTTTACTTCAAATATAAATGAAGAGATATGAAATATGGTTTTCTTAGGAGATTATTAGGCTCTGTTGGTTCGAGATTATTAGGCTCATTATAACCTGAAAGTTAATCATATTCATATCTGGTAAATCATTAGGAGATTATTAGGCTCATTATAACCTGAAAGTGATTTATCTTTTACTTCAAATATAACTATAAATGAATAGGTATGAAATATGGTTTTCTTAGGGGATTATTGTGCCCATTATAACCTGAAAGTTAATCATATTCATATCTGGTAAATCATTAGGGGATTATTGCGCCTCGTTGGTTCGGGATTATTGCGCCCATTATAACCTGAAAGTGATTTATCTTTTACTTCAAATATAAATGAAGAGATATGAAATATGGTTTTCTTAGGAGATTATTAGGCTCTGTTGGTTCGAGATTATTAGGCTCATTATAACCTGAAAGTTAATCATATTCATATCTGGTAAATCATTAGGAGATTATTAGGCTCATTATAACCTGAAAGTGATTTATCTTTTACTTCAAATATAACTATAAATGAATAGGTATGAAATATGGTTTTCTTAGGGGATTATTGTGCCCATTATAACCTGAAAGTTAATCATATTCATATCTGGTAAATCATTAGGGGATTATTGTGCCTCGTTGGTTCGGGATTATTGTGCCTATTATAACCTGAAAGTGATTTATCTTTTAGTTCAATAAATGAAGAGATATAAAATAAGGCTTTCTTAGGAGATTGTTATGCTCTGTTGGTTCCGAGGATTGTTGTGCCTCACTATGAACCTGAAAATGATTATCTTTACTTCAAATAAATATAAATGAATAGAAGACATTAAAAATGTCTTCTATTCATTATTTTTTAAGGAGGTATTAATTATGAATATTAATGGAACTGAAAGATGGAGAGGGAATAAACCAAATAACGTAACTATGAGACAACGTTTATATTTTGCTATTTTAAAAGAAATGACAGGAGAATAATTTTATGCTAGAAATAGCAAAGAAGCATATAAATTAATAGGAAATTATAAATATGAAATTCAAAATAATGTGGATATTGAATATGCATTTGATGATATGGATTCACATATATTATATGCTGATGTATATATTTTTAATGAGTATAGATTCACTATAAAAAATAGATGTCGTGAAGCTATAGATATAAATGAAAATATAGATACTGCGAAAATAGTTTCATTTGAAATATACGTGGATGATGCTTTTATTTAAATATAAAAGTAAAATAATGATAATAAATAGATATTAAAAATTATTTAATATCTAACAAATTAATAAATAAAATAATGCTAATTGTGAGGATGATTAGAATACACGTTAATATGTTGTTGATTTGATACTATTAGTGTGTAATAAAGGTGTATCCAATACGTTGTTGATTTGATACTGTTGGATTTCATTGAACTTGTATTAACTACATTCATATTAATATGTTGTTGATTTGATACTATTAGTTGGATGTATAGTGCTCTAATACGTTGTTGATTTGATACTATTAGGTGCATGAGCAAGATCTTAACCCCGTCTATGAATCAAAAGGTTATTTTATAAATTACATTAAAGAATAACAAGTTTAGACTTGTTATTCTTTTTATATTTTATAAAAGTAGAGAACCTGTAGGATATGATATTAGAATAGACACATCATCAATAAAATCATTTAAAATTTACGAAAATGATTCATTTGTATAAATTAATTTAATTAAGAACAAAATATTAATAGAATAAGGCTAATTGTGATGACGAATAGAATACATCGCTAAAGAATAATAAAGTCTTTAGGGTGTAATAAAGGTGTTAGGTTAGGGAATAATAAAGTCTCTAGGTGACATTGAATTTGTAGTAACCACACGTAGGTTAGGGAATAATAAAGTCTCTAGGTGCGATGTGTAGTGTCGCTAAGGAATAATAAAGTCTTTAGGGCATGAGCAAGATCTTAACCCCGTCTATAAGTCAAAAGATTGTTCTATAAATAATACCAATAACACATTATTATGTTATTGGTATTATTTATAAAAATGATAATAAATAAATATTAAAAATTATTTAATGTTTAACATATTAATAAATAAAAAATATTCACAAAGTACGGATAATTATTTTTATAATTAAAAGGAAATGAAAGAATGATTAGAATACACGTTAATACGTTGTTGATTTGATACTATTAGTGTGTAATAAAGGTGTATCCAATACGTTGTTGATTTGATACTGTTGGATTTCATTGAACTTGTATTAACTACATTCATATTAATATGTTGTTGATTTGATACTATTAGTTGGATGTATAGTGCTCTAATACGTTGTTGATTTGATACTATTAGGTGCATGAGCAAGATCTTAACCCCGTCTATGAATTCGAGAATATTTAATAACGAATAATTAAGGGTTCATAAAAGAACCCTTAATTATTTTTTTTTATTTGATATTAAACATACAAATAATATGTGAGGAGGTTGAAAAATGAATATTAAAGAATTCTTAAAAAATCCTGTTGGTAAAGGTGCAGTTATACCTGGTAAAAATACTTTATTAGCAGATTTAGATAAACGATATAGAGCGTTATTGGAAAGAAAAGAATTTGAATTTAACATATATAGGAAAAAAGATTGTTTCTTTTTCCATTTTTTAATAATGACTGAAGATCCTGATAGAGAAAATGATTATGACGTTGTAATAGGATTTTATCCAACAAAAACTCAAAAATTTGATACTGTTATTACTAGATATGATATTAAAATATTTTCAAATTCACCTAGTTTTATATACACATACGCTTATGTAGCTAAACAAAATAAGTTATTAATAGTTGATTTTTATAATAAGTTTGATGTGAATGTTCTTAAAAAACCACCAGTATCACGTAACCCTGGAAAGATAATGGGTTATGAAAAATCAGTATATTATGCGTGTAAATATTTAGTAGAACATGAGAACTTATTAAATAAAGCATATGCTAAAAATCATTCTGATTCTAATTATAGAAAATTAATAAAAGAAGTCAGAAGAGATAGTGTTATATTACAAGAAATAAAAACAGCAAAAGCTATCAAACAAGCTAAAAAATATGAAACTAAAAAACAAGATAAAATAGAAAAATCAAAAATAAATCATATAGGTAAAAGCAAGAGATTACAATCTAGTGTGAATTATATAAATAAAATAAATAATAAAAATAAAGGAGGCAAAATAACTCATGTCGGTAAAAGTAAAAAAACTAAATCATCCGTTAACGTTATTAAGAAAAAAAGATAATGTAATATATACTGATTTCAATTATATATTATAATAATGATATGAAAGGGGTGGTTATGTTGAAAAATGAAATTTTATATCAGGATTGGTTAAAAAATATTGATGAGGATGATATTGTTTTTGTTCCAGATAGTGGTATAATAACAGTTTTCTTTGAAAGAAAATTAAATTATAAATTGGAAAATAGTACAATATCAATATTTACAGCAAAATCAAAATATAGAAATCAGATACCTCTAATATGCAATCATCTGAATTATTTTGTTAAATTCTATGATCCTGAAAATAGATATATGACTGCATTATTAAAAGTAAAAACTATTTTAGATGAAAGAGAAACTATTTTATCTAAAAAGTCTTTTATTGATTTATTATACACTCATATAATCACAAAGCCGATAATTCAACAAGTTTTCGATTTAGTAAAATTAAATAATATTAGAAGTATAGAAGATGTCGATAAAACTGCGAAATATGGTAAAGAAGCTTCATTTACAGATAAACATAATACCATATTATATAGAATGTCTATGTGTACAAATTTAATGATTCCATTAATACTGCATTATATTCATAGATTTTCATCTATAAATAAAAAGACTTTCTTAATAGATGAGTATTATGATCCTTTATTTGAAATATGTGGTAAAGGAGTAAATTTAAAAGAAAAATTATTGAATTATATATTAAATGAAACGGAAAAGAGCATGAAGAGAGATAAATTAATTTGGGAACAAAAAGCATTAATGGGTGATAAAGATTTCGTTAGTTTTGCTGAAGAAAAATTACAAAATATAATAAGCAACATAATTCCTAAATTGGATTATAGTGAAATATCTCATAATATAGCATTAATTAGGAGTACAATATCTACTGACTTTAGAAACTTTACAAGAGAACAATATTCATTATATCCTGAAGAAATTTCTGACATAAAAGATAGTGATGATTCATTATCTCAACAAGATAAAATGGAAATGACTGTATCTAGAATAGACCTTTCTAATGTTATAATATGTAATGTTAATAAAAAGACAGTAATAGAGAAATTAAAGAAAAGTTTAAAACTAGATATAAATGAAAAAGAAAAAGCATATTATAGAAAACATTATAAACCTTCTGAATTTCAAATGGAAATGATAAAATTATATTTCGCTAAATATTTTAACGGATTTGTTGAAATGTCATCTTTAACAGCAGATGAATTTTCAACATTAGTTATAATAATGAAATATAAAATGCAAAGTGAGGGTTATAAATATTTACAACATATGATAATAGGACATATGTTGGATAAGAATGTGACTAAAACTATGAGAAGTCATAAATTCATTGATAAAATCGAACAATCTTCTACGTATAAAAGATTGATTGATAAGAAATATAAAAAATTATTAAAATTAAAAGGAGATAGAATAATTTTAGATAAATTGTCATTATTATTGAAAACAAAATTTTCATTTATAGATTATAATAACAAAAAGATGTTAGGAAAACAAATAGAAATAAATGAAGATATGGTATGTGATGAGTTTTTATTATTCTTAAGTAATATATAGTAAGGGATTTTCCCTTGCTATATTTATTTTTTGTAAGGAGGTGGTTATATTGGATTCAAAAGAATTTAAACTAGAATTAATAGAAGAAATAACACATACAATATTTCCATCATCATATAGTAATAATGAATTAGGTGTTAGATGTCCTTTTTGTGGTGATAGTGTTAAAGATCCAAACCATCACCATTTAAATATACGTATAAATCCAGATGATAATGAACCTATTGTGTTCCGTTGTCTTAGATGTAATATATCAGGATTATTAACATCAGATACATTAGCAATGATAGGAAACGTTAGTACAGAATATGCATCAGCATTAAAAAAATATAATAGGTTATCTAGTAAAAAAAGTGGTATTATAATTAATAAACAAAAGTTAGATTTGAAATTTCCTGAATTAAAAATAACTGATGGTGTAATTAAAAAACATAAATATATAGAACACAGATTAGGATTAAAATTAGATATAGAAGAATTAAATAACAAGAAAATCATATATGATTTTCTTGGATTAATGAAATATAATAATATAGAAAATTTAAATTGTTCTATAGAAAAAGCAATAAGTTTACAAAATGAACATGTGGGATTTTTGTCAGCAAAAAATGATTTTATAAACTTTAGAGATATTTCGGGTAATAATAAAAGATATTATATTTATAAAGTACTTAAGAATTTTGATACAACGGGTAAATTTTATATAATGCCTAATAACATAGATCCTTTTTCAACAGAAATGAAAACAATAAATATTGCTGAAGGAGTATTTGATATATTAGGATTATATTATCATATATTTAAAAAATATGAAGATAATATGATTTATACTGCTATAAATGGAGCTGGATATTTAAATGTAATAAAATATATTATGAATCAAGGAGTAGTTTGTGATGTAAATGTAAATATTTTTTCAGATTCAGATAGACCTCCAAAATATTATTATAATATGATTGAAAGAATAGAACCATTTGTTAATAGTGTAAATTTATATTATAATTCTTTAAGTAAAGATTATGGAGTAACTGAAAAAGAAATAAAATTATATGAAGTTAGAGTATAAAAACTCTAACTTCATATACATAAAAATAATTAATATAGGGAAGATCGAATATAACATTTGATTATACAATTTTTATTAAAAATGTTATTTTAGTGAATATTCAAGAATCACTTATTATATTGTTATGTATAATTTATATTAATTAAACAAAATTATAAAGGTTAATATATTTATTATTGAAAGTGAGGTGATATTCATGGGTTTTAAATTCAATGAAAGGGATTTTATAAATAATAATATATTTAAATATGAGGATAAATTAAATACACAGTTTAGTCGTTTTCAAGAACAAACACCGATGTATGTTACTTGGTATAATATATGCATAAATGAAAGTACTGTAGATTTAGGATTCTCTAATGTTGAAAAAGTATTAGGATATAATTCTCCTATAAAGTATAATGAAATTAAAAACTTTCCTGTTTATGATTTTCAAGCAGTACAATTAGCTATTGAAGAACAAGAAGAAGGTTTAGATACTGAATTTGAAAGTGAATTAACTATACTACCTAATACTATAAAACCTTACCCTCATGATTTTTTTGTATTAGAACATAAAGGTAGGGAATTTTTATTTGAAGTTAATGAAGTTAATTATGACACAATAAAATCACATAATTATTATAAAGTAACATATCATATAAAATATGTTGATGAAGAAGAATCCAATAAAATTGATGAACAAATTAGTGGTAAATACACATGTATTGTTGATAATATTGGTACTGAAGATAAATGTATATTAGAAGATGAAATATTACAATTAATAGTTAAGTTAAAAGATATATATTATGAACTATCTCGTAAATATGTAAATTATTTTTACAATAAAAAATATAATGCATTTATCTATGTAGACATAAATAAAAATACAGTATATGATAGATATTTAAATATGTTTATTCAAAGAAATAGTTTATTATATGATCATGAATCACATAAAGCAATTTATTTAACAAATGAAGATTCATGTTGTTCTTTTGAACTAGAATATGATAATTCTATTTATAAAGCATTTGAATTACAAAAACCAAAGAGATTATTAAATAATAAATTCAGATTAGTAGAAATATCTAATATATATTCTATATTTTATTATTATAGTGTGTTATGTGGTAGTGTTAGATTTACTAACGGAGATATGGATTATATTGAACCTAGATTATTAAGAGCAATGAAAGAAAATAATATAGGAGATGATGGAGAATCAAAAAAAGATTTTGTCAAAATTCCTATATTTTATCTACAATCAAAAGATATTAATAATGAAGATATTGGAGAGTTTACTGAATTTGATAAGATACTGATAAAATACATCAATAACAATATAGAATCAATACATGATATAAATTTAGAAAAATTGGATGATGAAGTATTCTTTGATTTAAACTGGTTTAGTTTCATAAAGATACCTCTTGTGTTATTCTGTATAAAACGTTGTTATAAAAAATTTCTTTCTAAAACAATATTATAATGCTTAAAAAAATAATTTAAAGGAGTTGAATAAAAAATGTTAGAAAATTTAAGACAAATAATTGACGAAGACAATAGAATTGAAAACATTAATGAACTTATGGTTGAAGCTACAGATTCTGCTATAATGGATATATTTATAGATGAAGATGGTGAAGCTGAAATACCTGAATCAGAATTAAACAAAATTTTATCTAAAATACCTGAATATAATCAGGAAGAGGAATTGAATAAAAAATTAAAAAGAATAACTGAATCTTATATTCCTGATTATGATGAAATTGTTGAAGAAGGTAAAAAAATAGAACAAAAACTAAGAGATATAACAAGAAAAACTAATGATGCTACTGCAACTAGTAAGACAGCATTAGCTGCAACAGGTGGAGCAATAGGTGCATTTTCAGCAATAACAGGAGGATTAGGAATACCTTCAATAGCTTTAGTATCAGCTATTGGAGCAGCATCAGGATTAGCAACAGCAAATTATAGTACAAAAACATTTAAAAAGAAAGTATATAAATATAGTAAAGGAGATCCTATTACTAAATCAACTGTAACTAAATTATTAAAAGCTTGTAGTACAATAAGAGATCTTAGTAAATTTGAATTATGGTTGGATGATGTTGATAAAGGATTTACACTTTTATTTAAAGATAATAATCCTAAAGTTGCTGAACAAGCAAAAAAATTTAGACAATGGTTAGATGATGAAATATATAATAAAAAATTACCTGAAAAACGAGAAGAACTAAAAAATAATTTAAAGAAAAAAATAAAAAGTAAAATACATAGGGAATCATTTGATTTTGATGATGAACTATATTCAAGAGAAGAACTTATTGATATGATGGAAGAAGAAGCATCTTTATATGAAGATGGTGAAATAATAGAAGAAAATATGGATGACAAAGAATCAATGTCTTTATATGAAAAAGCACAAAATATAGTTGATGATATATTTTAATATGTTTTAAAACAATAAGACATAGAGTAAAATAATATTTTATAGGAGGTTATTTTATGTTAACATTATATAGAAAAGACGGAGTATTATATGGTAAATGTATAATAGAACGTCTAATTAGTAATGAAATTAAAAATAAATTAAATGTATCTAAAGACCCACAATTAGTTGAAACTATGTTATTATTGGATATTCTTAGAAGAAATGAATATGTTTTATTAGAAACTCAAGGGCAATTTAAAAGACCAAGATTATATAATTTTGAAATAGATTTAGATAATAAAGCATATCAAATAATAGATGTTGTTGAGAAACCAAAACCTCAACCACAACCTAAAAAGGTTGAACCTAAGGTAGAACCAAAACAAGAAAAACCAGTAGTAACACCTCAAGAAACAAAAAATGTTGAACCTGAAGAAGAATTTAAGAAAAAAAGACATAAATAAAAGGAGTTGATATAGATGAAATTTGTTATAATGAGTAATAAAAAAATTCCAGGATTTGGTGGAATTAAAGGACCTATTCTAACTCCTCAAGAAATACCATTGAAAAAAGTACTAGATATGGTTTCTTTAGGTTTTGAAGTATTTGAAGTAATGGAAGATGGTTCTCGTAGAAAAGTGCAATTTAGTGATGAGAGAATACTATCCGAAATGATAGAACAAAAATTAGCAAAGAAAGTTCGTCAAGTAGATACACCTTTTGATTCTGAAAAGGAAGAAAATAAATCAGATTTAAATATATTTGAAAAAACAAGTGTTAAAAATATAGATAATACTATTTGTAATGCTTCAATTAGTAAAGATGAAAATAAAGAATCAGAAGAAAAACAATTAAAGAAAGATAAAAAGAATAATAAATTAGATAAAAAAACAACATTACCAAAAATAGATGATGTTGAGGGAATATCTGATGATAAATAAGTATGAAAATAAATTCAATGATTTATTTGATTAATAAAAGATGTTATAGTCTTTGGACTATAACATCTTTTATATTTATCCTTTAAATTTAGGATCTCTCTTTGTTAAACAATATAAGGTTTGTATTGCTTCATTTGTTGTTAATCTTATATTATCACCATTGGCATCCAATATATTTCTCTTAGATTTAACTATCTTGTCACATTCATCATTCGCTTCTAATGAGAAAACTCCTTTTATAGAAGTTTGGTCACCGTCATAATCGCCACCTATTGCTTTTAGATATACATTTGACATTTTTAATACGTCAAAAAAGAATGTTGCAATATCATTTTTACTCATACTAAAATCTACTACAGGATAATAATCATATTTTTCACCATTTACAACAGCAGGCATTGTTTTTAAAGTGGATATTATTCTAATTTTATTAGGAAACGTACCTAAATGATTTAATACAGGATATCTAGTTATATATACATGTTTATTTTCAATAGCTCTATATGTTGCTATATATAATAAATCTGTATATGACATATCTCTATCCACACCATTAACATTTATTTTATAATATATAGGATACTTTTGTTCTTCTACTAATGGTATTGGTATTTTTTCAAATCTATCACCATATGAACGAGTAAAGGTATCCATAATATTTTTAAATGTATCTTCATTATATACTAAGTCAAAAGGTGCTAATTCTGCAGAACCACTTAATTTAGGATTATATAACGACAAATCTTCAATTTTATAATTTAATTTTTCATACATTTCTCTAAATAGTGTTCTCATTTCATATAAGACAAATGGGAAAAATGTTGTACATGTTATTGATATAGGTAATCCACAATGATAAAAATCAACTGGATTATCTTTATATGTTTCACCAAATTGTGGTGCTGTTATAACTGCACGACATCCATAATCTACAGATTTACCTAATAATGATTGTCTTATTAAACCTCTTTTCTTTTCTATTTTTTGCTTAAAATAATCATACAATTCTACTAATGTATCTTGAATTCTACCTATAGTTGAATTTGCTAAGAATTCAAATTCAGTTGATGATTTATACATATTAGCATATTTTAATAATTTACAATATAAATCAGTTAATTCATTATTTGATATTTTTCCTTGACCTACATTTTTATAATTAACATCTCTATAAAATGCAGGTATTACTATCCATTGTTTACAAAATAAAACATCTTTTTTAGTACTTTCTAATAATACAATACGTTCATTACGAACATTTGATTCATTTTTCTTAAATTTTATTTTATCCCAGTTTCGATATAACCAAGTTAATCCTGTATTACCCTCAGGATCTTCTTTTATACTACCATCATCTGTTATTATATAACTTTTTCTCCCATGTACAATATGTTCAATATTTCTTTCGACTCTTCTCAGTATTTTATATACATATGGATGTAAAAAAGGACCTCCTAAATCTATATATGCATAAGTTTCTTTTCTTTCTCGAGAAGTAGTACCGAATATTTCCATAGATAATAAACCATCTGGTGTGGGAATATAACCTGTTTCATATAAAATAGGATTTGACACTTCTTTAAGACCATTGGCTATTATCAGTTTCCTTGTATCTAGCAAATCTAATTTCATATAACTCCTCCTCACTTTCATATTCACTATCATTTATTTCAATACTCAATATATTATTATTTACATTAATATTTATTTCAAAATAACTTTCTGAATTAATTAGACTATCAATATCTCCTTCAAAATCATTATCTAAAATAACTTCTACTGTTAATATATCATTAAGGTTATCTAAATTAGCATTATATTCTGTAGTCTCTGATATATTTAATTTCTGTATTATCTCATAAACTTCTAGTATTTTTAAATAATGGTTTGATATTAAGTCTAAACAAGAATAGTCAGCTAATCCTGATTGGATTAGCTGATTAATAAACATATCTATACCCATATCTAAATCCATCCTTTATTAAAAAATTTTGGATTCTTGAAATTCACTATATCAATAATTTATCTTCTTCCTCATTTCTTCCTCCTTCTTTAACTCCTTAGTTTTTCTTTCGATTCGTGCATCTCTTAATGCTATTGCTTCTTTATACGTTAATTCATGTAAAAAATAATGTGCGTGTGTACCTCCAAACAATTCCATCATTTCATCTACAAATACAGCTAATCGCTCTATTCTATACTGGTATTGGTTTCCATTGCTTGTTGGTACTTTTGAAAAAGTATAGAATCTAGGTCTATAGGAATATAATCTATATGATTTCCACATTTTTTCTTAGGACAATTAACATCAAATAATCCATAAGAGAATTCCATATCATCTAACATACTACCTATTTTCGCACCTAATATACCTATATCTTTATCACATAATGAGTATACTAATTTTATTATATCTTCACTATCATCAACTTCATAATATGCACCAGGATCACTTGGATCAGGGACACATATAACATTTATTGTTGAAGATAATATTGCAGCTTGTTGATATTTTGCATCCATTTTATTTATTGACTCTACAGAATCATGAATAAAATCATATGCTGATTGTGCAGATAAACCTACATAAAAACCTGATTCAGGTAATTCAATTGCCACTTCTGTATTTAATAAAGATTCATCGAAACATTTTTCTGCTGTAGATTTCATATATGATGCATCTACTGTTTTCTTAAATGCTTCTTTTAATTTATCAGACATTCTTTCGGCTCTTAATAATCCCCTAACCATATATTTATGTGTTATATCTTGTTTACATTCAGGACATTTTAATGGAAACTCATCTTCTTCAGGATAAGTTGCACAAAGAATACCATATACAAAGCAATCATATTCTAATTGAGCTACTGATCTTAAGAAAGTATTAAAATTCATTTTTCCTATAGAAGTATCAACTACTTTAGAATGTATTAAAGACCATTTACTTATTAAATTATCTTTAGTATTTTGTGAATTGTCAACTAAACCTATTAATTCAAAAGTACTACATCCAGACACTCTAGCAGTAATACCAGATATTGGTAATACTATTGTAGTTTCTTTTACAGAATTTATTTTTTTAATTATAGCATCAGAAGAACCTTTTTTAACTTTTTTTCTTCTGATAGTTTTTAATGAAACAGTTTCCACTTCTTCTACTTTTATTTTCTTAACATGTTCAAGTTTTTTTCTTTCTTCATCAGTAAAATCAACATGACCCATTCCAGATTTATCTATAATAACTATTGCTTCTTCATATTTTTTCTTTAAATCTTCAGTAGTTTTTATTTCTTCTTCTTTTTTATTATCTACTTCTTTTTCTAATATATCATCATCAATATTTTCTTCATTTTCTAATTCTATTTTTTCATCTTTTTTATTATCTACTTCTTTTTCTAATATATCATCATCAATATTTTCTTCATTTTCTACTTTATTTTCTTTTTGGAAATCATCTGGTTCGATTTCTTCTTCTACTATTATAGCATCAGGATCATCTTCTGGTTTTGGTTCTTCCTTAACAACTAATCCTGTTTCATCATTAACAAATAGATCTGCAACACTAGTATATTCCCCAGTATCTTCTAGTCTTTTTTTTGCAGTTTCTATGTCTTCATTCATTTCTGATAAATAACTTTCAATATTAGCTTTTTGATCCTTATTTATAGTTGGTAATGTAACACCTTCCATCATAGCAGGTCTACCTTTCATTAATTCATCAGTATCAACTTCTACACCTGCTGTTGAGTATTCATCATTTATTAAACTTGGATCTGGAGCTCTTCCTAATGTATGCTCCATGTTAGTATCCACTTCTTGTTCTTTACGAACTTTTATATTATTTTCTTCTAACATTTTTTTTATATCTATTTTTTCATCCATGTTTTTACCTCCTAATTATTTTTCATTTTTTAATCTTCTTCTATTTGAAAGCTAAAGTGAAGTTTATTTAATTCATCTCTGTAAAAAGCATAATATGCAGTTATAGATTTTTCTTCATCAACTTCATCCATTAATGGAATTGATATTATTAAATAAGTTTTATCATTTATATTATCAACATTAGCAACATATATTCTACTATCATCGATAAAAGGAAGCAATTCCTTACAATTCGATGCTATTAAACCTTGTATTTGTTCTGGATCTAAAATCTCACTCATATTATTTTTTATATATTTTGTTATATCTACTCCTATATTAGGCATAGTTGGCAAATTACCTGGTTTCATTAATAATATGTTTAATATATAATTGACCAATGATTGATGTCTATTATAAATGGTACTTTTTTGAAAATCATCTTTAATCAAACCAATATCTCTTGGTAATGGCAAATCAAATCACTCCTTTCAAATATTAGATTTTTATTATAATATTGTAAATTATAATAAAATTCCAACTTAAAACAACATATTAATGCATTGTTATTAAAAAATATAAAGAAAGGATGAATAATATGTATAAATGTAAAATATGTAATAAACAATTTAAAGATTTAGCTAGTTTACTAAATCATATAGAATCTAAACATAAAGAAATGATTCCTCAGGATATGAATGTACACCAATATTATTATTACATGAAAACTGGAAAAACTCATGGAAATTGTGTAATGTGTAAAAATCCAACAGCATGGAATAAAAATACTAATAAATATAATAGATTTTGTGATAATCCAGTATGTAAAGAAAAATATCGTGAAATTTTTAAAAAAAGAATGATAGGTAAATATGGTAAAACACATTTATTGAATGACCCTGAAAAACAAAGGGAGATGTTAGCTCATAGGAAAATATCTGGTAAATATAAATGGGAAGATGGAACAGAAACTACTTATACTGGAACTTATGATTTAGATTTTTTAAAGTTACTTGATGGATTTTTTGAATGGGACCCTAATGATATATCAATGCCTTCACCACATAATTATAGTTATATATACGATGGTGTTGAAAAATTCTATTTTCCTGATGTATTTATACATTCTTTAGATTTAGAAATAGAAATAAAAGATGGAGGTAATAATCCCAATACACATCCAAAAATACAAAGTGTTGATAAAGTAAAAGAAAAACTTAAAGATGAGGTTATGACATCACAAAAATCATTTAATTATATAAAAATATATAATAAAAACTATATTAACTTCTTTGAGTTTTTAAAATTATATAAGCAACAATTTGAAAAATATGGTGAAAGTTCAAAAATACCAAAAATATTTTTAATTGAAGATAAAGAAAGAGTTGTTAGTAATCCACCTAAAAAGTTAACAGAATCATTTGATTTTAGTGATGAAGATATGAATCCAACATATGAAATAGATTCATTTTTATTTAATAAAACATTTAATATAGTTGGAAAAATGTTTTTAAAGGATAAATTAGATAATATTATTATATATGACATACAAGCACATTATAACGAACCTGATAAAGTGAAGGAAATAATTCAAATTGCATTGAAAAATTGCAAAGATGATAATGATTTTGAATTTGTTGAATCATTAGTTAAAAGAACTGTAGATTATTATGAAAAAAATCCTACTGATGGCTGGGTAGATTATAAAGATTGGATTAGATATAAATATAGAAAAGAAGAAAAAGAAATTAAAAAGAAAAATAAAAAGAAAGCTAAACAAGATGGATTGCATAAGATGATAGAAAGTTATGTTATAAGTGATAAAAGTAAAAATATAGATTTATCATATGTTTTAGTCCATAAATATCTTAAAAATAAAGATGATGAGTGTTTAACAAAATTATTAAATGACTATACTGATTGTTATAATAGAGAATTAAAAGAAAGACCTGAAGCTAAAGAGCATATAAATAATGATGTTAAAAAAACTATTGATTATATAGATAGTTTGGAAAAACAAGGTTTAGTAGATAGGGAATTTACTGAAAAACATAAACCAAAATTACAACGATTAGTTGAAAGTAATGATACTATATTGACATTAATATATGAAAAATCAATGAATAGAAAACTATTTAATTTAATGGATGATACTAGTAAATTATATATCGGTGATAAATATTTTATTAAACGTCCTGAAGGTAAATCAAAAATAAATTGTATTGTTTCAGAAGGAGATTTAAGTAAAGATATTCTAAATCATAATATTTTACAATATAAATTAACAACAAATAATTCATTTAATGAAAACAGTATTATGAAAAATCTAATTGAAGAAGGATTAGATATTTATGGATTATATGATTTACATGATGATAAAAATATTTTTTTACATGATATATGTAAAACATTAAATATAGATGGAACTATTAAAAAAATATAAAGGAGGTGTTGGTTTATGTTGTTTCCTTTAAATAATTATGATGATGTAATTAGAGCTGTGAATGAATTTGATAAAGTTAGACCAGCTTTACAAAAACATAGATGGATGGTTATTGAAAGTACTCTTACTAAATTAGATAAAACAGTAGAGGCTGAAGTAGATAATCCTATAAATAAATTTGATACTAGACGAGTAATTTGTAAAGAAAGTAAAAATAATAATATTTTTAAAAATTATGTAGGTATACTTCAAAATGATATAGAAGATTTTAATAATATCGTTTATAATAGAATTTCAAATACTATAACTTTTAAAGACACAATGAAAACAATTTTTCAAATTAGTCGTGAATATAATATGTACGCTGATGAATTAATAATCAAATATTATCCTCATTTAAAACCATATTGTGAAGTATTTAGAACAGCAGTATATAAATTAGTAGATTATTTTTTCAAATCTATGAATTTAGAAATAGTTAATAATATATTGGATGATATTGAATTTATTATTAATAGTAATGTATTATGTTCTTCTCATATTGAAAGATACACTTTTATTTTTAAATTAATAATGAGTAAATCATTATATAGTAATTTATTAGATGATAATACTAAAAATAGAATATTGTCAATAACAATAGTTGATTGTGATAATTCTTATATATTACCAAGTAATAAAATGTATACTGTAAATATTAATAGTTTATTAAGTTATCTTAAAATACGAAAAAGAGATTATGAAATGGACTTAGTATATAATGAGTTAAACTCAGATTATAATAAAGTTAATTTATATATTGATGATATTGATAAATCTATAGAAAAAATATTTAATCAATATATCACGATAGAAGGATTATTCAATATAGACGATATTGATGTTCTTAAATTGAACACTAAAGGATTTTCTCCTATATTTCATTATACAAAAGTTGCACCTACTAGAGAATATAACATATATTTCTATATAGATCCTAAAACTAAATTAAAATATGTCGTATTGAAAACTAAAAATAAAGATGAATATCTTTTTATTAATAAAGACAAGAAATTTAAGGTCCAATTAAAATTTAATTCATTAAAAGAGTCTTTAAATGAAATATTAGAATCAACTATAACTATAACTGATAAATATAATAATTTTTAATAAAAATAAGGGAATATATTTTATTCCCTTATTTTTTAACACTATAAAACAAATATATATGGAGGTGCGAAAATATGGATAATAAAAAAGAACAAAAAGTTGATACCTTTTTTCAATTTATAAAAAAACAAATTGAAAAATGCTTTTTAAAAATAAAGCAAGGTGGTATAATAAAAACTTGGAAAAGTATAAATAAAAAAGGTAGACAAACGATTATATTGATATTATTATGTATAATTGCTATTATAACATGTATATTTGGTATAGAAAAATATATATCTGATAATATAAATATTAAAGAAGAAAATAAAGAAATTGAAATTAATATTATAAATAAATCAGATAATATTGTTGATGTTAATAAAGCTGAAAATGGTATTGACGTGAATATAAATGAAAAAGATAAAGAATATCAAAGAGTTAAGATAATAGCAAATAAAAATCTATATATACGCAAACAACCTAAAGAGAACAGCGAAATAATAGGAACATTACCAAATGGTTATATTACTGAAGTAATTGATGAACAAAACGGTTGGTGCAAACTTTATAATAATCCTGGTTGGATTTATATGAAATATGTTGAATATATAAAATAATGTATTATATAACAACAATATAAAATGTAAAAGGTAAGATTTTCAATTATATATTATACAATTGAAATAAATAAAATAATTATTAATTAGGAGGTAATTATATTATGGAAAACAATATAAACCAAGAAAGAAAAAATACTATAGTTGGTGTAGGAGAACACTCTTTTATGAACGAATGCTATTTTGGTTCATTAGCTAAAATAAATGGTTCTCATATAATAAAATTCTTACAATCATTCATAGATTGTAAAGGTGATATCGGAGTAAGTTATGCTAAAAATGAAAATGGTGAAGTAGAAGCAATGTTAGCAATTCCATTTAAAGCTAATAGAAAGTCTAATGGTTTCCAACAAAAGAAAGGGAATATCCCTATTCCTGGATTCTCTTCAGGAAATGACCAATTAAATGACAATGTAATGCGTCAATTAAACAAAATAAGAATGAATATTAGACCAATATTATTAGAACATGAAGATGCTGTAATATTTAGATTAGATTTTGCTGCATTAGTTATTGAAATGATGAATCCATCAAAAGGATTCAATGTATCCATTGAAGAAATAAAACTTCAAGGTGGATATGATATAGTTGCAATTGTTTCAGTATACAGAAGTAATAATAATCAATCTAATAAGATGACTAGAATATTACAAAAGAATAGTAATCGTTTCGGTAATAATGGACAAAAATATAATAGACGTAAATAGATGATATAATAGAGGTATTGGATATCCAATACCTCTATTATATTTTTTGTATAATTTTAATAAGTTGATAATCAATAACTTTCCTTATTGGTATGTATCATCAAAAATAAATATTAATTTCATTAAATTTAATACATACCAACAACTCCGTAAGGAGAAGAAGATGACTGGAGGACGATAATAAAAGAGAGTCCGACAGGAGAGGGAGTTGTTGAGATAAAAGAATAAAATAGGAAAGGAAGATACGTTCATTAACAATTAATGTTAATGAATTTTTTATGTCCCTAATAACATTATATTAAATAATAATGAAAAGGAGAGTTAATACAATGAATAAAAAAAATAAAGAAGTTAATTGTGAAGTTATTGATAAATTAGCTACATTAAAAGAATTTAATGGTGGTTATGAAAAAACTTTAATGAAAGTAATATGGAATGATAATCCTATAACTACAGACATAAGATTTGTTAATACTAACACTAATTTTGTAGGAAAAGGAGTTTCATTATCAGAAGAAGAATGTGAAGTATTAGTTAATACTTTAATAAATGAAGGTTATGGTTCTATTGAAAATATGAAACAAGCAATAGTAAAACAAATGAGTAGAGTTGATCCTGATATAAAAAGTTATGAAGATTGCAATGAATTAGCATCATATTATGTAGACGAAGATGGGTATGAAGTTATTTCTATACCTAAATATGAATAAGGAGGTGTTTTAAAAAATGGAATTTTATAGTTCTGAAATATTTAATTATATAATTAATAATAAGAAAAAAATATTGGAAATACAAAATAATAAAGAAGAAGAAATTAAACAAAAAGATGATGATATTATAGAAGTAAAAAATTATAATGTTATAGATGAAGAAGATTTAATAGAAGGAGAGTGATAATATGTCAATTTATTTTGGTTCAGATTGGCATTTTTCTAAAGAAGCTAAAAATGGAAAACCTTTTAGATATAATGTTAGTAAAAATGAATTAATACTAAAAAATTATAGAGATACTGTCAAAGATGATGATATATTTGTATTTCTAGGTGATCTAACTTATATTGGTGATGACAATCCAATACAAGTTCAAAAACAAATAGAACAAATAAAATTATTACCAGGAAAGAAAATCTTTATAAAAGGTAATAATGATTATATGGATTTAGATTTTTATATCAATGAATTAGGATTTGATATAAGTAAAGAAATAATTAAAATGAATAATGTTTATTTATCACATATTCCTATAAAAATAAAAAATAATGAAATTAATATTCATGGACATATTCATGGAGCAAGAAATTATTGGAATTGTGAATCTAAAAATCACGTAGATACTTTCAGTAAAGTTTATGGTTATAGACCTGTAGAATTAAGAGAATTATTATATGGAAATTACAGCTTTATAAAGAAAAAATTATTGACTAACAATTTATTAGAAAATATAACTCGAGATTTTTATAATATGTTTTAGATTATTGGGAGGAATATTATGAAACGATTTAAGAATAAAAAAGATGAATTAGCTCATATAATGATAGGAGCAATTGCATCAGGAATGAATCAAGAATTATTTAATTATCAAATAGAAGAATTTAAAACAGAATATGGAGAAGATTTAGTTTTCGATGTTAAAAAGCAATATGATAGTTTAATTGATAGATTGATAGAAAAATAATGTAAAAAACAACATATTCAATTATATATTATATAAATGATATAATTATTGAGTGTTATGTTAAATGATTTAATTAGCAAATCATATTATATAAATTCAAAATATATGTTTGTCTATAGAACATGTATTCTGGAAACGGAATACATGCATTGTGTCGCCGAGGGTTGACGTTACTTTAAGTAGCCGCTTCCGATAAGGGCAATGGACATATTAAGATATGTTTGTCTATAGAACATGGATTCTGGAAACGGAATATATGCATTGTGTCGCCGAGGGTTGACGTTACTTTAAGTAGCCGCTTCCGATAAGGGCAATGGACATATTAAGATATGTTTGTCTATAGAACATGGATTCTGGAAACGGAATATATGCATTGTGTCGCCGAGGGTTGACGTTACTTTAAGTAGCCGCTTCCGATAAGGG
>OLNQ01000612.1_pt1 | contig 37802 bp, 29 predicted proteins | sample 1672821 | NCBI WGS metagenome assembly OLNQ01 (sample SAMEA3136727, study PRJEB25190) | human gut metagenome | biome: human gut; feature: human-associated habitat; material: faeces | place: Austria | collected 2013 | reverse complement strand
ACTAATAAAGAAAAAAAGAGAGAAGAATCAAATAGACGCAATAAAAAATGGCTTATATTTATACGATGCGTAAAGATGATACAGTAGAGAAACGCTTTATTGAGTTAGGACCGGAAGTAGGGAATAACGTGGTAGTGGAAAGAGGACTCGCTGTAGGAGAGACAATTGTTGTGGAAGGTTTCCATAAGTTGACACCGGGTATGAAAGTACGGGCAAGTCGGCTGGATAACGCAAAAGGAGAATAATCAATGAAAGTTAGTTTTTTTATAGATAGGCCGGTATTTTCGGCTGTTATCTCTATCGTGATTGTGATTGTCGGGATTATCGGGCTGACCATGCTTCCGGTAGATCAATACCCGCAGATTACACCTCCAGTGGTAAAGATCAGTGCGTCATATCCGGGCGCGAGCGCATTAACTGTGTCGCAGGCGGTAGCTACTCCGATTGAGCAGGAAATCAATGGTACCCCCGGTATGCTTTATATGGAATCAAACAGTTCTAACTCCGGTGGTTTCTCGGCAACGGTTACCTTTGATGTATCTGCCGATCCGGATTTAGCTGCAGTAGAAATTCAAAATCGTGTGAAACTGGCTGAATCCCGTCTTCCGGTGGAAGTGATTCAAAATGGCATTTCCGTGGAAAAACAGGCACCCAGTCAGTTAATGACACTCTGTCTGACTTCTACCGATCCTAAGTTTGATGAAATTTACTTAAGTAACTTTGCTACTATTAATGTGCTTGATGTAATCCGCCGTATTCCGGGTGTGGGACGTGTTTCAAATATCGGTAGCCGTTACTATGCTATGCAGATATGGGTAGAGCCGGATAAGCTGGCTAACTTCGGATTAACCGTACAAGACTTGCAGAATGCCTTAAAAGACCAGAACCGTGAGTCGGCAGCCGGTGTGTTAGGACAGCAGCCGGTACAGGGACTGGATATAACGATCCCTATTACTACTCAGGGACGTCTTTCTACGGTAGGACAGTTTGAGGATATTGTAGTGCGTGCGAATGCCAATGGTTCTATCATTCGATTAAAGGATGTGGCACGTGTATCTTTGGAGGCTTCTTCTTACAATACTGAAAGTGGTATTAATGGTGAGAATGCCGCTGTACTTGGTATTTATATGTTGCCGGGTGCCAATGCGATGGAAGTGGCCGAGAATGTAAAAAAGGCGATGGAAGAGATCAGCGGGAACTTTCCTGAAGGATTGAGCTATGAAATTCCGTTTGATATGACGACGTATATCTCCGAGTCTATTCATGAGGTATATAAAACACTGTTTGAAGCATTGGTACTGGTTGTATTGGTCGTGTATCTGTCTTTGCAGAGTTGGCGTGCTACATTGATCCCGGTAGTAGCGGTGCCTATTTCTTTGATTGGTACTTTTGGATTCATGTTGATTTTTGGCTTCTCTATCAATATATTGACTTTGCTTGGCTTGATTCTTGCCATTGGTATCGTGGTCGATGATGCGATAGTGGTGGTGGAAGGAGTAGAGCATATTATGGAAACGGAGAAGCTAAGTCCTTATGAAGCGACTAAGAAAGCAATGAACGGATTATCAAGCGCGTTGATCGCTACTTCACTGGTATTGGCGGCTGTGTTTGTTCCGGTAAGTTTTTTGAGTGGAATTACGGGACAGTTGTACCGTCAGTTTACGGTGACCATTGTAGTATCTGTACTTATTTCTACCGTCGTTGCCCTGACGCTGAGTCCCGTGATGTGCTCGCTTATTTTAAAACCGGATAGTGGGAAGAAGAAAAATATAGTATTCAGAAAGATCAATGAATGGTTGGGAATTGGAAGCAATAAATATGTAGCTGCTGTCACTCGTACTATCAAACATCCGCGTCGGGTGTTAAGTGCTTTTGGTATGGTATTGATTGCTATTCTGTTGATTCACCGGATCATTCCGACCAGTTTTCTTCCGGTAGAAGATCAGGGATATTTTAAGATTGAACTAGAATTGCCGGAAGGAGCTACATTGGAACGTACCCGTGCTGTAACAGAGCGTGCGATTGCTTATCTGGATAAGAACCCCTACATAGAATATGTACAGAATGTGACGGGAAGCAGTCCGCGTGTGGGCAGTAATCAGGGGCGTGCCGAACTGACTGTCATCTTGAAACCTTGGGAAGAGAGAAAGAGTACCAGTATTGAGAAAATCATGGATACGGTAGAAAAACATTTGAAGGAATACCCGGAATGTAAAGTCTATCTGTCTACTCCTCCGGTCATACCGGGATTGGGTAGTTCCGGTGGTTTTGAAATGCAGCTGGAAGCTCGTGGAGAGGCTACTTTCGACAACTTGGTGGATGCAGCAGATACGTTGATGTATTATGCTTCCAAGCACAAGGAACTGACAGGTTTGTCTTCTTCTTTGCAGTCGGAGATTCCTCAACTTTACTTTGATGTGGACAGAGATAAAGTAAAGATGCTGGGAGTACCTTTGGCAGATGTGTTTTCTACGATGAAAGCTTATACAGGTTCGGTGTATGTGAATGACTTCAATATGTTCAACCGTATTTATAAGGTATACATTCAGGCGGAAGCTCCTTATCGTGAGCATAAAGACAATATCAACCTGTTCTTTGTAAAAGCCTCCAATGGAGCTATGGTACCGCTGACTTCTTTAGGTAATGCTTCTTATACAACAGGTCCGGGAAGTATCAAACGTTTCAATATGTTTACTACTGCTGTCATTCGGGGGACTGCCGCACAGGGATATAGTTCCGGTCAGGCAATGGAGATTATGGAACAGATCGCCCGTGATCATCTTCCAGATAATATCGGATTGGAATGGAGCGGACTTTCTTATCAGGAAAAGCAGGCGGGCGGTCAGACCGGTATGGTCATGGCATTGGTATTCTTGTTTGTCTTTCTCTTCCTTGCCGCACAATATGAAAGTTGGACAGTGCCGATTGCCGTATTGCTGTCTTTGCCTGTAGCGGCTTTAGGAGCCTACCTGGGAGTCTGGGTATGCGGACTGGAGAACGATGTCTATTTCCAGATCGGACTGGTGATGCTTGTCGGGCTTGCCGCTAAGAATGCTATTCTGATTGTAGAGTTTGCTAAAGTACAGGTAGATAAAGGAGAGGACTTGATACAGTCTGCCATTTATGCGGCAAAATTACGTTTCCGTCCTATTCTGATGACTTCTTTAGCATTTGTACTGGGTATGCTTCCAATGGTATTGGCAAGTGGTCCGGGCTCGGCAAGCCGTCAGGCAATTGGTACGGGGGTATTCTTCGGGATGATATTTGCTATCGTGTTTGGTATTATTCTCGTGCCGTTCTTCTTTGTGATGGTATATAAAACAAAGTCGAAAATCTTAAAACATAAGAAATAATGAAACTGAATAAACTATATATTGCTATACTATTGTTTGCAGGAATACTGACTTCCTACAAAGTAGGCAAGAGCTACGTACGTCCTGACCTTCATTTGCCCGATAGTCTGGCCCAACATCAGGATACGGTCAGCTTTGGAGATAAGGATTGGGAAGAAATCTATACGGATTCTACACTTCGCAGTCTGATAGACCGTGCGTTGGATCACAATAAAGACATGTTGATAGCGGCTGCCCGAATCAAAGAAATGGCGGCTCAGAAACGTATCTCCACCGCTGCACTGCTTCCTGATATCAAAGGAAAAGTGACTGCTGAACGTGAACTTGAGAATCACGGGGGAGATGCTTTTAAGAAATCGGAAACCTTTGAAGCTCAGTTCCTTGTTTCATGGGAACTCGATCTTTGGGGAAATCTGCGATGGGCGCGTTCGGCCAGTATTGCCGAATATTTGCAGTCGGTAGAGGCGCAACGTGCACTTCGGATGACGATTGTGGCGGAAGTGGCACAGGCTTATTATGAACTGGTTGCGCTGGATACGGAACTGGATATTGTCAAGCAGACTTTAAAAGCCCGTGAAGAAGGGGTGCGCCTGGCACGTATCCGTTTTGAAGGAGGATTGACTTCGGAGACTTCTTATCGTCAGGCTCAGGTGGAGCTGGCACGTACAGCCACTTTGGTTCCTGATTTAGAACGTAAAATCTCGCTGAAAGAGAATGACATTGCTTTTCTGGCCGGAGAATACCCTAATCGCATCGCCCGTTCCCGACTGCTTCAGGAATTCAATTTTCCGGAAACACTTCCGATAGGGATGCCATCTACTTTGTTGGAACGCCGTCCCGACATACGTCAGGCAGAGCAGAAGTTGATTGCTGCCAATGCCAAAGTAGGGGTAGCTTATACGAATATGTTTCCTCGTCTCGCCCTGACAGGTGGTTTCGGTACTGAGAGTACGTCTTTGTCCGAACTTTTAAAATCTCCTTATGCTGTTATGGAAGGGGCTTTATTGACTCCTATTTTTGGCTGGGGAAAGAACCGTGCTGCATTGAAAGGCAAAAAGGCAGCTTATGAGGCGGAACTACATAGTTATGAGAAATCAGTTTTAACTGCTTTCAAGGAAACACGTAATGCGATTGTCAACTTTAATAAGATAAAAGAGGTGTATGCTCTTCGTGCCAATCTGGAACGTTCGGCTAAGAGTTATATGGACTTGGCTCAGTTGCAATACATTAATGGAGTAATCAATTATTTGGATGTTCTGGATGCCCAGCGTGGTTATTTTGATGCACAAATTGGTCTGAGTAACGCTATTCGTGATGAATTGATAACCGTAGTGCAGCTTTATAAAGCACTGGGTGGTGGCTGGAAGCAATAGCATCTGTACCGGTGTCACGAAATAAAATGAGAGCTTCTCTTTCATAATTCGAGGAAAAATGCGAAATTTGCAACGCTTTTCAAGTTTGACAAGAAACTTACTAACACCTTTAAATAAAAAATTAAAGAAAATGACTAAAAGTGCATTGCAAATCGCAAGGGCTGCTTACCAGCCCAAACTTCCGAAAGCATTGGCATCAGGAGCTGTTAAGGCTGTAGCAGGTGCTGCTACTCAATCTGTAGCCGATCAGGAAGCTATCAAAGCATTATTCCCTAACACGTACGGAATGCCGTTGATTACATTCGAAGCAGGTGAAGCTGTTCAACTTCCTGCCATGAACGTAGGTGTAATCCTTTCCGGTGGACAGGCTCCGGGCGGACACAATGTAATCTCTGGTTTGTTCGACGGTATCAAAAAACTGAATCCGGAAAATAAGCTGTACGGCTTTATTTTGGGACCCGGCGGTCTGGTAGACCACAACTATATGGAACTGACTGCCGACATCATCGACGAATACCGTAATACAGGTGGTTTCGATATCATTGGTTCGGGACGTACAAAGCTGGAAACTGAAGCTCAATTTGAAAAGGGATTGGAGATTATCAAGGAACTGGGCATCAAAGCATTGGTAATCATCGGTGGTGATGACTCTAATACAAATGCCTGCGTATTGGCTGAGTATTACGCTGCTAAAAAGTACGGTGTGCAGGTAATCGGTTGTCCGAAAACGATCGACGGTGACTTGAAGAACGATATGATTGAAACTTCCTTCGGTTTTGATACAGCTTGCAAGACTTATGCGGAAGTGATTGGTAACATTCAACGTGACTGTAACTCAGCTCGTAAATACTGGCACTTTATTAAGTTGATGGGTCGCTCGGCTTCTCACATCGCATTGGAATGTGCTTTGCAGGTACAGCCTAACGTATGTATTGTTTCTGAAGAAGTAGAAGCAAAAGATATGTCTCTGGATGATGTAGTGACATCTATCGCTAAAGTGGTGGCCGACCGTGCTGCACAGGGAAATAACTTCGGTACAGTGCTGATCCCGGAAGGATTGGTTGAATTTATTCCGGCAATGAAGCGTCTGATTGCTGAGTTGAACGACTTCCTGGCTGCTAATGCAGAAGAGTTCTCTCAGATTAAGAAGTCTCACCAGCGTGATTATATCATCCGTAAGTTGTCTCCGGAAAACTCTGCTATCTATGCAAGTCTGCCGGAAGGTGTAGCTCGCCAGTTGACACTGGATCGTGACCCGCACGGAAACGTTCAGGTATCACTGATCGAAACAGAAAAACTGTTGTCTGAAATGGTAGCTACCAAATTGGCTGCATGGAAAGAAGATGGCAAATACGTAGGTAAGTTTGCTGCTCAGCACCACTTCTTCGGTTACGAAGGACGTTGCGCCGCTCCGTCAAACTTCGATGCTGATTACTGCTATTCTTTGGGTTACACAGCTTCTATGTTGATTGCCGACGGTAAGACTGGCTATATGTCTTCTGTACGTAACACAACTGCTCCTGCTGCTGAATGGATTGCCGGTGGTGTGCCTATCACGATGATGATGAATATGGAACGCCGTCACGGTGAAATGAAACCGGTTATCCAGAAGGCATTGGTGAAACTGGATGGTGCTCCTTTTAAAGCATTCGCTGCACAACGTGACCGTTGGGCTGTTGAAACGGATTATGTATATCCGGGTCCGATCCAGTACTTTGGTCCTACGGAAGTTTGCGACCAGGCAACTAAAACTTTGCAACTGGAACAAGCTAAATAAGTAAACTTCACAGAGTTGTTGTATCAAGCAACGTTGTGATGAAGAGTTATTCAGGCACGGATTACGCAGATTAACACGGTTTTAAGAAATAGTATGCTAAAACTGTGTAATCCGTGTAATCCGTGCCTATCTTTCATATATTTATTCATCAAAACAAATGCCGTCACGTAATAATCCGATTTCTGCTGTCCAAAAGAAAAGAACAGTTGCCACTACCAGAAAAAAGGGGACCGTTTCTTCTTCCAAACCTTCCCGTGCCCAGAAAAAGGCACCGATGAAGCATGGTTATTCGATGCCCGGCTGGCTTCGCAATTTATTGGCTGTGGTGATTATCGGTTGTTTCTCCGTCATTTTCTATTATTTCTTTCTTCGTCCTTATGCCTATCGGTGGAAACCTTGCAATGGCATGAAGGAATACGGAGTCTGCATTCCTTCCGGATATGACATTCATGGGATTGACATTTCTCATTATCAAGGAAAAATAGACTGGGGAAGACTTTTACAAAATAAGCAGACGGCTACTCCTTTGCATTTCATCTTTATGAAAGCGACTGAAGGAGGAGATCATAACGATACTACATTCGAAGCCAATTTTGTAAACGCACGTAATCATGGTTTTATTCGTGGCGCTTATCATTTCTATATTCCTGGTACAGATGCTTTGAAACAAGCGGATTTCTTTATCCGCACAGTTAAACTGGATTCCGGTGACCTGCCCCCGGTACTCGATGTGGAAGTGACCGGACGAAAAGAGAAAAAAGAATTGCAGCAAGGCATTAAGCGTTGGCTGGATCGTATAGAATCCCATTATGGAGTGAAGCCCATTCTTTATACTTCTTATAAATTCAAGACCCGTTATCTGGAGGATTCTATTTTTAATGCTTATCCTTACTGGATTGCCCACTATTATGTCGATTCAGTGAAATATCAGGGTAAATGGCATTTCTGGCAACATACGGACGTTGGAAACGTACCGGGTATTAAAGAGGATGTAGACCTCAATGTATTCAACGGGACCTTAGAGGAACTCAAAAAGTTGACAATTAAGTAGCGGGTACGTTTCTTGTCATACAACTAATCTCTTCTTTCATTTGTTATAATCGTATTATTACTAAAAAGATACGATTATGAAATTTGATATAGCTATTATTGGTGGTGGCCCTGCTGGTTATACAGCTGCCGAAAGGGCGGGAGCTAACGGACTAAAAGCCGTTTTGTTTGAAAAAAAGGCAATAGGAGGAGTGTGTCTGAATGAAGGATGTATTCCTACTAAAACATTGCTATATTCTGCTAAAATACTGGATAGCATTAAGACTGCTTCCAAATATGGAATCTCAGCGGAGTCTCCTTCCTTTGACTTATCCAAAATCATGAGCCGGAAAGATAAAACAGTGAAGATGTTGACAGGTGGAGTGAAGATGACTGTTAATTCTTATGGTGTGACGATTGTAGAAAAAGAAGCGGTGATAGAAGGAGAATCCAGCGGACTGATTCGGATTGCTTGCGATGGAGAAAAGTACGAGGTCAAATATTTATTGGTTTGCACCGGTTCTGATACAGTAATTCCTCCGATACCCGGATTGTCAGAGGTTAGTTACTGGACTTCCCGAGAGGCACTGGAGATAAAAGAACTTCCCAAAACATTGGTGATTATTGGTGGCGGAGTAATCGGTATGGAGTTTGCCTCATTCTTTAACAGTATGGGGGTGAAGGTACATGTCGTTGAAATGATGCCGGAGATTTTGGGTGTAATGGATAAGGAAACCAGCGGTATGCTTCGCTCGGAATATGCAAAGCGCGGAGTCACTTTCTATTTGAATACTAAAGTGGTGGAAGTGAAGCTTGGTGGAGTTGTGATTGAAAAAGAAGGAAAGTCCTCAACGATTGAAGCGGAAAAGATATTGCTTAGCGTAGGGCGTAAGGCAAATTTGGACAAAGTCGGACTGGATAAACTGAATATAGAACTTTATCGGAATGGGGTAAAAGTTGATGAACATTTATTGACTTCTCACCCGAGGGTATACGCTTGTGGAGATATTACGGGGTATTCCTTGCTGGCACATACGGCAATTCGTGAAGCGGAAGTAGCTGTCAACCACATTTTAGGAGTGGAAGATCAGATGAACTATCATTGTGTTCCGGGAGTCGTTTATACAAATCCGGAAGTAGCCGGAGTGGGTAAGACGGAAGAGGAATTGATTCAATTGGGGCTACCTTATCGGGTTACTAAACTACCGATGGCATATTCCGGCCGGTTTGTTGCGGAGAATGAACAGGGGAATGGTATCTGCAAGTTGATTCAGGATGAGGAAGGACATATCATAGGTTGTCATATAATCGGGAATCCTGCATCAGAACTGATTGTTATAGCCGGTATTGCTATCCAGAAGGGATATACAATCGAAGAATTCCAGAAGAGTGTATTTCCACATCCTACGGTTGGGGAGATTTACCATGAGCTACTCTTCTCATAAGTAATTCTTTTGAAAGAATAAGGAGTATACATTATGGTTCGTTGTATTCATAGTCCTTTCACCGATATTTACTTCCATTTGGCGGCAGAAGAATATCTGTTGAAGCAGGGAGCTGATGATGTTTTTATGCTTTGGCAGGATACGCCTTCTGTGGTGATGGGCAAACATCAACGTGTACAGTCGGAAGTGGACCGGGAGTGGGCGGAACTGCAACAGATTCATATTGCCCGTCGATTTTCGGGAGGAGGAACGGTATATCATGATTTGGGCAATGTCAATTTGACTTTTATTGAGACAGTGTCCCGTCTGCCTGATTTCAAGACATATCTTCATCGCGTATTGGAATTTTTCGTTTCAATTGGCTTAACTGCCGAAGGAGATGAACGACTGGGCATCTATCTGCATGGCTTGAAGATATCGGGGAGTGCTCAATGTGTATATAAAAATAGAGTTCTGTATCATTGTACTTTACTCTATGATACGGATATGACCATATTGAATAAGGTTTTAAATCCGGAAGGAAAAATAGAAGAAAAAGAATCAGTGCCTGTATATGCCGTTCCTTCTGTCCGAAGTGCGGTCACTAATATTTCCAACTACTTGCCTATGGAGACGATTGAGGATTTCAAAAAGACTGTTTTCCAATATTTTAGTAAGGGGCAATCGGCTGTTGCTTTCAATGAATGGGAGCTAGGGGCTATTGACAAACTTCGGAAAGAAAAATATATCCGGGACGAATGGATATTCAGCCGCTGAAGTCCGGTTAAAAATACTTTAACTTAAAACTTTCTATTTCAGCGGGTTGTTTTAATATATCAAGGTTGAATAATAAATTTACTGTCTATGTCAAGATTCGAAATAAAAATGCCCAAGTTGGGCGAGAGTATAACCGAAGGGACTATTGTTTCTTGGTCTGTAAAAGTGGGGGATATCATTCAGGAAGACGATGTTCTCTTCGAAGTAAATACTGCAAAAGTCAGTGCGGAAATTCCTTCTCCGGTAGCCGGGAAAGTAGTGGAAATTCTATTTAAAGAAGGTGATACGGTTGCTGTTGGTACTGTGGTTGCTGTTGTGGATATGGGAGGAGAGGAAGATGATTCTTCTCAGGAGAATGTTAGTGATTCTCATGAAAAAGTATTTGCAGAGTCTGAGATTCAGAAGGGAAATCAGGAATCTATTGAGACAAAAGAGGAACGCTGGTATTCTCCTGTTGTCATTCAGTTGGCACGGGAAGCTAAAATTCCGAAAGAGGAACTGGATTCCATACAAGGTACAGGATACGAAGGGCGGTTGAGTAAGAAAGATATCAAAGATTATATTGATAGAAAGAAAAGAGGACTTTCCGGAACACCGGAGCCTGCACCGTCTGTGCCCTCTGCATCGTCTCCAAAAACGGCATCACCGGTAGGCAGTGCACCTGCTGTATCTGCAAGTGTTGCACCTGTAACAACAGCACCCGTTGCTGTTGTATCATCCGCGGCGTCCAACATTCCGGGAGTGGAGGTGAAAGAAATGGACCGGGTTCGCCATATCATTGCAGATCATATGGTTATGTCAAAGAAAGTATCTCCGCACGTAACCAATGTTGTGGAGGTCGATGTTACTAAACTGGTTCGCTGGCGTGAAAAGAATAAAGATGCTTTCTTCCACCGCGAAGGAGTGAAGTTGACATATATGCCTGTAATAACAGAAGCTGTAGCAAAAGCACTGTCCACCTATCCTCAGGTAAATGTATCGGTCGACGGCTACAATATCCTGTTTAAGAAGCATATTAATGTGGGCATTGCTGTTTCTTTGAATGATGGTAACTTGATTGTTCCTGTGGTACATGATGCCGATCATTTGAATCTTAACGGATTGGCTGTTGCCATCGATTCATTGGCAATCAAAGCGCGTGACAACAAATTAATGCCTGAAGATATTGATGGAGGTACATTTACTATTACCAATTTCGGTACTTTTAAGAGCCTTTTCGGCACACCGATCATAAATCAGCCTCAGGTAGCTATCTTGGGAGTGGGATACATTGAGAAGAAACCGGCTGTCATAGAGACACCGGAAGGAGATACAATTGCCATCCGTCATAAAATGTACCTGTCTCTTTCTTACGATCACCGTGTGGTAGATGGTATGCTGGGGGGCAACTTCCTGCATTTTATCGCCGATTATCTGGAGAACTGGGAAGGTTGATACTTGATTATTTTATTCATTAAGAATTGCATTAACCATGAAAAAGAAATATGATATAAAGACAACAGATGTAGAAACCCTGAAAAAATGGTATCATCTGATGACACTAGGGCGTGCTTTGGACGAAAAGGCACCATCTTATCTGTTACAATCACTAGGCTGGTCTTACCATGCTCCTTATGCCGGGCATGATGGAATCCAGCTGGCTATTGGTCAGGTTTTCACACTTGGAGAGGACTTTCTGTTTCCTTATTACCGTGATATGCTGACTGTACTTTCTGCCGGAATGACAGCCGAAGAGGTCATATTGAACGGTATTTCAAAAGCGACTGATCCGGGTAGTGGCGGTCGCCATATGTCCAATCACTTTGCCAAACCGGAGTGGCATATTGAGAACATTTCTTCTGCTACCGGCACACATGACCTGCATGCAGCTGGTGTAGCGAGAGCAATGGTATATTATGGTCACAAAGGAGTGGCAATAACTTCACACGGCGAATCCGCCACTTCCGAAGGATTTGTTTACGAAGCTATTAATGGAGCCAGTCTGGAACGTCTTCCGGTGATCTTTGTTATTCAGGATAACGGATATGGCATTTCCGTACCTAAATCGGAACAAACTGCCAACCGTAAAGTTGCCGAAAACTTTTCCGGCTTTAAGAATTTGAAAATCATCTACTGCAACGGAAAAGATGTTTTTGATTCTATGAATGCTATGAGCGAAGCTCGTGAATATGCGATCAACACCCGTAATCCAGTGATAGTACAAGCCAATTGTGTTCGTATCGGTTCTCACTCCAATTCAGATAAACATACCTTATACAGGGATGAAGATGAACTGGAATATGTGAAAGAGGCAGATCCTTTGATGAAATTCCGACGGATGTTATTACGTTACAAACGTTTGACGGAAGAGGAATTGCAACAAATTGAAGTCGAGGCTAAAAAAGAACTGTCTGCTGCCAATCGTAAAGCGTTGGCAGCTCCTGATCCCGATCCTAAGAGTATTTATGACTTTGTGATGCCCGAACCTTATCAACCTCAGAAGTATAAAGAGGGGACTCATCAGGAAGAAGGGGAGAAAACTTTCCTTGTAAATGCTATTAATGAAACTTTAAAAGCTGAGTTCCGACATAATCCGGATACCTTTATTTGGGGACAGGACGTAGCAAACAGAGAAAAAGGGGGAGTTTTTAATGTGACCAAAGGGATGCAGCAGGAGTTCGGTGAAGCACGTGTGTTCAGTGCACCTATTGCCGAAGATTATATTGTAGGTACGGCCAACGGAATGAGTCGCTTCGACCCTAAAATTCACGTGGTGATAGAAGGGGCGGAATTTGCCGACTACTTCTGGCCTGCTGTAGAACAATATGTAGAGTGTACACATGAATATTGGCGCAGCAATGGTAAGTTTGCACCGAATATTACTTTGCGACTGGCTTCCGGAGGATATATCGGTGGTGGATTATATCATTCTCAAAATATAGAAGGTGCACTGACTACCTTGCCAGGTGCACGTATCGTTTGTCCTTCTTTTGCTGATGATGCAGCCGGACTGTTGCGTACCAGTATGCGTTCTAAAGGATTTACGCTGTTTTTGGAACCGAAGGCATTATATAATTCGGTAGAAGCAGCTGCCGTTGTTCCCGAGGATTTTGAAGTTCCTTTCGGAAAGGCACGTGTTCGCCGTGAAGGAACAGATTTGAGTATTATAACTTATGGTAATACTACTCATTTTTGTCTACATGCGGCTGAACGGCTGGAAAAAGAAGGAGGATGGAAAGTTGAAGTCATCGATATCCGTTCGTTGATGCCATTAGATAAAGAGGCGATTTTTGAATCAGTGAAGAAGACTAGCAAGGCATTGGTTGTTCACGAAGATAAAGTGTTTTCAGGCTTTGGGGCAGAGCTGGCAGCCATGATTGGTTCGGAAATGTTCCGGTATTTGGATGGTCCGGTACAACGTGTCGGTTCTACTTTCACTCCGGTTGGCTTTAATCCTATTCTGGAGAAAGAAATTTTGCCGGATGAAGCGAAAATATATGAAGCTGCCAAAAAGGTGCTGGAATATTAATCGAATAAAATGGAGGTATAGTTTATGAAAAAGATTGGTTTGTTTTATGCCACCAAAGCTGATAAGACTACTTGGGTGGCAGAGAAGATTCAGAAAGAATTTGGAAAAGATAAGCTAGAGGTTGTTGCTATAGAACAGGCGTGGCAGAATGATTTTACAGCATATGATTGTTTTATAGTAGGCGCTTCTACCTGGTTTGATGGGGAACTCCCAACCTATTGGGATGAACTCTTGCCGGAACTTAGGACGCTGAATCTAAAAGGGAAAAAAGTTGCCATCTTCGGATTGGGTGATCAGATACGTTATCCCGAAAACTTTGCAGATGGCATCGGACTGCTTGCCGAGGTATTTGAAGGAGATGGGGCCACATTGGTCGGTTTTACTTCTTCCGAAGGATATACTTTTGAACGTTCCCGGGCACTGCGCGGAGATCGGTGGTGTGGCTTGGTGGTAGATCTGGATAATCAGTCTGAGCAGGCGGAAAAGAGAATCAGGGAATGGTGTGAACAGGTAAAGAAGGAATTTGAATGATGTTGCCTGTGCTATGTGATTGAAAAAATAATAAGATAGCTGCGGTGATATCGCTATACTCCTTTTTTAGTATTGAGGGACATATTGCAAGAGATGCTGATCTCGTGCAGTATCAGATGAACATCTCTTGTGTGACAAGATGGGTATGTGGTACTGTACAAAATCAGCATCTCCTGTATTTTATAGTCTGAGACTGATAAAAATGTCTTAAAGATAAATTGCAAATAGCTAACCTTTGCAGACGAACTTAACCTCTGCCCAGCGATTTTTCTCCTTATAATGGACGAAAACCAGCCCATTTTTTTCTGCCTCTTCTCGGATAGCATGAATATCATCTATGTAGAACCCACTCATATAGAGTTCGGACCCCGGATGCATACAGGCAATGTAGTGTCTCATGTCGTTCAGCAGAATGTTCCGGTTAATGTTAGCGATAATCACATCAAAAGGACCTTTACCGACAAGTGATGAAGCATCTCCTTGCGAAACTGCAATTTCGTTTACACCGTTCAGTTCGATGTTTTCAATAGAGTTGCGTACACACCATTCATCAATATCGATGGCAGTACAGGGACGGGCACCTCTCATGCGTGCAAGTATGGCAAGGATCGAAGTTCCGCAACCCATGTCCAGCAGGGATTTGTCTTTTAGTTCGCTGTCCAGCAACTCTTCGATGATGAGGCTTGTCGTTTCATGATGTCCTGTGCCGAAAGCCATTTGCGGGTTTATTACAATATCATATTCTGCTTTCGGAACATCATGGTGGAATGTACTGTGAATTACACACCGGTCTCCGATAACAATCGGTTGGAAGAAATTCTTTTCCCATTCTTCATTCCAGTCCTTGTCTTCTGCCTCAGTGTAAGTATAGGTGATTTCTGTATCGGGCAGTGGAAAGTCTGCGATAGCATTTTTAATACTTGTTTCGTCACACAAGGATTGTTGAATATATGCGGTAAGTCCGCCTTCACATTCCATAAAACTCTCAAATCCGGCTTCACCAAGGACGGCTGCCAATACATCGTTCACCGTTTCGGTGCAGGGATGTGTACGGAATACAAATTCAAAGTATTTCATAATCTTTCTTTATTCTGAATAATGTGCAAAGATACTCAAAAAACGAATTATTAGCTAAGTAATTGTGTTAAGTATATGCTGCTATTGTTTTTTTGTATCTTTGTGTGAACGGTCGATAGGCAGAACCTGTTTGATAAAGAAACATGAACAAAAGAACATTCGTATTATTATTGGGCTTGGCTACGTATTTATTTACGGGTTTAGGGAATGCTGTCAATGCCCAATCCATTCATAAACTACCTCATTTATTATCTCTCTCAAATCGTAATCTGATTTATTCCACTACTTCCGTATGGAAAGATTCTATCTTGGCATTATGTGCGGAGGTAGAACAGGAAGCTTGGGAGTCAGAAGATTGGAATACTGCATTCCTGGCGGCACAGATAAAAGTCAATGCTACCTGTCTGAAAGGAGGAACAGGCGAGGCGATTGTTCAGGCGCAGGAGATGTATGAAAAGGCTAAACTGTTAAATTCATCACGGGGAAGAGCCTTGTCATTGCAGGCTATTGGGGATACTTATATGCATACAGGGCTTTATGCATTGGCAGTTGAGACGTTTCTGTCAGCCGAAGCAGAATTACAAAATAATAATGATGCCTTTATAAAGCTTCGCTTAGTTATTCAGCAGATTTATGCTTATTTGAAAATGAATGAGGTGGAGAAGGCAATGGAGTATCTGGATATAGCCGAGAGGCTTCTCCCTCAAAATTTAATAGGGAAAGAAGACTTTGAATTCTATATCCAGTCGTATCGCACACTAGGATATATTCAGGTTGGAAATAAAGAATTGGTTGAGAAATATTGGGAAAAGGCGACGAACTTGCAAAGAACAAATGAGTACTTGTCCGAATTATCACTGGATTTATATATCAGCTATTATCTTTTTCAGAAAAACTATACGAAGGCAGTTACTTTATATGATTCCCTGATTGTAGCTACAAAAGAAAGAGGGAATCTATATGAATATAAGAATGCTTTGCAGTCGAAAGGAGCTTTGTTGCATATTTTAGAAGACTTGCAACAGGCCGCTGTGCTTTATCATGAGGTGAAGGAGTTGAATCGCTCTTTAGAAACGGAACGTTTTGCAGAAGCTTTGGATTCCATACGTTCAACGTATATAGCCGATCGTATGAAATTGGAGAATGCGGAGGTATATGACGGGCTGTTGGCACGGATCATATGTTATACTCTCATTGTGCTTGTTATCATCGGAATATTAATTGTAGTGATTAAAAGAAATAATAAGGAATTAGACAAGTCACGCGTAAGATTGTCTGAAGCAAATGAGAGAGCTAAGCGGTCTATTTTATCTAAAAGTATGTTCCTCTCAAACATGACGCATGAAATCCGGACACCGTTGAATGCTATTGTCGGGTTTTCGGAAGTTCTTTCGTCTATGGGAGATGCAATTGATGATGAGACAAGGCAAATGTGTGGAGATAGTATCAGGCAAAATGCACAATTATTGCATAAACTAATCAATGATGTGATGGAATTGTCCGAACAAGAGGAGAACAATATGTCATTTAACTTAGAACGGCACGAAGTTGTAGCCTTATGTCAAAGAACCATAGAAACGATTGAAAAAGTAAAGCGGACTTCAGCAGAAATTGTATTTCATACATCGTTGAATGAATTGGTTTTAAAAACAGATAGTACCCGTTTGCAGCAAGTTCTGATTAATCTGTTGATTAATGCTACGAAATTTACTCCGAAGGGACCATTGCCCTTTTGCTTGATATCGATACCGAAAAGCAAGAGGCTGTCTTTACTGTGGAGGATACGGGGTGTGGTATTCCTTTGGATAAGCAGCCTGCTATCTTTTCTCGTTTTGAAAAGTTACATGAGGGAATTCAGGGTAGTGGAATCGGACTTTCTCTTTGTCGGTTTATTGTGGAACACCTGAAAGGGAAAATCTGGATTGATCCGAAATATACCTCCGGTGCAAGATTTGTATTTACACATCCGTTAGAAAATGATAGCCATGAGAATGAATAAAATAATATTATTGTTATCTTGGATGTTCCTTGGGGGGGTGGCGTATGTATACGCAGGTGATAGCAGTGCGAAAGAAATATTGATGCAAAAGTTGGAATCAACGGGACATGATACTTTACGATTGAAAACGTTATGCGAACTGGTTGATGTTTGCAAACCGGAACCAATCGTTAGAAAACAATATGTTGACGAACTATTGAAAGAAGCCGAGTCTCAAAAGGATAATCTTTATAAATGTCGTGCCTACCTATATCATATTTATATATGCTTCAATGAGAATAATCGGGAAGAACTTCGAAAGTGGCTTGATTTATTGGTGCCTTTAGCTAAGAAAGAAAAGTATTACGATTTAGTCTTTTTGGGAGAACAATGTGACATTGATTTATTAGTATTGAATGAGAGTTTTGAAGAGCTTGAAGACCGAGCTACGGATATGTTGCACGAAGCTCAGGCATTGAAGAATAATAAAGGCATTGTATTGGCATACCAAAGTATAGCACGAGCTTATCGTGTGACCGGTAGAGTGAAACAAGCTGGTGATATGCTGGAAAAGGCTTATGCTCAATCTCTGGAATTTAATGATTATACAATATCTGCTGATATAAATAATAGCCTGATAATGGTATATAAACTGCTTAAAGATTATCCCGGTCTGTTGAAATGCATACAGGAACGGGAGAGAATCATTCAGAATGAGATTCGCAGGCAACCGGATATGGAGCAAATGTTGCATCTTGATTTTTTTTATTTATATGTATCTTATGCCGAATATTATTTTGCAATGGGAGATTTGCCAAATGCAAAGAAGTATATTCAGTTGACCGATAAATATTATTCTGACAGATATTTTGTTAATAAATTGAGATACTACGAGATAAATAAAGCCTATTATGCGGCAACGGAGCAATGGGATGAGGCGATAGCCTGTGTGGATTCTCTTATTATCGGTTATCGAAAAGTTGACTATTCTTATTATAATAATGCATTACTCGATAAAGCTGATATTTTTCTGGATATGGAAGATTACGAACGTGCCTTGCCGCTGTATGAAAAGGCATTAAAGGCTAATGATTCAATTTCTGTTTCGATATACAACAAGCAGGTCAATTTTATTCGGAATACCCATGCTACAGAGAAAATCCAGTTGCAGACTTTACGTTTCCGTTATTATATAAGCATGTCCGTATTAATTTTGATGGCGGTGATCATTATTGTTTTATTAATTTTTTCCATTCTTAAATATCGTATCAACAGAGAACTGCGCAAGTCAGAAAGAAAAATGCGACGAATAGCCCAGGAAGTAGAAAAGGTAAATAAGGTAAAGGAATCATTTATTTCTAATATGAATAATGCGATACGGGAACCGTTGACGGAAGTTGTGGACTGCTCTCTGGCATTGGCTTCTGATAAAGAATTCACTGATGAGCAGAAGAACCGCGCCGCAGGTGTTATATCTAAAACGGCTACAGAATTATCTCAATTAATAAATGATATACTCGATCTATCCCGTTTAGAAGCAGGTATGATGAAGTTTCAGACAGCGGAGTTGTATTTTAATACTTATCTGGAAGAAGCTATCGGGACGGTTTCTGTTAATAAAGAGTTACAGATAAATAATAAATTGGAACAAGGTGTTAATTACTTGATTCGTTATGATGGAAACTGGTTGTTCAGACTTATGAAGACAGTGTTTATTCCAGTTGATGAGGTACCACGTGAGCCATTGAGAATTCTGATAGAAACGAATATGGTTAAGAATGAGATTATGGTTACTGTATATAATTCTATTTTTATCACCACTTCTCCTGTACAGAACATTGTGATTCAAAGTGAAATGAATCGTATGCTTGTGGAGCATTTCGGAGGAGCCTGGATTGTAAATGAGGAATATGTACAGTTTACTATTCCATTTGTTTGATAGACTGATTGCGGCAGTCTTGATATAACAAAATAATCTTTCCCCTTCATAAAAGTCGTGAAAATAGGGATTTCCCTATAATCGTTTGGGGAAAATCTCCCCTAAGTGGTAAATCTCTTCCTTATCTTTGTAATGTGAATAAGTTTAAGTAATTACATAAACCGAGATGATATGAAAAAGATTGTTTATTTCTTGCTAATTGCTTTATGCCTCCCTATAGGCTTGATGGCACAAAGCGTTGATGACGACCTTTATTTCGTACCTTCTAAAGACAAGCAGGAGAAGAAAGAAACGACTCCAGTGAAGAAGGAACCGAAAAAGCAACTCACGACCAACATCTATACATCACCGGGCACTACTGTTGTTGTTCAGGACCGTAAGGGAAACACACGGGATGTAGATGAATATAACCGTCGTTATGATGCAAAGGATAATGAATTCGTATTGGATAACGATACCTTATACATAAAAGAGAAAGATCAGCCGGATTTGGATGGAGAATGGGTAACTGGTGAATTCAATGGTACACAGGATGACTATGAATATGCCGAACGCATAATCCGTTTCCGTAATCCGCGTTTTGCTATCAGCATTAGCAGTCCTCTATATTGGGATGTAGTTTACGGACCTAATTCATGGGACTGGAATGTATATACTGATGGCATGTATGCTTATGCTTTCCCGACATTCAGTAATCCTCTTTGGTGGGATTGGCGTTACAACTCTTACGGTTGGGGATGGAACTATGGTTGGGGATGGAATCGTCCTTACTATGGCTGGGGATATTACCCGGGTTCATGGGGCGGCTGGTATGGTGGCTACTGGGGTGGCTACTGGGGTGGCTTCTATGGCGGCGGTGGCTATTGGGGACATCATCACCACTGGGGTGGTGGTCCTAGCTGGGGCTGGGGCGGTGGAGGCGGCAGCCATTGGGCTGGCAACTCATATACAAATCGTCGTTCTTATGCTCCTAACAGATCAATCTCTACCTCTCGTCGTTCAGATTATAACCGTTCACAGACTCGTAGAGCAACAAGTGTAACTTCGGGCAATCGTACCAGTACGACAGGACGGGTAGTTTCAAGAAGAGAGTCTGCCGTACGTTCAGGAGTAAGTACTCGCTCAGACGCATCTTCTTCAAGAAGGAGTACCTATACACGCCCAAGTAGTACTCGGAGTAGTTCTACCTATAATAGTACACGAGGAAGTAGCAGTACACGTAGTTCGTCTACATATTCTCCTTCTTCTTCATCGAGAAGAACTAGTTCTTCTACTTATAATAGAGGAAGTTCTACATCACCTTCACGTACTTATTCAGGAGGAAGCAGTACACGTAGTAGTTCTTCATCTACTCGTAGCTATACTCCTAGCAGTAGTAGCAGTTCTCGCTCAAGTGGTAGCTATTCATCAGGAAGTTCTTCTTCCCGTTCCAGTGGCGGTAGCTATTCTTCTGGTGGTAGTTCATCTCGTTCTAGTAGTGGAAGTAGCGGCGGTGGCGGGTCTTCCAGCAGAAGTAGCAGACGATAAAGTTGAGTAATATTCAAATGAATAATTTAAGATTATGAAAAAGATAATAACATTAGCATGTGCTCTATCTTGTATAATAGGTGCTAGTGCGCAATCTATATATGATGCTGCAAAGTTAGCTGAAAAGGATTTGAATGGTACTGCCCGTTTCGTAGGAATGGGCGGAGCAATGGGAGCCTTAGGAGGTGACATTACTACAATGGGGACAAATCCTGCCGGTATTGGTATATATAGAAGTAACGATGTGATGACTTCATTTAGTTTCTCTGCTTATGGTGCAGAAAGTAAATATGACAGAGAAACTTTTAATAATGATAAGAATCGGTGGTCGTTTGATAACATTGGCTTTGTTTTCTCTACCAAAGTTGGTAATGAAACTCCATTGCGTTATGTGAATTTTGGTTTCAATTACAAACGTTCGAAGTCATTGTATAAGAATATGTCAATGGCTGGATTTATGGGCGTATATGGTGATAGACCTGTATCACAGGCTAACTACATGGCGCAACAGGCTACTGACGCTGCAAAGTATGTTTGGGATTCATATAGAGAACCTCTGGACTATAGTAACAGAAATATCTATAGTGATAATGAAGCGGGATGGCTAGGAGCAATAGGATTTCAAGGTGGAATGATAGAGAAGGATAGTAAAGATGAAAATTTATATCATCCGTTAAATTATGGAGAACCTTATTCAGTTTTCAATTCTAGAGAACAAGGCGGAGTTGGAGAATATGATTTTAATATTGCTTTTAATATTAGTGATCGTGTTTATTTAGGTGTGACTGTCGGAGCCTATGACGTTAATTATAAAAAGTACTCAGGCTATGATGAATCGTATGATAATGATGAAGGTTATTTACTGGATAGCTATAGCAAGATCAAAGGATCGGGATTTGATATAAAGCTGGGAGCGATCATTCGTCCCTTTGAGAATTCTTCTTTCCGAGTTGGTTTTGCCGTACATACACCGACTTTTTATAAGTTGACTTATGCAACAAGTGCTCGTATGACTACTGATTACAAAGCGTCAACAGGTGATTGGGATCGTATAATCGTAGATACTTATGATTATGTAGGCGATATGGAACGGGATTACCGCTTGAATACTCCATGGACATTTAATGTAAATATGGGATATACAGTTGGAAATTCTTTAGCTTTGGGTGCAGAATATGAATATGAAGATTATTCTACAATGAAGTTTAAGTATCCCGGTAATGAAGGAGGAGGAGATATGGAATTTGAGACAGCTGAAGCTAAGAACTGTCTGAAAGGTACACATACATTCCGTTTAGGAGCCGAATATAAAGTAATTCCTCAATTTGCATTCCGTTTAGGATATAACTATACGTCATCAGCTTTTAAAGATGAGGCTGTGAAATATCTTCCTTCCAATTCTATTATGACTGATACTGATTTCTCTAATAAAATGTCACAGAATGTATTTACATTGGGTATAGGGTATAGGGGAAGTATATTTTATGCGGATTTAGCATATAAGTTTTCTGCATATAAAGAAGACTTCTATCCTTTCTTTAATGAATTTCAGGATGCTAAGTCTGGCGAATGGGCTTTAGTAACGCCACAGGCAACCAAAGTAACCAATACACGTAGTCAAGTACTGATGACTTTAGGTTTCCGCTTTTAATTAGAAACTGTTTTCAATTTCAATAATAACTTTTGTGTGTTAGAGTCCCTGGAATGCTGAGTGTCTACAGCGGTTCCAGGGATTTCTTTTTTTATTTTTTATTTGCTGACAAAACAGATTGTCGATGTTTCGTATATCGTAATATTCTCAGTGGATATAATTATTCTTTTTGTTTAAAGAAAAAAAACTACTTATTTTCTTGTTATTTAAAATAATTTCATATTTTTGTATTTGTAGTCAGAACCAAACTATGAAATATTGACGTCCTCTCTACACACAAACTTATTTTTATTAATCTTAAAAGAGCAGTATTATGTTTAAACCACTCAAATCAGTAAGTGTGCTGTTGCTCTTGTGTGCCATGCCGGCAGCAATTTCCTATGCAGCCTCTGACAATGGAGCAACAAGTGTGAATGTCACACAGCAAAACGGTACGTGTAAAGGTGTAGTAAAAGACAAAACAGGTGAAGCGGTTATCGGAGCTTCAGTTGTAGTCAAAGGTACTACAAATGGTGTAATTACCGATCTTGACGGTAATTTTGTTCTATCCAATGTTCCTGATGGGGCAGTTATTCAAATCTCTTATGTAGGTTATAGCCCCCAAGAAGTTAAATACACGGGCAAACCTTTAGACATTATCTTACAGGAAGATACGCAGACACTCGATGAAGTTGTAGTAACAGCTTTGGGTATTAAACGTCAGAAAAGGTCTCTCGGTTATTCTACTACGACAGTAGGAGGAAAAGACTTCACCGAAGCCCGTACTACTAACATTGGTAATGCCCTTTCCGGTAAGATTGCCGGTGTTTCCGTTTCCGGAAATGCAACCGGCCCGGGTGGTAGTAGCCGTGTCGTTATTCGTGGTAATGCTTCATTGACAGGAAACAACCAGCCACTCTATGTTATTGATGGCGTTCCGTTTGATAATACCAATATCGGTAGTGCCGGTCAGTGGGGCGGTAAAGATATGGGTGACGGTTTGTCAAGTATCAATCCGGATGATATTGCTGATATTCAGGTGCTGAAAGGTGCTGCTGCATCTGCGCTTTATGGATATCGCGGTGGTAACGGTGCTATCTTGATTACCACTAAATCGGGTCAGAAAGGGAAACCGGTTTCTGTTGAATTCAATAATAACCTGGCTTTTGATGTGATTTATGATTACCGTGATTTCCAGGATACCTACGGGCAAGGAACGCAGGGCAATCGCCCGCTTTCTGCGGATGTGGCAAAATCAACTGAAACATCCAGCTGGGGTGAAATAATGGATGGAGGAAAGGCTGTAAACTTCTTGGGCAAGGAATATGCTTATTCTCCTGTTGATAACTGGAAGAACTTTTATCGTACAGGGATTAACAATACGACAACCTTGGCTGTGAGCGGTGCTTCCGATAAGATATCCTATCGTTTTGGTGTTTCCAATATGGCGGTAAAGGGTATACTTCCTAATTCCAGTATCAGTCAGCAAGGTATCAATATGAATACGACTTATGACATTTCCTCGAAAGTTCATTTGATGGTGAATGCTAATTATGTATTTGACAAGAATAAAGGTCGTTCAAATTTGTCTGATGGTAACAGTAATACAAATGCCGCACTTCTTTATCATGCTAATTCTTTTGATATCCGTTGGTTGGAACGCGAAAATCCGGATTGTGACTGGGGTACCGGTGCTGACGGTAAAGAACTGTTAGGTGGTACAAACGGTTATTTCAATAACCCGTATTGGTTGCAGTATAGAGTTACCAATGAAACAAACCGTAATCGTCTGACTGGTGGTATGACTTTGAAGTATGATATCTTTGATTGGTTATACATCCAGGGTGCCGTAACACGTGACGGTTATAATCTGGAATATTCTGAAGTGAAGCCAATCGGTTCTGCTTCTCCGGAAGACCCGCGTGGTTATATAAAGGAATATACTCAGAACTTCTCTGAAATGAACCTGAACTATTTGATCGGATTCAATAAGACATTTGGCGACTGGAGTGTCGGTGCTACTTTTGGTGGAAACCGTCAGAGGAACATTACAAAGAAATATGGTCTGGACGATAAGGCATCTTCCTTCTTTGTTCCAGATTTCTATTCAAGCAGTAACACAGCGAAGCATCTGTACAAGAAGGAATATACAGAATACCGGGTAAATTCAATTTATGGTACCGCAGATCTTGGTTACAAGAATCAGGTTTTCTTGAACTTAACAGGACGTAATGACTGGTTCTCCACTCTGGACCCGGATAATAATCATTATTTCTATCCTTCTATTGGTATGTCATGGGTATTTAGCGATACATTCAAGACTCCCGACTGGTTTACTTTCGGAAAGATTCGGGCATCTTATGCTGCTGCATCTAACGGAACAAAAGCATATCAGAACCTTCTTACCTATAAAGTAGATAACTACCAGTCTAACGGACAGCCTGTGGTGACGATCAATAACTCTACCGTACCCAATAAAGGCTTGAAACCTGTTCAAATCTCCGAATGGGAAATTGGTTTGAATCTTTCTTTCCTGGACAACCGTTTATCATTGGATGCTGCTTATTATAAGAAGACAACCAAAGATGATATCGTACAGGTGACCACCAGTGGTGCTTCCGGATTTGAATCAGCTATTCAGAACGTTGGAGAAATCAGAAATAGTGGTGTGGAAGTGATGGTGAATGCTGTTCCTATTCATACGAAAGACTTCAACTGGAATTCTACATTCAATATAGCTTATAACAGCAGTGATGTAAAATACTTGGGAAAAGACGGAACGGGAGAAAACATAAAGAGACTGACACTTGATGGAGCTACCTCACGTTTAGGAAATGTTTCTGTTCAGAATATATTGGGACATCCTTATGGTGAATTAGTAGGTTATGAGTACAAGCGTACTCCGGACGGTCAAGTTATTTTTGAAAACGGTCTTCCCGTACATTCTGATGAAGTTCAGGTATTAGGAAACGGTGTTTATAAAGTAACCGGTGGATGGCGCAATGAATTTACTTACAAGAATATAACTCTTGCTTTCTTGATTGACTTCAAGGCAGGTGCTAAATTATTCTCCGGAACTAATTTGTCTCTCTATAGCAATGGTTTGCATAAGAATACTTTGCAGGGACGTGGCGCTGACGGTAAGGGAACAATGGTAGGCGATGGTGTAATGTCTGACGGTAAAGGCGGATATGTGAAGAATACTGTAGCTGTTTCTGCACAAGACTATTGGCAGGCTATTACCAATCAGAATATTGCTGAAGAGTTTGTTTATAATGCAAGTTTCATAAAACTGCGTGAACTTTCAATCGGATATACTTTGCCGCAGGCATGGTTGAATAAGCAGACACTTATAAAAGGTGTGACTCTTTCTTTAGTAGGTCGTAACCTTTGGACTATTTTGAAGCATACAGATAATATTGATCCGGAATCTGCTTATAATAACGGTAATGCTCAAGGTTTGGAATTGAACGGATATCCGGCTACGAGAAATGTGGGATTCAATGTAAATGTTAAGTTCTAACATCTTAAATACTGTAACAATGAAAAAGTTTACCTTATATATTTTGACAGCTTTCAGTCTGATGGGATTGACGACGAGCTGTAATGATTTTGGGGATGTGAATAATGACCCTATGAACCTGAATCCCGGAGTAGTGGATTATAAGATGGAGTTTACTCAAGTACAGGCGCAGATATGTGGTTCCGACTGGGATGTGTGGCGTAATGGCTGTATCTACACAGCCAATATGATACAGCATACAGCTACGGTGGACTGGGTGTATGGATCTTTTTATACATGGAGTGATCAGTATAGTGGTGCTTATTGGACAGGATTCTATTCCGGTGGTCGTGCGGCTATTCGTAATATAATAGATGTGATGAATAATTGGGAAGGAAATCCCGCTTATGAAAATGAGTATCAGATGTGCCGTATTATGAAAGCATATATGTTCCAGAATATGACCGATCTTTACGGTGATGTTCCTTATTCTGAAGCAGGTCAGGGATATTCTACAAATCCGATTCCGTATCCTAAATATGACACGCAAGAATCAATCTATAATGATTTGCTGAAAGAACTTGATGAGGCACAAGCCGCATTGAGCACCTCTGCCAGTAATACAATAGGAGCTGCGGACGTTATCTACGGAGGTGATGCTGCAAAGTGGAAGAAGTTTGCGAACTCACTGATGCTTCGGGTAGCAATGCGTTTGACCAAAGTTGCCCCTGATAAAGCGAAGACATGGGTGGCTAAAGCAGTAGCGAATGGTTTGTTTGTAAGTAACGATGATAATGCAATTGTCAGACATGCCAATGGTTCACCGAGTGATGACTCTGCAGAACCTTATGGAAAAGTATTTTCCAGTCTGGATACTCAGGCATTTTTTATCAGTGAAACTTTTATAGAAATATTGAAAGACGATCCTCGCCTTCCTTTGATTGCTACGGTTTGTACTAAAGACCCGAAGCCAGGATGGGGTGATGCTGATTTTGATTTGGGAGATAATGCTTCTGATAAACAGAAAGGTATGCCGGTTGGATATGATTCAAAAGGAGGAGACTGGGATATCAGTAAAGCTCCTGGCTATCCGGGTGATGATTGGAGAAAAACTTATTCTGTTCCTAATCGCACAGTATATGCACGTCCGGATTCACCATCTATGCTTGTCACTCATGCCGGCAATCTGTTGTTATTGGCAGATGCGGTGAAACGTGGATTATATACAGGAGATGCAGAAAACCTTTATAAAGAGGGGGTGACTGCCGCCATGAAGCAATTCTCTTATTATGAAAAAGCCACTACTACAATTACGGATGCTGAGATAGCCGCCTATCTGGATGCTAATCCATTGAACGCTGATACGGAAAAGGCTTTGGAACAGATTAATACGGAATATTATATCCACACATTCTGTAATGAGTATGAAGCCTTTGCAAACTGGCGTCGTACCGGATATCCTAAGCTGACTCCGTCCCAAAATGCAGCCAGCTATCCTAATAATGTGACAAATGGAGAGATTCCTCGTCGTTTCATTTATCCGACAAGTGAAATAACAGCTAACCCTGTTAATTACAACGATGCCGTAAAGAGACTTAGCGGAGGGGATAAGATGACATCACGCGTATGGTGGGATAAACAATAAAATGTAATATATAAGCCAGCCGGTTCGCCTTGAACTAGCTGGCTTATTGTATAGTTTTTAGGTATAAACAAGAAAATGGGATTCGTGATGAGTCCCGTTCTTTTATGAATATAATCAGAAAGATTTCATTAATGTTATCTGTACAATGGAACATTACCATCGATAATACCGCCCCCGATTCTTCTTGACAGTCTGACAGAAAGTGTACTTCCTGCTTTTAAATCCAAATCTTCTACCGCACTGATTTTCTGAACTACTCCTCCGATAGTGATAGTACCGATTTCTTCTCCGGCATTGATCTTTTGCGGAAGCACATTGGTAACAGCACCTTCGGATACTTTCTTTACTTCGATATTCTCTGATAAAGCATTCTCGTTGACTTCAATAATACCGTTCAATAAATCCTGTGTACCTTCGTTTTTCAGGCTAAGTTCGACTTTAGCTTCCCCTTCATACGGATTATCATTTTCATCCAGTATAATAACCGGTACGGTCATTCGTTTGAATTTCAGGGATACATTCCGACTACCCGGAACGGCTTCTGCTGTTCCGAACAAATGTTCTTGTCCTCCTTTTAACAGGCGTTTGTTGCCACTTGATCTGGTAGCGGCTCCATCCGTCAGTGCAGGATAATGGGCGTAGAATGTAACTGTGCTTGTTGTAGCACCTATTTCACTCCAAGTACGGCTATCTTGGCCGACAATGAATGGGGTATAGTTCTGACCGGAAGCAGCCATAGAGATAACTTCTCCTGTGGTGATGCTGTTTTTGGCAGGAAACAGATCACTGCTGGTGCGGGTAAGCGGGTCAGAAAGAGCGTCGTCGATAGAGATTGAGAAGTTGGTTGCTTCTTTACTTGTTTCTTGCAGTTCATCCTGTTGCTGGCAACTGAACAAACATCCTGCGGCTAAAAGAACTAAAAAGTTTTTTCTTTTCATTTTACTAAGTATTAGTGAGTTTAAGTGAGATTTGGTGCTAATATTCTACTTTGTCTTCTTTAGACATCCAGGCTTCGAAGGCAGTAATGGCTTCGTTATGCAGCAGCACTTCGGAGGGAAGTTTTCTGTCGGCAGGCTTTAGAGCCAGTTCATCATAAATAAAGGAATCGTCGAAACCGATGTTCTTTGCATCCGTCTTATTATTACCATAATACATTTTGTCCAGTCTTGCCCAGTAAATGGCACCCAGACACATGGGGCAAGGTTCGCATGAAGTATAGATTTCGTATCCGCTGAGGTTGAATGTCCCCAATTTGGCGGCTGCGGCACGTATGGCACTTACCTCGGCATGAGCGGTGGGGTCACACGAAGAGGTTACTCTGTTGACTCCTGTAGCTATAATTTCCCCTTCTTTGGTTGCAATGACGGCTCCGAACGGGCCTCCACCATTAGCAACGTTTTCTTTGGAAAGCTCGATTGCTTTCCTCATTAGTTCTTCTTTGGTCATAGTTATAAAAAATAATATCGTTAGTTTTGCTTTTATTGCTACCTTTCGCAAATATAAAGAAAACTAACGATAGAATATAGTGATTAAATTATTTTAAGAAACAAACAAGGGCAGGCTTCTTCTTAAAGCTTCCCTAATATTTTGTCCATTACCCAGTTAGTCAAGGTAGCACTTTCTCCGTTGCAGGAACAAACGGACTTACCCAGCAGATGATCTACTACTGCCTGTATAAGTGGCTGTTGTACATGTTCGGGATTGCCGATGCAAATTTCTTCACGTCCTCGTTCGGTGTGCAGACCGATCGGTTCGTAAGTAAACACAGAGAAGCAGATCATTCCTTTATCTCCGATGATTTCGATACGGTCCTCACGGGCAGAATCATGGGCAACAAAGCACCAGGAGCCGCTGCCAACCAATCCGTTATCAAACTGAAAGCAAGCGCTCAGTGTATCTTCGGCGGGGTAAAGCCCTCCGCGGTTGCTTTTATATCCGCTGGCTTCGAGGATGCAGCCGAACATGTCTTGCAGCAAATCAATCTGGTGCGGGGCAAGATCATAAAAGTAACCGCCTCCTGCAATATCAGCCTGTACGCGCCAGGGGAGGTTTTCACGGTTGTAATCCAAATCACGTGGCGGCTGGGCAAAACGGACTTGTACGTTGATGACATTACCGATAGAGCCATTCTCCACCATTTCTTTCACTTTCTGGAAGTAGGGAAGATAGCGGCGGTAATAGGCTACGAAGCAGGGAACCCCTGTTTCCTGAGAAATACGGTTGATGCGTGTACACTCCTCATAAGTGACAGCCATTGGTTTTTCAATATAGGCAGGTTTTCCTGCTTTCATTGCCATAATGGCGTAGGTAGCGTGTGAAGAAGGAGGAGTAGCGATATAAATGGCGTTTACTTCCGGATCGTCAATCAGTTCCTGGGCGTCATCATACCATTTCTTGATTCCTCTTTCTTTCGCATAAGCCTTTGCTTTGGCGCCGTCGCGGCTCATTACAGCTACTACTTCAGAATGTTCTACCTTTTGAAAGGCGGGGCCACTTTTGGTTTTGGTTACTTCTCCGCAACCGATGAAGCCCCATTTAATCATCTTTTCATTCATAATATACCTATTGTGCTTGTTTTAACAACTCCCAAAGATAAAGCTATTTTTTATGAAGAACAACTTTATTGATTGTTAACTGTCAGAAATAGGTAAGGGGATGAGTTTTACTTTACCAGTACCAGCATACTCCGAAAGAGAAGGGATAAAGTTCGGGACCTTTGTTCTTCTCAAAAAGCCCGTATGTAGAGTAACGCATATATACACCCAGATCTGCATAACCGGCTTGCGCAAGTAAATTGATACCCAATGGACGTCCGTTCAGTCCCTTGTCAATCGTCTTCTTTGACCCGTTAACTTTTGCTTTCGATCTGAATCCGTGACGGATTTCAGCTTCGGGACCTACAGCAAAGAACAGAGGGCCTTTGCCATTGAGCCGGGTTTGCCACTCGATAGAGAGCGGAATACGGAAGTAGAAATAACGCAGACGACTTTTACTGTACTCTGTAGGTTCTTCTGCCTCTTCCCCGGAATAGATTTCGGTCACTCCGTCTATTTCACGGAATGCATAATTGCCATCCAGACGCATACTGCGGTATCCCCATCCCAATCCGATGGTAATTCCCCAGTTATAGGTAGGCGCAAAGGCGTGCGAACCGGTAAACAGATTACCGCCTATTTCCCACGAATGGCTGGAATTGAGATCGGCACCACTCGACGGATTGAATGAGAGAAAGTCATTGGACAGTCGGGTGTAGCCGATATAGAATCCGCCGGCATGAGGTTCAAATCTGTTTTTCTTGTTGTTCTTTTTGGAGAAGGGGAGGGCGCTCAGTACGGTGCGGCTTTCCGTACTCTGTCCGTTCAGGTAGACTCCTTCGAAGATTTGCGCGTTCGTTATCGTATCTCCGCCGGATGCGCGTTCGTAGAGTTTCACTTTGATCTTGTCACCTTGTTCCTTGATAACGATCTTTCGTCCGTTGACGTAAAGTGTTGTATCCTGCGGAGTGCTTTCATTTTGTGCCATGCCGCTCATTGGAGCCATCATGAGCCATAGTAATAATAGTTTTTTCATATTTGTATTTCTTAATCTGTTTTTATTCTTTCTTCATGAATAGCATGGTAATCAGGTCGTCGGCATCCAGTTCCCCTTCGATATAGATCAGGGTAGCCGAATCTTTCTTTCCGGTTTTGAAGAGGATAAACCGGTTCACATCCTCCTTAAGTTGGGGAAGCTGGTAATAACCGGATTTGATTTGCCCGTTGGAAACAACTTCTTTCACTTTCTTCGCTTTCTTCTTATCGGCTTCCAGGCAACGGAGAATAGTGGGAAGTGCATTGTTGACATCCTTGAAAACCAGACTTTTATAGAGAGTCATCTGGTAAGTTTCCAGCATTTCATTGGATAGCTCTACCATAGTCACCCCTTTTTGCTTTCCGTACTTCTGAAAGACGGTGGCAATCTGTAGTCCCTGTTGGGCGGCTGCATGGGCAGCGAATGTAAGTAACAGGGCGATTAGTGTGGTACGAATGATTTTATTCATCATAATTATATGCTGTTTTTATATTATTCATCAAATAAAGTAGCGAATATTTCTTCCTCGCTGAGGCTGACGTCACGGAAAGCGACCATCGCCTGTTCGCGGATCAAATGAACGTCCGTATATTCCTTGCCGTCAATGATCACATAGTTTGCCGGTGCAGGGGATATATGGCGGTAGATGCCCGATATGCCCAGTAATAACAGGAGGGCGGCAGCGGCAGCACCGAGGCTGTAAGTCAGATACTTTCTGACCGTTTTTGTCTTTTTCTCGAATATGGCAAGTTCAGGCATTTCGCCGGCATTACATTGACCGGAGACTTCCGTAAGTTCCTCCTGCTCTGCTTCGAAGAAGGCAAACATCGGGCGATATACCTCCAGGTGTTCCGGTACAAGGCCTTCGGCAAAGAAACGTCGTAGTCTGCGTTCTTCCTCGCAGGTGGTTTCTCCCTCGAAATATTTGTTGAGCAAGGTTTCTATATCTTTCATGCTTTGTTCCTCCTTTTTCGTTCTTGTATTGTTTGCAAATAGACTTCTCTTACTTTCTTGCGGGCTCTTGACAGATTGCTGCGAATGGCTTCTGCATTGCATCCGGTGATTTCGGCAATTTCTTCCGTTTCGTACTCTTCGATGTCTTTCATGCGGATGATTGTTCGTTGCAGCGTAGGCAAGGAGTCGATAATCTCCCGCATCAGTCTGAACTCATCTTTCTCTTCCAGCAATCGCTCCGGAGTAGCCGAAGGGGTGGGAGCCTGTACCCGGTCGAGTGATAAAGTGTCCGGTCGCTTGGCACGCCACAAGTCCATGCAAAGATGATGCGTCATGGTCATGGCTACAGCTTCGATGCTTCTGTACTCGTCCAGTTTCTGACGCAGATTCCATAGCTTCAGCATGACTTCCTGTACGGCATCTTCCGCATCCGAAGGATCATCAGTCATCCTCCGGGCATAGTTCAGTAGCTTATCTCGAAGGGGCACAACGGTTATTTTAAATTGTTTCAGTTCCATTTACACTGATAAGACGGTGCCAGATTAAAAACGTGACATCAAAAAGAGATTTTTTTCAAAAGTAGATCAATTTTTTGTCAAGAGCAACTTTATTGATTGTTAACTCTTTGGGGGACAGAGCTTCTGTTTATAGAGAATAAAGCATACTACATTCAAATACGAAAGTCAAGTCCTCGGGGGGGATCTTCACTTATTTAGTATAGTATTTCCGGTAAATTTTTTGATACTCTTTTTCTTTCTGGAATTTGTCCAGCCATGTATTCAGGCTATCGAGCAATGCGGGTGATTGTTTGCTGACTGCCCATGAATAGAACTGGGTAAAGCTGATTGCAGTATTGATGTCCAGCTGTGGCAATGAATCAGTCACTGCGCGGGCTATGCTTTCGTCGCAGACCGCATAATCGATATCTCCGTGAGCAACTAACGAAATCAGTTGCTCTGAACCGTATTTTTCTATTTCCTTTATATAAATGGTATCTCCGATTTCATTACCCAGATTATGAATACGCAGAATAGAAGGTGAGCCTTTTACCACATGAAGTGTCTTCTTGGCAAGGTCTAATTGGCTCCGGATATAAAGTGAATCATTTTCTCCGTTCGCTTTTCGCTGTACCAATACCTGCTTGTTGAGTATAATGGGAGAGGTGAGGAGCAGTGAATCCTTCAGCTCACTGGTTGCCAGTATTCCGTAAGCTATCACGTCGTAACGTCCGTCGCTCAATCCTTCCAGCCGTTCGTCGAAACTCATGACAGGAGTGATTTCAGTTTTTAGTCCCTTATCACGTGCGAACGCTTCTATCAGTTCATAGTGGAATCCGGACACAGTATCACTGTCTACATAGAAACTGATTGAATTATATTCGGTAGCTACACGTAAGATACCTTCTTTGGCAATAGCTGCATAATCGCGCGGATGTCCCGAAGGCTTTTCCTGCTTACCGCAATAGCGGACAGAGAAGATGAGTGCCAATACAATGACTACCGGCAACAGATATCTGAATAGTCTCAATTTCGGGCGCGTTTTCATAAGCCATAGAGATTTTGTTAATCATAGAAGTTCCATGAAAGTCCGAATTTCAGCACACGTGGATTGATGGGGTAATGAGGAGCCAGAAAATAATTGGGTTTGCTCATTCCCTGGTTGACGTGATACATCATCACATAAAAACGGGTACGTTTCAAGTGTAGGTTAGCATAAACATTCACTATCGGATAGCCGCCTATCTCTACTTTGCCTTCTTCCGGTTGCAGGTAGAACTGCTGTGTAGCAGGCATATAGGCAGGAGCGTCATACTTGGTGAAATAACGTACATCGGCACCTAACTGTACGCTCAATACTTTCTTCGCCAGTTTAAACTGCATATAGAAATTATGATACAGTGAGAGTTCCGGCAATGGCAGTACAGCCTGGTCACTGGATTTCTGCCAGATTACTTCATTGTCCAGATGAAAGATTCCCACCTTGAAATCCTGATTGAAGCAAGCCGACAAAACCTGCAAACTACCGCCTTTCTGTGTCGGCAAAGCCTGCTGGTTGAAGTAAGTATAGTTCTTTATATTTTCAACTCCGGCTCTCAGGCGTGTCCCCCAATTGGCTATGTTTAGTTCACCTTCGATGCGGGTGCGGAATTCCTTATCCATATCATCGTCCCACCAAAAATGTTTGGAATGATAATGGCGCATGTAGAATGGCGCAAGTTTATTACTGATTTCTCCGCGTGCAATTACACTCACTGTATCTTTCCATAAAGGGATATTTAAGTCGATATCTCCTTTTACATTAAACTGACCAATCGCTTTTCCTGCCATGCCCACTTCACCAATCGCGTGATAATGAAGAACGTTTCCTTGCTTTTTAGTCAGTTCACCGCCTATATAGATTTCCGTCTCGTTGTATTTATCCTGTCTTAGCGGGTCCAGGCTCATCAGCGAATATTTGCTCAGCTTATGGGAGGCAAAGGCTGTCAGTCCTGCTTTTGCATATTTATTGAAGCCTTCGAGGAGGGCGATACCTATTGTATTCTTTATTCCGACATAAACGGTACTGTCCCTGACGAATGTGTTTTCTTTGTCGAGATGGGTATCACTATAATAATCCTTTACGTTATCGTCCGAACGGAAATTATGGCGTGAGCGTTCTACCTGAATGGTGTGTATAAAGCTGGTGACCGGAACGAACTCTTGTTTGGCAGGCATCGTATCATTTTCCGCTTGTGGAATATCCCGCTGAAATCCCAGATTATAGCGTTGGGTCAGAAATACGTAGAAGTCGTGGTTACGGTTCGCACTGGCGTTGAGTACGGTAGGAATATTGACCGATTCATATTCCTTTCTTCCTTCTGCCATTTCTTCCGGTGCGGTAATGTAGCGGTCGTCAGTGATACCACCGTTCTCGTTTGTTTTCAGATAATTGTTGCTGTATATTCCTTGAATCTGATAGCGGTCGCCAATGTAACTACCGAAAAGTGCAGCATTAAAATAAGAAGTATTTTGATTGTTATAGTAGCCCCGGCCATACAGATAGTCGATATTAAAGCCGAAAGCCAGCTTCTTGTTTACATTGACTGAGAAATAGGATTTGAAACGTTCTTCTCCATTTTGCTTATTACCCGCCTTGTGATAGGTCAGGTTGGTATAAGGTACATTACTGTTTGTAAAGTTGAACTCCGTCGGACGAATGAAAAAGCTGGAGAAAGGCTCCATAAAGATGGTCGGTTCCGGATAATTGCGTTCAAAGAAGATACGCGACAGACGCGGAGAACCTAAATTGGCCAGGTAATTATAATGTCCGGTAATTCCGTCTGTAAGGTTTGTGTTTTGGAAATGATGATAAGTCGTATCTGCCGGAATCATTGTCCGGTCGCCTAATTGGTTCTTGATACGCCACATATATAGCGTAGGCGGCAATCCCTGTACTTCAACATTAGCACTGTCCAGTTTATCCGGAATCATGGCAGGGTCTACCTGATTACCATATTGGTCGCGTCCGTTTTCGTCGATTTGTTGGCGGGCAGGGTTGAGCTGCGCATGAATAGCACTCAATCCTACAACGGAAAATAATATATATAATAGTAAGATTCGTCTCATAATTGGAGGCAAAGATACATGAAAAATTGACAATTGACAATTGGCAATTGACAATTAACGTCTATATGCGTTATTTTGCCAATTTATGCCGATTGTAAATTGTCAATTAGTATCTCTAATTATCAATTGTCAACTGTCAATTGTCAATTATTTAGACTTCGTGGATTAATTCCATCCCTTTTTTGATCGCTTCCTCGTTCATGGGAATCAAGTGGTGATGGCGTTCCGGAAGAGTTTTCTTCAGTCCTTTGATGACATTTTCCAGTGTCACGATAGGACGGAGTTGCAGCAGTCCGCCGAGTACGATCATGTTGAAGGCTTTCGCGTTATTCATTTCGTTGGCAGCATCCATTGCGTCGATGCGATATACTTTGATATCCTTGCGGGTAGGCGGGTTGATAATTCCATATCCGTCGTAGATCAGGATACCGCCCGGTTTTACCTTGCTTTCAAATTTCTCCAGTGAAGGTTGGTTCAGTATGATCGCCGTATCATATTTGCTCAGGATCGGTGAAGATATCTTGTCATCGCTTACAATCACTGTCACATTGGCTGTTCCGCCTCGTTGTTCAGGACCATATGCCGGCATCCAGCTTACTTCTTTTCCTTCCATCAGTCCGGAATAGGCCAGAATTTTACCCATAGACAATACGCCTTGTCCACCGAATCCTGCAATAATTATTTCTTCTTTCATTGTTCTGTTGACTTTTGCGTTATTCTTTATCTTTTAAATCACCCAGCGGATAGAATGGGAACATATGTTCCTCCATCCATTTATTTGATTTTTCCGGAGTCATCTTCCAGCCGGAGCTGCAAGTAGATACGATTTCAACGAGGTTGGAACCTTTGCCGTTCATCGAATTCTCGAATGCCTTGCGTATCGCTTTCTTGGCTTTGCGGATGGCAGGTACTGATTGTACCGACTGACGGGTTACGTAAGCCGTTCCTTCCAGTTGGGCGGCAATCTCGGTCATTTTCAATGGATAGCCGTGCAGTTCTACATCACGTCCGTAAGGACAGGTAGAACTCTTCATGCCTACCAGTGTAGTCGGAGCCATCTGGCCGCCGGTCATACCGTAGATAGCGTTATTGATAAAGATAATGGTAATATTTTCGCCGCGGTTCAGTGCGTGAATTGTTTCGGCAGTACCGATACAAGCCAGGTCGCCATCACCTTGGTAAGTGAACACGAGACGGTCCGGCCATAGGCGTTTGACGGCAGTTGCTACAGCAGGAGCACGTCCGTGTGCTGCTTCTTGCCAGTCAATATCCAAATAGTTGTAGGCGAAAACTGCACATCCTACCGGAGAGATTCCCACCGTTTTATCTTCCATGCCCATTTCCTCTATCACTTCGGCTATGAGCTTGTGTACCACGCCGTGACTGCAACCCGGGCAGTAGTGCATGGCATTATCGTTCATCAGAGTCGGTTTCTTGTAAACCAGATTCTCGGGTTTGATTATTTCTTCTTTAGTCATAACTTCTTCTCCTTATCTGTTGGTGAACCGTATAAAAAACTCCATTAGCTTGACAAAGATTGCCGCGCCGCATACGTAGATAAACATTTTAAAGTCTTCCTTTCCTACAACAAAGTAGGTGATAATAGCCGCAAGAGCCAGTATCATAAAAAGGATGTTCAGTACGTTTCTTATTTTATCAGGATTCATCGTTTCGTTATTTGATTATTTTTTCTTCCAAAGCAGTTACAATCTCGTCCGGGTCGGGAACAATACCGCCGAGACGTCCGAAATGTTCTACCTTTACTTTACCGTTCACAGCCAGGCGGACATCTTCAATCATTTGTCCGGCATTCAGTTCTGTAACAAGCATACCCTTCACTTTGTCAGCGTAAGCAGCAATTGCTTTTGTCGGGAACGGCCATAATGTGATAGGACGGAGGATACCTACTTTGATACCTTTTTCGCGTGCCAGCTCCATGGCTTTTTGACCGATACGTGCCATTGAACCGAAAGCAATAATCAGATATTCTGCATCTTCGCAGTTTATTTCTTCGAAGCGTACTTCGTTCTTTTCAATTTCACGGTATTTAGCCTGGAAACGGAGATTGTTTATTTCCATAGCCTCCGGTTTCAGTTCCAGAGAAGTGATAATGTTCGGCTTACGGCCTTTAGCTTTTCCGGTAGCAGCCCATGGGCATTGTGCTATCACTTCTTCTTCCGTACGGCGTGGTTTCTGCGCCGGAAGAACCACTTTTTCCATCATTTGCCCGATCACACCGTCGGCGAGGATGATAGCCGGGTTACGGTATTTGAATGCCAGTTCGAATCCCAACGCAACGAAATCCGCCATTTCCTGTACGGACGCCGGAGCAAGAGCAATCAATTTGTAATCACCGTGGCCACCGCCTTTTACTGTCTGGAAATAATCTGCCTGACTCGGCTGGATAGTACCCAGTCCGGGACCGCCACGCATTACGTTGACAATCAGACAAGGAAGTTCGGCACCTGCGATGTAGGAGATTCCTTCCTGTTTCAGACTTACACCGGGACTTGAAGAAGACGTCAGCACCATTTTTCCGCTACCTGCGCCTCCATATACCATATTGATAGCTGCCACTTCACTTTCCGCCTGGAGTACTACCA